>Ga0209791_1000029_pt1 | contig 110965 bp, 99 predicted proteins | sample WorMetTyACAVOLI1_FD_187422 | JGI IMG/M metagenome (GOLD analysis project Ga0209791, IMG submission 187422) | Marine gutless worms symbiont microbial communities from Max Planck institute for Marine Microbiology, Germany - Olavius algarvensis... ... | reverse complement strand
TGACCCGACAAAATATTTTTCCTATATTGCCGCTCATAATCAATTAAAAATTCAGGTATTACAAAAAAGGAGGTACCCAATCCCATGTCGAAAAAAACCGAAAAAAACCTGGCCTATGCCTTTGGGGCCGAATCAAAGGCTGCTGCACGCAACACCGTATTCGCTAAAAAAGCAGAAATGGAGGGCTACACACAGATCGCCCGCCTGTTTCGGGCAGTCTCTGATGCGGAGTCGGTCCATTCTCGCAAATTTCTCATGCTGATGCGGGGTAAAATCGGATCCACCGAAGAAAACCTTGCAACGGCATTTGAGAACGAAATCAAAGCCAATGCAGAAGAGTACCCAAAACTGATCAAAGAGGCGGCTGATGAAGGTCAAGAAGCTGCCTTAAAGGCCTTTTCCCATGCCCGGGATGTCGAAAGCCGGCATGCCGAGCTTTATAAAAAGGCCATCAACGATATGATCGCCGAACGCGAAACCGAGTATTATGTCTGTCAGGTTTGCGGCTACATCGCTGAAGATGAAGTTCCGGATCGCTGCCCGGTCTGCGCGGCGGTGAAAGAAAAATTTAAAGCGGTAAGCTGATTCTGGACCGAGTATGATCGCGATGAAATTGATTAGAAAATTATAGCAGCGGGTTTCGGAAACAAGGAGTGCTTATGATGCCGACTAACCAGGAAAAGACGCAGATTTCGATCGTTAAAACTCACCCTCAGGCGAAATATTCGCAAATTCGACAGGCCGTCCAACAGTCACTGGGCCTCATTGGTGGCATCCGCGACATCGTCAAACCCGACGACCTGGCTTTGATCAATCCCAGCTGGGTTGCCCCGCCGGTGGAAAGAGAAGCCGGTTGCATCGACAATCGGCCGATCATGTTTTATGTTGACTGGCGATTGGACGGCAGGCGTCCAGGTTTACACCATTTATATTGACGGAGGTATACGATGACCGACCAGAAAAAATCCCGTTTTGAAAGCCCCTGTGAACAATTTATCTACGATCCCGAAGCAGGCGATTACGAGCGCAATATTCCCCCGGGCACGCCCTTTGAAGATTTGCCCGATGATTGGTGTTGCCCTGAATGCGGCGCCGAGAAAGAATACTTTGAAGAGTTGGACGACTGAACGACCACCGTTGGATAAGAGTATATCTCTTTTTAATTCTGTTCATAATTTTGTCGCAATTTCACGAGTTTTCTCCAGTTTCCCTGAACTATCGCCGATATCAGGCCTGACGCATGCCTTCTTGTTTTGCAATAAAGCCAACATTTCGGCGCTGACATAATTACTAGTCTTCAGGAATTACCTTTTTCAAGAATATGGGCCCAAAGCGTGCTTGCTGATTGGTGGTACCTATCCGAACGGTCCATCAAAGCATTAAAAGCTGAGGTGTCGATAAATATTTTTCAATTGTCATGACATTACGCTGCTTGAAAGGCTTTTGCCAGATAATTGTCATGCTTTTCGGATATGTCGGTAACCCCAGAAGCATAGCGCGTATGTTTGCACATCCTGATAACTGTATTCATTATATCCGTCAAGAACATCGACAAAAACGAAAACAGGGACTTTTTGAATTCGCAAATCAATAAAGTAATCGATTGACAGGTTAATTTGTCAGATGATATGAAGGCCAAATCATCAGCTAATTTAACAATACGCCTACCGGGACCACGAATGCCACAAATAGTTAGAACCAAAATTACGGATTCTATTCTGAAGGAAATTCGCCGAAGGATTACGAGTGGGGAGATTCGGGAAGGCGACAAACTCCCGAATCAGAATGATTTGGCCGCGCAGCTAGGAGTAAGCCGACCGTCACTACGGGAGGCACTTCATAGCCTGGCCATGTTGGGCGTTATTGAACAGCGCCCTGGTGCGGGTACGGTCGTCCGTGCCCAAACACCTGCCTTTCTGGCAGGTGATCTCGACCTTCCACTTATTTCAGACGCCCAAGGCGTCCAGGAATTGATCGAGGCACGACGAGTCATTGAAGTAGATATGGTTGAATTGGCTGTTGAGCGGGCCAGCGATGCTGAGTTGAATAACCTGGGGACGATACTGAAAGAAATGACTCTGATGGTCGAAACCGGGCGCGTTGAAGATTACCGTAAAAGGGATATTCGATTTCACTCTATCATCGCTCAAGCTGCCCACAATCGCTTTCTCCTGCATCTTTTCACTGCTATCCGGCAATTTCTTGATCAGTTCATCCGCGAATCATTTACCCTCATGCCCGAGGTTCTAGATATTTCCCAGCAAGGTCACCGCCTCATATTCGAAGCTTTGAAAAATAGAGACGCGAAGCGGGCGGTAGCAGAAATGATCAAACATATTAAATTGGGCCAAGAGACACTGCAAAAGATGCAAAGTACAAAGGATGAACCATAAAAGGCGGTCCTGTGATCCTGACACTGTTATTGAACGATAAAGACAGAAGTTCGAAAATATTCAGAGTTGCAACGCTTGAAAAATTCAGGAGAAGATGAATGAAATTAAAAAATAAGGTCACCATTATCACGGGTGGGGGCTACGGGATTGGCCGGGTAATCGCCTTGCGTTTTGCTGCCGAAGGTGCCCGGGTCTGCATTGCCTCGCGCAGCGAAGATAAATTGGAGGATACTGCTCGAGAAATCGAGGACAAGGGCGGGCAGATATTGGTCGTACCGGTTGACATCTCCCGCGAGGAAGAGGTCGAGTCCATGGTCGCTCAAACGGTGGATCACTTCGGCGGTTTGGACGTCCTGGTCAACAATGCCGCCGCCGAAGGCCCTACCCTGCCGATCCACGAAATGGATGGCCGGGATTGGCGGCAGGTGGTGGACGTGAACCTCAACGGTCTTTTCTATTGCACCAAACACGCCCTCAAAAGGATGATACCGCAAAAGGGCGGCAACATCATTAACATCGGCTCCATTGCCGGCGTTTATGCCTACCCGATGCGCACACCCTATAATGCTACCAAATGGGCTATTGCCGGCGTAACTCAAACCATTGCGGCCGAGGCGGGCCCGCATAATATCCGGTGCAATTGCCTATCCCCCGGTCCGACAGAAGGGGAGCGATCCGCCCGGGTCATCCAAAAAAGGGCCGACGCATCTGGCCAAACTTTCAATGAGATGAAGAAATGGTATGAAGATCAAATTCCGATTAGACGATTTGTTAAGGCCGAAGAGGTGGCTTCTACTGCGGTTTTTCTTGCCAGCGATGATTCCAGCGGCATCACCGCCCAGCACTTCTGCGTCTCCGGCGGAATTGAAGTACTTTGACTTAACCTTAAGGGATTACGGAGGAATCAATGAAGGCCCCGGGTCGGCTTAGCCACATTTGTTTCGACACTGCAAACATCGCTGAATCTGTCAAGCTCTTCAGCGGTCTTTTGGGAGCGCCATGCCCTGAGATAAATACCATGACTTTGGATAAGGGTGCCGGAGAAGTCAAGACCGCTTTTTTTCATCTTAAGGGCGGCTCCATCGAGTTGGCCGAACACCACCTGCCAGAATCCTGGGGGGAAACCCCTCTTTTGACAGGCCCGGGATTTCATCATATCGCATTTGAGGTATCCCAGCTCGATGAAGCTCTGAACAGGCTGGAAAGTCTGGGGATTAGACCTTTGCCAAACTTTCCAATGGCGACATCCCATGGCCGGGTAGCTTTTTTAGACCCGCAAAAGACCGGCGGCATCCTGTGGGAACTGGCTGAAAAGGAGACCGCCGGCAATGGGTAATACACTGATTGATGGCGCCCTGATCGTTACGATGGATCCGGACAGGCGGGTGATTCAAAACGGTGCGGTTGTGATCGGAGGCGAGCAAATCCTGGCAGTTGGCAAATCGGATCGGGTGAAATCTGATTTTACCTACACCGATCGCATGGATGCCACAGACAAAGTCGTTCTGCCCGGTTTTATCGATACCCACGTTCATCTCTCGGAGCATATCTGCCGGAGCCTGATTCCGGATGATGCCGAGGACTGGATGCCGAACTGGCTCATGCCCATCTATGCCAACCTGTCGGCAGAAGATGAATACTACGCTTCTTTGCTGGCATGCATTGAAATGGTGCGGTCCGGAACGACCACCTTCTGCGAGGCCGGTACATGCATCCATCCCGCAGCGGCCGCCAAGGCAATGCAGCAGGTCGGTATCCGGGGCATCCTTGGACGATGGACCTGGGATCTGCGTCCGGAGCCGATTAGCCTTAAGCAGAGCACGGACGCGGCCCTGGAGAATAACGCCAAACTAATTGACTACATAGCGAGGCTGAATCACAATCGGATCCGATGCTGGCCGTTGGTGCTGGGCATGGATACCGCATCGGATGAATTGCTTATCGGTGCCAAGCAGCTCGCCGACAGCCAAGGTCTTGGATTGGGATTCATGCATGCCTCGAACATCCCCTCCATGGAAACCGTCGACACCATGCGATCGTTAAGACATTTTGCCGATCTGGGGGTGCTGGATCGAAATGTTAAGATCACCCACATGGTGTACACCGATGATGAGGACCTGGACCTGTTGCAAAGGTACGAAGTCAAAGTCGCTCATTGTCCAACCGCAGCCATGAAGCACTGCAAAGGCATTAGCAAATTCGGACGCTTTCCCGAGATGAAATCTGCCGGCATCAGTGTTTCTTTGGGCGCCGACAGCGCCAATGGTTCGGATCACGTCAACATGTTGCGAATTATTCATCTGGTCGCTCAAATTTTTAAGGATTCCCACCGGGACTATCGTGTTTTCCCGGCCGAAACAGTCCTGGAAATGGCTACCCTGGATGGCGCTGAAGCCCTGCTGATGAAAGACAGCATCGGATCCATCGAGGTGGGGAAAAACGCTGATCTAATTATCTTTGACCGCCATCATCCGGAATGGCACCCGTTGCTGAATGTTGCCGGTAGCTTAGTCTATGCCGTTACAGACCGCAGCATAGACAGTGTTTTTATTGCCGGCGAAAAGGTCCTCGATCAGGGCCGGATGGTTAAAATCGATGAGCAGGAGGTCTATGAAAACGTCGATAGATTGAGTCTCAAGCTGATGGATCGGGCGGGGGTCCGACCGGTACTCAAGTGGCCTTTGAGTTAGCGCGCTGATGTTGTGCCTGCGGTAACACCGCGAATGTAATTAAAGTATCAAAAGAACCTTCCATCGGCAATAGCCATAAAAATTCGGCAGCACCGTAAAAGGCAATTTAAACCCTTAAATATGAAAGGAGATAGCAATGTTGACTGGCAAAAAGACAGTGGTTGGGGTTGTATTGTTGCTGGTAATAGCGGTAGGATCGGCTGGTCCTCTTGCGGCTGAGACGACCGTTCTGAGAGTGGGGAATTGGGTTCCCGGGTTTCATCTGATTACCAAGGCGATATTGGAACCCTGGACCCAGGCCATCGAAAAAGAGTCCGCAGGAACCTTGAAGTTTGAGATAATGACCTCCGCGCTGGGTCGCCCCAACACCTATTGGGATTTGGTTGTCGATGGGACCATCGATGTTGGCTGGGGCGTTTCGGGCCACAACCCCGGCCGTTTCACCATGACTCAAGTAGTGGATCTGCCGTTCATGTCACCCGATCCGTGGGCCGGATCAGCAGCCATGTGGCTGACCTACGCGAAATACGGCCATCTGTACGGCGAGCACAAGGGCGCCAAGGTGGTCGGATTATATGCCCATTCAAATCCGAATTTGAACATGCGCGATGAAGCGGTTCTTAAAGCGGGAGATCTGAAAGGCAAAAAAATTCGCGTTGGCGGAAATATGACCGGAAAAATGGTCAGCATGCTGGGAGGAACTCCCGTTCAACTACCGCCGACAGAGGCCCAGCAGGCAATGGCGAGAGGTGTTGCCGACGGGATCACGTTTCCGGCTGAATCCATCGCGGTATTCAAAATCACACCGGTCATTAAAAATGTAACTCATATACCCGGGGGTCTGTATACCGACACCTTCTGGATGGCCATCAACGATGCAAAGTGGAAAAGCCTGACAGATCAGCAGCAACAGGCCATTTTGAAGCACTCCGGCCTGGGCATTGCGATGTTGGCCGGCTGGGCCTGGACCAACGGCGATAACGTCGGCATGGCAGACATGAATAAAGCGGGCGTCAAGTTTCATACGCTGAGCGATTCCGAAGTGCAGAATATGAAAGAGACCCTCCAGCCATTGATAGATGAATGGATTGCGGAGGCCAATAAGCGTGGCCTAAAAGGTCAGGAGATATATGACTATGCTAAATCCATGGCACACGAATACAGAGCGATAAGGAAAGTCAACGTCCCGTGAGCAAGACACAAAAACAATTGAAGGACGCCGCCGCGAGTCGGCGTCCTTCGGTCATTAAAAGGATTAATCAGGGCCTTTCCGTCGCCGCCGGCGGTATGGTCGGGATGCTCATGTTCCTTGTCTTCGTTGATGTGGTCGGCCGCTACCTCTTCAACAAACCGATTTTCGGGGCTTACGAACTGGTTGAGGTCCTAATGGGCTCGCTTATTTTCGCCGGGCTGCCGCTGGTGTCCAGAGCCCAGCAGCACATCTCGGTGGACTTTGTCTCGAACCTCCTTCCCGATCGTTTGAAGCCGATTCAAGCGCTTATCGTTAACCTTTTGTGTGCTGTCACCGCCATGGTGATTTCCTGGCGAATCTGGGTGTATGGCGAGCGCTTGAATCGGGTAAATGAAACAACCCTGGAGCTTCAGATCCCCCGTGGAATAATCGCTCAAACCATGGCTGTCATGGCGGCCTTGACCGCATTGGCTTTATTTTTGAATGTTTGGGATTCCGTGAAAGCCGTAAAGTCAAACTCTGAACAGGAATAGTTTACTGTGGGAAGCTGGCAAATATCGATAATCGGTTTTTGTGCGATGCTCTTTTTAATGGCACTGGGCATGCCCATCGCTTTTGCAATGCTGATCGTTGGGGCTCTGGGCATTACAAGTATCGTTGGGCTGAAGGCCGCCCTGGGTATGCTCGGTCAACTGCCGGTCTCGGTAACGATGAACTATGAATTGAGCGTCGTCCCCATGTTCGTACTGATGGGCACCTTTGTAAATCGGGCCAATTTATCGCGGGATCTCTATGATGCGGCCCATGCCTTTCTCGGTCATCGGCGGGGGGGGCTCGCAATGGCCACCGTGGCCGCCTGTGGTGGGTTTGCAGCCGTGTGCGGTTCATCCCTGGCGACGGCAGCGACCATGTCCCAAGTGGCCATGCCCTCCATGAGACGCTACGGCTTTAGCGATACGTTGGCAGTCGGCTCAATCGCCTCTGGCGGGACGCTGGGCATTCTTATACCACCATCGGTGGTTCTGGTCATATACGGTATTATGACCGGAACCGATATCGGCAAGCTTTTCTTAGCTGGAATATTGCCCGGCCTGTTGACGATCGGACTTTACATGCTAACCATCGCCATAACGACAACCATCAACCCTGCTTCAGGACCGCGAGCCGAACGCATGGACTACCAGGAGCGCTTCCGCCGTCTGAAACGAGTCAGTGCGATGGCCCTGCTCTTTATTTTCATCATCGGGGGAATTTACCTAGGCATTTTCACGCCAACGGAGGCCGGGGGTGCCGGAGCTTTCGGGGCCTTCGTATTTGCACTTTGGCGGCGGGCGCTGACGCCCAAAATATTTCTGGATTGCCTCCTGGAAACCGCTAAGATCACAACGATGCTGTTCATTGTGCTGGTAGGGGCCATTCTTTTCTCAAATTTTGTCAACCTGGCCGGACTGCCTAAAGCGCTCTCCGATGCAATCACCCGCCATGGTGTTGGACCCATGGGGGTTATTGCCAACATGATGCTGGTGTATTTTGTGTTGGGCTGCTTCCTTGATTCACTGGCCATGATATTGCTGACAGTACCCATTTTTTTCCCCATAGTGTCCAGACTTGGATTCGATGCCGTCTGGTTCGGTATTGTGGTTGTCATGATCTCCGAACTCGCATTGATTACCCCGCCGGTTGGCATGAACCTCTTTGTAATCAATAGCACCATTGAGGATGTCAAACTGGCAACCATCTATCGGGGAATTATTCCGTTTGCGATTGCCGACGTGGTTCGAATCACAATCATTATCCTGGTTCCATGGATCCCCTTGGTGTTGCCCAGGTTGGCGGGATAGCGGCAGCAGAGATTATTCGAGAAAGTGGGAGACGCAGTATGGCCGTAAATCCTGAGTCGGATGAACCCAGTATGACTACCATATTTGTGACCCGTAAAATTCCTGCGGCCGGTCTGAAGCCTCTGGCAGACAGGGCCGAGGTGGTTGTATCTCCTTTGGAGCTTTAGCATGATCGAGAATCCCTATGATCCGCGTAAGCGGGAACTTTCAAAACGCGAGGCAATTGTGATGGATTTTATGGAAAACTGCCTGCATGGTGACAACATCAGTCTTATCGATAAATACATGTCGCCTGATTACATCCAGCACACTCCGGGAATCGGTCAGGGGCGTGAAGGCGTGAAACGCTACTATATGGAAGTTGCGTCCAAACGACCCGGCCGAAAAGAATGGCGGCCGATTCATCTGTTCGAATGCGGCAATTTCGTAATATTACATAAGCTGTTGCCCTCTACGTTGATCGTGGACATCATGCGCTTTAATCAAAACGATCAACTGGCAGAGCATTGGGATGTGGTTCAACGGCATCCAGAGCCAGGATATGACCCAATGAAGCTATCGCAAGAAGATTTCGGACGGTTTTCAGCTCTGTTCGCACGCTAAGCCGATTCAAATAACTTCCTATCGCGATTAATCGTTTTCTTTCTTTTATTTGATGGAAATAATTTTCATTTGCTGGTTAAAATGTTTCCTGAAAATCGGTTTACGGCTGAAGACATCCAAAAGTGCCTGTCCCTATTTCCTCTATTTCCTATTTCTACTCACAAAATGAAACTATCCATATTTTTAAACAACCATTGCCGCACTTGTTTTCGCAATTTTTCAGGGCGGCGAAATTGAGCGAGTAAGGTCTCGGATCAGCGCATCCGATCAATTCAGCTTAGTTCGTAAAACTCTTTTTCATTCCTGTTGATGAAATATAGTGACTAACCACAAACGCAATAATAAGGATTTGCCTTAAAATTGAGGCACAAAAAAAGCGGGGCAAAATGCCCCGCTTTTTGTTTAATTTTGAAGGTGATGATTAGCGGTTATTATTCAACCGGATTCCCTTCGGAATACAGCAATTCCACATCCGTCGGTATATCACCCATTCCATGTTCAACGTAGTCCGGAACCGTTGAAAGATCGACATTCTGACCGGCTGAAATATCGGGAAGGCCGGTTGTATCAGCAGTTACTTTTAAGAATTGGCTGATTTCCAGTGGTTTTAGCAGATAGTCCGTCCCGGTTTCTGCATCCGCGAGCTGTGTGCCGGCCGGCAAATTGATTATCTTATCTGCGATTTCATCCGATATGGTCCAGTCGTTTTTCTCGAGTTCCTGATACATTTCGGGTAAACCCATCATCCAGCCATCGTACTGAAGGGCGACGGTTTTCTCCTCAGCCGCGCCGTTTAGAGCCGTAATAGATTCGAAACGGATGGGATCGTCAAGCAGCTTATAGCTGCCGTTTAAATTTTTGAGATAGCTGACGCTGCCCCAGCCGCCTTCAGCATTGTATTCCCAGTTGAAGGCCGCGGTTGCGCCTTCTATGTCGGCTTCGATTCCCCAGATATTGCTGACAATACCGCCAATTTCAACCCCCTCATTGGGGTCGCCGTTTTGATCCTTGTCGTTGTCACCAATGGTTTTGTAAACCAGCATCAAATAGTCATCATCATCCGGATCTGTTATCAGCTCATAGGTTGAATTGGCGTCATTCCACGGATCGCTGAATACCGTGCCATCCGGAACGATGTCTGTGGCATTGCCTGGATTGACGGCGGTCTGCAGCTCGAGTTTGCAGGTTGGATCCTGACCGGTTTCTTTGCGGACCACAAAATTGGCCCCTTTCATATTAATATAAAGTTCGCGGTTTTCCGGCAAATTAAAATCTTTGTCGGTGGAACCAAACTCAGGCGTCCAGGTCCTTTGATCAAAATTAATCAATTCTTTTTCGACCCAGCCGGTATTTCCTTCACCGGTATATTCGACATAAATGGAGCCGCCGACCCAAATCCACAATTGGGTTACATTGGCGGTATCAAGCAGCTGCCTTGGCTCATTCACCGTGATAACCGGACCGTGTTGTCCCTGGCTTTCCGTGGCTTCGTAAAATCCTGCCTGATTCTGGTTGTCGGCACTGGCCAATTCGTATACAAAGGACTTGTTTTGCTGAGCCGTCTGGTCCCATCCGCCAATATTGACATGCTTTCTGTCATCATCGGCGCCTTTGACCAGGGATGCAAAGCCGATCTCCGCATCAAAGTCTACCGGAGTAACATCACATGACGGCGGATTGGACCCCCAGTTCATTTGTGAACAATGATACCAGGTTTGGTTGCCGGCATTATAGGTCAAATTATAGGAGTTATCGACCCACAGCTCCACGGCAATGCCCTTGATGTCGTCGAGGGAGGCGTCAACATATGTTCTTCTTGACAGGACCCCGTTAAATGTTTCACCGATGGTATATCTTTCCGGGGTTGAATTCGGATCAAAATCTTCACGGGTAACCGTGGTGCCTGCGGAAACGGACTGCCCATCCTGGGTCCAAAGTTGATGGCGGCCTTGCCAGGCACCGTAGTAGGCGCGCTTGGTGGACCCGCCGGCCGTGGTCCAGTAGACCGGGAAGCCAAATGATTTGGATTTCATTAGATCTTCGCCGGTATCGGCATGATAGACGCCATAGCGATGGGTCATTTCGACGATATCGGTTCTATCTTTGTACACGGCAGCATCATCACCGTTTTTGACCGCCAGATAATCTTCATTATAGGCATATGTAGCAACGATAGGCGTCAATTCGGTTATGTCCGGATCAGCATCCGGCCCCCACAGTTCTTCCCAGTCCGGGTACTGTACTTTTCCGTAACCTTCAGAACCGGAGCGATACATAATACCCATCATCTCCGCCTCAATATCAGTGACACTGCCCGGACCGTCCTCTGAAAACTTTTCATGTACTTTTAACACCGTGACTCCGTCAGAATTGACTTCACACGAGGCTGCAAAAAAATCTTCTGTTCCATCCTCACCAAATTTCACGTTCAAATCCCATTCGCCATAATCGGCATATGATCCGTCAGCGTTTCTGGTTGGCGGGGAATATATCTTAAATTCGGCCTTTACTAATTCATCCTCACCGTCATCATCCTGTTCTTCAATCCAGGCACGCGCACGCAGGTAGCTGTTGCCGGCGGAATCTTCTATGGCGTCGGATCGACATACCCACGCTTCAAGGGATTTTTTGCTTGTTCCTTCCTCTTCATCCTGAAATGCGACCATGGACTTGTAGGGACCATTGCCGATCTCATCCGTGTAATTGGTCTGAGACAGCGCATTCAAGACACTTTCAAGAATGGCAAACTGCTCAAGGGCGTGCTCTTCCACATACTTGCGGGTTTCAGCCTCGCTGTAATCAGTTCCGGCATCTGTTGCAGCTCGCGCCAAAGCACGTAAATTTGAGCTGAATGACCGGTTTAAGGCGACCGATGGATCAGTGGCATCCGTGTCGACCGGTACTGCGGATATTTCGGTCGGCATCGTATAACTGGATAAATCAGGACCGCTTGAACTATTGCCACTGCCGCCGTCAGAGCAGGAAATAAATAAGGTGATAGCAAAAATCAGAGCGATCAGCAGGGCAGACAATTTAAGCCCTGGTCGTCCGAAATGGTTCATTGGCCTCATTCTGCGGCCAACATTTTTATTCGGTTTGCATAAAATTGTGAACATGTTCAAACCTCCTTCTGGATTTGGGTTTCAATCAGTCAGATCACAGAAAACCGGTAAGGATTTCTGTAATTTTTGTTAATTTTTCGGAATTTGATTTAGCACGGCGATGCGGCCGTAAACTCAGGCGGATCTGCGGTGCCCCTGCTTGATACGTATCTCAGAATGTAACGGGGAAATTCTAGCTTGTACCGGGCAGTTTTACCAAAATTTTGGATTCACCTCCTTTGAAAGAAAATAGTTTGGCGACATGAAACTTAAATTGGGGTATCCAGGATGCAACGATTGTGCCAAAGGGCTTGGCCTTGACCGAGAGGAAGCGGGTTCGAAAACAATATTATGATATCAATTGGATAGGAGGATATTGCGCGATTGTTATAAAAACCTAATAAAGAATACAGGATCGCACGACAAAAACCTGTCGCGCTTATCATAACAAATTGACGGGATCGGATTTTGATATGAATTCTGGCGGTGTTTGATAATCTTGAAAAGCGATTACCGTTTCAGCAATCTCATCAGCAGTTGATTTCTTTTGTTTAGCTGATTCGCGATATTGACCAAGGGGCAGCATTGGTCTACGGGGGAGATAAATCATATATTCGATCGGATACGTATGTTTATCCCTGGTCGGTATTTTAGCATAATTAGTCTTTGGCAACTGAAGGCCGGCTGAAATCATGTGTGACATAAATGCGCCCAAGTGTTCAGCATATCGTGGCATCCCACGCTGCTCCGGCGAAACATCCATTTTGACTTCGAAAAAGCAATTTTTTATCCAATTTTCTTTCAAAATGGGTTCCTTTCCGCATCCAGGATTTTCCTTAGTTTTTGTAGAAAGGGAATGACAGTTCTAAAATCGCTCTCGCTTAAGCTCTTTTTCAAAATAAGGAAAAGAGGAGCTAGCTGTTGAATACACTGGTCTCTTGTAATTCGTCCTTTTTCAGTGATAAAGACGCGCTTGCGCCGGCCGTCTTTAGGATCGGGCCTGATCGTTATCAGTTCCCGATCCAGCAGGCGCTTTAGCGTGTTTGTCATCGCACCTTTGGTCACTTGAAAAGCGTTGGCGAGTTGAAGGGGAGTCGATTCATTGCCCAACCTGACAAAATGGTTCAATACGCTAAACTGAGAGATTTTCAATCCATCAGGTAGCGTTTTTTCAAAGGCGGTACTGCCGAGTTGGTGAATAATTCCGATTTCATTGAAGACTTTAAATAACACCAGGTCTTGCGAAGTGCTTTCATCCATTAGCTTTGTACCCTTGTTTTTAAAGGCCAACGGGGGCTGAAACCTACTTGAGGACCGTATCCCAATCTGGCAAGCATTTGGATACGCCCCGGCGATTTTATTGCCATCAATTCATGAAGTTCCCGGTACAAAGCCAACATTTCGGGATATTCCTGCAAAGCTTGACTAATCGGATGCATCGACAGCCCCAGTTCGGCTGCCTTGAGATTTGATATCAGATATTTAGCCCCCACTTTCACCTGATCCATACGCGTATTGCCAGATGACGTAATCCAAGAATATGCCATTGACGAATACATAATGTCTCTGAAAGGAGGAATACCTTGTTTATAAGCTATCGAATTCGGATCGGCAAGTTTTTCGTGAGTGGTGAATCCCAAATTTTTCATAATACTGAAAAAACCTCCGCCAAGATCGATACCATCGGGATTGGCGGCGACTGCCTTGTTACCGATACGCATAAGATCGATGCTTTCTTTATACGTTCTGGCGGTTTCTATTTCGACCATGAAAGCATCCATCGTTAAATCGCGCAGTTTGGCAACGAGTTGTGTATCGTTGGCAGTCTGAATATTGCGATCATTACCCTTCAAAGCGGCTAAAGTCGATTCGTCTACCTGTCGCGATGTATCGAAGGGTTCTTTCGTCGATCGACGATTAAGAACTTGTTTGAAAAGAGGATCGGGAGTCGATCCCTTGATGAATTCGATTTGGGCGACGGGTAAATCGTTCAACCGCTTTCCATCCGGCATACCTGCGGGGAACCATTTTATTCGTGCATCGTAACCATCTTCCGCCGCCGCCATTCGCAAAAGCTCACCGAAACACCCCAGCCCGATCATTATCTGGCGATCATAGGGATCTGTTTCGGGCAGACGTCTATCTAATTGGCAGTACAACGTTATGCCCATCTGACCGTCGAGCCGAACCAACCAAGGCTGACGATTGTGAGGGTTGGGAGCGAGAATGGCATAAGACAATGCCCTCATTCTGGGCTCCTGGTAAAGCGAACCGGCTGTATGCCAAGGTTCGTCGGGATAGTCCACACCGGGTTCGGACAAAAAATATCCGGCTGTTCCGCCGCCTGCGGCAACAACGATGCTAGTCGCACCCATAATTTTTAAAAACTTTCTTCTTTTCATCGATAAAGCTCCTTTGATTGTTTCCTGGTTGACAAATTGATTCAAAAACATAGTTTAACGATAAACTATATTCCACAATATATAGTTTACCGTTAAACTGTCAAGGGAAAATATCCGTATCGGGCTCATAGTTCATCATCTCCTGAAAAAGCTTGTGATATTGGTTTTCGATCTATAGTATTGCTGAAACTTTTACATTATCAATTAATATGCCCGAAAGACGCAAAAACGGCGGTTGAGGCGAAAGATGGGAGGGGTCATGAAACTACGTTGGAAATACTTCCTGGTTCTTATAGCGGCCAGCCTGGTTCCGCTGTTGACAGTCACCTGGATCAGCCAGAATGCGTCCCGGCGGTTGGGAAAAACCATTTCCGGAAGAGCCCAAAATACCCTTACGGATACGGTCAAGCAGGAGATGGTGCGTGCCACCCGTAGCTACGCCTCGTTCAGTCTTTTAGGGGGGTTGACCACCGAGCTCGCCCTTAGAGTGCTTGCTGCCAAAGCCGAGCTCGCCCTGGCCTTGCCTCCGCCGTCACCTACCAGAATCTATTATGCCGCCGATTTTGACGATCCACTGTCAGCTCCCGAGGATATGTCGCCATCGAAGAATCATCCAATCCGCTCCAAAGACGGTGCTGTACTCTATAAGCGTATCAGCCGCAGACACCCCAACTTTTATTTGGCCCCAGGTACGATGAAGGAAGGCCTAACCAGTGAGATTGCCAAGTTCACGCGTTTGAGCTCTGCGCTAAGCAGCATCAATCAGCAGTACGGGGAAGGACTTCATTGGGCATATGCCAGCCTGGAAAATGGGGTACATATATCTTACCCGGGCCACGGCGGCTACCCGAGGGGCTACGATCCCAGGATGCGGCCCTGGTATAAGATGGCAAAACTATCAAAGACCCTTACCTGGCTCCCGATCGTGGACGCCACCACCGGTCAGCTCACCTTAACCCTTTCCATGCCAATAAAGCGCCCGGACGGGTCGTTTGCCGGGGTTGCCGGCATGGATATCAAGATTACCCACGCCCTCGTAGAAAGTGAAACGACCTCCCGTTGGTCCCAAAAGATGTCCTCTTTTATTGTCGGTGCGGAAACGGATTCCAGTTCAAAGAAAAGAAAAATTTGGGTCATTTCCTCACAGGAAGAAAGATCCTCACCCGGTTCGAAGGCGGTGGGCGAAACATCCAGCCAGCGCCCGGAAATCAAGGAGTTGTTTCGTCGTATTAAAAACGAGGAGTCCGGATACCTCGATATGCCGTATAAAGGTGTGGACTCACTCTGGGCATATGCCGCTATGATTGCAGACCAGTATTTCGTAATTATCGTACCCAAATCGGAGATCATGACTTTGCCTGAAGAAGTTGGGCAGATGTTTGTGGAATATTCTAAAGACCAGACGGCTATCACCGGGATCGCCGTCGCCCTGGCTTTATTTTTCGTGGCTGTCGTGGCCTTTTTCACCTCCCGCCTCAGCACCGGCCATATACTAACCATCATCGACGCCTGGAAACGGCTTGCCAAGGGCGACTTCTCGGTAAGACTCAAATCCCGTACGAAAGACGAGCGCGACCATTTGATCCATGCGTTCAACGAGATCGTTCCCAAGATCGAGGAGCATATGCGCATGAGCACTGCCCTGGGGCTTGCCCAGGAGGTGCAACAGAGTCTTTTGCCCCAGAACGATCCTTCGTTCCCCGGATTTGATATCGCGGGTGCGAGTATATATTGTGACGAAACGGGCGGAGATTATTACGATTTCATCGAAAGCAACCGAGGCGGTCAGGCCAGACTGGCCGTGGTCGTCGGGGATGTCTCGGGTCACGGCGTATCCTCCGCCCTGCTCATGGCTACCGCGCGGGCCCTGATCATGCTGCGTTCTTCCATGCCCGGTGAAGCAGCCGGCATCATCAACGACGTCAACCGGTATCTGAGTCTGGACACCGCGCAGACCGGGAATTTCATGACCTTCTTCTACTGTGAGCTCACCGAACGCGAGACGGAGGTCCGGTGGGTTCGTGCAGGGCACGATCCGGCCCTGATCTACGATCCCACCACAGACGCGTTCGATGAACTCAAAGGCCAAGGCTTGGCGCTCGGATTGGACGACTCTTTCGAATACGACTCCTTTCGCTGTCGCATAGAACCCGGACATGTTATAATGATCGGAACTGACGGGATCTGGGAGATGCACAATAAGACCGGCGAGATGTTCGGGAAAAAAGCGTTAATGGAAATTATCCGTAGCAACCATTCGGCGTCCGCCCGACAGCTCGTGGACACTGTCACGGACGCGCTTGAGCGATTCCGAGGAGATGAGGCGTCGGAGGACGATATCACTCTGGTCGTTATTAAGGTGGACCGGTGATTTCTGGCACTTGACCGCCCTATCTGTTATTTCGTCCATCAATTAAGGAAACATATTCCATATAATACGGCTATATGCATTGCTAATAAAAACAGAATATCGGCAATATTTGAATTGTTAAGCAAAAAAAGAGGATATTTCGTTGATTGAAAAAGGACAAGACGCCCCCAAAGGAAATAGGATTTACTTTTTAGACAATCTAAGAACTTTCATGATTTTTTTAGGAGTTTTATATCATGCTGGCGGTGTTTATGAAAGTAGCGGCATTTGGGCTTCGTTCTGGCTTGTTGATGACCCTTCAACTAACAATTTAGCTGGTATTCTCAATTTAATAATAGATATTTTTGTTATGCCAACCATGTTTTTTATTTCAGGCTTTTTTACGCCTTTATCTATGAAAAACAAGAACGGGTGGGCATTTCTAAAAGCTAGATTTAAAAGACTTATTTTACCCTGGATTATCGCTGCTTTGACGTTAATTCCACTATACAAAATTATCTTTTTATACTCTCGAAATTTACCTCAAGAAAGTTGGATTACCTACTTTCACTGGAGCAACGGAATTTGGAGTCAAAACTGGCTATGGTTTCTACCTGTTCTTTTTCTATTCGACCTAATGTATTTACTCTTCTCAAGGGCAAATATAAATATATCAAGGATCACCTTGAAGAAAGCTGTTTTTGCAATCTTTCTCATTGGCTTTATTTATAGTTTCTGTATGAGCATTTTAAAATTTTACGGCTGGACAAAAACAGTATTTATAGATTTCCAAAATGAAAGACTATTAATCTACTTTATGATTTTTCTATTAGGTTCTCTATGCTATAAACTAAAGATATTTGAGTCTGACGCCACAAGTAAAAAATTATACATCGTCATTAACTGTACTGCGTGGATTCCGATAAACCTATATATTTTAGTCCTCATTAATTTTTTTATAAGGCCGGGTAGTTTTATTTTTTCAGAAATCTTAGATATAATTCTTCTTTGGCTTGGTTTTCATCTTTCGTTGTTAGGCCTGCTGTACCTGATGGTTACAACTTTCAGGTATTATCTGAACAAGCAAGGAAAAATTTTAAAAGCGTTAAATGAAAATTCTTATAAAGTTTATATCATTCATGTCATAGTCATTGGTTGCATCGCATTGATCCTGCTTAACACAACATTTCCTTCACTCTTAAAATATCTTACTTTGGCAGTATCAACTTGGGTCCTAAGTAATTTGATAGTATACTTTTACAGGAGGTTTATTAACTCAAAAATATAAACCAATAAAGTGGATAGGACAGGAAAGGTGCTGACAGATATTTCCATTGAATTGCGCGATCATGATCGGCGATTAATCAGATTGGAAACAATGGTTGAACTTACCAGGAGTCAACCCCGGCTGACGGATGAGTCAAAATAAAGGTCCGTATTCGATCGCATGCGCCTGAGGCGCACAAGCTGCCGACAGGGGGATTTTCAGACCAATGATTTAGAATTTATACTGATGCCACCCATTCCTCATCCTGCCACCGGCGGACGTTGCTTCCAAAATCCAGTGGCCTTTTCAAATGCATGTGCGAGCTGGAGCACACTGAAGTCGGCATTGTGTCTTCCGACGATCTGGATACCCACCGGTAGTCCCTGCGGGGTAAACCCGCAGGGCACTGAAATGGCGGGCAGGCCGGTGACGGTGATGTAGTAGCAGCTTTTCATCCAGTCGATATAGGTTTCCATTTTGACACCGTCGATTTCTTCTATCCAGCGCTGGTTGATATCAAAGGGCGGTACCTGGTTGACCGGACAGATCAGAAATTCATAGGTTTCCATAAATTCCCGCACGCGGTGGTAAAGTTCGGTGCGTTTAATCTCGGCTTGGCCGATTTCCGGTCCCGAAAGCTTCTGACCCTGTTCGATGTTCCAGGTCACGGTGTCTTTCATTAGTTCCCGTTGATTTTCCATTAATTCACCTAATTGCAATTCAAAACTCCAGGCGCGCCAAACTTTAAAAATTTCATCGGCATCGCGAAAATCCGGTTGACCTTCTTCCACGATACAGCCCAGATCTTCAAACACATGGCGTTGATTTTCAAGCACCTGGGTTACCCTCGGGTCCACCGGGAATTCTCCCAGGTCTTTGCTCCAGGCAATCCTAACTCCTTTGAGGTCGCGAACCAGTGGACGGGTGAACGTACTGCCCGGCTCGGCGATGGCAATGGGAGATCGAGGATCGGGACCGGCAATTGTGCTTAGCATCAAGGCAGTGTCCTGTACCGTGCGAGCCATTGGGCCCTGCACGGATATAGGAAACCACCCCGTGAAGCTCGGCCAGACAGGGACCCGCCCCGGGGAAGTGCGGAAACCGGTTATATTACAAAAATTGCCCGGATTGCGCAGCGAACCGCCCATGTCACTGCCGTCCGCCAGGGGAAGCATACCGCAGGCCAGTGATACTGCTGCCCCGCCGCTGCTGCCACCGCAGGTTTTGTTCGTATCATAGGGATTCAGAGTTTCTCCGAAGACCTGGTTAAAAGTCTGGGAACCGGCTCCGAATTCCGGCGTGTTGGTTTTGCCGATGGTAATGGCGCCGGCTTTTTTAAGACGCTCCACAATTAAGCCATCATGATCCGGCACAAAGTCTTTATATATGGGTGAGCCGGAAGTGGTGCGCATATTCTTGGTTGGCACGAGATCCTTATGGGCGATGGGAAGCCCATGCAACGGCCCGATTTCTTTACCCTGTGCGAGGGCGTCATCCGCAGCATCGGCCAGCGCCAGCGCCTGCTCGGCAGGTATGCGAGTGACGATGGCATTGACGATCGGGTTCACGCGTTCGATTTGATTCAGATGGGCTTCCATCACTTCACGGCAGGACAACTCTTTGGCACGGATTCGCTTTACCATCTCAGTTGCCGTCATGAAACAAATTTCTGATTTTGACATGTGGTCTCCTTACTTGGATTATTTGGTGGATCGTAGCCGGCCGGTTGGAATAGGCTATTGTTTTTTTGTTATACAGGATCAAGGTTTCAAGTGTCAGAATCCGGAGCATCACTCCTGGCACCTTATATGAAACTAGGTCAAAATGGCACGGTTTTTTGATGATTAAACTGGCCGCTTTTCAGGCCAGGCGACGCTCATATGATACTTCACAAAATTCAGTGTTATTTAGCTGTGAATTAATGGTTAGTGGGAGTGGCTTCGATCCGACTGAGCTCGTCGCAGGCCAGCCAATTGATCTGGGAGTTTTTCGAGGCGCACACTCTGCCGTAGTTTCTGCGTTGTGAAAGGTTGGTAGATTAACGGACCGTCTTCTCTGCAATACATTTTTCTACAACATAATAAAATTGCTGGAAACACGTGTCCTTGTAAGTTTCATCTTTGAAGTATCGTTTGATATCTTCCTTCTTGCTCCAATCACAACCGGTTAAAGTTCTGCAATCCGTGTCACCGAACCGATTGATGAAACCAGTGAACAGTTCATTGACAGATTTGATTGCTTTTAATCTCCTTTCATCCTTCAGTTCAGGGGCATCGGCTGAATCTTTCCCATTTAGAAACCCTAAATAAATCGAACTTCCAAAAAGGACACCGCATATGGTCTTGCCTGAATCTATTGCCCCCATATACCCTGCTGTTGCCCATTGATATGGTGTGGCATCCCAGCCTGAATCTTCCCTCAAAACTTGAAGGATCGCTTCAGCTCAAGTATATTGCCCTGCCATCAGTTGGACTCCCTTATCCCAAAGTGCTTTTATCCGTTCATCGGTCATATCTTTTTGCCCTCCTTGCCCATTCGTCACTTATTATCTTGCTTTATCCTGAGTCTCCTCAAGTTATTCTATACGCCTCTCCTTACCGAAAGTCCTCATACCCGGGTGCGCGCAGGCAGATATTCATGGCGCCTTCGAGCAGTTTTGCCGCCCCGGAAGGGATCAGAGGAAAAGATCAGGTTCACATTTTAAAGATAATAAACCGATTACGACTTCCAATCCACTTCTGCCGATCACTTGCGAGGTCGGCTAAATCACTGCTTCGGCGATCGCCTCGAAAGCAAGCACCAGCAACATGTCGGTCTCGTCATCTACCGGCTCTTCCTGGGCGGACACTTTGGTGATGACGACCTCTTTGCGGGGGTCAATCCACAGCCATTGCCCGTGAATGCCGATACCGCAGAAAGCCCCTGACGCATGGCCGGTCTGGTACCATTTGCTGCGGTAGCGACCTTGCGGGAACAGATCGACCATGTCGCCTTTTTTCCAGGGGCCGCTGTCACCGTTATGCCGAATGTCTTCCACCCACCAGCCTGGTATAATATCTTTGCCGCCCAGGCGCATCATCTCTCCAAAACGCGCCAGGTCAATGGGGAGCGTACAAATTCCGCCTGCCGTGCGCGGTGCCCCTTCACTGTCGACGGTTACGTATGCGTCAGCCTCGGCCCCCATCGGCTGCCAGACCAGGGTTGAAAACAGGCTGCTGAAATCACGGCCCGATGCGCGCTCCAAGATCCAGCCAAGGAAATCCGAATTCGGTGACAGGTAGTTAAACACCTCGCCGTGCGGTTCCGGCGCCCGCGAAAGGGTTGCCAGCAAGCCATGCAGTGTGCCGGGGTCTTTTCCGGGCAGAGCCGGGTCCCATAGCGTGGCTCGGCGATAACGGATGTAGTCGCCTGTGAGGTCAAGGTATTCCTCAGAAAATGAACTGCTGACCGTCATGTCGAGCACATGACGAACCTTGCAGTCGCCGTAAGCCGAGTTTGCAGCCTCCGGCACATATTTGACTACCGGACTATCCGGGTCGAGCACCCCCCGGTCAACCAAAATTCCTGCCGCGGCGCCGGTCAAAGACTTGCTTACCGAAAACAAAATATGAGGGGTTTTGCCATCATAACCTAGGCTATAGTATTCAGCCACAAGCCGCCCGCCCTTAAGGACGACCAAACCGTGGGTAGCCGTTGTATCGAGCACTTCCGGCAGGCGACGTTGCTGCCCGTGGTGATCTTCAAAAACCAGCGAATCGAGAGATTGCAGGTCAACTGCCAACTCCCACGTCCGTTCAGGACCTTCAATCCGGGAAACCGGAACGAGCTGGTCTACATTTTGAAACGACTGTGAGCTATGCGGCGCGGTGCGCCAGTTTGCGAGGGTAACAGAGTTGTCCATATCAGCCTCAGCTTTTTGCACGAGTGCGCTTGGAAAAAGTGACCCCTGCTGGGCAGCAGTAGCGCAGTTTTTAGGTTTCAGGTGTCGGCCCATCCGCCGGCCAAAAAAACGGCCGGTTTAATCGAAAAAGAAACTCTGAAAAAGCGAATATCGAATAATGAATGTCGAATGTCGAAGTAATGTATTCTGTCTATTTTAAAAAAACTGAGCAAAGCGATTCCATCCTTCGAAATTCTGCTGTCTTTAGATCACGTCTTTAGCGTGATTCGATATTCGAAATTCTGCGGTTCGCTTTTAATTTCGTGAAGTTTCATAGGGTGTCAGGGACCCGAGGTGATAGATCCTGACACCTGAAACTTGAAACCTTCACTTTCTTAAAACATGTTGTCAGAAAAAATGGGCTAATGTCCTATTTGACAAAACATTACTTGGTCAGTTCCGTCCAGATGGCGGTGTAGTAATCGTTGACCTCTTTGGAGCACGCCGGCAGGAAAACGCCGGCATTTTTAAATTCGTCGGGAACAACGATCTCAACCGCGGTTTTCATGTCTTCCGGCATGAACTTTTCAGAGCCGGTGATGCCGTTGGCATAGCGTGCAAAGCTGGAAATCAGTGCTGCATTTTCCGGCTCCATGATAAAGTTCATGAAAAGCTTGGCATTTTCAACGTTTTTAGCGCTTTTAAGCACAACGACACTATCCATCCATACCGGAAAGCCCTCACGCGGGTAGCCGAACTTGATAGAAGGTTTTGCCAAACGAGCCCGGAAGACAGCGCCGTTCCAGTAGGCAGCGGCGGCAAAGTCACCGCGCGGCATTTTTTCTACCAGGCCATAATCCAGGGACACCCATTTTGGCTTGGCGGCCATCAATACGTCGCGCGCCTTTTTCAACGCCTTTTTATCGGTTGTGCAAGGCTCGCTGCCGACATACATCAATACCAGCCCCAGAACATCGCCCATTTCAGGCGGCATGTTGATCTTGCCGGCCAGCTCGGCGGGCGGATCAAAAACGATGGCAGCCGTGTTGATGTCGCCTTTATAAACCTCTGTGTCAACCGCGATGCCCACCGTGCCCCATTGCCACGGAACGCTGTATCTTCGACCCGGGTCCCAGGGTGGATTGCGCCATTCGGGGGCGACATGCTTGAAGTTTTCCATCTGATCCGGGCGGACTTCAAGCACCAGATCCTCTTCGACGAAAATTTTTACGTAGTTGGCTGAAGGGACGACCATATCGAAACCGTGCCCGCCGGCTTTAACTTTGGCCAGTGCTGTGGCGTTTGAATCATAGTCAGTGATCGTCACCTTGACATCGAATTTTTTTTCAAATTTCTTGATCAGTTCAGGACTGGTATAATTTCCCCAGTTGTACATGTTCAAATTGCCGGCTGCCAGTGCAATGCTTGAAAACGCCAATACCGTCATGGCAATGACAGTAAACATCATTTTTCGATTCATTTGAATTCTCCTTTACTGTGGTTAAGGTTCAACTCCGTCATCACTCAAGTAATACAGGTTTGAATATTAATGAGGTGATCAAAAAATGTTAAAAAAAACACATACCTCCTTTCATTGATTTGGGAAGAGAACCCGCCTGGTGATTTTAAGCTTTCTCTTCCGCGATGCCCAAGGCATCTATTTTCCGAATTTTTTTTCGACGAAAAAGAACAGGGCCACCACCGATATCGAAAGGCTGACCAACACGGTTGAGATGGCGTTGATTTCCGGTGAAATCACCCGGCGAAGCTGGCCCAACATGTAAGTCGGCAAGGTTTCCTGCCCGGATGATTTAACGAATTCAGTGATCACGACGTCATCCAATGAGATTACGAATGCCAGCATCGCACCGGCAATGATGCCCGGCCAGAGCAGCGGCAGCGTGACGCGCCGGAAGGTTTTCCAGGGGGTGGCGTAAAGATCTGCCGCCGCCGTTTCCAGCATCAGATTCATTCCTTCCAACCTGGCCCGGATGGGCAGGTAGGCAAACGGAATGCAAAAAGCGGTATGGGCTAAAACCAGATAAATCATTCCCTGAATGCCGGTGGCCGTCTTGATGATCGCAAACAGGGTCAGCAGCGCCACGGCGGTAACGATTTCCGGCACCATCAGCGGCTGGTTGATCATCACATAGATCGCCGTCAAACCCTGAAAAGGCCGCGTGCGGGTGGTTCCCAGGGCGGCCATCGTAGCCAGTACGGTCGCATAGAGCGAAGCCTGCAAAGCCAGAATAAATGAACGAAGCGCCGCATCCTGCACGGCTTCGTTGCTCCAGGCCGAAACATACCATTGCAGCGAGAACCCTTCCCAGATGGAAATGTATTTGCCGGCGTTAAACGAATAAACAACCAGCGTCAGGATCGGCGCATACAGCCCCACAAAACACACGATTGCGATAATGCCAAAGCCCGGCTGTCTTTTCAGGGAAAACGTTTTCTGCCTATTTGTATTGATGGTCATTGCAGGCCATCCGATTTGCGTTGCATGGTGCGCACATAAATCAACAGGGCGATCATGACGATGCTCAGCAGGGTGATGGAAAGCGCCGCACCCAGCGGCCAATTGCGTCCGGCGCCGAACTGCAGCTCAATCAGGTTGCCGAGCATCATCTTTTTGCCGCCGCCCAACACCCGTGGGGTGACAAATGCCCCCAGTGACGGGATGAAAACCAGAATAGACCCGGCGATGATGCCCGGTTTGACGAGCGGAACAATCACCCGGCGCAGCACTTTACTGCGGGAGGCATAAAGATCATAGGCGGCCTCGACCAGCTGAAAGTTCAGCCGCTCCATCGATGCATACAACGGCAATACCATCAGCGGCAGGTAAACATAGGTCATGCCGACCATAATTGCGAAATCGGTGTAAAGCATCTGGATCGGTCCATCGATGACCCCAAACGCCTGCAGGCCGATGTTGATCAGGCCTTCGTTGCGGATCACTTCAAGGATCCCGAATGTTCGGATCAGCAGATTGGTCCAAAACGGAATCGTGATCAAGAACAACCAGATATTGCGGGTTTGCCGGGGCCGTGTGGCGATAAAATAGGCGGTTGGAAAACCGATCGCCAGCGTGGTCGCTGTTGTAAAAAACGAAAGCTTGATCGACCGCCAGAGGATAATCATGTGGGCGTCAGCCAATGCAAGCGTATTATCGAAAATGTCGCGATGGAACACCACATTGAACCAGGCATCGGTGGAAAACTTCCAAACGATACCGCCATATTCGCCGGAGTTGAGAAACGAATACACCAGCACGATCAAAAGAGGACCGGATGCCGCAAAGGCCAGAACCAGCAGGGCAGGTGTACTTAACAGCCAGCTCTTGCGGATCCGCCTGCGTTGTTCAGTTTCGACCAGATTGGGCACTGTCGCCTTGTTTTCCAAATCAGTCCCTCAACACTTGCACGGAATCGGGTTTGAAAGCAATGCCGACCGACTGGCCGACACTGAATGCTTCCGTATCTTCGCGTTGGTTCTGCATGCGTGAGACAAACATCGTCTGATCCAGCAGGCGGATATGATAATGGGTATCCGTCCCGAAATAGACAATGTTTTCAAGCACGCCCTGCAGATCACCTGTTTCGCCGGAATCTGCGATAAGTCTTGAATACTCGGGGCGCACCACGGCGGTCACACTGCCGTCGGGTGCCAAATCATCAGGCAGTTGAACACTGACTTCTTTGCCGGAAGCAAGCTTTAAGCGAGCCTTCCGACCGGCAGTCTCAATGATTTCGGCCCTAAGAAAATTGGTGCTGCCAATAAAATCAGCCACAAAGCGTTCGAGCGGATGATTGTATATCTCGCGCGGCGTTCCGATTTGAAGGATTCGGCCGGCATCCATCACCGCGATACGGTCAGACATTGTCAGGGCTTCTTCCTGATCATGGGTCACAAAAATAAAGGTGATGCCCGTTTCGTGCTGCAAGCGCTTCAGCTCGATCTGCATCTCCTTGCGCAGCTTATAGTCAAGGGCCGCGAGGGGTTCATCCAGCAGTAAAACCTGCGGCTGCGGGGCCAGGGCCCTGGCCAGCGCCACGCGCTGCTGCTGCCCGCCGGATATCTGGTCGGTGCGGCGGTGGCGGAGCTCTTCCATCTTAACCAGCGCCAGCATTGCACTAACCGTTTCTTTAATATGGCTTTTGGATTTACCCAGCATTTCCAGTCCGAAGGAGATATTTTGGGCGACGGTCATATGGGGAAAAAGGGCATAACTTTGAAATACGGTATTGACCGACCGCTGATAGGGGGGCAGATGTGAGATGTCCCGGCCATGCAGCATGATCAGGCCTTCGGTAGGGTGGTCAAACCCGGCAATCAGTCGCAACAGAGTGGTCTTACCGCACCCCGAAGGTCCCAATAAGGTAAAAAACTCGTTTTCATGAATGGCCACGGTAACATCGGAAAGCGCCACAACCTCATCTTTGCCTGAACCAAAGACTTTGGTAACCCGTTCAGCTTTGATTGCTGCTTCCGAGGATTTATCCGACCCTGCTGGTACGATTTCCGATATCTTTGCCAATTGTATTCCTCATCGCTGACTATTTACGGCAAATTCCCGCAATAGGGCCAAACCGGCACCGGATATTTTTCAATCGCCAAGGCTACCAATTCGGCTTTTCAAAGTCAAAGTGATTTTTGCGCGAGCCCTTAATCCGGATGCCAGCCGATTCGTCAGTTATTTCGCTTTCATCCATTTAAAAATCCACTTAACAGATTGACGACATTGATGCCGATTTCCTCGACGGCATAGCCGCCTTCCATTATAATAAGACAGGGGCAATGGATTTTTTGAGAAATTTTCGATCCGATGTTGAGAAACTGTTCACTTTTGAAGAATTAAGATCGGGCAGCCGGCGCAAAGAGGTCTCCAGTGTTCGGGCTATGATTGCCATTGGGTTGGTAAAAAAACAAGGAGTGCGTTACCTGAAGTAGTCCGTCGAGTGGGGGTATCCACTGCGGCCGTATCTAAGATAATCAAGCGGGACAGGCAATAGGTTAACTCAGTCAGTCGCGGTAGGAATGCCGGTCACCCGGCACCCCCCGCACAGATCCGTACATAAGGGATTACCTCATACGGCTCCTGCCTCAGGTTGTGACGCGAAACCGCTGGAATTTCGCGGCATTACGTATTCTGTCAAGTCCGATCAATGCTTCATCCTATCTCTGAGTATAGGTTGCAGTCGTCATATTCAGAATTTCCCTTGGCCAGCGGCCTTTCCTCCAGCTTCTCCGCCATTGGTTGCCCAATTTTGTTCGAGGCCTTCACAGGTACTACGCCGCTGTCCGACTCCTCAACAGCGTACATGTCAGGATTATACGCCACAGGCCTTCCCTGACCGACCCGCCCAAACTAAGACGGGTACTGTTGCGATCTCCCGGTTCTCGTGCATAGAGTGTCCGCGCATGCTCAGGGTCTCTGACTCCGCAGGGCCGACATGTGACTCGCTGTCTAGCGTCTCATGCCGTGTTGCCTTCCCCCACGTTGTACAGGGTCGGCACCCCAAACGGGTTATTTCGAAGCTCAATGGCTGGCCTGCGCTTCCCCCTGTCAACGCTTCACGTGCAACCTCACGATTGCCCGCGCATGACTCGGGGCCACAATGGAGCGGCTTCTCCTTTCATGTAGGGCTCTTTCATCCCCTACTCTATGCCGGTTTATCCCGGCGCTTTCACAACGTCCCCAATTTTTCAATCCTAATATGTGCCTTTTGTAATGTGCCCAAATTGTGCCCGTCAAAGTCAATTATTTCCAAATGGTTCCACTGTTTTAGGAGTTGCTGATATTCGTAAAGATATTGATCATCACGTATTTAGTGATTCACTTTCGTCTTTTTTAGTTGTGGATTAATTTGACTGACAATAAATGGTAATTATCTTATTGAGTCAGGTATGTTTGACCTGAACCAATAGGTAGTTTTCCTTTAGTCACTCAAAGATGGTTGATGAATCCTGTGATTAATCAACGAACGAAGAGTTGTCTGCATCACGATGATATCCAGCAGGAAAAGATGCGGAATAATCAGGAGGTAAAAGCATGGACAAAAAAGATAAAAAGAAAAAAAGCGATAAGTCTGCAGCAAAATCTTGCTGTTATCATGTCGTAGACGGTTGCGGTTGTGTTGTCGGAAAATACTGCTGTGACGGCCCGGACATGTCGAATTGCCAATTTGAAAGTTGCTGCTAACATAAAATGCTATCAGTGATTGATATAGCAAAAGACCGGATGTAATATCCGGTCTTTTTGTTTAGACAGGAAGGAAAATTTCAAAGAAAGACTTGGGCTCAATGCTGATTACACCCTAACATTGCATAAATTCTTGTCATCTAGCCAAGCCGTTATGTCTGAGATCGTTGCTTTTTCCGGGCAGATGCTGGATGCTTGATACTTGATGCTGGATATCTAACAGTACACCATCGGTGAATTTCAACGGCATCCAGTATCCAGAAACCAGAATCCAGGATCAGTCAATACTTTCAATGGTCTTCATTGCAGCAGCGAAGTTGGATTTCAAAATTTTATGCAACTATAGGGTACAGAGAGCCGGTTTTAAAATCGTGTCACAAATTATTTGCCGAGTAGCGGACCGTCTTTACCAGTAAGCCTAAATCAGCTATGACTATTGTCTCAATAATGGATTGTGATTATGCCACGGTTGCCAATCATACCGAGTGAAACCGACGCCACGGCTTATCTGCCTGACAGTTCACTTCCCTCCTTTTATATGGAGGACTATACTGTTTTGGGGCTTCGGGTTGGAAATTTAGATGCGGCTGTCCGGTTGCTGGAAAAAAACGACATCAGCATTTTTAAAAGACCGGGTTACAGAGAACTGTCCATCCAACAGAGAGATCAAATCCCACATATTATCCAGCTGCTGAATGCAAGTGATATTTCCTGCGTTATCGCCGATATCGTAGAACAGGTATATCAGGGATGATAGGCCAATGCTTGCCGGTACGGCGGGTAAAGATGAGCTTTTCGAAAACGCTCGATCGCCCATCATTTGAGGACTTCCGCTAATGAAAATGCAGGGTTGGAACTCTTGGCCGTTTCAGGCGAAGTTTTAACGGATACGGACAAATCCCCTTTTCTATGCAGGCTGAAATTCATAGACATCCCTGCTCTCAATGAAGTTGGCAATGTTATCTAATCCATTAAAAAGCCACCGTTTATATCCAGAATTTCCCCGGTAACAAAACCGGCCTTGTCCGATGCCAAAAACAGGACGGCTTCGGCCACATCTTCAGGCTGCCCGAGTCTTTTTAAAGGAATGGCTTCAACGATCGCCTTTCTTTTTTCTGCCGACCACTCGGCGCTCATATCCGTTTCAATCGCATGGGGCGCGACACCATTGACATTGATACCGTAAACTGCCAACTGCCGCGCAAATGTTTTGGTCAGAGCGTCGATGGCAGCTTTGGACGGTCCGTACCCCGGCGCGGACGTGATGTCGCCCAGTTTAGCTGCAATTGAGGAAATGTTAATCATTTTGCCGTGACCCTGGCGGATCATCATCCGGGCGGCCGCCTTTGAACAATTGAAAGTTCCTTTTAGATTAATCCGGATAACGTCGTCCCACTCCTGCTCGGTTACCGTCTCGACGTTGCCCCGACGAATGATACCGGCGTTATTCACCAGTATATCAAGTCTGCCGTAGCTTGAATCAATCTCCTCGAACATACGTTTGACATCGCCCGAATTTCCTATATCAGCCCGGAGGGTCCGGGTTCGCCCGTTATTAAAAGGAGGCGCATGGAGCATCTTTGCAAGCGACTTTTCTGAGTTGATATCATTGATAATCACCAGGGCCTTTTCCAGGGCAAAAGCCGCGGCAATGGCGCGGCCGATGCCCCTGGTAGCGCCGGTGACCAACACGACCTGATCTTCAAATCCCATGACGTTTCCTTGTCTTTATGATTGTTAGTAGAAAGGCCTTGATTATGAAATTCCGTGATATCCTATTAATTCCAAACCTGACTTTGTCTGCCGTACGAGGGTCACTTACCGAATATGAGGTTCGGTAGAAACAGGCAGATATCCGGAAAAAAGATGATGACGATATCAACCAAAATGATGGTAGCAATGAATGGGATGCTCGCCTTGACGTACTTCTCTATCGGGCAGTCCAGGATTGAACAGACCGTGTACATCGATACCCCAACCGGCGGTGTGACTAATCCCAGGGTGACCATGAGCATCATGACCAGTCCGAAATGGACCGGATCGACCCCGACCTGGTCGATCATGGGGAGTAAAACCGAGGTGAACAAAAGAATAATGACGACGCTCTCGATGAACATGCCGATCACGAGCAAGAAGCCGAGTATCAGCAGCAGCACCACATGCGGGTTGTCGGAAAGGCCGAGCATCGCTTCGGCGAACATGTCACCCATCTGCTCGTAAGCCAGGCCATAGCCGAAGATGCCGGACATGGAAATGATGAACATGATCGCGCCGATATCGACAACGGTTAAAACCAGGGTATGTTTAAACTTGTCCCAGGTCAGCTCCCTGTAGAACAGCATTCCGATGGAAATGGCATAGACAGCAGCAAAAGCACCGGCTTCCGCCGGGGTGAAAAAACCAAACCGGATACCGCCGATCAGAAGGACCGGGAATAAAAACGCCCAGATGCTGTCGATGAAAGCCGTGACGATCTCTTTGAATGAAGCCCGCTTCCTTTTCGGCTGATAGCCTTTTTGTTTGGATGAAAACGATACCGCGACCATAAGCGCTAACACCATCAACAATCCAACCGGCAAACCGGCTGCGAACAGTCGCCCGATGGATACCTCGCCGATCGTTCCATAGAGGATGAGGCCGATGCTTGGCGGTATGATAGCCGTGATATTGGACGGTATGGTTAAAACCGAGGCCGTATATCCTTTTGAATAGCCGTCCTTGAGCATGTCCGGCCCCAGTATTCTCGCCTCCATGGCCGCGTCGGCGATGGCTGAACCGGACACTCCGCCCATCATCGCACTGAGAACGACACTGACTTGAGCCAGCCCACCGCGCATGTGTCCCGTCAATACCGAGGCCAGGTTTATAAGACGCTGGGTCAGTCCGGTCTCATTCATTAGGTTGGCCGAAAAGATGAACAGCGGGATGGCCAGAAGCGGAAAGTTCTGGGTCTGGGAGATGGCCAGCTGGACCGTCATTGTAAACGGCAGCGAGTCCGCATATTGCAGAAAAAATGCAGCGCCTGAAATTCCGATGGCAAACGCGATGGGCATGCCCGTTATGAGAAAAACGATGAACAAGATAAAGACCAGCAGCACTTTCACCCCTTTCCCGGCGCAGCCGTCCCGTTGTTGCCGGGCAACCTTAGGCCGCTTTCACGGCTCTGATTTCATTAAGCGTTGTCCGGATGTTCAATGCAGTGGTGATGGACATGAGCAGACTGCCCATCGGTACGCTGAGGGTGACCCAAGTGTAGCTGAAACCGGGAATGCCCTGAAAAGTTCTGAAACGGGTCGTGTAGCTGAGCCAGGAACCGTAGCCGATAAGTGCCATCAAAAAAACCAGAATGATGATCAGGTTGAACAATTCGACTTTGTTTCGGTAGTATTCCGGCAACTTGTTGACAAAGAAGTCGACCCGCATGAGTTTTTTGTTTCGCAAAGCGATGTCGGCAGCTAAAAAGGTGCACCAGGCAAACAGGCACTGGGCCATGTCCACCGACCAGTTGATCGGATATCCAATATAGCGGGTGAAGGCGGCCATGAAAACCAGCAGCACCAGGGAAACAAACGCCACTTTTACGAATAACAATTCACCAAGGCAGATATAGTCATATAGTTTTTTCATCAAACCTCCCCAGCCGCCGACTCTCTGACTTTTCCGGCCCGCTGTTGCGGTGCGGTTCATGACGGATGGCAAAACCGCCCTGCCTTTTTACGTCCCTTCCGGACCGGGCAGAGGCTCGATCCGGAAAGGCAGCACAGCAATTTAAAGGGGCAACTTTCCAGCGGCTTTTTGGGATCATCGCCCACCGACAGGGCTATTTGCCCAGTTCCTTGTGAACCTGCTTATAGGCGTCGGTTATGCCCAGAACCTCATACGCTTTCATACCGGCTTTGTGAAAGGCATCCATGTCGACGTCTTCAACGATGATCATACCTTTCTCCTTCAACTTCTTTTTGGAATCGGCCGATTTGACGTCCATGACGATCCTTGAAGTCTCAATGGCCGCTTTTTCCATCTCCTCTTCCAAAATTTTCTGGTATTCGACCGGCAGGCTGTAGAACCACTTGGCGCTGACAATTTCAAAGTTTATCAGCAGAATGTGTTCCGTTTCACTGAAGTACTTGGCGACCTCGTAGAGTTTGCCGGCATAGGTGGCATTGTAAACATTGTCACAACCGTCGATCACTTTTTGCTGCATGGCCGGAAAAATTTCGCCAAAGGCCATGGCCACGGGTGTCGCGCCGATGGAACGGATGGACTCCTGCCAGATCGGGGCACCGGGAGTCCGGATGCGAAGGCCGTTCAAATCTTCCGGTTTCCGAATAGGCTTGTTGGTAACCATGCTGCGGAATCCCTGGACCCAGTAAAAAGATAGAATCTTGATGCCGAACTCCTTCTCCAGCCTGGCTTTCCAGCCCTTGACGACCGGCAAGTCTCCCAGTTTGAACACGTCATTATAATCCCTGACAAAATAGGGGCCGTTCATGACGGCTATTTCGGGCACGTAGTTTCCCATTCTGGCCGAGTCGGTATTCTGGCCTATATTGGCACCGGCTCGTATCTGTTCAATGATGTCCTCCTCCACCCCCAGCTGGGCGCTGTGGAAGACCTGTACCTCCAGCTCGCCTTTAGTCCGCATCTCAACCGCCTTGGCCCACTTTTTAAAACCGGCGTGGAACGGATCCTTGGGAGACAACACGTGGTTAAACTTCAGGGTATATTTGGCTTTGGCCATTGCCGGTGAGTATACCAGGAGCAAAGACAGGGCCACAACTGTGGTCAGTACGAAAATTTTTCGAGTGATTCTCATGATAAAACCTCCTTCCATAAGCATCGACATGAATGAATATAGTTAAACATTGACCCTCGCACCGGCTCAGCCATCCACCCTCCGGTTAGTTGGTTTGTGCCAGTGGTACCGGGCCGCCCTTGTCTGAAGCGCTGCAACCTGATCGCACGCCCGCACCCGTGGATCGGTTTAGCGACATCGATCGACATTAAACCCTATAGTTGCATAAAATTTTGAAATCCAATTTCGCTGCTGCAATGAAGACCATTGAAAATATTGACTGATCCTGGATTCTGGTTTCTGGATACTGGATGTCGTTGAAATTCACCGATAGTGTCCTGTTAGATATCCAGCATCAAGTATCAAGCATCCAGCATCTGCCCGGAAAAAGCAACGATCTCAGACATAACGGCCAGGCTAGATGACAAGAATTTATGCAATGTTAGGGTAAATAAAAGTGGTCAGTGGGTGACAAGGTCAGGCCCGCTACCGCACTGTTTCAGAGCGGCACTACTGATCTGGCCACCGGTTTCATCCTCCTTTCCGGCCGTTGCTTCACCGTTTTTCTGAAATGTTCAGGTAGAGCTTACTTTCTCGAATGATAACTCCCTATTTTTTGAGGATTACATCCCAGCCTAGCCGACAGCGCGGCTGCAACGCTAAGCAAATCGTGTTGCACCTTCGCCATGCGTTTAGGCAACAAGTTGTCTTTGGGGCCGACGACACACAGGGCCACCCGGGCCGCGCCTGAATAATCTCTGATGGGAGCCGCAAGGCAACGGACCCCTTTGATATGCTCTTCGTTATCGAGGGCCACGCCTTTCTCCCTGATGCTGACCATCTCCCTGCGAAAGGCAACCGGTGAGGTAATCGTTTTTGGCGTTTTCTTCTGGAAATTGGTCCGTTCGATGAGATCCTCAAGTTCCTGTTCGGACAACTCTGCTGCCAAGACTTTGCCCACGGCGGTGCAGTAGATCGGTCTTGATTCTCCGATCCGTTGGACCACACGCAACGGACCGTTCTGCTCCTGCTTGGCGGCGATGATCACCTGTCCATCCCGCAAAACGGCCAGGCTTGAGCTCTCCCCCGTCAAGTTGCCCAATTCCTCCAGGAACGGAGTGGCGATCTCGGCCAGTTGCTCGACGGTCCAGGTCCGTCGGGTAAGCCGGAATAGCTTGGATGACAGCGAGTAGATATGCGTCTCGGGTGCCCGGACCAGATAGCCGAAGTCTACCAGCGCTTTGAGGATATGGTGTGTCGTACTCGGGTTTAATTTGCTTTTGCGCGCAATCGCCGACAGTGTCGGAGGTTCGGCCATTTCGGCCACCATTTCGACGATTTGCAGTCCGCGCTTGAGCGATTGATGGGTCGAAGTTGATTTCATGGACTTGTCTTGTGTTTCATACTATTAAAAATAAAAGAAACTTTATTCAATAGAATTGAAAATGTCAAGGGATAATGCCAAAATCGATCGGCTGATGGCCGAATTAATACCTGAATTTTAGAGCCCCAATCACCGCTGCCAGTCAATTGCGACAACTTGATGCCAAACTTCACTTATGGCTTTTGCGTGCAAAATTCAAGTAATAAAAGCATCGATTTCGGTTTCAATTCCCTTGGATTTTGATTACGGGTACTCCACCTGAAAACCAACAACCCCGGGAACGTTCTTAGTCCCATTGAAAAGGAACCATATCATAATACCTCACCCATTCCTGGGCGGAACCGTCATAGAACTTTAGATTGTGATATCCCAGGACCTGGGTCAGCACAAACCACCAGGAGCTGGCATATCCTCCCACACCGCAGTAGACGATTTTTTTAGGCCTCCAATAACGCTTTCCACGCAGTACACCGGATGCCATTTCGCCAAGGATCGCCGCATCCTTGAAAGTGTATATCTCGTCACCCTGCGGATCCCAAATCCAGGGCGCCGGCAAAGATGCAGCGCCCGGGATATGCCCCGCCTTATCGGCAAATGGCTCGATGGTTACTCCGAAATAAACATCCGCATCCCGGGCATCGATAATGTCGGCCCGCCAAAGGTGCCGTCGCACATAGTATGCCGAGACAAACATGCCCTTATTTACGGTTCCCTCGTACGTAACAGGATCTACGTCAGGAACCTCCGTAGTTGTGCCATACCCATCCACCCACTGGGGGTATCCCCCGTCCAGAATCGCCACGTTGGCAACCCCGGCGTAAATGAGGGTAGCGGCAACCCGCGTCCCGTTCGCCAGACCGTAGAAGGGTGGTTCACCGGGATTGGGAGCGGTAACAATTACGATCCATGAATCTGGTGTTATGCCAAGTGATCCGATGGTATCAAATAGATCTTCATCATCCGGCACTTCGAGAAGAAGACCATCCCTCATGGTTATCCAGGCTGAAAATGGAACTATAAACGGTTCATTGATTGAGCCGGGTATGTGACCGGCCTCATAATCTCCTGCACTCCTGATGTCGAGAATTACAACATCACTGCTATTATCAGCCAACCAGTCAGTGGAAACGATCGGTTCGATATCCCGGCTTGAAGGTGGATGGTACCAGGCGATAGCAGAACCACAAGGAATAAGTGATGCAATAAGGATAGACGCCAGCACGGTGAAGAATAATTGGGTTTTCATTTTTCCTCTCCCCTATCAATAAGGTTGATATTGCTTTGCGCTTACCTGCGTTGGTGGGCTCCCGACAGGGTACCCCATACCCTGTCGGGAGCAGAAAGGCATAGTTTGAGTGGTCTTCCCATGAAGCAACCTCCCAATGAAGTATGATGCGGGGATGATTCAGTTTTTCTGATCCTTCTGACGTTTGCGCTGTCTGAAGTCCCGCGTGTAACGCTGGGCAAACCTGTCGCGGCCCAGAACCAGGTCTATGGATAAAACCCCCGCACCGACCTTGGCCGCATCAACGGTGGGACAGGTGACGCCTGCTGCGATGGCCAGGGCCAGGAACGTATGGTTGACCAGATGGCGATCCGGCAGGCCGAATGAGATGTTACTGGCGCCCAGGGTCTGGTTAACGCCCAGTTCTGCTTTTACCTTGCGGACCGCCTCGAGTGTTACCAACCCGACATTGCTGTCCGCCCCCAGCGACAGCGCCAGGCAGTCTATGATGACATCCTCGGGGGGAATTTTAAGCTGTGCGGCGCGCTCAACAATTTTATGGGCAATGGCTACCCGCCGGTCTGGTTCTTGCGAAATGCCTTCATCATCAATTGTTAAACCGATGACCGCCGCCCCGTATTCCTTGACCAGGGGCAGTATCTCATTCAGGGATCTCTCTTCGCCGGTCACGGAATTGACGATCGGCTTGCCATGGTAGATTTTTAGTGTCTCTTTCAGCGCGGCGGGATTGTTGATATCAATACAAAGCGGCACGTCAACCGCTGCCATGACCTTCTCGACAACCTTTGGCAGCATTGCTATTTCATCTACCCCGGAGCAGGCCACATTGATGTCCAGGATATCGGCACCGGCTGCCACCTGGGCGACGGCTTCCCTGCTGATGGCATCAATATCGCCGCGCTTCAATGCGGCCGCCAGTTTTTTCTTTCCTGACGGATTAATTCGTTCACCGATCAGCACTGTCGGCCCGGCTGCGGTGATAAGAACTTCTTTTGTAGCACTTGACACTCTCGTTTCCATACGTTAACTCCCCTGAATTATGTAAACTCCCGGTGCTCACCGGGTTGTGCTATCCAATCAGCCCCTGGCGCTGTTGGTTGCCGGTTGAATTCGTTTTGAAATCCGCATTTATTCAACAATGGGATTAGTACCTAACGTCCGCACTCGCCGATTTGTCCTCCCTATATCCGCAACCCGTGATGTCGAAATGGGACCTCATCTTCCTGCGGCATCCGGACCGGTGTTATAGGGGCCGAGTAAGCAGGCGCGGGTGAAAGCTTTGCTGAATTGTGGTGTGCCCCCTAATTCAAGATATTTTATACGTGTCAGTAAATTTTTCATCTCCTCGCGCCTGGCGGCAGATAACAGTAAGATACGTGCGCCGGTACCGGCCGCATTTCCCACCTGGTGGAACCTGTTGAGGGGCAGTCCCGGCAGCATGCCGATGGCCACAGCATTTGAAATATCTATGTAGCTGCCGAAGGCACCGGCGATGATGATCTTGTCAATTTCTGTTGCTGCAATATTTCCCTGCGCCAAAAGGATTTCGAGCGCGGCTTGAATGGCGGCTTTGCCCAACTGAACTTCGCGCACATCCTTCTGGGTGATGGAAATCACCGTGTCCCTGCGCCGTTTCTTTTGAGGAACCAGGATAAACTCCAGACATCCGCTTTTCTCGACTACCCGGTGATGTGAACCTTTTTGCAGTCGTCCGCCGGAGTTCAGCACCCCGGCCAGAAAAAGCTGGGAGACGGCATCCAATATACCGGAGCCGCAAATACCGATGGGCTCGGCATCATCGATGGTCTGATAATGGAGATCCCCTCGCGACAGGCTCACCTTTTCAATGGCTCCCGGAGCCGCTCTCACACCGGAACTGATGTGATAGCCCTCAAATGCAGGGCCGGAAGCGCAAGAAACACTTGTAATTTTTCCGCGGTTGATCAGTGATATTTCCGTATTGGTGCCGATATCGAGAACAATGACATTTCCGTGAACCCACTCCCCGGCAGTGGCCATCAGGGCGGCCACGTGATCCGCACCCACAAAGCCGGCAATATTGGGGGGAAAATAAGCATAGGCGCCCGGAGCGAAATCCAGCCCGATGTCCCTGGCCTTGACGTTTAAATCCCCGCTCACCCCCGGCACGAAAGGCGATAGGGCCAGTTGACGGACCGGCAAACCCAGCGTCAGATGGTGCATAGCCGTGTTGCCGACAATGACGACCTCCAGAATATCCCCGGTTTCTGAACCGGCCTCGGAACACAGGTCCTGTGCCAAACTCATCAGGGTGTCTTTAATCAGGTCCGCCATCCGCTTTTGCCCGTCCGGCGAACGAATCGCAAAGTTGATGCGCGTTATGATATCCTCGCCGTGGCTGATCTGGGGATTCACAATCCCCTTGGCGGCGAGTTTTTTGCCGGTCGCCAGATCCATCAGGTACCCGGCTATTTTGGTTGACCCGAGATCAACAGCCAGACCCATCGAGCGCGTACCGGGAGGGCTGATGGCAACCAGTTCCCGATTTCGAAGGTGCGCCGTGAGGCGCCAATTCCATTCCCGAAGTCGCGTTGAAAGTTCCCGCAAGATGTTGATGTCAAAATGTTCGGGGCTGAAAGCATCTAATTTTTCAATCAGGTTCTCGGCATCTGCCACCGGCCGGACCAAAGAGGGCGGTTCAAGTGTGCAGGCAACAGCCTTAATCGGGGAATCAGGGGAAATATCTATTTCCCGGCCCTCAACCTGAAGCCGCTGCTGCGCACTCAGGCCTTCCGGCGGGACATCCACTTTGCAGTCGCTATGAGGGTAGGTCTGACACGCCAGCCGCCAGCCGTGCCCCAGTTCCTCTGGGGTAAAGACCTCTTGCTAAGCGGGGGTCACCTCCGAAAGGCGTCCCTCCAGGACCCTTAGCCTGCAGCCGTTGCATTTTCCGTTACCGCCGCATAGACTGGCCAGGTCAACACCCAACCGACGTGCACAATCCAGCAGTGTTTCGCCGGCCGGACACAATCCCCGCCTGCCGATCGGCTGGAATTCTATCTGATGATCACCCACGTTTCTATCCATCATTCGCAAAGTCCGCCGGGCTTACATCCGGGATCTCTGTTTTGTCCCATGATGTCAGGTGAATCAACCCCGCCCGGCGGATACTTTTCAGCCGGTACCCACTGGTAGGTCGGAGCACCCTCATAATGACCACAGATTTCACATCTATTTGTAAACGCCATATTCTTTGGTGAAATCAACCATCGCCTGGATATTTTCCGGCTTGGCATGATCAAAGAACGCCCCGTTGCCCATAATAAAACCACCGCCTTGGCCGGCCGTATCAATGAGTTTTTTGCAGTATTCCTTCACTTCTTCGGGGGTGCCGATTTTCAGCATGGCAGAGGGCACGTTGCCGAAAAGGCAAAGTGTGTCACCGACGATTTCCTTGGCTTTTACCATATCCGTCTGATCGAACATCCATAACGTTTTGCCTTTCGGTAAATCCCTGATATCCTCGAGGCGCTTGTTGTAGCCTCCTTCAGCCGCAAGAAATGGTATGCACCCCCCCTCAACCAGACCTTCGATGACTTTTTGGAGGGTGGGCCAGTAGAATTTTTTGAATTGCGCGTCGGACAGGAAACCGTCGGCCCCTTTGTGCAACGGCATGAATATTACGGGATTGCCGGTTTGCTGGGCTGCGCCCAACCCCATCCCAATCATGATCGGCGTTATAGCATCCAGGGCTGCTAACAGCTTATCGGGTTGGCGGTACATATCCAGCATGATCCCTTTGGTGCCGCGCAGGGTGTCACCGATGGTGTCAAAAGGGGCTTTGGTAAAGCCACCGAGGACATTCGGGAATCCTAAGGTTGCCATCTCACCATCGAAGCCGCCCAGCGCACTCGCCCATTTCAAGGCCTCGGCCCCGGCCTCCATCAGGGCCTTTAAGGTATTTTGGACGGGAGGCAATGCATACGGAATAAAATTAAAGGCCACCCCGTACATCTCGAGGATGCCGGTTAGCGGCGGCAGCATCGCAAAACCGTCTAAAGCCCCGAAAACCCGCGGCAGGTAAAAATTTCTGAAAAAAAACGACGGGTCGGTTATCAGTAAATCATATTCCTCCGCCCCCATGTATTCCTTCTCGAGGCATTGGTAGGTGGCATCAGGCGCGACCCCGTGGCCCGGCCAGGCATATAACTTGTAGTCCAGAATCTCATAGAATTTTCCCGGTCCTGGCCCCGCAGCGCCAAATTGGAGATCCGGCTTGAAGTCCAGGACAAATTTTTTAAAAGCCGCCATGCATTTGTCATAGTCATACATAGCCTCTTCCATGGTCATTCCGGCATACGCAACAGGGTACATGCCGGGAAACAGGCAAATCGGAACCCGGTCCTGCGGTTCTTTCAACTGGATGGCATTCTTGATTCTATTTATGCTTGCTTTATAGGCCGCCTCCGCTTGCGGGCTCTGGAACTTAAGGTCATTGCCTTCATGATCTTTCGGTGTAAGCAATTTTTGAAACTGGGCTTCCTGCTTTTCATCCGATGACAGCTCTTCCCATGATTTTTCCATTATCTTACCCTCCTATCCAGCCTTGGGCCAGTTTAACGGCTTCAACGGCGTCTTTTCCATAGGCGTCAGCCCCTACAAAGCTCTTGACTTGGTCGTCGATCTGGCCGCCGCCGATCATGATTTTTACCTGATCGCGAAGCCCGGAAGCGCTGATGGCCTCGATGGTGTCTTTCATGGAGTCAAAGGCCAGCGTCAAAAACCCGCTCAATCCGACAACCCGGCTGCCGCTTTCCTCAATGGCATCCACGAATTTCTGCACCGGCACATCAATCCCCAGGTCCAGAACCTCGTAACCGCTGACATCCAGCATAAAGACGACAAGGTCTTTGCCAATGTCGTGAATATCTCCGGCGACAGTTCCCACAATGACTTTTCCCAGACGTTTGGCCTCTTTTTCATGCTTGAGATGGGGTTCAAGAATTTTAACGATGCCCTTTAGGATCTCTCCGGCAAAAACGAGGTCCGGAATAAAGTAATCTTCACTGGCAAACCGTTGGCCCACGATATTCATTCCTTCCCTGGCCTGCCCTAACAGATCCATCGGGTCGACTCCCTCTGCCAGTGCTTTTTGGACAAAATCCAAAGCCTCCGGTTCCTTCAAATCTGACAACAATTTTGCCAATTCGTCTGACATGGTTGTTACCTCCTTTGCAAATGGTTATTCGTAAGCAGCGTGTGAAACAAGCAATCCTTTATATTTCACTCCATACTGTCAATTATACATCCAGCGGCCAGCCGGGCCCCGGTCCCGGTGGCGAGACCGCACATTTCAAACCCTTTAGCCTGCGCGAAGGCCGCCATATGCGCCTGGCTGGCTGCGGGATCCATATTGCGTCCGAATATCACGTGTTCGTGTATCTCAGCACATAATTGATGACGCATCTCATTTTCGAAAGCAGCCATGATTTTTTCGTTGCCTCCTGTTCAAAAAAATATCACCAGACCGACCCGGAATGTTTCCCCCCAGGTTGCGCTCCAGACGGATTTATTCAAAATCGAAACCCCGACACCTGACACCTGAAAACTGCTGATAACGTTATTACCCTTTCTGGGTGGACCAAACCCCGCCGTCGGGCTTATGGACCCGGGTTTTTTACTTTATCATAGCCAACGCTTCATCAAAAGCCTGCCGGATTAAAAGTGGTATCATCTGTCTCCGATATCTGGGCGATGAGGCGGTGTTGTCGACGGGGTGAGCCATCCTGCGGGCGGCGCCGGCAACCTCATCTATCAGTTTTGGGGTAATGTGCCGGCCGTGCATCAGCCTGGACGCCTCTTTCACTCCCAGGGGCGCCGGGCCGACAGCACCCAGTACCAGGCGGACTTGGCGGCATTTCCCATTTTTGCCGTCCAATTGAACGAAAACCGCCACGCCCAGCAGGGGGAAGTCGACCGTATCCCGCAGCCTGAGCTTGCGGTAGGAGAAGCCTGCGTTTTCTGGTATGGCAGGAATACGGATTTCGGTCAAAATTTCATTAAATTTTAAGATATTGGGTTTGATTCCCGATCCGGTAAAAAAGCTTAGCAGATCCGTCTCATTTTTACGCCGATCGCCGGCCAATCTCAATTTGGCATCCAGGGCGATCAAGGGCGCGGCCATATCGCCCGAATAGACGGCATGGCAGATGTCGCTTTTTTTGACGACGTGACAGATTTTGCCACCGATCTTCAAACACGGCTCCCATCTCATTTTAAGAAAGGATGGCTGATTGAAGTAGCAGCATCTGGTGTCCAGGCATAGGTTCCCGCCCAGGGTCCCCATATTGCGCAGCTGTTGGGTGCTTACCAGCGGAACGATTTGGCTTAAAGCAGGCAGGTGTTCCTGTACAAGCGGGCTCTCCTGGAGCTGGGTCAGGGTCGTCAAGGCTCCCACCCGTAATTCCCTTGTTTTGCTATCACGCTTGATCCCATTTAAACGCGAGATGCCGCCCAAATCGATCAGAAGATCGGGGGCCGCGATCTGATCTTTCAGGGCCACGAAGAGATCCGTCCCGCCGGCCAGAAAATTGCCGGAAGCCTTCTGCGCCGAGACGGCCTTTCCGACGGTCGTGGGCGCAGCATATTCGAAAGAAGGTAATAGCATTATAGTAAGTGCCTTAATTATAGACTCTTAAATTTATAATTTTAGCATTTTGTGAAAAAAAATCTCGCCAAGCCGCAAAGCCCGCAAAGGTATTGTTTCGAATTTAAAAATGACGGAACAAAGTGACATCCACAAATATTCAATTTTCAATCTTCAATCTTCAATTCCGGCTTGTCCGGTTTTGGTCTCATCCTTTAATGCATCCAGAACCATGATGGACGTAATGGGAATTCTTTTAAAAGCAACGCCCGTGGCGTCATGGATTGCGTTTACAATCGCCGGCACGACGGCCACCTGGATCCCTTCGCCGGTCTCTTTGGCCCCGAAGGGCCCTATCTCATCATAGGTGTCCGTGTGCAGAATTTCCAGGGGGCAGGCGTCCAGGGATGTGGGCATGCGGTACTCGAGAAACGATGAATTCATCGTCTGCCCGTCCCGGCGCACAATCTCTTCCATCAGGGTATGCCCGACACCGCCGATGGCCGAGCCTTCCAGCTGCCCCTCCATGAGCATCTCATTCAAAGGCTGACCGCAATCGTGGACCATCGCCATCCGCGTCACTTTAGTGGTCCCGGTCTCGGTATCCACTTCGACTTCCGCCACCTGGGTCCCAAAGGAATAAGCAGCCGACATATTCCCGCGGCCCGTTTCGAAATTGACCACTTCGAGGCCTTCCGGAGCCCAATACCCGCGACCCAGGATCGTCTTCCCGGTTGCGGAATATTGCGCAATCTTGACCAATTTGCTGAACGGCAGACTGCGCTCCGGGCTGCCGACCACATAAACCTTGCGATCATGGAAGACAATATCATGGGGATTGGCCTCCAGCGCATTGGCCGCAACTTCGGCCAGTTGCCCCCTGGCATCTTCGGCGGCGATCCGCACCGCATTGCCGGTGATAAACGTAACCCGGCTGCCAAAGGTGCCCGGATCCAACGGGGTGATGTCGGAATCAACCATGCCGTAACGAATGTCTTCAAGACGAACGCCTAAAACTTCGGCTGCAATTTGAGAAAGGACGGTATCCGATCCCTGGCCGACATCCGTGGAGCCTGTTGCGAGGGAGATGCCCCCATCTTCGTGAACTTTTATCACGGCTCCAGCGGTGTTATGGCCCGCCATACGGGGTCCGGAGGTGTATCCATAGCAACCCAGGCCGATCCCGCGTTTTGTGGGTCCATCATCTTTGGGCTTTTCCCTGCGCCACCGGGCAATGATTTTCCCGGCCGCCACAATCGATTCTTCCAGACCGCAACTGGTAATTTTGAATCCATTGGGAGTGGTCTCCCCGGGTTTTAAGGCGTTCTTCAATCGTAGTTCGACGGGATCCAGTCCCATTTCCCCGGCAGCCAGGTCGAGTTGCGTTTCCGCGGCCTGCCGGGACTGGGGCACCCCGTGGCCCCGCATGGCACAGGAAGGCTGCGTGTTGGTGTAAACCCGATATCCTTTGGCCCGCATATTCGGCAGTCGGTAAGGCATGCAGAAAAAGGCACACATCAGGTAGAGGCTCAAGGCACCGATGCTGAGATACGCCCCCCCATCGGCAACAATGTGGGCATCCAGGGCCAGGATGGTGCCGTCCTTCTTGAGACCGGTCTTGAGATCGATGACGGTCGGGTGCCTCTGGCGATAAGCATAGAGCACCTCTTGCTGGCTGACCACGATTTTAACGGGTTTGCCGGTCTTCTGTGAGAGCAGGGCCGCGCAAAAGTCCACATCAAACATTTCGTTTTTGCCGCCGAAGCCCCCTCCAATGTAGGGTTGAACCACCCGGACCCGGCTGAGCGGAATGTTTAAGGCTTTTGCCAGATTGCGGTAAGTAAAATAGGGGCTTTGCTTTGAGCCCCAAAACGATACCCGGCCGGACTGGTCCCAGACCGCCAGGGCCGCATGGGGCTCGATGAATCCATGGCGAATCGGTGTCGTTTCAAACCGATCTTCTCTGACATAATCACACTTCCGGAATGCTTGCGCCACATCGCCGTACGCAAGATCGGTCTTAAAAGAAATGTTTTTGGGTGCCCGGTCGTGGATGAGCGGAGCATTTTCCGCCATGGCGGCCAGGGGGTCCACCACGGCCGGTAATTCATCGTATTCCACCCGGATCAGGTCACGGGCCTCTGCGGCGGTCTCCTCATCGATCGCCGCTACCGCCGCTACGGCGTCGCCAATAAAGCGCACCTTGTCCAGGGCCAAATACGGTTCGTCTCCCTGGGCTGAGATGCCACCGGCCTTGAAGCCTATGGTATCGTTGCCGGATATCACCGTACGAACCCCGGTGAGCCTCGCGGCTGCGCTCGTGTCGATGTCAAGAATCCGGGCATGCGGATAGGGGCTTCTCAGCATTTTCCCGTGCAGCATCCCGGGCATGGAGAGATCACCGGCGTATTTTGCTTCGCCCGTGGCCTTCACAACCGCATCGACGCGGGGAAGCCGCTTGCCGATATTCACATAATCCATTTTCATTTACCGGTCTCCGTCATCGAGGCCTTCCGGACGGCCTCGATGATCTTGACGTATCCGGTGCAGCGGCAGAGGTTGCCTGACAGGGCTTTTTTAATCTCTGCTTCCGTTGGATGGGGCTTTTTACTGAGGAACGCTTTTGAGGTCATGATCATTCCAGGCGTGCAATAACCGCACTGAATGGCCCCGTGCTTCACAAAGGCCTCCTGCAGGGAGTCGAGTCGGCCTTCCCGGACCAGGCCTTCAATGGTCAGGATGCTCTTGCCCTGGGCCTGGAAGGCCAGGGTCAAGCAGGCCAGAACGGCTTCACCGTCGATGATGACGGTGCACGCACCGCACTCGCCCTTGCCGCACCCTTCTTTGGTGCCCGTATGTCCGATCTCATCCCGCAAAACCTGCAGCAAGGTCCAGTGCGGCTTTACCAGTAGGTCGTATTCAAAGCCATTTACCGCCAGCCGGATCTGCTTTTTCAAGCGATACCTCCTTACCTGATTACCTTTCCATTCCCATTACTGCCCAGCCGCTTCTTTTACGCTTCCATTTGGAATACTCTTTTTAATAAAATAGTCGGATAATTTATGGATCAAGTACCGGACAATCATCCGCCATGTATGGTTTGGAATACCTGTGCCTGGGCTCCGTCGGAAAGTTTGTCGTCCGTCTTTCTTAGGCGGCCTTCAATAGACACCACGGCCCCTTCGGATTCGGATATCTTAAGCCGGGTAAGAAGGTCGTTGACGGTGGCCCCATCCGGCAGCTCGACCTGAATTCCCTCTGAATGCCGATAGCCGGGTACCCTCGGGCCCAGGGTACCATATAATTTAATTCTGAGCTTCATGGCTGTATCCCGTCAGAAATCAAAGGTACGGTCAACCTCCTCGTCACTAATGGTGAATACGGTGTTATGCGGGGGCAATGGTTCTTCATAGAAAAATCTGGGCAACCGATCGTCCCGATTCGTAAAACCCGCTTTTTTGTTAAACTCCCTTTCGGCCCTCAATACCCTGAGTCCCAGGGCGGGGACGTCGTCCGGGCCGAGCTGAATTCCAAATTTGGCATTGATGGCCTTTAAAAGCGCTGCACCGCCTTCGGGAGAACCGAGGGCGACATAGGCCATAAAACACAACCCCGTGCAGTCGGCAGCGGCGGTGGCGATTTGGAGGTTACGGGAGGCCTCAACCTGACCTTCGGCGCTTAAGGGATCGAGTTTTTGTTCCAGATATTCCCCGACCACGTTGCCGGCCGTGTGATCGGCACCCATGGGTGAGGTGGCAAAAGTCACACCGTTGCCCAGCATGGCCCTCGGATCATACGCGGCAATGCTCTGACCCTTGACCGCAGGAACACGGTCGTTGTTGAAATGTTTGCCCACGGCTACCGGACCGTTGCCAAGGGTTTTGCCGAATTCGCTTCCCTTGGCAATCTCTTCAATCATCTCAACGGCCGCCTCTTCATCCCCAAACTCTTTGTAACCTGAATCCATGGCAACCGCGACGGCCACACCGGTATTCATGGTATCAACGCCGATGTCATCGCACAGATAGTCGAGTCGCGCAATCGTATCCAGGTCAACAATACCGGTCATGCCGCCCGCCGCCCAGATGGTCTCATACTCCAGAGAACTGGTAACATACTTGCCGTCTTTATCAACGAATTCATTGGAGCAGTGAATGATGCATTGGGCACAGCCCATATGGGATGGGTTTCCGCCTCGCTCCTCGATCAGCTTGGCCATGGCTTCACCGCTGATTTTCTCCCAGCCCTCCAACACGCCCTTTCTCGCATTGTAGCTGGGAAAAGCACCCATAGAGTTGACGGGCGCAACCAGGCCTGCCGTGCCTAGCGCGGGCATCACGTGACCGGCCATGGGATGCTCTTTTACGACCTTGACGATCACTTTGTTGGCCTCCTTGAAGGCTTCCGGATCGGCCAAGGCGTCGGCGCTCTTGCCGCCCTGTTCGACAATGATGGCTTTAAGGCCCTTGGCGCCCATAACAGCACCCAGGCCTCCCCGACCGGCAGCCCGACAGGGCCGTCCATCGATATCGGTGGCCTGTATGGAAGCCGAAGCCAACTGATATTCACCGGCCGGCCCGATGCAGAGCACCGAGTTTTTCTCTCCGTATTTCTCAAGAACCTCTTTCACGAGCTGATAGGTTCGCATACCGCGGTACGCTTGAGCCGAAACAATACTCGCCTCTCCGTTGCGGTCAATCCTGAGAAAACTGAGTTCTTCATCCGAAGCCCGTCCTTCAATTACGACCGCAGTGATGCCCAAATGGCCTAAATCCGCACCGACGGTCCCGCCGGCATTGCTCTCTTTGATGGTGCCGGTCAGCGGGCTTTTGGCCCCGATGGATATTCTGCTGGTATTCACCAGAACCGTTCCGGTTAAAAGGCCCGGAGCCAAAATGAGCTTATTTTCCGGTCCCAGGGGGTCGCACTCCGGCGGTACTTCCGAATTAATCATAATGGATGTCAGGCCCCGGCCGCCAAGCCCCAGGTAATCTTGCGGCACCTCATCAACTGCAATGGTTTTTTTGCTCATGTCAACCCTGATAAACTTCATAGTTGTCTCCTTTCATTGATTTCTTCCAAGCCCTTAGATACCCAAATAGGCCTTTCTGATGAGATCTTCCTGTAACAGCTGTTTACTTTCCCCGGCTAAAACAACCCGCCCATTTTCCAGCACGTAGGCGCGATCAGCGATCTCCAGGGTTTGTTGGACATTTTGTTCAACCAGAAGAATGGCAATGCCCTGGTCGCGAAGCCCCTGGATAATATTGAAGATTTCGTCCACCACGATCGGTGCCAGGCCCGATGAAGGCTCATCAATGATGCATAGCCTCGGCCTGGACATTAAACCCCGCCCCATCGCCACCATCTGCTGTTCGCCGCCGCTCAAGGTTCCGGCCAGTTGCCCTTGCCTGGCCTTTAAGAGGGGAAACAGCTGGTAGACCTCAGCCAGGGTTTCCTGTTTGCGCTGCCAGACGCGTTTCGGATAGGCGCCCATCTCCAGGTTTTCACGCACGGACATGTCGGGAAATAGTTTGCGCCCCTCGGGTATATGCGACAGGCCCAGTTCCACAATGGCGTGAGATTGCAGCCCGTCAATGCGGTTGCCAAGGAACTCAACGTTACCCGCCGCCGGCTGCAGCACCCCCGATATTGTATTTAAAAGGGTCGTTTTGCCGGCGCCGTTGGCACCGATCAGGGCGACGATTTCCGTCTCATCGATCGTAAAAGAAACGTCCCATAATGTCTGGATCTTACCGTAAAACGTATCCAGGTTGCTAACTGCCAGCATGCGCCTTATCTCCCAAGTATACCTTCATAACGGTTTTGCTGGTGGCAATTTCCTGAGGCGTTCCCTCGACAATCTTTTCACCGTGGTGCAGGACCAGGATGCGTCCGCACAAGTTCATAATGGCTCTCATGACGTGCTCGATCATAACAATGGTGATTCCTTTTTGCCGGATCATGGTGATCAATTCCATGGCCTGGGCCACCTCGCTGGGATTTAAGCCCTCCATTATTTCATCCAGCAATAGTACTTCCGGTCCGGTGGCCAGCGCTCTGGCAATTTCAAGTCGCTTCTGGTTGGCCAGGGTTAAGTCTTTAGCCGGGGTTGATATCAATGCCGACAACCCGACGAAATCTATCAACTCGGTGGCTTCCCCCATGGCATCCGTTGATGAGATTTTCCTGCAGGTGCCATAAAAAGAGCCCAGCAAAACATTATTTAGGACCGGCATGTTGGCGAAGGTTTTAACCGTTTGAAAGGTTCGTGCCACCCCTATGCGGCAGACTTGATACGGCCTATAACCGACAATGTTTTGACCTTTAAATTTAATATCCCCTTCGGTGGGAGGCAAAGTTGCCGATATCAGATTAAACAGGGTGGTTTTACCCGCCCCATTGGGACCGATCAGACCGACGACTTCCCCCGCATCGACTTTAAAGTCCACATCCGATACGGCGGCCAGCCCGCCAAAATACTTGGTTAGGCCCTTGCCTTCAAGTATCGCCATTTTGTCTTCCCGAAATCCGTTGCCATAACTTTTGAATTAATCCGACGAGACCTTCAGGCATGTATAAAATAGCGACGATCAAGACAACGCCGAAAATGAGCATATAGTAATAGGGAAGTCTGGTTATTAAAATTTCTTCCAGATAGGTAAAGAACGCCGCGCCGATTATCGGTCCGTAAAGCTGTCCCATGCCGCCAAAGATGGCCATCAAAACCGGTAAAAAAGATATCAGGGGATTAAAGGCAATCCGGGGGTCGATATAGGTCCATCTTGTCGCCATGATTGCCCCGGCCGCGCCCATGTAAAAGGCGCTGATGGCAAAGATCGTGATTTTCAAAGCCGTGACATTTATGCCGATGTGAGCCGCTGCCTCCTCATTTTCTCCGATGCTCTGCAACGCCAGGCCGATTCTGGAATTTTTGATACAGTACGCCGTGGCCATTAAAGCCGTAAAAATGAGCAGCAGGGTGTAATAAACCGTCTGGTTATCGACGGTGGGGACCACCCGACCGGTCGTACCCGTTATATTGACTTCCCACCACAGGATAAAGTGCAGCAGAAGCTCAACGAGTCCGAAAGTGAACATCACGAAATATATGCCCTTTAGTCTTAACGTTAAAGAACCGACGAGAAGGGCCAGACCAGCGCTGATCAGGCCACCCATAACGATCACGGCCGGTAAGGGCAGCACTAACCCCAGTATCGCCGAAGTATATACCCCGACGCCGAAAAACGCCGCCGCCGCCAGCGAGATGTAGCCGGTCGGACCGGAAAACATCGTCCAACTCACCGCAATAATGATATACATAAGGATGCTGGTCAGCAGGATGACCGTATAGCGCGACGCATAGAGAGGTGAAGCCGCCAATAAGATTAAAAATAGCAAACTTAATACCGGTACCAGGGGTCTTTTAGAGATAATTCTAACCATATCCATTGCGCTATTTCCCTAAAATTCCGGTTGGCTTCGCCAGAAGCAGAAGCATGAAGATGGCATAGTAGGCAACCAGTGCTAAGCCCGGCTCCGTATGGGTTACGATGCTGCCGACAAGACCCAGAACAAGGCCTCCGATAAAACTTCCGGGGATGCTGCCCAAGCCCCCGATAACGATCACGATGAGGGCGATCATGGTATATTCAAGCCCCATCGTTGGTTGAATCTGATAGGATATGCTGATCAGCGTACCACCTAAACCGGCCATCAAAGCACCAAAGCCAAAGCATAAAGCCAGTACCTGGTTGATGTTTACGCCCATCAGCCCGGCCGTGACCGGATCCTGGGCTGCAGCCCGGATCGCTTTTCCCAGACGCGTACGGGCTAGGAAAAGATAAAAAATCAAACAAATGACCATTGCAAATCCAAGGGTTATCAAACGGTTGGTGGCAAATACCGCTCCTCCGATATTGACCGGCGACGCCAAATAGGAGTAGCCTTTGATGTCGGCGCCCCAGGTTAATATGGCCAGATTTTGAATGATGAAAAGCAGACCGAAACAGGCTAACATGGAGTTGCCCTCATAGGCGGCCGGTGATGCCGACGCCATTCTGAGGCGTGTGAACATCACTCTGTAAAGAAGATAACCCAAGATGAATATCAGCGGACCGCTAATGGCCAGGGATACCAGGGGATTAATCCCGAAGATCGTATAGAGTGACCAGGTGATGAAAGCCCCGAGCATGATGAACTCACCGTGAGCGATGTTCAACACCCGGGCCACACCATACTGCATACTGAGCCCCACGGCAATCAAGGCATAGATGCCGCCCAGCAGCAAACCGGCGATCGCTACGTCCAGGATGGTTACAATCATAATGATGGCTCGCCTTCCATATTTACCCTCTGACACCTGAAACCTTATGAAGCTTCACGAAGTTAAACAGCGAACCGCAGAATTTCGAATATCGAATCACGCTAAAGACGTGATCTAAAGACAGCAGAAATTCCTTCGACATTCGATATTCATGATTCGATATTCGTTATTCGCTTTTAAAAGTTTCTTTTTCCGATCGGACTCGCCGCTCCGGCGGCCGGTCCCGCTGTAGAATTTAACACCTGAAACCCATACTCGGGCTGTCAAAATGTTCGGCAAAACCTTGCTGGAGATGGTAAACACTCGCAGCGAGGTTTTGTCTGCACCCTTTGCAACAGCATGCTTGCCACAATTGCGGCGGCTTTACGCGCTTTATTACTTCTTTTTGGGCCACGCTGGTTTGGGGTATAACGGCGGTGCCGTGCGCTTCTTGCCGGGGTCGATGACTTCAAAAATACCTTTTTGCCATTGACCGATCTCACCGGGATGATTTACGAAATATCGATCCTTATCGTACCAGAACGGCCCCAGGGCCGTGTCAAATTTTTCTTTGGCCATGATATCCCTGATCTTTTTTTGGTCCAGGGTTCCCGCCTTCTCGATCGCCTGCTGGAAATGCTGCAGTGATGACCAATAATACAGGCCGCCCCAATAGTCAGGCTCATGTCCGAATTTGGCGACATATTTGTCGACAAGGTCTTTGGCTCCGGGAGAAGTCTTCGCATTCCATGCGCCCCCGCCCATAACGCCTTCGACCACATTCACCCCAAAGTTATCGCGATAGAGGTTGGGGGAAAAGGGCAAGACCGTCAGGAAAAAGGCATTGAAGTTGATGTTAAGCTCAAGCGATTGACCGGTAAGCATCATGCCGCCACCAGGATAGCAAGCCGCGGCAAATGCATCGACGCCCAGCGACTTGGCCTCCTTCAATAATGGCGATAAGTCCTTTATCTCCGGCGGATAGCTTTTTTCCATTTTGACTTTAATTTTATTTTTTTTCAAAAACGAAGCGATGCCTTTACCATATTCGATACCGTGGAGGTCTCCGCGGTAGATCACCGCCGCCGACTTGACGCCGATTTCCTTAAAAATACCGACCAGCGCCGGAGATTGAGTTTCGGAGAAATTCAATACCTGGAAGAAGTAGGGCAGGCTGAGTTTTTTGAGCTCGGCTGCGCCACCGGGGCCGCCGATCAGGATGTACCCGTACTTGTTGGCTATCGGGGCCGCAGCAAAAAGCCAGGCGGTGCCCCAGGGAGGGAACACAAAATCAACCTTGTCCTCTAAGATGAGTTTTTCCAGCAGGTTCGTCATCGTGCCGATATCGCTTTTATCGTCGTATCGCTTCAATTCCACCGGCAATTTTTTGCCATACTCTTTTACATATATCCCGCCCTTTTTGTTGACCTCCTCAACCCACAACTCATAGATTGGTCCGCCGGCTATGGCAACACCGCCTGCCAGGGGTCCCGAGAGAGCGATGGCCTGGCCGATCACGATTTTATTTTTGGCTGCAGCGGCACCTGCCAGGAACACGACAATCAGCGAACATACGAACACCCCAAGCAATAATTTCTTTTTCATGCTAGCCCCCTTTCTTAAATGGTTATAGGTATTGTGATCATGTGCCTTCACATCGATTATCACCGGGTTCGCAAAAGGCAGTCTGCACAAATTTTCTTCCGCCTTTTCTTTTCTGTAGGTGCACCTCCTTTCTTAATTTACTACTTTGGCCCCTTTCGTTGACTTGGAAGATCAGATTTTTGTTTTGCCCGCAGGGCGTGAGTCGTTTTATTTGCCGTCCTTCCTGTCCGCCAGTTTTTTTGGAGGATCAACGGCCAATAAAAAATAATCGCTTTCTGCGACCTCTGAGCCTCTGCGTTTAAAAAAAATTACTGCTAATAGGTCACCGTAATTACGAATAGGAGCACTAAGCAATGTTGTGATTTATATCAGTAGACCAGCCTGTTGTTACATCCGCAGCACCGGTTTGATCACCCGGCCTTTTTCCATATCTGCCACCGCCCGGTTTATTTCGTCGAAGGGATAAAAGGTGATCAAGCGGTCAAACGGGAACCGCCCCTGACGGTAAAGATCAAGAAGTCTTGGGATAAATAGATCCGAATTGGAATCGCCGGCGAGGACCCCTCGAACCGTTCGGCCGTTCATGATCAGATCCATATCCAGGCTGACCTCGGTGCCCGGCGGCACAACCCCGAGAAGTCCGCAAACCCCGCAACGAGGCAAGACGTCCACAGCCTGTCGAAGAACCTTGGGGTTTCCGACACACTCCAGGCTGTATTCCACTCCTCCGCCGGTGATGTCCCGAATGGTCTGAACCGGATCTCCCTCACTGGCATTGATGGTGTGGGTAGCTCCTAATTCCTTGGCCTTCTCGAGTCGCTCGGGAATGATGTCTACGGCGATAATGGTGGTGCAGCCGCAGACAACCGCAGCCAGGACCGCACTCATCCCCACCGGGCCCACACCGAATACAGCGATGGAAGCCCCGGGGCTGGGATGAAGGGTATTCATGACCGCGCCGGCACCGGTCCGGATGCCGCACCCCAGGGGGCCGAGGATTTCAAGGGGAACATCTTTTTCCACTTTGACGATATTTCTTTCGTTGGCCAGGGCGAAATTGGCGAGAGAAGACTGGCAAAAAAAGGACCCATAGATGACCTGATCGCCCTTGCGCAAGGTCGTGGTCCCGTCAGGTCGGGCGCCGTTAAAATTGTAGAGGAAAAGATTGCTGCAATAGGGTTCGCTGCCCGCCTTGCACGACGGGCAGGCACCGCAGAAATCCCAGCTCAAGGCCACGTGATCGCCTGGTTTTACCTTGGTCACCCGTGCCCCCACCGTTTCAACCACGCCGGCCCCTTCGTGTCCGAAGACAGCCGGGAACGCGCGCGCGGGCGGGATCGGCAAATACTGCTCCCGGCCGGCCAGATCCGTGTGGCAAATGCCCGTGCCGACGATCCTAACCAGCACCTCATCATCGTTCGGATCACTCATTTGCAATTGTTCGATGCTGAAATCCCCCGATTTTTGAAAAACAACTGCAGCTTTCATGTCCATTTTTCACCTCCCGGGTTTGGATGGTTTCTCATTTTTGAAGTTGTAAAATTCAATGGAATCAGGCGGTGCTGCTTTTGTACATACCATTTTTCAGGACCCTTCTGACTTTGTTCAGAAGCTCCAGTTTTTGATTTTCGGATAAGTTCTTCAACATCAACTCCAGCCACTCATCTTTCTCTTTTTTAATATTCTTAAGGGTCCTCTTACCCTTAGGCGTAATTTCAAGGATAGTTACCCGTTCATCTCGATCATCGGATTTCTTGATGATAAACCCGTCCTTTACCAGCCTCTTGGCCAGGCCGGTAATATTGGCACCCGGGACCAGCATAATTCGACTCACATCGCTCATTTTGTTTTGGCCGTTTTTGGATGCCTCAAGAACCCTCAGCACATTGTACTGGGGAAACGAGAGCCCGTAATTTCTGAAAACAGCGGAATGGTTTCTTTTGAAAACCTCGGCAGCCCTTACGATTGCCATCAGGACTCTTTCGTCGGTGCTCAAGTCACTGGTGTAAATGCGTTCGGCCATATTGCTTTCCTTTTTTTACTCTAAAGTCGATAAAATCAATATATATTATATCAATACATTGACTATTTTTCGCATCATAAGCAAATTCCCCTATAGTATACCTCATATATAAATTGCAAGATTTTTTTCAATAGACTTAAGCATTTATGCAATTACGCAATTCGTTCACAAAAAGAAATAAAAAATTGTCCAATTATTTTATATCGTTAAAAAAAAGTATTGACACACAATTTGAGTTAAAATATTGATAGTCAATAAGTTGAGTTGTTACCTGGATTTTACACGAGTCGGAGGCTATCAGCATGACAGGTAATCTTGTGTTAAAGGAATTGAGCCGGTATCAAATCGGGACCTTTGCCGACATCATTTGTCGCAATGCATTGCTTCACCCCGAGGGTGAGGCTTTTGTATGCGGTTCCCAAAGAATAACCTTTGCACAGTATAACGACCGGGTAAACAGTTTGGTCCATGCACTGCACGCATCAGGAGTCAAAAAGGGAGATGTCATCGGCATTCTGTCATGGAATTGTCTAGAATTTGCGGATGTTTATGGGGCTGCAATGAAAGGGGGATTTATCGCATCCCCCTTTAATCCCAGGCTGCATCGCGAGGAGCTTGAATATCTCATTCATTATTCAGAGGCCAATACGCTATTTATCGGCCAGGATCTGCTTGAAACTGTCAACAGCCTGCGATCCCATCTTCCTAAGGTAAAGTACTATATCTCGTTCGGGGATTTAGTACCGGATATGCTTTCACATGATGAGATGCTCGCCGCCCACCCACCGCAAGAACCGGATCTAAATGTGGACCGGGACGACCCCTATCTGATTTTTTACACCAGCGGTACCACAGGCGTTCCTCGCGGAGCGCTCTATACTCATTTACGCAAGCTGGACAACACCCGAATTAAAGCCCTGGAAATCGGTGTCAAGCCCGATGACCGGCATGTCCTGGTGTTGCCGTTTTTTCACATCGGTGGCGATTGTCATGTCTGGCCCTTTTTCCTGGTCGGGGGCTGTAATGTGATCATGCCGCAAAAATCTTTTGATCCGGCTGCCGTTCTTCAGGTGATTCAAAATGAGAAAGCGACCGATATGCAGGTTGTCCCCACCCAGCTTAGTGCGCTATTATCCCGTCAAGACCTTAATGATTACGACCTGAGCAGTCTGAACCGGATCTATTATGCGGCATCCCCCATGCCGCTGGAGTTATTGAGAAAGGGCCTTGAAATATTCGGCCCGATTTTTTCACAGGGATATGGACAGACCGAATCGGGACCCCAGATTTGCGCCCTTCCCAGGAAGGCGCACCAGGTCCTGGACCGGCCCCCGGAAGAACAAAAAGTGTTAACCTCCTGTGGGCAACCGAGTCTGGGTGTTCACGTCAGAGTGGTTGATGAATCGGGCCTTGATGTGGCGCCCGGCACAGTCGGTGAGATCATCGCCCAAAGTGATTCCCTTATGGTTGAATACTGGAACAGGCCGGACGAAACCCGTGAGGTTCTGATTGATGGGTGGCTGCACACCGGCGACCTGGGATACTATGATGAAAATGGATTTATATATATCGTCGACCGCAAAAAGGACATGATTGTGACCGGCGGCGAAAATGTATATTCCCGCGAAATCGAAGATGTCCTTTATCGGCATCCTGCGATTGGCGAAGTTGCGGTGGTGGGTGTCCCCGACCCGGTATGGGTGGAACGGGTTCATGCGGTGGTCGTGTTGAAAGCAGACGCCGTTGCGGCGGAAAATGACGTCATCGCATTTTGCAAAGCACATCTGGCCTCCTACAAGGCGCCCAAATCCATAGCGTTTGTTGAATCACTTCCCAAAAGCCCCCAGGGCAAAATACTTAAAAAAGACATTCGTAAACAATATCGAAATTCGAATGATTAAAATTCGAAACAAAGCCGGACCGGCACCATAGTTCTTATGTTTTGGAATTTCGTATTTTGTTCATTTGAATTTGTTTCGAATTTCGGATTTGGGCGTCTCAGGGAAATGGTTCAAAAATGGAGCTTTGTTTCCAAATTCCGCATTGCCATTTCTAACGAAAGAACCTATGAGACGCAGTACTAGGAGGATTAAATGGCTGAAGTCAAGCACGTCAGAACGGTTTGCCGAAGCTGTCATGGCGGATGCGGCGTCATTGCCCATGTAAAAGCGGGTAAAGTAATCAAGGTGGAAGGGGATCCCGCGTCTCCCATCAGCCATGGCAGTATGTGTACCAAAGGGCTGGCGATCACCCAGTTGGCCTATCACCCGGATCGGGTCCTTTATCCCATGAAAAAAAACGGTGGAAACTGGGAACGGATTACCTGGGACGAGGCCCTGGATACGATTTCCGCGAAGTTTAAGGAGGTTATCGCAGAATTCGGCCCCGAGTCCATCATCGTCGGCCAGGGTACGGGGCGGGATTTCGAAAGCCACTTCTCACGCTTCGGTAATTTACTAGGCACGCCCAACATGTTAACGGCCGGCCACATGTGTTATCTCTCCCGTATCGGTGCGACCCTGACCACATGCGGCCGACATCCGGCTATTGACTACGCCAATAACCCCAAATGTATCGTCATGTGGGGTTGTAATCCGCTGTGGACCAACCCGGATGAATATAAAGGGGTCAGTTTCTGGCGCGCTTATCAGAAGGGAGCCAAACTGATTGTCATCGATCCGCGGCAGGGTTTTCTGGCTAAAAAAGCAGACATCTGGCTGCAGTTGCGGCCGGGCACGGACGCGGCCCTGGCCCTGGGGTTTTTTAGTGTGGTCATCGAAGAAGGACTGTATGATGCGGATTTTGTGGCCAAGCATATTCACGGCTGGGAGGCCTTTGCGGACCGCATTAAAACAGATTACTCCCTCGAGCGAGTGGCGGAGATCACCTGGGTCAAACCGGACCTTATCCGTCAGGCCGCCCGCTTGTATGCCAATACGAAGCCGGCCGGGATCCACTGGGGGGTGCCGACGGAACAAACCATCAATTGCACCGATTTTACCCGAACCGCAGTCGGCCTCATGGCAGCCACCGGAAACCTGGATGCCCCCGGCGGCAATGTGTTTCACGAACCGCCCGGCACCAGAAAGATTTCTGAATTTTCAGCGCATATGGCCTTGTCCGACGAGCAGCGCAAGAAACGTCTGGGCGGGGATCAATACAAGCTGGCCGCGCGCATGACGATTGTCACCCCCAAGTGTGCCTGGGATGCGATTTTGACCGGCAAACCCTATCCGGTCAAAGCCGGATACCTGGTGGGCACCAATCCGGTGGTATCCAGAGCGAATGCCGGCGAGGTTTATGAGGCCCTGAATAAACTTGATTTCCTGACGGTGTCGGATTTCTTCATGACCCCGACAGCCGAGCTGGCAGATATCTTTTTGCCCGCCGGAACCTGGCTCGAGCAGGATCACGTGTCGGAAAACTGGAAGTTTCACGGCTACGTGCTGGCCCGGCAAAAGGTGGTTGAGATCGGCGAATGCTGGCAGGACCACAAGATATTTATGGAACTGGGCAAGCGAATGGGCCAGCAATGGTGGGACACCATCGAGGATTCTCTCAACTGGCTGCTGGAGCCGACCGGGCTGAGCTGGGAGGAATTCAAACAGAAAGGCTACCTGCATGGCGAACAGAAATATTACAAGTACCAGCAGAAAGGTTTTTCCACCCCCACGCGCAAAGTCGAGCTGTATTCCACCGTTCTTGAGAAATGGGGCCGCGATCCGCTGCCCAAGTACACCGAGATTCCCGAAAGTCCGGTTTCCCGTCCTGACCTGGCTGAGAAATACCCGTATATTCTGAATGCCGGCTTGCGCACGCCCACATTTTTTCACTCTGCCAACCGGCAGATCCCCTGGCTCAGGGAGATCCGGCCCGATCCCCTAGTGGAAATCCATCCCGCAACAGCCGAGAAACACGGTATCCGCGAAGGAGACTGGGTCTGGATTGAATCACCGCGGGGTCGTGCCAAAGAAAAGGCCAAGTTAAACGACGGGATCGACCCCGCCGTGATCGTGGCCGAGCACGGCTGGTGGTATCCGGAATCCAAGAATTCCGATCATGGCTGGGATGTATCCAACATTAATATGTTGACCGATAATTCTCACGAATCTATGGATCCGGTGATGGGGGCCACCAACCTGAGGGTTTTGTTGTGCAATATCTCGCGTTGTGAAGGTGAATAGGAGGAATTGAGATGGAGAAGATCTCGTTGCTATTTAGCAAGAAGAATTGTATGGGCTGTCATGCCTGTGAAGTTGCCTGCAAACAGGAACACGGTCTGGGCGTGGGGCCGAGATTGGTGAGGGTGCTTGAAAAAAGCCCGGATTACATCCCCATTTATTGCCACCATTGTGCCAAGACGCCCTGCAAAGAGGCTTGCCCGGTGGAAGCGATTTCACGCAATGAACAGGGCATTGTCTTAATCGACAACGAGCTTTGTATCGGTTGTCGGGATTGTATCGAAGCCTGTCCCTTCGGTGCCATGCAATTCGAAGACAACCGGGAAATAGCCGTAAAATGTGACCTCTGTATCCACCGGTTGGCGGAAGACAAAAAACCGGCCTGTATGAGCGTCTGTCCGACCGGATGTATTAGTTTGGGCGGCAAGAAAAGCATTGCGGCTGTGTTTGAGAAAACGGCTTAAAATTAAGAGGGAGCGAAATATCTGAACAATAGTTAGATGTCTTGCTGAAAGAGGAAGTTCACATGGCAAAGGACATGATCCGTATAACCTTGTTGATTTGGGTGCCGAATCTTGAGGCCAACCGTGACTGAATTCGGGTATGCCGGAAAAATTCTAACCATCGATTTATCCGATGGCAGCACTGCCAGTCTGCCATCGGTCGATTATGCGGACAGATTCCTGGGAGGCAGGGGCATGGCCGCCAAACTCTACTGGGACCTGGTGCCGCCCCAAACCGGTGCGCTGGACCCGGATAACTGCCTGATCTGCGTCACCGGACCTGTCGCCGGATTTACCGGACTGGCCGGCTGCAGATGGCAAATCTGTGCGAAATCACCCGCCATGGACCCTGAAGCGTTTTCTTATGCCAACCTGGGAGATCGATGGGGTTCCTGGCTGAAATACGCCGGCTATGACGGACTGGTCGTCCGGGGCAAAGCCGCTAAACCGGTCTATCTGTTCATAAACAACGACATTGTAGAAATAAGGGACGCCTCATCGTTGTGGGGCCAGCCTACTTTTGAGGCGGCTGATCGTCTGAAAGCGGAACTGGGTAAGGCCGTGAGTGTGTTAACAATCGGACCGGCCGCCGAAAACCTGGTCTGCTTTGCCACCATGCTCACCGATGATGGTTCTTCCGGAGCCAGTGGACTCGGTAGTGTGATGGGGTCCAAACGGCTGAAGGCGATCGTTGCCGCCGGAAATAAGCGCCCCCGGGCCGCTGATCCGGAAAGGCTCAGCCATCTCGCGCAACGGGTACTTGAGTTAAGAAAGGATACCTGGAAAAACTGGTTTGTTGATATCCCGGGCCGAACCAGGCTCCGCCCCTGCTATGGTTGTGTCAGCGGTTGCTTTAGAAAATCATATCAGGCCGAGGGTGGCCGGCGCTTCAAGTTTTTCTGCCAGCCGGTGCACGTCTATTGGGAAATACCGCAAAAATACCACGATGACTGGCAGGCAGTGTCGCTGCTGGCCATCCGGTTATGTGACCGGTACGGGCTGGATACGACCGTGATGCAGCCTTTAATTGCGTGGCTTTCCAGCTGTTATCAGGAAGGCGTCTTGCGTGAGGAAGATACCGGACTGCCGCTGTCAAGGATAGGCAGTGCTGAATTTATTGAAGAGCTCACCCGCAAAATAGCGCTGCGCGAGGGCTTTGGCGATTTACTGGCCCGGGGCACCATAAACGCCGCCGCCAGGGTGGGGTCAAAAGCTCAGCAACTGCTAAGCGCTTCCATCCTTACCCGTGCCAATGAAACCAGGGACTATGACCCCCGGCTCGTTTTAACCAATGCGCTTTTCTACGCTACCGAACCAAGAAGACCGATAAATCAGGTTCATGAACTAACGCATGCTTTGTGGATGTGGCTTAATTGGTCCCAAGGGCAAGAAGATGCCTTTCTATCTTATGATGATTTGCGCGTCGTTGCCGAGAACTTCTGGGGCGGCGCCGCGGCCGCCGACTTTTCCACCTACGAAGGCAAAGCACTGGCGGCCAAGAAAATCCAGGACCGTGCCTATGCCAAAGAAAGCCTTATCCTCTGCGACTTCCTGTGGCCCATAATATGGGTCCGGTTCGCCGAAAACCATACCGGCGATCCGACCATGGAAAGCCGGGTTTTATCCGCCATTACGGGCAAAGAAATAGATCAGGCGGGATTGAATAAAATCGGGGAGAGAATCTATAATCTGCAGCGGGCGATACTGCTCCGGCAGGGAAGGGGTGGGAGACAGGGAGATAGGCTCATGGATTATCTTCATGAAGAGCCCCTGCAGGATGTGTTTTTTAATCCTGAATGCCTGGTTCCGGGCCAAGACGGTGAAATCGTATCCCGCCAGGGTGCTAAAATAGAAAGAACCGACTTTGAAAAACTGAAAAGCGAGTATTACCAACTGCGCGGTTGGGAAGTTAAAAGCGGTCTGCCGACCGACACCCGGCTCCGGGACCTGGAGCTCGGCGATGTGGCCGCCGACTTGAAGGCCAGAGACCTGTTGCGGTAGTATTTCGGATGGACGACCGTGCACAACGCCAACACGATAACGACGTATCATTCACGGGAGGTGAACCGTGCCACAGCAAGAGGGTGAAGCGAATTACAAGTATGAGGACTATGCCTCTGAAATGGCGACCAACCGTCTTCCCCAGACAACGGCGCTGGTGAATCAGACGCTAAAGATCACGCTCGACTCGGGGACAACTTTCGATCTCGAGTTCGCCGAACTCAACAAAGGCATCTGGCAGAGCGGCGACGAGCGCGGCACGGACTGGTGTGAAGCGGTGGAAGTCGGTCCGCAAACCTATTTCATCGACCTGACCTTTACCCATCAGCCGCGTCAGTCCCAGACCTTTATCGTCAACATTGAAACACGGCAAGTTCTCGCTGTCCGCACGGTCATGCGCGAAGGTGATGTCGGCGATGAGCCGCGGGTCGTCCATATGTTTGCGCCCGGCGTGCTCGGTGACCCCGCAATCCCGCCGACAGGGCGCACGCCTGCGCCAACGCGTGATCTAATCGGCTTGCGCGGGCTCTATACGTATAGCCCCGGGCAATGTTTCGAACATATCTACCTGAATTCGCAGCGCTATGCCTGGCAATGCATCAAAGGACCGCTGCGTGGCGAAGGCGATGTCGACCTGGCCACTGTCTACAAGTTCGACGATAATCAGTACCTTTTTGCCTTTCGTGAATTCGGTCTACCCGTTTCTACCGTATTTTTCTATAACTGGGATCAGATGCGAACGACCGGCAAATTCTTTGCAATTGCTGATGACGGAACCATTGCCAATACGCCTGCCGGTGCGATCATCACGAAGTTGTCGATGGCCTTTTATCCCCTCGACGCACAGCCAATATAAATATTGCTTTTTCAGTGCGTGTCAGGAAGGTGCTCTGTCCTTGCCGGCAAGCTTGTGCCCTGGCATTTGGGGCTGACGGATTTGGGGGATTCAAAGAGCGGCGTTTCCAAAAGAATACGGGGGCGGAGAAAGTCGCTCCCTGGTTTCAGCCTGCGGGGTATCCAAAAAAAAGGGCCGGGCCGGTGGCGGGCCCTGCCTTGATGATTGAAGCCTATTTCCAGTGTCTTTTTTTCCCCCATCTGGGAGGCTTCTTGTGTTTCTTGATGACCTTTATTGCATCGCTGGCCTGGACATGGGCCTTTGCGCCATCCACTTGAAATTCGCCTTTCACCGTCAAGGTGACCGACTTGCCCGTCGTCACATCCTGCAGGTCTTGTGTGGCAAATTTAGCAACATAAACATTCTTGAAAGCAAAGCCGAATTTTGCCGGTGCGCCTTCACAGGTTAAATCCTGCAGGTTCCAGTCCTTCATACGATATTCATGCGGCATGGTAATGAAGGCCGTGAACACACCTTTTCTTTTGAGATTCAGGGCTTCGGGTTTTATGCGGACCTTGATGGGCGGCACGCATATGAAGCTATCTGCCGCTTCGATGCTGCCGGTACCGTTCCAGCGGGCAACTTCTGGATAAGGGCAGATCGGCCGGGTACGGGCCTCGGGCCAGTTAAGATCGGTATTTGATGCGCGTGTTCCAATGAGTGCACCAGGCTCTATATTGTCTTCTACCCAATCAACCAACGCCTGGAATCCGCTGGTCGGGTAGCAGCCGATCCCTCCGCCGCAGTGACCGGCGCCCGGAACCAGGTAAAGCTTATAAAAACTCTTCGTTCGTTCGGCGCCCATTATTTTCATGACTTCCTCGTAGAACTGAGAAGATCCGCCAAGGGCGGACACCAGTGCATCACTCCAGCCGTGATGCTGGATTATCTTGCCTCCCTGTTCATACAACGGTTCGAGGCCGCCCATATTCGGAGCAGGTTTGGGACTGAGGGTAATCGCGTCCAGCACATCGTGAACGTTGAAAGTCTCGCACGTGTCGTCGTTGTAGCACTGTTCACATGTAGTTTTCATAACCGCCTTGGGATCTTCGTCCCAGTCGAAGGTTGTTATGTCAAAGTACGGTCCGTCAGGAGGATCCAGGGCTATGTTAGCGAACATGCCCGGAGCAAAGCCATCGTTAAGGGCAGCCCCGAAACCGCTTCCTCGTGCGGTCACATACTCCGCACCGAGTGGTGTTCCCACATACCATGCTTTGCCTTTGCTGTTGTACGGGCCATCGTAAATGTCTTTGAGGGCCTGCCGCTGGGCGAGGGTGAAGCACTCTGTTGAGGTTCTACCTGAATCGTCCGCCTCTTCCTCAGGGCTACATGCAGGAAGATCGGTAAGGGCGTCGAAGTTGCACTTGCGGGGATCATCAATCAGGCCGTCCAAAAGACCGTCCACACCATCACATTTGTCGTACACCGCTTGGTAATGCAGTTCTGCCTTGTACTCGCTGTACACCGTGGGGCAGCCGCCGAACGGTGGTGTCGGAGTACAAGAAGGATCGGCCTGCTCGGATAGGCCCGCTCCCTTGAGGGTGTCCCACGTGCCCCGGAAGGTCACCGCTACGTGACCGCCGAGGGGGCAACCAATGTAGAAGCCGTCATAGATGTCATAGAGCTTCTGAGAACTGATCATACCCTCTTTGCCCCCGTTTGATCCGCCGCTAAAATACGAAAACTCTGGGTAGCTGCCGTAATAATGATTGATGATCTCTTTTGCGATAAGCGGGGTTTCCCGGAGATGCCTGATGCCGAAATCGTAAACCTTTTGGCAGGCATAAGGGTTACCCTCACCTATCGGATCAACAGCACCGTAATAACCACCGGCACCTGTCGGATACAACGTATGATCGTAATATTGGCTAAAGTAGGGTTCTTTCAGACCGAATGTGCCAGGACCGCTGGGCCAATTATTGGACATGTACCCTCCGTTGGCCGAGGATGTCGCATATCCCTCTGCGTTGGGCCTAGGAAGTCTGAGGCTCCCGTCCCAGCCACCGCCTCATTGAGATGTTATAGCTTAACTGCATCCAATTACCACACCGATTCGAATCACTTAACTATATCGCAATACCTCCTTTCACACGTATTTCCTTCGCCGTAGCTTGGCTCTCTTATCAGCCATCAATGTCTTTTGGCGATAGGCGGTCTCCATTTCAAGCAGGTTTTCACAAAATTTTTCCATATGTATCTGCATTGCTGCCTGGGCCGCCTTGGCATTGGCACTGATTACGGCGTCAATGATGTGCTTATGTTCGCCGGGCATGTGCAACGCTTCATGATCGGGGTCCACTGCTTCAACAACTTCAAAGGTCAGCCGCAGCATTGAATTAGAAATCGCTTCGTAGAAATGATTTTGGCACGCTTCAGCGATGACATGATGAACCCTTTGAAACTGGGTAATACGGGCCGCTGTTGTTGTGACGGAAAGAAATTCTGCCTTTTGAGCTTCTATCAGGCGGTTTTTATCTTCTATGGTGGCATTGAGTGCTGCCAGGCGTGCAACTTCGGGCTCAATATAATAGCGCACATTGGCCAATTCGGGTATCGAAACCTTGTTAGCCATAAATAGATCAAGAAAGGCATTGCCGACATGGTCGAAAGATAAATCCGTAACAAAAGCGCCACCGGTGGGACCCTGACGTAACCTGACAAAGCCGGTAATTTCCAATGCACGGATAGCCTCCCGGATAACGCCGCGACTGACCTGAAATTCTTCGGTTAGCTCCCTTTCAGACGGCAGCTTTTCGCCGGACTTGAATTTTCCAAGTAATATGGAGTCCTTAAGCTGACTCAAAACCGCTTCCGATACGCGGAACTGTCTAATCGGTTTAAATCGACCCATTTTAAAGCCTCATCAGAAAAGAACTAAAAACCAGGGATTCAGATAAATCTAAATTTAAGCTTGACAAGTAAAGTGATTAACATTTAATGTAAGACCAATCAAGCAATTTTTAAAATATTTCAACCTCGCCTTTATTTTCATGCAAGCATTGGTACCCGAATGTTGCCCGGATTCTAACCAAGCATGAATAAGCGTTTAGATCCGTAATGTATCCGAAAGGAAACGCCTTGAATCTTTCCAGGATTATCGATCGGGGAGCCTTAAATTTTGCGCAAAAGATCGCTCTGATCCAGGACAAGAACCGTTACACTTACGACCGTCTGAAGTCTGCGATGGATCGGGTCGCTTTTTATCTCAGCGAGCGGGGTATCGGCCGGGGAGATCGAGTTGCCCTTTATATGCCCAACCGTCCGGAATGGGTGGCGGCATATTACGCGATCATCCGCTTGGGCGCTGTGGCAGTATGTATTAGTTCAGCTTACAAACAAAAAGAGCTGGAACATCTGCTAAATGAGTCCCTGGTCTCGCTGCTGATAACCTGTGATGAACTCTCGTCCCGGGTGCCCGTGCGGGACGCCGATCCGAGCGTTAAAGATGTGGTTATCTGGGAAAATGACCGCGTTCTCGAATCCACTTTTGATATCCGGTCAGCTAAACGAAAGCCCTTTTTGCCGGTGGATTGCGGTTTAAGTGATGAATGTGCCATCCTTTTTACCGGCGGCACGACCGGCACGCCCAAAGGGGCCATGCTGACCCACCGCAACATTTTATACAGCGCCCAAAACGTATGTTACCATGAGCGGGCGGTTCCTGCTGATGTGGCCCTTTGCTTTTTGCCCTTAAACCATGTTTTTGGCGGCGTTCACATCATGAATTCCACTTTTTACGGCTGCGGAACCCTGGTGCTTCATAAAAGCTTCGATATGGACCGGCTGCTTGCTTCCGTTCAGACCGAAAAGATTACGCGCTTTTATTCGGTTCCCACCGTGTTTATCCGTTTATTGAACAGCGCCGGCAGCCGCAAATATCTGACGTCGGTCAATTACTGCTTTTCCGCGGCCACGAGCATGGCCTCTGAAATCGTGCGCCAATGGCAGGACAAATTCAACTTGACCATTCACGAAGCCTATGGAATGACCGAGACGTCGTCTTTGGCTACATTTAACCACCTGTATCACCATAAAATCGGATCGGTGGGCACCCCGGCGGGCATCGTCGAAGTAAAAATCGTCGACGACAAAGATAACGAAGTCCCTCGCGTCGAATCCGGTGAAATCGTCATTCGCGGCCCCAACATCATGAAAGGGTATTTCAACAGGGCTGAAGAGACCGCTGCGGTTTTGCGCAATGGGTGGCTGCATTCCGGAGATATCGGCCGCCTGGACGAGGATGGCTACCTGTTTATCGTCGACCGGATCAAAGATCTGATCATCAGCGGCGGGTTGAACGTCTATCCGACCGAAGTAGAGGAAACCCTTTACACCCACGCGGCGGTTGAAGAATGCGCCGTGGTCGGCATGCCTCACACCGAATACGGCGAGACGGTTTCAGCGTTCGTCAAGAAAAAAAAAGGTCTCGAGTGTTCTGAAGTTGATTTGATCGAATACTGCAAAAAACGCATTGCCGCTTACAAGGCGCCCAAGAAAATCATGTTTGTAGCGGAACTGCCCAAATCCCCGGCCGGAAAAATTTTAAAACGCGAAATTCGCACCTCGTTTTCAGGAAAATGATTGGCAGGAAATAATAAAAGATGGAAGCGGATAAAAACGTTAAACTTCAGGTTGAACAACTGTTGCTCAGTTTTGGCGGAGTTTATGCCCTGAAGGAAGTCAGCCTGGACGTCAGGGACAATGAGATCCTGGCCATCATTGGACCGAACGGGGCCGGCAAGACCGCCCTGCTCAACTGCATCAATGGTTTTTACAAACCCCAGGCGGGCGAGATCTACTTTGATGGGCGAAAAATCACCCGCATGCGCCCCGATAAGCTGACCAAACTCGGCATTGCCAGAACTTTTCAGAACATCGAGCTTTACACGGGGCTCAGCACCCAGGATAACATCATGTCTGCCCGGCACGTACTGATGAAGCAGAATTTCGTTGCCGGCGCGTTCTACTTTGGCCGGGCACTTCAGGAAGAAATCAGGCACCGCCAGGCGGTGGAGGAAATTATCGATTTTCTGGAAATGGCGCCGATGAGAAAGAGAGTGGTCGGCGTATTGCCCTACGGCATGCAGAAAAGAGTCGAGTTGGGAAGAGCACTGGCCCTGGAGCCGAAAGTGCTGCTGCTGGACGAACCCATGGCCGGGATGAATCTGGAGGAAAAGGAGGACATCGCCCGCTTCATTCTTGACATCTTTGAAGGACAGGGCGCCACCTATCCCGATACACCCGTTCTACGGGATGGGATTCGCAGCATCATCCTGGTCGAACATGATATGGGTGTGGTGATGGACATTGCCGACCGGATTGTTGTCCTTGATTTCGGGCGCAAGATTGCCGAGGGCACCCCGGCTGAAATCAAAACCAACCCCGAGGTTATCAGCGCTTACCTGGGGAAGGAAAAATAAACAGTTAAAAGCGAATGTCGAAGTAAGGTATTCTATCTATTTTATTAAAAGGCCTGAGCGAAGCGATTCCATCCTTCGACATTCGATATTCGATATCCTGCGGTTCTGCGGTTCGCTTCTAGCTTCGTGAAGTTTCATACAAGGTTTCAGGGTGAGCTAGCTTAGGAGCCTGACACCTGAAACCTTTAATATATCAAAACATCCGTAACCATCGACAACAATTGTCGATAAAAACCATTAAAAGTCTTAAGCAGAGCAGGCCAAATGCTGCAAGTCAACAATATTGAAGTCGTCTACATGAATGTTATCCGGGTGCTGCGAGGCGTATCGCTGACGGTAGCCGACGGTCAGATCGTGGCACTGCTCGGCGCCAACGGCGGCGGCAAGACGACGACGCTCAAGGCCATCTCGGGCATGCTTAAAACCGAAGAGGGCCAAGTCACCGACGGCAGCATCGAGTTTGACGGCAAGCGCATAGAGCGATTCGGTCCCGAACATATTGCGGTTCTGGGCATCAGCCAAGCCATGGAAGGACGCAGGGTCCTCGAGCACCTCAGTGTCGAGGAAAATTTGCTCATAGGGGCTTACTGCCGCAGAGACCGTCAGGGCGTCAAGCGGGACCTTGAAATCGTCTTTGACTATTTTCCGCCCATCAAACGCTTGCGCCGCCGGATGAGCGGTTATCTGTCCGGCGGTGAACAGCAGATGCTGGTGATCGGGCGGGCACTGATGGCGCGTCCTAGATTGATGCTGCTGGATGAACCATCGCTCGGCCTGGCACCGCTCATGGTCCAGGAAATATTTGAAATCATCCGGAAAATCAATGCCGATCAAAAGATGGCCATACTGCTGGTGGAGCAAAATGTCAGAGCCGCTCTGGGTATCGCCGATTACGGTCATGTTTTGGAGAATGGCCGGGTCGTGCTGAGTGGCCCGGCCGAGAATTTAAGAGAGAATGAGGACGTGCGCGAGTTCTATATGGGGCTGTCGGCAGTCGGCTCCCAGAAGAGTTATCGTGAAGTCAAGCATTACCGGCGCAGAAAGCGGTGGTTGGGTTAACGCAAGAGCAGGGGGAGATGACGATCGGGATGGAACTAATCTACCGGGAAAAGGGTGATACCTGGCCCAAGGTACTCAAATACAATTACGAAAAATATGGCGCCCGGCGCCGGGCCATGCGTCACAAGCACTATGGTGTCTGGCAGCCTCATACCTGGCAGGACTATTATCTGAATGTCAAACATCTGGCGCTGGGTTTACTGGCTTTCGGCTTTCAGCCCCAAGACAAGCTGCTGATTATCGGCGACAATACCCCCCAGTGGTACTACGCCGAGCTGGCCGCCCAGGCCAACCACGGCCTGTCTGTGGGGTTGTTTGCGGAGCTGCTGCCATCTGAGATAAAATACATGGCCGAAAATTGTGAGGCCCGCTTTGCCGTCGTTGAAGGCCAGGAGCAGATTGATAAGCTTCTCGAAATCAAAGCGGCGCTTCCGCTTCTCAAAAAAGTCATTTACTGGAACTACAAGGGACTTGCCCACTATGATGATGAGATTCTGATAGGATACAGGGAGGCTCTAATACAGGGGAAAACTTATGAAGCAGAACACTCCGGGCGCTTTGAGCAGAATGTGGCAACCGGCAAAGCGGATGACGAATGCGCCGTCATTTACACCGCGGGAACCACGGGGGATGCCCCCAAAGGAGCCGTCCACACTTACCGAACTTTAAGAGCCGGTGCCGACTTTCTGCTGCAGCTCGACCCGTGGTCTGAGGATGATAACGTGGTCCCCTATCTGCCGCCCGTCTGGATCAGTGAGCAATGGATCGGGATCGGTTGCCATCTGTTATCGGCCGGCATCCTGAACTTTGCCGAAGCATCGGAAACCCAGCAGCGGGATAGTCGGGAAACCGGACCCAGCATTGTATTCTGCGGGGCACGGCTGTGGGAAAGTCAGGCCTCTATCGTGCAGGCCCGGATTCTCGGGGCGGATGCCATAAAGCGGTTTGCCTTCCGACTGTTGATGCCGATCGGCTATCAGACGGCCGAATTAAAGTATCGCAGGCAAAAACCGGGCTTGTTCTTGAAAATGCTTTATTATTTGGCGGATATCATCCTGTTCAGGTCCATCAAACGCAGCCTGGGTTTGTCGAATGCCCGAATCTGCTATACGACCGGCGCGATACTGAGCCCGGATGCCTTCCGGCTCTACCATGCGTTAAATGTTCCGCTTAAAAGCCTGTATGGAACAACCGAGGGAGGGGCTCTTACCGGCGCCAGCAATGACGAGATTCATTTCGAGACGGTCGGACCTGCCCACAGGGGGACAGAGGTAAGAATCAGCGAAACCGGTGAAATCAATTATCGGCAGCCGGGTATGTTTGTCGGATACTATAAGGACCCGGCACGGACGGCCGCGGTGCTCAAAGACAGGTGGTTTCACAGCGGTGACAGCGGTTTTTTTCGGGAGGACGGGCACCTTGTTTTTGTGGATCGGCTCAAAAACCTTGAACAGCTTTCCGCTGACGATAAAGGGACACCCCAGTTTATTGAGAGCCGGCTGAGGTTCAGCCCCTATATAAAGGACGCCTGGATACTGGTCGGCCCGGAAAGTGCCGGCGCTTCGGCGATTATCGTCATTAACTATGATAACGTCAGCAGGTGGGCGGGACAAAACAGAGTGGCTTTTACTTCCTTTGCTGAACTCTCCCAGGCACCGGAGGTTTATGAACTGGTGAGGCAGGATATCGACAGGGTCAACCGCACGCTGCCGACCGGTTCCAGGGTGAGGAAATACATCAACCTCCACAAGGAATTCGATCCTGACCAAAGGGAGCTGACCAGAACCAGGAACTTGCGAAGAGCTTTCCTGGCAGAACGCTACCGCAAGCTGATAGATGCTATTTACAGTGACAATGACGCGGTGCCGATAGAAACCCGGGACGGATACCGTGAGGGGCGGACGGGAACCAGCGAAACGATGCTTCGAATCCAGTCTGCCGAAGGAGCTGGCTGATGACCTTTTTTCTGCAATTAATCGTAACCGGCATTGCCCAGGGCATGGTCTATGCCCTGATTGCCATCGGCTTTGTGATCATCCTGAAATGCTCGGATGTGTTTAACATTGCCCAGGGACACTTTGTTTTGATCGGCGGCTATCTCGGCTGGACTTTTCTGGTGCCGTTCGATCTGCCGATATGGGCTGCTTTGCTGGCGGCCATCGCGGTGGCGATTGTCATGGGTCTGTTGATCGAGCGGCTGATGCTGCGCCCGCTGATTGGTCAACCCGTGCTGGCCGTCGTCATGATGACCATCGCGCTTTCCACGGTATTGGGAGGTCTGGCAACCCTACTCTGGGGTGCCGAATACAAGGCTTACCATGGGTTACTGCCGACGATAACCATGAAAGTCGGCACGATATCCATACCTTCGGAGTCTCTGATCGGACTCATCGTCTCGGTTATCTGTGTGGCGATGCTCATGTTCCTTTTCCGCTATACCAAAATCGGACTGGCCATGCGGGCCACGGCCGAGGATCTGCAGGTGGTGCAGAGTGTCGGTATCAAGGCCACAACCGTCTATGCCGTCTCTTGGGTTATTGCCAGTGTCGTCGGCGTTATCGGCGGCATCCTGCTGGGGGGCGTATCCGGCGCGAATATGGATCTGGCACATATCGGCCTCAAGGCATTCGCGGTTGTGCTGCTGGGCGGGGTCAACTCCATCGGCGGGGCCATTGTGGCTGGAATCATACTGGGCATGCTGGAAAACGTCGCGGCCGGGTACCTGGACCCGTTACTGCCCGGCGGCGGACTGGCCCAGGTTTTCCCGTTTTTTGTGATGATCATCGTCCTGGTCTTCAGGCCGCACGGGCTCTTTGGCCTTGCACATATAGAAAGGGTTTAATCAATGGGTTTGCGCACCGGAACCTTCAACGAAAATTATGCCCAGGAAATGGCGATCTTGAGCTCCAGGCGGCAGTGGGGGATGGTTGTTGTTTTTATCGTCTTGCTTTGCGCCTGTCCCCTCTTTCTCAGCGACAGAATGCTGACGATCCTGACGACCATGGGGATTGCCGTTGTCAGTGTCCACGGACTCAACATTCTCACCGGTTACTGCGGCCAGATTTCCATCGGCCACTCGGGGTTTATGGCGGTCGGCGGTTATACTTCGGCTATTTTGTGCGCCAAACTCGGCTGGCCATTCCTGGCGGCCCTTCCCTGTGCCGCCCTGGCGGCGGGCATAGCCGGCCTGCTCTTCGGCCTGCCATCTCTGAAAATCAAGGGCTTCTACCTGATTATGGCGACCATCGCGGCCCAATTCATTATTATCTGGATCATCATCCAGCTGCGCAGCATTACGGGTGGGACGGATGGATTGCTTGTGCCCAAAGCGGCAATCGGCGGTATCGTGCTGAGTTCCAAAACCAACTATTACTACCTGGTGATGGTTTTTGTCGTCCTGGCGACGATCACGGCCCACAACATTGTCAGGACCAGGGCCGGCAGGGCCTTTATCGCCATCCGGGACAACGAGCTGGCGGCTGAGGTCATGGGCGTCAGTCTGTGGAGCTACAAGCTGCAGGCATTCTTTATCGGTTGTATCTATGCCGGAGTGGCCGGATCGCTGCTCGTGCACTACGTTAGATTCGCCAGCATCGAACAGTTTCCGTTTATGGATTCTGTCTGGTTTCTGGGCATGTTGATCGTGGGGGGCATGGGCAGTACGGCCGGGGCGATCTTTGGTGTGATTGCGCTCAAGGTGCTGGATGAGCTCGTCACCGTCGCCGGACCGATCCTGGCCGCCGCCGTCGCGCCTCAGGCAGCCGCCTCGCTGGCACTTATTTCCCACGGCTTGATCATCATCATCTTTCTCATATTTGAGCCGCGGGGGCTTCATCACCGCTGGGAAATGGTCAAGGCCTATTTCAGGCTCTGGCCCTTCTCCCATGAAGTGTCGGAGTAAAAGGAGGATATATGTCGTTTGGTATAAACCCAATCAACATTGGATCAAAAAGGAGGTAAACCATGGCTAAAAACAGATGCATGTCAGCAGTTATCACGATTATTTTAATGGTGGCAACCACGTTATTGCCCGTCGGCGCTCAAGCTGAGAAAGTACTGTATGTCGGCGGCACCCAGTCGCTGACCGGGCCCTTTGCCGAAGATTCAGCAGCCGTGCTGGGCGCCATTGAGGACTATGTCAAATATGTCAATGAGACCAAAAACATGGCTCCGTGGCGCAGCGAGAAATTTCCCGCCGATATAAAACTGGAGGTAATGTGGCGCGATGATGAGCTCAAACCTCCCAAGGCGTTGTCGATCTATGAAGAGCTCAAAGCCAAAGGCATGCTGGTCGGCAGGATATCGGGTTCACCCATAGCGCTGGCACTCAAAGACCGGTTATGGGAGGATCAAATGGGCGCCACGAGTATGGCCACCGGACCCTACTACCTGTCGCCGCCCCAAAGCTGCTTCACCTATTACCCCATTTATACCGATTCTATTGCGGCCATCGCCGACTGGTTTAAATCCAACTGGAAGGAAGCAAGAAAGCCGAGGGTCGCCTACCTGACTGCCTCTAACGCCATGGGCCGCTCGATTGAAATACCTGAGATGAAGGCCTATCTCGAGAAGACCGGCTATGAGTTTGTGGGCACCCAGTATGTGCCGCTGGTGCCGACCTCGCCGCCAACCACCCAGCTGACCTGGCTCAAGCAAAAAGGAGTTGATCTTGCCCTGGGGGTCATGATCAACCCGGGGGCGCAGCCGACGGTCAAGGAGATGGTCCGGCTGGGCATGGGACCCAATCAGCCCTACAAGATGACCTTTGGCGTACCGGCACCCGGTCATGCAGCCGTGTTTGCTGCGGCCATGGGTGAGTTGGGTGACGGCTATGTCTGCGCCGGCAGCTTCCGCCCCATGGATGACCTCGCCACCCCCGGGATAAAGTTCTGCAGTGACCTGCAGGATAAGTATCGCTCCGGCAAACGGATTACTCACATCATGTATGAAGCAGGCGTCCTTGAAGCGATGGTTCAGGTTGAGGCCCTACGACTGGCCATGCTAAAGGTGCCTTTTGAAAAGCTCACGCCGCGAGTCGTGCTGGAGGAAGGATTCTATAAGATTAAAAACCTTCCGACCGGCGACATCAGCAGTACGCCGCTGACCTATGGTAAAGGTGATATCGAGGGGGTTGATCAGGTGCGTATTGACCAGGTGCAGAAGGGCAAGTCGGTAAAAGTGGGCATCTACCCGCTGCGCCACATTTTTACCAAAAAATAGGCAAAGCTCCTTATTACCTGAATTTTGCACGCCGAAACCATTGGTGAAGTTTGGGATCCAGTGGTCGCAATTGATTGGGAGCGGTAATCGGTACGCTAAAATTCAGGTACGCTCCATATCGTTCAATATGACCTACAAAACGATCCAACAGTAAGGGATGAGAGGAAAAGGGACCGTTTCACATGATTATGAATAAAGAAAATCAGGCTATTTTGCAAAAGTTTGACTTCGAGGTACCGCCGGTTGGCGTTAAATTCCTGACGAAACCGCCGAACATGGTTGAGAGGCTGGACGAGAACATGGCCTTCTGCGAAATGCTCAAAAGGGCACAGGGCGGGAAGGCCTTTTTTGCCGACATAAAAAACCATACCTGTGAAGCAGGCCTGTATGTGTTGGGACAGGCGGATGCCCCGGAGCCATTTATCAGCGGAGAATTCGGAGCCGGCTTGCAAATCTATCAAGAACCGCGATCCGCAAGCCGGCTTTACCTGCATCTTCCCAAGATAGGCAGAGGTGTCGTTCACCATGTGGCCTTTTCCCCGCTGGATAAGCTCCCTTTTGAACCGGATCTATTGATTCTGCTCGCCGAAACCAGTCAGACGGAAATCCTGCTGCGGGCAATGAGCTACCGAACCGGGCAAATTTGGGTCAGCAAGTACACACCTGCCATTGGATGCGCCTGGATTTACATATATCCCTATCTCAGCGGGGAACTGAATTACACCATCACCGGTCTCGGTCATGGAATGAAGCGCAGAGAGCTTTTTCCGGAAGGGCGACAAATTATATCGATCCCTTTTGATTTGCTGCCCTCCATACTGCAAACCCTGCAGGAGATGCCGTGGGTCCTGCCGGCGTATAAACCGGACGGAATGGAATTTGTCGGGCGACTGCTTGATAAATTGGGTACAAGTTAGGAGCCTGGCCCAACCGGCCTCCGGTCCGTAAGGCCTAGCCCCGAGGGAATGTCGGAATTCTGGAATATTGGAATCATGGGTTATGGAATAGATTGTAGAAATTCCGATATTTTTAAGTATCTCCCCAAACTTCACGGGCGGTATTGACTACCAGCTCCAGCTTGGACCACTGGTCATTCTCGCTGATTTCGTTGCCGTGCAGGGTGCTGGAAAAGCCACATTGGGGGCTCAGGCACATGTTTTCCAGGGGCAGGTACTGTGCGGCTTCCTTTATACGTTGGATTAAATCCCGGCTCGACTCCAAATCCGGCAACTTTGAGGTGACCAGCCCCAGGACCACGGTTTTATCATCCGGAACAAAGCGCAGGGGCGCAAAGTCTCCCGAGCGCTCGTCGTCGTATTCCAGAAAATATGCATCGACATTCAATTCATTAAACAAAACTTCGGCAATCGGCTCGTATCCGCCTTCGGCAAACCACGTACTGCGGAAATTTCCGCGGCACAGATGAATGCCAACCGTAAGGTCTTTCGGACGATCATCAATCACAGAATTGATCAATGCCGCATAGGCGTGGGGCAATTCACTGGGGTCGTCGCCGCGCTCTAAAGCTCCGGCTCTCATTTTGGGGTCGCACAGATAAGCCAGATTGGTATCATCCATTTGAATGTAGCGACAACCGGCCTGGTAAAGGGCATCTATCTCATCCCGGTAGCATTGGGCCAGGTCTTTAAAAAATTTATCCATGTCGGGGTAGGCTTCGATATCGATCGCTTTGCGGCCACCGCGAAAGTGGACCATTGTCGGCGAGGGAATGGATACTTTGGGTGTTTGGGCGACCTGAGAATCGAGGTAGTTAAAATCATCGACCTGAATGGTTCTGACGTGACGCAGTTTGCCGGTTACGCTGAGTTTGGGGGGAGTGAATCCCACCGTTGCCTGAGCGTCGGAGCTGGCTGCGATGCTGCCCCTGACGGTCACCCCATCCAGCTGTTCTAAAAAATCAAGGTGAAAATAGGCTCTTCGAAATTCACCATCAGTAACACTTTGCAGCCCGACCGCTTCCTGTTTTTTAATCACTTTGCCGATGTGCAGGTCTTCGACCTCACGCAGCTTTTGTCTGGAAATTTCTTTGTTTTGGTAACGTTGGCGGGCCTTGAGTAATGCTTTTGGTCTGAGCAGACTGCCGACGTGGTCAGCACGAAATGGTGGATTAATTTTTGACATTGGAATAATCTCCTTTGCAGTTATTATCAGATTAACAACCCATCAAGCGTTCGGTTTAAACGCCGCAGATCATGCAGGGCGCCCATGGGTAAAAAATAATCCACATAGGGCAGGGCCGTGCGCATGCCCTGGCAGATCGGCTGGTAGTCGCTGGTTGCCAGAAGCGGATTTAACCAGATTATCTTATGGGCCTTGCGTTTAAGTGCCGCCATCTGCGAGTCGAGTTCCTCGATCTCGCCTCGATCCCAGCCGTCGCTGAAAATAATAGCAATATCTTTGCTGGAAAGCGTCCGTTGACCGTAGCTTTTGTTGAAGATACGCAGGCAATGGCCGATGCGGGTGCCGCCGCCCCAGTCCGGGGTCAACTCGGATATGCGGGACAGGGCTGAATTGATGTCGCTTAACTCGAATTGAGATGTCCCCCGGGAAAGATCAGTCGCGAAGAAGAAGATTTCGGTCCGGCGGTCTATTCGCTTCAAGGCATGAATGAACTGAAGAATCATCAAGGTATAAAGGTCCATGGATCCGCTGACATCACAAAAAAAGACGACGCGTCGTTTTTTCAACTTTTTCTTCTTAAAGTCGAGGAATATGAGTTCTCCGCCGAACTGCATGTTTTTGCGCAGTATTCTTCTTAAGGAGATCTGCTTGCCGCGGTTTGTATATTGAAGTCGACGAGACAGCCGATTATTCAACGGCTGCAGCAATTTGCAGATCGACTCATACAATTCCCTGGATTCCACGTCTCCAGGTTCTTTGGTTTTTCCCATTTTATTTTGCGGATCCGGGCTATACCGAATCGACCTTTGCTCTGCGGCTGCCTGCTCTTCCGTCTCCGGCGATCGAAGATTACTGCCGGCATTAGCTTTCTCAGATTGTGGGCGGTCGTCATCTTGCGGTTTTTCGCTTTTTTCAGCGGGAAGCATCCGTCGCGGAATATTTGCGCCCATCCAGAACGAGTTGACAAACTTTTCGAATACGGCCAGATCTTCCTTCCGACTGATTAGATTCGCTCGCAGCAGGTCCTTAAATTCGGTAAAATTGCAAATATCAATCAAGGTCAGTCCCTGGAGAGTATCCACAACGGCCGGCAAAGAGACAGCGACGCCATTGTCTTTTAACAGATTGGAAAAGCGGGTTATGTTTTCGATTAACCCCCTGTCGGCAAGGCTGGAAGTTTTTGTTTTTTTAACTGGCATTTTGAGCTGAATAAGAAGATAACAGCTGAGCTCTCTTGTCCGGGGTGGACCAGATGCTGGATTTAAACTTTTGAATGTCTTCGCGGTATTTTAAGATGCAGCCAAGTGTTTGTTCAACAGTGTCCTGATCCAGCAAATTGCGCTGGAGTTTGATCAGGGCTTCGGCCCAATCCAGGGTTTCGGATATGCCGGGCTTTTTCATGAGATCCTGCTGGCGGATATTTTGCATGAAAATCGCCACCTGATGGGCCAGAGAATTTTCCAGGTTGGGCACCCGGGCCTGGATTATGTTCAGCTCTTTTTCCAGATCGGGATAATCGATCCAATGATACAGGCATCGCCTTTTTAGTGCATCGTGGATGTCCCGGGTCCGGTTGGAGGTGATCACCACGAGCGGCTTATGGGAAGCCTTCAGGGTGCCGATTTCAGGGATCGATACCTGAAAATCCGATAGTATTTCCAGTAAAAACGCCTCGAACTCTTCATCAGCCCTATCCAGCTCATCGATTAAAAGAACCGGTTTGTTGCCCTGGGAGCTTAAGATGGCTTCCAACAACGGGCGTTTAATCAGGTAAGGTTCGCTGTATATGACATGCCCCATTTCTTCCGGGGATTGGCTGCACTGTTCATCCATTTTGATGCGCAGCAGTTGTTTGGGATAATTCCATTCATACAGGGCCGAATTTGCATCCAGGCCTTCATAGCATTGGAGTCTGATAAGTTTGGTGGCGAGAATGTCCGCCAGGACGAGGGCAATTTCAGTTTTGCCAACCCCTGGTTCTCCTTCCAAAAAGATAGGCTTCGCAAGATGGTAGGATAGATAAATTACCGTTGCCAGTGACTGATCCGCTATGTACCGTTGATTAATCAGTTGCTCGCGGATCATATCGATGGAGGCAAAGTTTGCCTGGTTAGCCATTGTGGGCCCTCCGGCAGCAACCTTCAATTAACTTCAGGAAATATTTTATTCTTATGGGTATCATAATCTTACAATAATTGAATATTCATTTTTCAGTATTCAATCTTCAATTCCGGCTTGGCCGGGTTGGGTTTTGCTTAGCAAACCATCATCGAGTATCTGTTGGAAATGCTCTTGGATCGTCTGTTCTATTGGTATATACGACATGTTCAGGTCTTTCTTGCTGTAGGAGTTGTCGAACTTGATACGAATGCCTACATTTTTGCTTACGAACTTGCGGGTGCGGTCAAACATCGGAGCGATGAGCCAGAACAAAATTTTTGGGGCCTGTCTCCGAGGAAACGGATAATCATCGCCAAAATTTTTCCGAAGAATATTTGCAATGTCAAGCAACGTTGCTTCTTTACTCACGATGATGTGCCTTCCACTTGCCCCTGATGTGAATCCCGCTTTTATATGGGCCGTAGCCACATCACGTACATCAACAATGCAAGTCCACAGTTCAGGAACACCGCTCTTATAAGTACCATCACCAAATTCGATCATAGTGCTGATACTCATTGAGTCTGTCCTCTTTGACAGTGACGGGCCGAGAATCCAGGCAGGATTTATAGTCAGCAAGTCCCATTGATCCTGTTCCTCAGCAATAGCCCAAGCTTCCTTTTCCGCGATTGTCTTTGAATATGCATATGGTTGGTGTTCAGCGCTGCTCGTTACATTCCATTCTTTCTCAGTAAACATTCCCCCTTTAACCAACTCCATGTCCACATTATCACCATAGATGGCTACCACACTGCTGGTGAGAACGATACGTTTTACGGTCGAATTCCTTTTCGCCGATTCAAAAACATTCCTTGTTCCTTCCTTGGCTGGTCTGATCAATTCGTCTTGCGGATTCTTGATTCCGGTTACGAAGAAGGGCGAGGCTGTGTGAATCACTAATTCGCAATCTTGCATCGGTTCATTGAAACTGCCATAATCCATAAGATCCGATTTAAACAGTTTCAATTGTCCGGTAGAGGCTTTTGCCAAGACCTTAAGATGTTCAACTTTTTGAGCACTTGAGAGGTCACGCACAGTTGCATTAACATTAACTCCATCTTCCAGCAGCATTTTAATTATCCAGGAAGCCAGATAGCCTGAACCTCCTGTAACCAATACCGGTTTGGTTTTATCGATTTCCCGCATAACATCCTCCATATATATTGGTTCAACCCAAAGCCGGCACCAACTCTCATCAGGGACTCTGAACGCATCGATCGAATCAAATACCTGGCCACATCACGCGGCGCGTTTTCGCTGCCGCGGCGAACCGCTTTTCCGGACAAGATCTTCATCCTGCTGGTGAGCCATAAACTGCTTATAGATAGCGAGACAAATTCGCATCCGGGGTTTGGGCCATCAGATGGCAATGGGTTGGCATCAGGCAAAAGGCGGCCATGTCGACATTGAACAGATCAGCTGTCTCTTGAAGCAAATCAATAAATTGTTGATAATCCGCTTTGTCTCTAAACAGGTTTGCTCCCCTGCGGGCACGGTTCATCACATGGTGCCAGGCATTCGGATAGTCTATTCTCAACGAGCGCGTCATGGCTCATGACATACCAAAGCTATTTAGAAAGGTCAATCGTAGACTTGACCCCCGAACTTAAACTTAAGCGGACTATATAATGAGGGGTTTTCCACCAAGAAATCGATTCGCTTCCCGAAACGAATCGATACTGCCGATATCCAGGCGGGAAGCATTCAGCTTGAACGCTGCTACGTTTTCTGTACGGCAGAGATAATCGAGAAAGTGTCCGGGCGCATCGAGATTGTCGGCGTTCTCAACAAATTTTTGCAGTATCGGCCAGGCGGAGGGTTGTAGGAAATAGAGCGGCGGGCAACTCCAGGTGGACGGTGGATTTTGCGACTTTTCGTGCAGCCGCAGCACCCGGTCGTTTTGCGTCAGTTCGAGTACGCCGGTTTTTTTCAGTTTCGCCGGATCGGTTTCGGGAAGTGCGACAACGTAATGGTGTTCACTCTCGACAAACACCTCCCAGAGCAGTTTGAAGGAAAAGCGGTATATATTATCCCCGGCTGAAACCAGCACGCGCGACGGTTCGGAGATCCGCTTGAAAACCAGCTGGAGATCAGCCGCAGCACCGAGGCGTTTTTCATTGGCCGTGACACCGTTGTCGTGGAGTTCGATGCGGACACCTTCAGGACCGTCGGAACTTTTACGAACCTCGCGCCAGGTCGCATAATGATCGATAAACTTTCTATTGCTGATAACGTGAACGGCCCGCAGGCCGGGCAGTTCAGCGATCTGATCCATGAGGTGATCGATGACCGGCCTGTCTGCCACCGGCAGCAGGGGTTTGGGAAAATCTCTGGTCAGCGGATACATGCGGGTAGCAAATCCGGCGCAAAGAATGACGGCATTCATATAAATCGCACCCCGTCGGCGGACCGCGCAAGGTATACGGCGGCCTGTTCGGCAACTTCCGGATGCAGCCGGCGGTAAGTCTCACGGATATCAGATGCGGCATCGGCCGCCACATCGGGTCGCACGAATCCGACGACGCATCCGCCGAATCCACCTCCCATAAACCGCGATCCGAAAACACCGTCAGCCGAACTGACAACCTGCTGCAAATCATATATGGCCTGAATGCCGCATTCGTATTGTTCAATTGAACTCTGACAGGATGCACTCATCAGATTCCCGAAATCTGAAATCGATCCTTTCTGCCAGGCGTCCAGTCCGCTGTGTACCCGCCGTACTTCACTGAAAAAATGACCGGCCCGCTTGCCGATATCCGGTGCCAGTTTGTCTCCGAACCGGGCAAACACCTCTTCCGGCACATCGGACAGTATCCCTGCAGGCTCACCGCCTGCCAGCATCGAAAGCCGGGCGGCCGCCTGACGGCATTCTTCGACGCGGGTGTTATAGCCGGAAGTCGTCAATTCCCGGGAATACCCGGAATAGGCCACCAGAATCCGATGGTGGGATTCCCCCAGTGAGTCGGGTATCTCGCTCACGGTTTCGGCCTTCGTGTCGATGTGCAGCAGAACGTCCTTTTTGCCGAAGACGATGCTGGTCTGATCCAGGATACCGTTGTTCAAACCAATGTATCGGTTTTCGGCGACACGGTTGAGTCGCACCAAATCCCAGGGTTGCAGCTCGATGCCATTTACAGCCGCAAAGGCGTGCAGATAGGCCAGCAGGACGGATGCGGAAGAGCTCAGGCCGCAGCCCGGGAGCATACCGTCCAATAGTCCGACAACGCCCCGCTTGACGGCGTACTCTGTTTTGAGGGCCAGTACCGCCGCGCGGGCATACACCCCCCAGAAGCTTCCGGTTGATTCCGGCACCCGGTTGACATCGAATATCACCTTGCCCGGATAGTTGTTGCTGCGAAGCTTTGTGGTGCCGTCGGCAGCCGCTGCAAATACCATCAGGGTGTAGGCATTGATGGTCATTCCCAGCACCGGCCCGCCCTGGTGATCGATGTGCGCCCCTATGGGGCAGATACGGTAGGGCGATGCAATGACCCGTATTTTATCCGCGCAAAGATCTTCCTGGCGGACAAGCGCGTCGACAAGTTTTGATTTTTCCCGGGTCGGATCCGGAAATTCCATAATTCAGTCCCGATTATTTTGATTTTGACGTACGTGCTTATTTTAAAAAATCTTCCCGCAGCGGATGGAACGTGTCCACAAGTCGGACATGTTCGGACAGCAATCGGACCGTGTGGGGAATGTCAGGCGGTACCGTGAATATGTCTCCCGGCACCAGGTGAAACTGTTCGTCGCCAAGGAAGAAAATAATTTCACCGGCAACAACATACGACACCTGTTCATGGGGATGGTAATGGGGTGGATCCGGTTCGTTTGTCGGGCCGTCGTTAAAATCGATGACCACCATCATAAGTTGATCCGTGTGGGTCAGATAACGGGTGCGGCCCGGACCGATGCTCTCAGGCGTGACTTCGGCTGATTTAAGGATTCCCATATATCCCTCCGTTTAAGATTTGACAATCGCTTCTTACTCTACTAAACGAAAAGGACCGAATGCAATCATTTATTAAGAAATTGGGGGTCAACTTGGGGGTCAAGTCTTCGTTTGACTTTTGAGGATGTTATTTCTAATACATTCAAGGCGGTTTTTAAATTTTCGATCCTCTTGCAACTTTATTTTTACGCGTACAACCGCACTGCTGACAGAACTATATTGGTTCAACCCAAAGTCGGCACCAACTCTCATCAGGGACTCTGAACGCATCGAACGAATCAAATACATGGCCACCTCACGCGGCTCGTTTTTTATGCCGCGGCGAACCGCTTTTAATGTGCTCGGCCTTATCTCATAATACCGGCTCACTTCCGATATGATTGTATCCAAATCCGGCGCAAGTTCCTTTGACGCGGAAACTTCTTTATGCATTTTCTTTTTGAAAAATCGATCTTTGATCCAGCAAATAAACTTTTCACTGCCAAGCACCGCCGGCTGGTTTTTGCCATCCAGGACCCGGACAAGATCTTCATCCTGCTGCTGAGCCATGAACTGCTTATAGATTTGGATTTGACTACTGATTTGCGCCGTTAGCATCTGTAGCACAAAATCCTTGTAAAGCCAGTTCCATTTCTTGGCTTTTGAAAGATAGCCTTTATGGCTTGACCAGACATACTGATCCAGGCGTTTCACCAGTCCGGCTTTTAATGGATTACGGTGGATGTAGCGAACCAACTGCAACACATAGCTGTCGGCTTCGACGAGTATCGATTTATATCGTCCACGAAACAGCGTTCCGTCGCTACCATGGCGAACATTAAATCTTTGGGTATAGACACCGTTGAGATCTCGCATGCAGCGAGATAAGTTCGCATCCGGGGTTTGGGCCATCAGATGGTAATGGGTTGGCATCAGGCAAAAGGCGGCCACGTTGACATTGAACAGATCAGCTGCCTCTTGAAGCAAATCAATAAATTGTTGATAATCCGCTTTGTCCCTAAACAGGCTTGCTCCCCTGCGGGCACGGTTCATCACATGGTGCCAGGCATTCGGATAGTCTATTCTCAACGGGCGCGTCATGGCGCATGACATACCAAAGCTATTTAGAAAGGTCAATCGTAGACTTGACCCCCGAATTTTGGCCAAAGCTGCCATAATCAGTATCATGCATATTATCCAGAAACGCGGAGGTAACCCTAACATTGCATAAATTCTTGTCATCTAGCCTGGCCGTTATGTCTGAGATCGTTGCTTTTTCCGGGCAGATGCTGGATGCTTGATACTTGATGCTGGATATCTAACAGGACACTATCGGTGAATTTCAACGACATCCAGGATCCAGAAACCAGAATCCAGGATCAGTCAATACTTTCAATGGTCTTTATTGCAGCAGCTAAGTTGGATTTCAAAATTTTATGCAACTATAGGGGTGATTCTTTGATACCGGTTACAACTCCCTAGAAGCTGACAATAAGGTCCGCTTTCGTTCCAGGCCAGCCGGCGGTTGAAACCGGACTGCGGTAGCTCGTGGCGATTTTCCGATTGATGTCTTCTGTCAGGAATCGCTTGTCAACCTTGCCGGTTTTAGTCAGGGGCATCGTTTCCACGAACTCGATCCTTTCGGGAAGATGAAGCACGGAAGATCCCCTGCCCTTCAAAAAGGCGATGATTTTTTCAAAGGTCAGGTCGGATCCCGGCGCAGGCTGGATGTAGGCACACGCCTTTTCTCCCATCTGCGGGTCGGGCATGGCCACAACGGCGACGATGACCACCTGCGGGTGCTCGCTGATCAGTTTTTCGATTTCCGTTGAGCTGATGCTCTCTCCCCCCCGGTTGATCATCTCTTTCAACCGGCCGCACAGGGTAATGTATCCCTTTTCGTCGATCATGGCCAGGTCCCCGGTCCGGAAAAAACTGTCCGGCAGAAACACTTTTTCATTCTCTGCGGGATTTTTGTAGTAACCCGTAAACACCCCGGGCCCCTTGATGACCAGTTCGCCGCAGGTATTGGGCAGCAGCTCATTCCCGCTCCCGTCGACCACCTTGTAGCTGTCGTGGGGGCAAGTGGGCCGGCCGACTGTCGCCTTCACGGTTTCAAAATCATCACCGGATCGCGTAAGGGTGGTCTGCCCCTCGGTGGCGCCGTACCCGTTGAAAAAACGGCAGTGTAACCTGTCCCTGACCTCCTGGATCAGGTCGGCAAGGCTGGCCCCGCCGCCGCAGTGCATCTTCTTCAGAGAACTGAGGTCATAGTCGCCCAGCCTTTCGAATTTGACCAGCCGCCTGGCCAGCGTGGGCACCCACACGATCGTGCTGACCTTCTCCTGCTCAATCGTGCGGCAGATGTCGTCCGGGTCGGTGGTATCGAGGAAAACACATCGGCCGTACGTCAAGACGCTCCCCAGGAACCCCTTGGAAAAGGTGAGGTCGTGGCCGATGGGGCCGGCCAGGAGGCAGACATCCTGGATGTCCATCTCCCAGGCCCCGGCACAAAATTTGGAACCGCAGACCAGGTCATTGTGGGTTCGCGGTACCAGTTTCGGCAGGCCGGTGGTACCTCCCGTGGGTCCCATGTGGGCCACCTGCATGGGGTCCGGGCGCCTGTTGGCCAGCTCGGCGAGTTTTGCATCCGACAGATCGGCGGCTTCGATGAGCTTTTCCAGGCTCAGATAGGCCTTGTGCCCGCTGCCGTTCACCAGGATCACGTTTTCCAACCGCGGGCTGTCTTGCTGCACCTCGTCGATGATGGGTAGATAATTTGTCTTTTTGTCACTTTCGGGCAGTATCCAGGATGTGGCCCCGCTGAGACCGGCCAGGTGCTTGATCTCGTAGGGCCGGTACCGATCAATCAAAAGGGTGTCAATGGCCCCAATTTTCTGGAGGGCGAAAAACGCCACCGCAAACGTGTTCCAGTTGGGCAGCTGCACCAGCACACGATCGGTGGGCCGGACGCCCAGATCCATGAGACTGACGGCCAGCCGGTTGACCCGGTCCCGGGCCTGGGCATAGGTCAGGCGACTGTCCGCATCGACAAAGGCCACTTTGTCCGGCAACATATCTGCCGCCCGGTCGAGAATGTCGCCGAAGGTCAGTCCCAGCCACCATTGCATCTGATTGTACTTCTCAGCATCTTTTCCGGCATAGGGGGTAAATCCGTCGATCAGGTCTACCATCGTTTTCCATCCTCCCGTTGGCCTGGTCCCGAATCAGGTCGGAGCCGGTTTTCCGAATCAAGCATGCAACGCCGGTTTGCGGATCGGTACCCTGCACGCCCGCCGCATCACCGATAATAATACTTCCAATAAATTCTCTTACAGCCGCAGCGCTCGCCTGACCAGAGTTTTCGCAATCTCGATCTTGTACGCATTCCCGCTCAGGGGCTCGGCATCCCGGAGAGCGGCTTCCGCCGCCAGCTCAGTCTGGCGTTGGTCCAGCGGCCCGCCCCTGACGACATCCTCGGCGCCCACCGCCCGGTACGGCACGGGGGCGACCGCACCCAGCACGATGCGGGCATCCCGGCAGACTCCTTCCGCCACCTCGAGCACCGCGGCCACACTGACCACGGCAAAATCGATGGACTCGCGCAGCCTGAATTTCGAAAACCGCTGCACGGCATTCGCGGCCGGCGCCGGAATCCGGATCTCGCTGACCAGCTCGTCCGGATTGAGAACCGGCCCCAGGGTATCGTAGAAGTCCGCCAGGGGGATCGTCCGTTCCCCGGCCGGCCGGATGGTTTTCACTCCGGCTTCCAGGGCCGCCAGCACGACGGCCAGATCCGACGGGCAGACCGCGTAACATTTGCGGCCCCCGAGCACGGCGTGATACCGGTTGTCGCCTCGAATGGCATGACAGGGGCCTTGACCCTTGCGATAGCAGGGCACGCGTCCCCCCATCTTGTCCGGGTAACGGTAGTACCAGCAGCGCGTATCCTGGCACAGGTTGCCGCCGATGGTGCCCATGTTGCGAAGTTCCGGAGAACCGACAGACGCGGCGGACAGGGCCAGCGCCGGGCAGTTTTTTTTGACGACCGGCGACTCGGCGATGTCGGTCAGCCTGGCCAGAGCGCCGATCCGTATTTCCCCGGCATCCGCCACAATGCCGCCCAAACCGGAAATGGTTTTCAGATTGATCACCGCCTCCGGGTAATCGGAAAAGATATCGGATTTGAGAACGCCGAGCAGGTCGGTTCCCCCGGCGGTCACGCGGGCCTTGCCACCGAATTCGGTCAGCAGCGCCAGGGCCTCGTCCACGGAAGCGGCGTTAAAATGTCTGAACGGTTTCATTCACACCTGCCTTTCGACCCGGCCCAGGGCCTCCAGGATCCGATCGGGCGTCAGGGGATAATGATGGAGGTGTAGGCCCACGGCATTGGACACCGCCATCAGCACCGCACCAGGGCCCGGTGAGGTGGAGATTTCACCCACGCCGATGGCCTTGAACCGATGGGTGGGAAAGGGGGTTTCGAGGATCACGTTTTCAAATTCGGGAAGATCATTGAAAGTCCGCCATTTGTAGTCGGTCATATTCATATTGAGCATATGGCCGCTGTTTCTGTCGATGACCGTTTCCTCGAACACGGCCGTATCCAGCCCGGCCGACCCCAGTGCGCCGTATAGCTGCCCTGCGAGGCTGGGCGGATCGATGATCTGCCCCACGTCGGTGGCGGTGAGTACTTTACGAACCTTCAGCGCCCCGGTTTCGGTGTCCACTTCCACCTCCACAAACAGGATGATGAAATTGGGTACCGAGTAATCCGCCTTGTGGGTTCCAAACCCCGTAACCGTGTGCATGATGCCGATCGCCTTGCTCCAGCTGATGACCCGGTCCGGATTTTCACGGATGAAAATTCTGCCGTCGACGGTTTCCAGTTCTTGCGGAGCCGCACCGAGTTTGGGGGCCGCCAGCTCGAAAAGTTTCTGCACGGCGTCTTGCGCAGCGCCAATGATGGCTGAGCCCACGGCAAAAGTTCCCCTGGAGCCGACAAGGCCAAAGTCAAAAGGGTTTACCAGGGTGTCGGGCGGCGTCATGTGGACATGCTCGAGCGGAAGCTGGAGCACTTCGGCGGCCATCTTGCAAAGATTGCTGCGCTGCCCCATTCCGGACTCGGACACGGAGGCGTGGATGGTGGCAGTGCCGTCTGCGTTTAACCGGATATAGGCCTCGGAATCATCTTCACCCACGTCGGCATTGCCGTGAATCCCGACGCCAACACCGATCCGATTCGCTCCGTCAACGGCTGTCGGCTTAAGCCACCCTTTCCACTTGTCTTTCCACCCGAAGGCGCGGGCGCCTTTTTCCATGGCCGCGCAATAGTCCTTGCCCCGGCAGGTCCAGTGCTTGCCTTCGCGCCAGACGTACCCGTCGCCGGGCTTGACGTAGTTCTTCATAAAGAATTGGACCGGATCCAATTCCGCCTGGGCCATCACATCAGCCAGAATCGGTGCCAGGGCCGACTCGAGCTCCTGCCCGCCGAACCCCCGGATCACCCCGGAGGCGCACCGGTTGGTGCAGATCAGCCGGGTCGCAAGGTCCCAGTTTTCGCACTTCAGCATCAGCTGGGCTTCACCGCAGCCGACGGCGATCTGGGATTGGGACATGTCGGAATAGGAGCCGGTGTCCACCATCCAGGTTCCCGCGACTGCCGTGACGGTACCGTCTTTCTTGATGCCGATCCTGCCGCGAAACCGGGAACCCAGCCGCAGGACGAAGGCACCGAAGTGCTCATCCTTGCTGTAGTAAACTTTGACTGCCCTGCCGGTCACTCTGGCCAGGGCGGCCGCATAGAAGAGACACTGGGGAGCATAGTTTTTGGATCCGAAACTCCCCCCGCACTGGGTGGTGATGGCGCGGATGTCCGGGAAACCCATCTTGGACTGCATGATCCAACGGTGCCAGGACGCGCTCTGGGTTCCTGACCAGACGGTCAACCGGTGGTCGTCCTCCCACTGGGCGATCACGCCGGGCGGTTCGATCGGCAACGGATTGGCAACGTTCTCGTACCCGAATGTACCCGCGCTGATGAAATCGGCGTCTTCAAACCCCTTTTCGACGTCCCCCCTGACGACCTTCGTCAGGGTTTTGGGTCCGAAGGCGGGAAACTTGCTCACGAGATTGTTTGGAAAATCCTCGTGCAAAAGGGGCGCTCCGGGTTCGAGGGCCGCTTCCATGTCGTAGACGGCGGGCATTTTTTCGTATGCCACCTCGATCAGATCCAGTGCTCCGGCGGCGGCCTCCCGGGTTTCGGCCGCCACCAGCGCCACGGCATCTCCCACAAAACGCACCTTGCGATCCAGGACCGGCATGTGCTTGGGCATCCCGGTGCGCCACGGCGGCACGTTTTTATAGGTCAGAACCGCTTTGACACCGGCGAGCGCTTCGGCTCTGGCCGTGTCGATGTGCCGGATCTCGGCATGGGGATACGGGCTTCTCAGCACCTTGCCGTGCAGCATGGCCGCAGGCCGGATATCGTCGATGTATTTCGCCTTTCCGGTGACAATCTCCAGGGCGTCTTTGCGCGGTGTCGCCTTGCCCAGGAAACGGTAATCTTGCGGCATATGCCTCATTCCTCCTTTTTGGCCGCCGCCATCACGGCATCCACGACCTGGTAATGACTGATGCATCGGCAGTAGTGCCCGGCAAGGGTTGCCTTGACCGTGTGCCGGTCCACCTCAGAGTTTCGATCGAGCAGCGATTTCGTGGCCATGATCATCCCCGGCGTGCAAAATCCGCACTGGAAGGCGGTGTGGTCCACAAAGGCCTCCTGGATGGGATCGAGTTTTCCGGATCGTTTGTCGGCCAGGCCTTCGATGGTGGTGATCTCCCGGCCGTCGCACTCCACGGTCAGGGTCAGGCACGACAGTATCGCGGTGCCGTCCATGACGACCGTGCAGGAACCGCAGGCACCCTGGTCACACCCAACCTTGGTCCCGGTCAGATTGAGGGTTTCTCTAAGGGTATGCGCCAGGGTATGCGAAGGGGCGACCTGAAAGGGACGATCCCCCACCTCCAGCTGGTGGGAAATCCCATTGACGGTAAGGGCGATGGTTGGTCTCTGTTTGCCTATGGATTGGTTCACGGCAGTCTCCTGTCATTTCGGATTGATGGGTCCACGTACGGTTCGAGCGGATCGCCGAGCCAGCGTTTTCGGGCGGATCCGCAGCGGGCCCGAACCCGATTACTTTTTTCCTTTTGATTTTGTTAAACGACTTATATTTTTAAGAAATATATAATCGATACCTTATTATGTTTTGACCAATAATTCAAACGAGATTACAAAATTACAGGCTCATTAACTCAGTTTCAAATAAAAAGACAGGGTCATCAAATCTAATCTGCTTTAGTGCGATTTTTTTTATAAAGTTTTTACCGCTCTTTTCCAAGGCACCATACCGCCGCGAAATTCACATTACCAGACTAATTTAAAAGACTCACCCTTTAGAATTTTTGGGAAGTTACGACTTATTTGTAACACTATTTATTATATTGTCACATATATCGAGCAATATTTTTTGGTTTTTAAATGACGGGCTTCATATTTATAATATATAATAATGATTTCAATATCATAAAAAAATTTCAAAAATATTGAAAAATTCCTTGACAATCTTATTTTGTTAATATGATGATTGTCACGTAAAAAAAGTCGGTGTCACATAATGTGAGCAATTATTCATAGCAGCATCGATTAATACCCATCATCAAGCTCATTGGGATGATTTTAAAAAAACACCAACTAAAATTCAGAAATACATACAAAGATGGATTTTAACGATCAAGATAGGAAAAAAGCTTTGAAAAAAGGTGACGGTAAGTATTTTTTTATCCGCTCATTTGCAAAGGGCATGAATGTTTTGGAACTTCTTTCAGAGAATGAATCCTTAACTGTCAGCCAAGTTGCCAAATTGATGACTATTAATCGCGCCAGTAGTCATCGATTTTTGTCAACACTCAAAGAACTTGGTTATGCCGACAAAGATGACAGCTCGCGGTATTTCCTGACATCTAAAGTGATTGAACTTGGCATGAAGGTGTTGGATCGATTTGAGATTCGAAAAATCGCCCGTCCATTTTTACAGGAGCTTTCTGCTAAATTCAATGAAACGATAAACCTGGGATATTTTAACGGTGAAGAAGTTTTAACGATAGACAAAATAGACAGCACTGAAATTTTGAGAATGGATGCAGGCATTGGAGGAGGCGAACCTGCGTACTGCACCAGCCTGGGTAAGGCGATTTTAGCTTTTCTGCCCGACATGCAATTGAAAGAATATCTTCAAACCATAGAGTTAACACCCTTTACTCCGAATACCGTAATTTCAAAAGATAAACTGAAGAAGGAGTTATTGCAGATAAAAGAAAACGGTTACTCTATCGATGACGAGGAATTGTCCGTTGGTCTGAGATGTGTCGGTGCGCCCTTGTTTAATCACAGTGGTCAAGCACTTTATGCAATCAGTCTTTCCGGACCTTCCATCAGAATGGGCAGCAAAAGAATTGAAGAAATGCAGAGGGCGCTTAAGAAAATCTGTCAAAATTTGTCCGGAAAAATGGGAAACCATTATTTCTAAAAAACCTTTATTGAATTTCGCCAAAAACCTCTCGAAAGGGGATTCAAAAAATGAAAAAAAAGAAACTATCACGGTTAGACCTTTTAAAAATGAAGAAAGCCGGTCAAAAAGTCATATGGATTACCGCTTACGATTTCTGGACGGCCTCCTTTGCCGAGCAAGCCGGTATGGATATGCTTCTAGTTGGTGATTCACTAGGCATGTGTGTATACGGGTATGAAGGCACGGTTCCGGTGACGATGGATCAGTGCCTCTGGCACTGCGAAGCGGTCCGGCGCGGGGCATCGAAGACATTTGTTATTGGGGACATGCCGTTTCTTTCTTATCAGGTCAGCATTGAAGAGGCGGTTAGGAATGCCGGCCGCTTCTATAAAGAGGCCGGGGTCGATGCCATAAAACTGGAAGGCGGACTAAGGGTTTGCCCGCAAATAAAAGCCATCGCCGATGCCGGCATGCTCGTTATGGGACACATTGGCCTGACCCCGCAAAGCTCGGGACAACTTGGCGGGTTTAAAGCCCAGGGCCGTACGGCCGAAACCGCCAAAGAGTTGATCGAAGATGCCCGGGCTATTGAAGAAGCCGGCGCTTTTGCTCTGCTGGTAGAAGCCGTTCCACCGGAAGTTTGCGGTCTTATTCGCGACCGGCTGAATATCCCCGTATACAGTATCGGTGCCGGATGGGAAGCCGATGGTCAGCTGATGATCAGCAGTGATGTTCTCGGAATTTTTCAGGCATTTACACCGAAGTTCGTTAAAAAATACGAAAACTTGGGCCAAAAAACCGTATCGGCTTTCGAGCAGTACGTGCAGGAGGCCCGGGACGGCGATTTCCCAAAAGATGAACACGCCTACAAGATGGTCGACGGAGAACTGTCAAAGCTCAAAGAACTACTTGATTGAAGATGACAACCAATAGACGCAGTTAGAGAAAGATTCATAAATTTTCACAAAGAAACCTGCTAATGCGAAGTGCGAGTTAAGTTTCAGGTGTGCGGCATTCTGTGGCACGGACTCGCATGCTTTTCGGCACGGCTCTCTTGAACACATAACCTCATAATAACAGGGAGTAAAACATGTCTGATGTCTTGAAACAGATTCGCGATTTTATGGAAAAAGAGGGCATCCCCGGCCGGGATGCCTATGACCTGCCGACTTCGACCAAAACCTTTCCCGACGGCGCCAACTACCGCTTCGAAATCGCCGGTGTCGAAAGAGCATCGACCATGGAGACCATGATCGATGAAGCCCACAAGCGAAACATAACGATTCATCGTGTCATCGCCGCGGTGGGCGGTTCTACCTATTGTGACTTCCAGGAGCTCAAGGACATGGCGCAAATGGCCGCCGCTGAGGGGATTGAAATGATCATGACCGTCGGCCACAGAAAAGGATGGGATGCCGGGTCCAAGGAAATCTCCACATCCGAAGGCGCCATGCAGGGCTTTCGGCTGAGAGGCTCGGACAATATCTCGTATCACATTGCCGACATCATGCGCAATATCGATGCCGGCCACCGCGGGTTCCTCGTTTATGACGAAGGGGTGCTTTTTCTCTTAAACAAGATGCGATCCGAGGGCCTTATTCCGGCGGAAACTATTTTTAAATTTTCGGTCTTCGGCGGCTACTGCAGTGCGGCCGGCGCAAAAGTGATAGAATCCATGGGGGCCAACTCGATGAATCCCATTTCGGATGTCCCGCTGCCGATATTAGGCAGCATTCGTAAGGCGGCGGATTTTCCGCTGGATGTGTACATCATCATTGTTGACTCGTTCGGCGGTATGTTCAGGGCTTACGAGACACCCGAGATCGCCCGCATTGCATCGCCGTGCTACTTTAAGTTTGAACCGGGCACCGCCGAAGGAGACATTTACAAACCCTGGATCAGCGAAAGCTGGCATCAGAATCTGATCCGGGAAAAAGTCAAGATTGCCTCGATCGTGTCGGAGCTCATGGAGCGTCACGCACCCGAAATCAAGACTTCAGCCAAACGGCCCGATGACCTGGTCCTGCCGGTGGCCACCTGAGAGGAGTGCTTATGACGATCGAAAAACAACTATCCGGCCGAACCCATGAGGTCGAGTGGTCGGGCATCCGCATCATGTTCGCCCTGGCCGATGAGATTCGCGATGTCGTGAACCTGGGGATCGGCCAACCCGACTTTGATACGCCCGAATTTATCAGAGACGCCGCCAAGCTAGCCCTCGACGAAGGGTACACCCGCTATCCGCCGGCCAAAGGTTTTGTAGACCTGCGCCAGGCTATTGCAGCAAAACTCAAACGGGAAAACAACATTATCGCCGACCCCGCTAGCGACATATATGTGGCTGTCGGTGCCATGCAGGTCATCTTTAACACCTGCCTGCATCTTTTAAACAAGGGCGATGAGGTGATCGTGGTCGACCCCGGATATGATTACTACAGCCAGATTCGGCTTTTCGGCGGGGTGCCCGTAACGGTGCCGGCCCATGAATCGAACCGGTTCAAGGTCGATCCGGCCGATATCGAGGCCGCCATCACGAATAAAACCAAGATGATGATCATCAACACGCCCTCCAATCCCACCGGAGCGATTTTTGGTGAAGAGATCCTGCGGGAAATCGCCCGGATGGCGCTGGAACATGATCTTATTGTTCTCTCGGATGAACCTTACGAACACATTCTTTTCGATGGGCACCGGCACATCAGCATCGGCTCCTTTGAGGGGATGGCCGAGCGGACCATATCGGCCTATACCCTATCCAAATCCTACGCCATGACCGGCTGGCGCGTTGGTTATACCGTTGCCCCGCCGGAAATCGTCGATGAGATGGAAAAGCTGATGGAGCATATGGTCTCCGGCGTAACGGCGGTAGCCCAGCGCGCGGCACTATCCGCCATCGAGGCCCCCCGGGACTGTGTCCGGGAAATGGTGGCGACTTACGACAAAAGGCGGCGCATCGTCTATGAGGGCTTAAACGCCGTCGACGGAATCAAATGCCTGAAACCGGAGTCGACTTTTTATGCATTTCCAAACATTAAATCCTTGGGACTCTCATCATGGGATTTGGCCAAATATCTCCTCAAGGAGCATAAGGTGGCAGTTGTACCGGGCAGTATTTTCGGCAAAGCAGGAGAAGGCTATGTCCGCCTGTCCTTTGCCGCAAGTATAGAGCAGCTGCAGGAAGGTATTGCCCGCATCGAGCGCGGGGTGAAAGCACTGAAGACCTGACAGGTTGGAAATGACTATTGAAAATATCCAATCATTTTGGGATAGGAGAAGATCATGGCCTTGTTTCAGGAAACAGAGTATCTCGAACGTATCCGTAACACTAAAAAGCGGATGACAGATGCCGGGATCGATGTGCTGATCGTCTCCGACCCGGCCAATATGAACTATCTGACCGGCTATGACGGCTGGTCTTTTTACGTTCCCCAGGCAGTCGTCGTATCCCTTGAAGCAGAGCAACCCGTGTGGATCGGACGCGGCATGGACGCCAACGGCGCCAGGCACACCACTTTTTTAAAAGAGGATCACATCATCGGCTATCCGGATGATTATGTTCAATCCCCGGTTAAACACCCGATGAACTTTGTGGCTGAGCAAATCAAACGCTGGGGCTGGCACAACCGGTCCATCGGCGCGGAGATGGACGCCTACTATTTCAGTGCCCGCGGGTTTGCTGAACTCCAGAAAGACCTTCCCCGGGCAAACTTCAAGGACGGCAATCTGCTGGTTTCCTGGGTGCGAATCATCAAATCCGACCCGGAAATCGAGTACATGAAACAGGCCGGCAAAATCTGCGAAACGGTTATGCAGACCGCCCTGGATAAGCTGTCGCCCGGGGTGCGGGAATGTGATGCTGTGGCCGCGGTGTACCGAGCCCAGATGGCCGGTACATCTGAATTCGGCGGAGATTATCCCGCCATCGTGCCGATGATGCCCACCGGTGAAAAAACCTCGGCGCCGCACCTCACCTGGACCGACGAACCTTATGAAAACGAACAAGCGGTGAATTTGGAGCTGGCTGCCTGTCGCCACCGTTACCACGCCCCGCTTGCCCGTACCGCTTATCTGGGCCAAAATCCGCCGGACAAGCTGACCCGTCTGGCCGAGCTTACGGTGGAAGGGCTCAATCTGACGCTGGCGGCCATCAAACCGGGCATGTTTTGCGAGGAAGTCGAAATCGTCTGGCGCAAGCATATTGCCAAAGCCGGACTGGAGAAGGAATCACGCATCGGTTATTCAATGGGCCTCAATTACCCGCCGGACTGGGGCGAGCACACTGCCAGCCTGCGCCCGGGGGACAAGACGGTTCTGGCGCCCAACATGACCTTTCACATGATTTTAGGCATGTGGATGGACAATTACGGATTTGAGTGCAGTGAATCCTTCAGCGTCACTCAAAACGGCTGTGAAACGTTTGCCGACTTTCCACGCAAGCTGTTTATTATTAACTAATCCGGACAAGCCGGAATTGGAAATTGAAGATTGATCCGCCGGAGGCGGAGTTGATGTCGCTTCGCTTCGTCCTTTTTAAAATCGATAGAATACCTTAAATATTCAATATTCAATCGAAAATATTCAATAGTTACAGGAAGGTTCCCAGTGATTTACACCACGCAAAAAGGACAGGTAAGCTCCGGCGAGGCGATCGGCATCCTGCTGCTCGAGACATCGGTGCCGTTTATCCCCGGAGATGTCGCCAACGCCACCACCTATGGGTTTCCGGTGCGGTATCAAAAAGTCAAAGGCTTCAGCGTGCGGCGGGCCTTGGGCAAGGATCCATCGGTGTATGAAGATCTGCGCCAAGCCGCCGGGGACCTGGTGCAGCAGGGCGTGCGCGCTGTGACGGGAGATTGCGGGTTTATGGGGATCCATCAGAAGAAACTTGCCCGCGAGCTTGGCGTCCCGGTGTTTTTGTCGAGCCTGCTGCAGATTTCCTTTATCTCTCTTCTGATCGGTGAGAATGCGAAAGTGGGCATTATCACGGCCGATTCAAAAAGCCTTGGTGCCGATTTATTGGCAGCGGTGGGCGTGTCCGATCCCACAAGCGTAGTTATTGGCGGGCTGGAAGATAGTCCACAGTTTTATCAGTTTGCTATTGAAGAAACCGGCTCGCTGGATGCCGGGGCTGTTGAAAAAGAGGTGGTAACCGTCGCACGGAATATGATTGCGGAGAACCCGCAGATCCGGGCGCTGCTCCTGGAGTGCAGTCTCCTGCCGCCATATGGTGCCGCTGTTCAGGATGCCGTCAAATTGCCGGTGTTCGACTATATCACCATGATCAATTTTGTATTTGAGGCCGTCGTCAAACGGAAATACAGCGGGTTTACGTAACATTCTAGCCACTTGATCCAATACGCCCGAGGTCCCGCTGACATGTAAAAATGATTTTGCGCTGCCCTGATTTTACGGGACAGGCAGAACTCCACCGCTTTTCTCAAGGAGTCGTCCGATGGAAATTGCCAAACTGCTGGCCGAATTTGCCGATGAAGTTATTGAACTCAGGCGCGATTTTCACCGGCACCCGGAACTGGGGCTCGAGGAGCATCGCACCTCCGAGAAGGTGGCCGCTTACCTGAAAAACTGCGGTCTGGAAGTTTGCCGCATGAATAAGACCGGTGTGGTGGGCCTCCTGCGAGGTGATCAGCCCGGTCCAACTTTGCTGCTGCGGGCCGACATGGATGCGTTGCCGATTACAGAGGAAAACGACGTTCCTTACAAATCCATTAACCCGGGTGTGATGCACGCCTGCGGCCACGACGCCCACACCGCCATGCTGCTGGTGGCGGCCAAAATTTTAACAAGTCTGAATCAACCGTTGCCGGGCAGCATCAAGTTTGTGTTTGAACCCAACGAAGAAAATGTCGGTGCCCTGGCCATGATCGAAGAAGGTCTTTTAGAAAATCCGCGGGTGGACGGCTGCCTGGGGCTGCACATCTGGACACCGCTTCAGAGCGGTCAGATCGGCATTACGGCAGGGCCGGTAATGGCCGGGATGGAACATTTCAAGCTGGTCGTCAAAGGCCGCGGCGGGCACACCGCCAGCCCCCAAAGCGCCATCGACCCGATCATCACTGCCGCCGGTATTATCCAGGGCGTCCAGAGCATCCAGACCCGTGAAATCGATGTGCTCAAAGAACCGGCGATCATCATGTTCGGCCGGATCCAGGGGGGTACGGCGTCCAACGTCATTCCGGATTGTGTTACGCTGGAGGGAACCTTGCGCTATCTGTTTGAGGGGGACCCGCAGAGCGAATCCAACCCCAAAAAGCGGTTCGAACGGGTTGTATCCCATATCTGCGGCGCCCACCGGGCCGAGTACGAACTGTCTTTTCTGTATGGCCATCCGACCCTGGTCAACCATCGGGAGATGGCCGCTTTGGTGAATACGGTAGCTGCCCGGGAACTGAACCCGGCACCGGAAATCGTCTCCTTCGTATCACTGGCCGGAGAGGATTTTTCTGAGTTCGCCGCCCGCGTGCCGGCCGCATTTTACTTTCTGGGGACCGGCAATTCGGCCAAGCAGACGGATTTTCCCCACCATCACCCGCGATTTAACATCGATGAAAGCGTTCTGGCAAGCGGAGTCGCGATGCATGTCAGGGGGGCACTGTCTTTTTTCAAAAACGCGGACAAGTTGAATTTTATTAAAAGGAGGTGATTGGAAGAGCAACTATTAGCAAAGGACTCGTTTAAAGCCGTAAATACGATCTTTTCACGAGCGTATCGAGTATTTTCATAAGGAAAATAATTACAAAGTAGAAACAACTGCATTGTAAAAACAAAAAGAAAGGAGATTTCTGATGAAAAAGATTCTAAGCATTGCAATGATCATTATGCTGGCGGTTACTGCCGGCGCGGCAACCGCCGGAATGTACGAGGGCAAGGCCATAAAGGCCAAACTGGCATCGGAGGAAATTGAAGGCGATTTTATGACGGTCTGGGCCAGAAATTTCTCCGAGCACATGAAAATGTGGTCCGACGACAAGATTGATATTAATGTGTATCCTTACGGAACGTTGGGGGCTACCGGCGATATCAACGAACTGGCCCAGATGGGTGTGGTAGAGTTTGTGTTTTCCGACTACGCCTGGATCAGCTCTTTTGTTCCCCAGGGCCAGGTCCTGGCGCTTAACTACCTCTTTCCCACCGAAAAAATCCCGCAAATTCTGGACTGGATGGTCAGAAACGGTGAATTTATGCCGCTAATGGAAAAAGCCTTCAGGAAAAACGGCCTGGTCCCGCTGTCGATCATGTTTGAAGGCTGGCAGTGGATGTCCTCCAAAAAGGCGGTCAAATCACTGGATGACGTCAAAGGCCTCAAGCTGCGCCTGATGTCTTCCAAGCTGCTGGTTGAGAGCTATAAGGCTTACGGGGCCGCTCCGACACCCATGAGCTACGGTGAGGTCTACAGCGGTCTGCAGATGGGTCTTATCGACGCCCAGGTCAATCCGCTGTTTGCCATCTACAGCATGAAGTTCTTTGAAGTTCAGAACTACCTGACCCAGCTCAAAAGCGAACCGTTTCTTGGAATTCCTACCGTCAATCAGGAATTTTTTGACGGTTTGACCAAGGAGGCGCAGCAGGAGATGCGTAAATTCTGGGTCGATGCCATCATCCCGGCAGGAAAATGGATTACCGAAAGAAATGCCAGCGATGGAGAAAAAATGAAAGCGGCCAAAGGTTCGCTGAAGTTCAACGTGCTGGATGATGCCACCATTGCCACATTCAAAGCCAGGGCGGAGACCGTTTATCCCCAATTTACCAAAATCGGGGGCGAAGGTTCCCAGCAGATTCTGGATGCGCTCTTAAAAGATATTACGAACGCGAAAAAAGCCCTGGGCATTAATTAGGCGGTTATAAAAGCACTGCGGCAGACCGGCTGCCGCAGTGCCATGCGCGCAAGTTAGGGGCTTCGCCACCATTGGAATATTGGAATGTTGGAATCGTGGATTGATGGGTTCTGGAATAATCCGATGTTAAATTATTGGTTAGGTCACCGGCAGGATTGACGATAAAATTAAAAGGACTAATACGCTTTTGAAAACCAATATGCCATCGTTCCACCATTCCATTATTCCATTTCCAGGAGCATATTCGGAACATCCAAAAAATCTCAATATCATCAGTTTGTTGTAGATATTTCAAGATATCTAATACTGGAGACTTGAACAATGAGTGTAAAAAGCAATGACCCCCAAAAGATGACCCCTTTTCAGAAAATCAACAGGTACGTTGGCTCAGTGGTCAATGGGGTGGAGGTATCCATTCTTGTTTTTTGCGTGGCCGCACTGGGAATTCTGCTCATTGCCAATGTGTTTGCCCGCACATTTTTCCAAAGTATCTATTTTGCCGAGGAAGTGTCAAAATTTTTGGTGATGCTGACCACCTTCACCGGGGTCAGCTATGGTGTCAGAAAGGCACGACACATCCGGATGGGGGCGTTTCTGGATGCCATGCCGCCGAAAATGGAAAAAATTTTTATTATCTTTATCTCACTTGTCAGTGCCATTGTGATGGCGATCATGACCTGGGCCTCTTACGAATATCTGGCCAATGCCATGAGTAAAGGCCACATGACGCCGGCTCTGCGGGTGCCGAAATGGACTTTTTACGTGATTATCCCGATCGGGTTCGGCCTGGCATGTATCCAGTATATCCGAACGATTATCAAGAACTTAACCGAAAAGGATCCCTGGCAGTCGCCGGATCAACAGAGCGAATACGAAGATGAAGAGATAGGGGGGGGTTAGATATGACACTTTTTGGAATCAGTCTGGCGACCATGCTGCTGATCGGGTTTCCCTTCATGGTGACCCTCCTGGGTTCTTTAATCCTTTATTTGTACATCTATATGCCGGATTTTGCGCCCAAAATGATCATTACCATGGTCCAGCAGGTCATCACCGGGGTGACACCGCCGGCCCTGGTCTGTGTGCCGATGTTCATTCTGTCGGCCAGCATCATCACCTCCGGTGAGTCCGCCGGCCGGTTAATACGAATGCTGAAAGTCTTTGTCGGCCATCTGCCGGGTGGATTGCCCATTACCACCAACGCGAGTTGCACGCTTTTCGGCGCCGTTTCAGGCTCGACCCAGGCCACCGTCGCGGCCATCGGCGGCACCATGCGGCCGATGCTGCTGGAGGCGGGCTATGAAAGCTCCTTTACCCTGGGCCTGATTATCAATTCCAGTGATATTGCTTTTCTTATACCTCCCAGCATCGGGTTTATCGTTTACGGGGTGGCCACCAGCACCTCCATCGGGATGCTCTTTCTGGCCGGCGTTTTCCCCGGCCTGATGATTCTGTTGATGTTTTCCATTTATTGCTACTTCTACTCCAAGTTTAAGAAAGTCAAGACACTGCCCAAGGCAAGCTGGGCCGAGCGGGTGTCCGCGGTCAAGGACGGGCTTCCGGTCATGGGGTTTCCGGTGATCATTGTCGGCGGTATTTATGCCGGAATTTTCAGCCCGACGGAGGCCGCCGCCGCGGCCGTGCTGTATGCATTGATTTTGGAGACCATCGTCTATAGAGCCATAACGTTTCAAAGAATTGTCGATGCTTTTTTACAGACCGGGGTGATTACCGGGGTTGTCTTCATTCTGGTTGGCGCCGGCCAGGCCTTTTCATTTTTAATCGGTTTTTTGCAGATTCCTCAGCAGCTGCTGCCGCCGCTGTTCGGTCCCGACCCATCCATGCTGTGGGTGATTTCGATCATTGTGGTCGTTTACTTTGTCGCCTGTATGTTTGTCGACCCCATCGTGGCCATATTTATTCTCAGCCCGGTATTTCAGCCCTACGTGGTGGGGGCGGGAGTGGATCCCATTCTGCTGGGAACACTGGTGACCTTGCAGGCTGCAGTCGGCTCGGCGACACCGCCTTTTGGTTGCGATATTTTTACTGCCCAGCTCATATTCCGGCGACCGTACCTTGAGGTGATCGGCCACGCATTGCCGTTTCTGCTGATTCTCATTCTGGCGACGATCATCCTGATTGCCTTTCCTCAAATCGCTCTGTTTTTGCCGAGATTGGCAATGGGCGGATAGCGATAACGAAGTCATCGGATTCTGGATAAAAGGGAACAAGCTTCTTATCCCATCCAGCGACCAGTATCCAGAAACCGGCATCCAGTATAAGGAGCTACCGATGCAATATCAAAATGTACTTGTATTGACCGATTTTTCCAAAGATTCCGATCAAGCGGTTAAAACGGCGGTCGATTTTGCAAAAAAATATAATTCACGTCTGACCATCCTGAATGTTGTTCGTGACACACACAACCTGACCTTTGTGCTATCGGATTCCGAATATCATAATTTAGAGCGAAAGCTCGGAAAACATGCTGAGGAGCAGTTTGACAAAATGGAAGCCGCTATCCCTGAACTGGCGCAGATAGGATATAAACGCAAAATTCGAAAGGGCACGCCCTATATCAGCTGTCTTTACGAGATTGAAAACGGCAATTATGATCTGGTGTTCGCCGGCTCGCATGGCAAATCGGATTTGAAGAAAGTTGTCATGGGGAGTACGGCGGAGAAAGTATTGCGCCGTTCTCCGATATCGGTCTTTGTTACCCGGAGATAGTAAAGTCGGGTTCTTCGATGCAATGACTGAGGTGGATCCGGCTGAAAACTAAGAAGGTTGGTGCGCCGGTTTACCAACAACAGTGATTTACAAACGGATGGTGATCTTATGCCACATATACCGGCCCTGCATGATGCGTATCAGGCGCAAGCACGCATAAAGCCGCTGATCTGGCAAACGCCGGTGATTGCATCCCCTGTTTTAGCCGAAAAAACCGGTGCCGCGCAGATCCATCTGAAGTTGGAATGCCTGCAGAAGACGGGCTCGTTTAAGGTCAGAGGCGCAGCGAACAAAATTCTCAGCCTCAGCGGCGAGGAGCGGAAAAAAGGTGTGATCACCTTTTCTACGGGCAATCACGGCAAAGCGGTGGCTTATGTGGCCGGGCAAGCCGGTCTCAAGTCGGTGGTCTGCCTTTCCGAGCATGTCGCCGCTTACCGGGTGGCAATGATCAAAGCGCTGGGAGCGGAAGTTTCCTTAAAAGGCCACTCCCAGGATGAAGCCGAAAAAAATTACCAACTGCTGATGGCCTCCCGTGGTCTGGTTCCGGTGGTTCCGTTTGATGATCCGAAGATAATCGCCGGCCAGGGGACGATCGCGCTAGAAATCCTGTCAAAGCTTCCCGATACCGATGTTTTAGTGATCCAGCTCTCAGGGGGCGGCCTCCTGGCCGGGATGGCAATGGTTGCCAAATCCATCAATCCGCGCATCCATGTGGTGGGGCTTTCGCTTGAGCAGTCTCCGGCGATGCTTGAAAGTCTCAAGGCCGGTAGGCCGGTGCAGGTGCCGGAAAAAGATTCGCTTGCCGATTCGCTTTTAGGGGGTATCGGCTTTGACAACCAATACACGTTGCCAATGGTCGAAAAATTTGCGGACGAACACCTGTTGATCTCCGAAAATGAAATAAAAGACGGTATGTTTCATATTTTCGATAAACATCGGTTGATCGTAGAAGGCGGCGCTGCCGTCGGTATCGCTGCGCTGCTGAATCAAAAAATTAATGTGAAAGGTAAAAAAGTGGTGGCTCTGCTTTCCGGCAGCACAATTAACGCTGATGAATATATTCGCATCATACAGGGCAGACTCCCCCGAGGCGCGAAGCAGTGATTCAAATCGATGGACTGGATCTCATGACAGGTCCGGGAACCTGCGCTCCTGATCCAGGCGGCTTATCGGAAATCCCGCAAGAACCAGGAGGCATCGATGAATAGAAACTTAATATTTACCAGGAACGAATATCAGCAGCGGGTCCGAAAGACCAAAGAAATGATGGATAAAGGCGGCATGGAAATGCTGCTGATAATGGATCCGGCGAACATGAACTATCTGACCGGTTATGACGGTTGGTCCTTTTACGTGCATCAAGGTGTCATTGTTTCCTTGGATGCGAAGTACCCGCTGTGGTTCGGCCGGGAACAGGATTCCAACGGGGCAAGGCTTACAACCTGGCTGCCGGATGACTGTATATACGGATATCCGGATGAATATGTCCAGTCACGCTATACTCACACAATGCGCTGGGTGGCGGATATGCTGCGCGGGCAGGGACTGGAAAAGAAACGATTCGGCCTGGAGATGGATGGGTATTGGTTTAATGCTCGGATGTATGTCACCCTTTTAGAGGAATTGCCCCAGGCCGCGCTGATGGACGGGACCAATCTGGTTAACTGGGTAAAAACTGTAAAATCCCGGGCTGAAATCGCCTATATGAAACAGGCCGCACAGATTTGTGAACAGGTCATGCAAATCGCCATCGATGAAATTGAGGTTGGCGTTTGGGAAAAAGATGTGGCGGCCAGGGTCTCTGCTGCGCAGATTGCCGGTACGGCTGAATTCGGTGGTTCATCACCGGCAATATTTCCGATTATGCCGTCTGCCGAAAGAACCTCAACCGCCCATCTAACGTTTGACCCGGACCGGCAGTATCAGCGAAACGATGTCGTGCTCCTGGAACTCAGCGGTGCGAGATATCATTATCATGCGCCGCTGTCTCGCACGGTTTACCTGGGTGATCCGCCGGAGGATCTGCAAAAAACAGCTGACGGGGTGGTAAGCGGGCTTCAGCAAACGTTGAAATTTATCGAACCCGGTGTAACGGCTGAAGAGGTGGAAGAATGCTGGCGCAACGCCATTGCGCATACGGGCCTGGTGAAGCCGTCGCGTGTTGGATATTCATACGGCCTGAATTATGTTCCGGACTGGGGAGAGCATACCGTCAGCCTCAGACCGGGTGATAAATCTATTTTGGAGCCGGGCATGACACTGCACTTTATGCCGGGTATTTGGCTGGAAACCTATGGTTTCGAATGTAGTGAACCTCTGCTGATAACTGACAACGGATGTGAGAAATTCATCGACTTTCCCCAGAAGCTTTTTGTCAAGTGAATAAACAAGAACACCACAACCTCATCACTACCTGCAATGGACATTTCCTGAGCCATCTCAATATGCTGGTTTTCCCGGCCGTGTTTCTCCCCCTTGCCGGGCGTTTGAATTCCGAACTAAAAGAAGGATATTGAAAATGGAAGTAGTTATTTTGACGGAATCCGAGCTTCGCCAGGCGGTCACGATTGACCACGAAACTGTTGCAGCGATCGAAGATGTTTTTGGACGGTTGGCAGAAGGGAAGGTTAACATGCCGCCGATCATGCACATCGAGGTACCAGAATTTGGGGGGGATGTTGATATCAAAAGTGCCTACGTGCGGGGTCTGGAAAGTTTTGCCGTAAAAATTGGGGCGGGCTTTTTCAACAATTACCAATTGGGACTGCCGAACAGTCCCGCCATGATGGTGGTAATCAGCGCGAAAACCGGTATGGCCGAGGCGATTTTGCTGGACAATGCTTACTTGACCGATGTTCGAACCGGCGCTGCGGGTGCGGTTGCCGCCAAACATCTGGCGCCTGAAATTGTTGACACGGCCGGCCAAATCGGCACCGGTGCTCAAGGCCTCTATCAGATGGCAGGATTGAAAACCGTTCGGGATTTCAATCGCATCATGGCATTTCAGCGGGCCTCATATCCGAAGATGCGGACATCGTCGAGTTGGGACAAATTATCTCAGGCGGCAGGAGCGGCCGTACGGGGAAAGACCAGATTACGATATGTGATTTAACCGGGACCGGGGCGCAGGACACGGCCATTGCCGTCCTGGCGCTAAAGAAGGCGGCTACTCTTGGACTGGGCCAAACCATTGCCATGGGGTGAGGCAGTTAGCCTGCATCCGGCCTTTATTCGCATAAACATCCAAATGGGCGACAAAAGGGTCAGATAACTTAGTTCCATGGCCATCTGCCAAGCATGTCACTTCGTGCCACAATCTCATGCAGACAGCGGGATTTCGATCCTTTTGCAACTTTATTTTTAGGCGTACAACCGCACTGCTGACAGAACGATATCGGTTCAACCCAAAGCAAAGTCGGCACCAACTCTCATCAGGGGCTCTGAACGCATCGATCGAATCAAATACATGGCCACATCACGCGGCTCGTTTTCACTGCCGCGGCGAACCGCTTTTAATGTGCTCGGATTTATCTCATAATACCGGCTCACTTCCGATATGATTGTAGCCGAATCCGGCTTTTAATGGATTGCGGTGGATGTAGCTTGGACCTCGACCTATCGCCAACAGTCAAGTGAAAAGGTATGTTTCTTCGCTTCTTTTGCTATCTGTTTAGAAGCCTTGGAATTTGTTGATATGTCCACATTATAATCAATACCGTGAATATCGAGAAATGTCCGCAAGATCACACCTTTTATGGCGAAATTCACATTCTGGGGAATGTCTCCAGTAGTTTTAAATACTTTTGCTGTGTCCAGCTTACCCATGACCACACCACAAACTTTACCACTATGGTCAAGCAATGGTCCCCCGCTGTTACCAAGCTGAACAGGGGCAGTTATTTGTAATAGTCTATGATCATCACCGATTCCTGATAGGGCACTGATTGATCCGTCTGTCACATTTAAATTGGAACCCAAAAGTCCTTTTAAAGGATATCCTGCTACCAGAATCGGCTCGGCCAGTTCCGCCCGTCTCTGAGTGCGGAACTTCACGAACCCATTTACGTCCCCCGAAACCCTCAAAAGAGCGAGATCATTTGTCTCGTCACTTGCTATTAAAATTACTTCCCGCTCTAATCCGTCTATTCGCGCTGAAATGCGTTCGCAGTCTTTTATTACATGGTGATTCGTGATCGCATAACCAGAAGCAGTCACAAAAAAGCCAGTGCCGGTTGCTGCCAATCTCTGTGATTTCGGTATTTCTTCTTTGGCTGTCGCACTTCCGCGCAGCAAAAAAGCCAGTTCTTGATTTATCTGACCTGTAGGTTTCAAACCAATATCTTTTTGGAAGGCTTTTATTGCTGACCGCGTTTTTTTTCCCATATAGCCATCAAGAGGTCCGGGGTCATAACCTGCATCCCTCAGAAGTTTTTGAATCTTCATCACTTGTTCCGAAGGTGGCTTTGTGGGTTTCACCCGGGAGACCGACGGTTTATCTGCTGGTACTTCACTATCGTAGACGCAAGGAAATGCATCGTAAAATGCTGACATTGCTAATCCTGAGCCCGCCAGGTTCCGGTAATCTGGATGAAGTTTCAGGTACTTCGAAAACACCTCCGTTAACTGTCCGAGTGTTGCATTGGTTGGTAAACATACTGTGCGCCGAAAATCTGAAAAAAGCAATTGATACGCTTTTTGAGTATCGTATACGCCAGCAACATAACCAAGGCAGAATCCTGAATTTTCGCCGTACATTTGGCAATTATCTATTAGGTGTTCACCAAAAAAAAAGTATCTACCCGTATCGTCTATACTCTGAGAGCATGGAAAATCATTGGTCAATGCTTTGAAAACAAGAGTAGAGCCTGACCAATGCAACTTTTCAGAATTATATCTTAAGAATCTGCTCACCACTCTGCTAAATTGATCTAAACGGGTAGACTTTGTGGGACGAATGACACAATTTACATCATTGTATAATTCCTGATAAAATTGATGGGTATCGTAGACAGCTGCTACATAGCCTGTACAAATCGGATCTATATTTGAGGAATTGCAGAACTCCTTAAGATCATTTCCGTCGTAAAAAAAACCGGAAGCTGTTCCAGAAATTAACAATATCCCAATGATAATTTGAATCCGATATACTAGAGATTTGTAAATTCTTGTGGCGCGGCATGGGCCTTTATTCCCATTCTTTAGTTTGTAAAGCGTGCGTAAGGATTTATTGAAATTCATGATTTTTTACCCGCAAACGAAATGCCAAGCCGTCCATTAAGGCAACTTGGCTTCCTAAATGAACATCGTCCTATCTATTCTGACCTCCACACCGAGTGGTACTGAATGTGAACTGCTGGCAATAACAAGAAGTATTATGCAATAATCATACAGAATTGGCAAGTTAAATTGTCGCTGTGTAATATCAGGGAGTTACGTACATATTAGGAATGGCTATCAGAATAATATCGGAAGTAAATGACATAAAGCTGGTAAATTTATTTCATGCTCCTGTCAATCACCCCTGCTATTCCGCTTGAAATAATGGAAAATAATGGGGACATACTTATTGCTCTACTATAATTTAACATCAGTTTTTTGGTTTCGTTTGGAACCATTTGGAAACATTTGACCATTGCGGGCACAATTTGGGCACAATTCAACCAAAGAATGATAGGGGTCATAAAAAAATGCATTTTTCGCCTTTTCTCTACAAGATATGCATATAATCATGACCCCCATACTCCTTGATTGAAATTATCCCGCCCGGTTTCTTCAAGACGCTTAAACCTTTCTATGACCGATTTAACCCCTTTTTCGTTTTGCTGCAGTTCGGTAAATTTATCGGACAAGCCCGATAGCCGCATATTGATCCGCTTGCGCTCTTCTGTAAAGGGGTTTACCAGGGCCGCCCGCTCCACTAACTGGAGAAAATCTCTACCAGGTGGCGACAATCGATATTTGGTAGCCATAGATCTCCTTTCATGAACCGTTTATTGACATTGAGTGTATACATCATCTTGCATAATAAGTACATATTTCATCTTACATATTTTACAAACTTACATAACCGGTTAATACAATTTCTTTGTATTTCAGTTTGTTATGAATTGTTCACAAAAATTGGCATGCATTTTGGTTATTAGATGGCTGATCATGCAGTAATCGAGAACTCAGCAGATTCAAAAATTCAACCAGTAAATATCGAAAAAGGAGGCTCAAATGAAAAAGACTATCACAGTAATTATTTTCCTGGCCGCACTTATCTTTACAGGAAACGCTTTCGCAGGAAATTCGATCCGCCACAGCGGTAAATCACTGTCTCATTCCGGTCAGTCAATCAAGCATTCGGCTCAAGGAGTCGGTCATGGTTCCATGGCAGGGGCTAAACTCACTTCGGGCGTCATTGCCATCCCGTTAAAGGTCGCGGGAGAGGTTTCAGCCACGGCCGGCCATATAAGCAATACGGCGAGCGAGGATCTCTGGAATACTGCATCAGGTAATGCCTTTGAACTGACAGATCAAAGCTTCATCAAAACCGGTCTACCGCCGCATGAAGCAATTCAGGAATAAAAAACAAGGCTTTGCCATATTGACCTCGCACAAATCGGAAATTTTAGCCCGGGCCGTATGCCCGGGCTGCTCAGAAGCAAAGCAAGGAGCGGATGATATGAAAACATTAAAAGCAACCCTTCTAATTATTGTGTGCCTACTTAGTTCATTAAGCATCTCCATGGCCGGCAGCGCTCAATACAGCAACGATGCGCCAAATTTTACGCCTGAAGAAATCGTTCATTTTTCAAAAACAATAGAAAAAATTCTGGCAGAAAGGAAAGCGGCGGTTGCAATCGTCGGCAGAATTGGCCGACCCCAGAGGGAACTCCCAAAGGGTATTCGATTTACGCACACGGCATTTTGGGTCTACAGCCGGATTCAGACCCCGGAGGGCAAAATTGTCCCCGGGTATTCAGTCTACAACTTATATCAGCGGGGCGACCAACCTGATCGAAGCGATCTTATTCAAGATTTTCCGGTAGATTTCATGCTGGGTGTTTACGATCTCAAAGTGGGCATTATCGTCCCGAACAAGACGCTTCAAAAGAGATTGATAGATGTCATATATTCCGCCACCTATCAATCCCTGCACAACCCGGATTATTCAGCCATCGCAAGCCCGTACAACAACCAGTATCAAAACTGCACCGAGTTTGTAATAAACATAATCTTCGCATCGATCTACAAAACAAACAATATGCAGGATATCAAGTCCAGTGTTAAAGCCTGGTTTGTGCCCCAGAGAGTCGATGTTTCACGGCTAAAGCTTGCCCTGGGTTCGTTGTTCATGCCGGACATCAAATTAGATGATCACCATGACAAACCTGTGACTGCAACTTTCAGTACGATCGTTGAATTTCTGGAAGATGAAAATCTGTCGGAGGGATTATTGATAGTATCAAATGACGATCCCTTACCAAAGTTTAGCCTGGAATGAGGATTTCATCGATCTTTCGATGTTCATGCAAAGAACGGGATTAAAAATAAATTATGCTCAATATCTACAATAAAAAACTCCAGAGAAAAACTCTGGAGCTTTTTTATGTGGTGCCGAGGGGCAAAGTTTAAATCACCTCGGGCGATCGAATGCGCCTGAGGCGCACAAGCTGCCGAGACGGGGATTTTCAGACCAAATTTTTGAAAATCCAAAAAGGTCGTAATTACAACCAGTTGATTCTATTCAAATTTTTCATTTAACTTTTGGTTTCGTTTGGAACCATTTGGAAACATTTGACCGTTGCGGGCACAATTTGGGCACAATCGATAATTATTATGGATTTGATTCTTTTTTGATGATTCTATAAGTTTCTTCGTAGATAGTTTTGCGCGGTCCGACAGCGACAACGTCAATGATTTGTTTTGAGGATATACGATAGATTATCCTGAATCTGCTGATCCGGTAACTCTTTATGCCCTCCAACTCATCTTTGAGAGACTTGCCAGACTCAGGTTCAGTCAAGATGTGCCGCAACCCGGCCTTGATTTTCCTTTTTAGCTGCGGGTGACAGCCTCTGATTAAAGCGACAACCTCTTCAGGCACCCTGAGCTTTCTTCGAATGCGATCTTTCGATGCCATTGTTTATTCGAAAAGCTCCTCTAAAGTATATACTTTAGATTTTTTCTTTAGAGCTGAGATGCCTTTTTTTATCTCGCGCATCATGTCGCCATCAGCTTTTATTGCAATTGTTTCTCGCCAACCCTCAAACTCATCCGGGCTCACTAAAACCGCCGCCGGTCTTCCATTTTTAGTGATGATGACCTCCAGGTCGGTTAACTGAACTTTTTCAATGAGTTCGCTCAATTTCATTTTTGCTTCGGATAAAGAAAGAGTTTCCATACTATGACCTCAATTATAGTCAACTAAAATTATGGTCATACTTTAATGGAATATTTTGACCATGTCAATCAAATAAATAAGCCCGGGTAATTCCGCCGGGAACATCTGATTCTGCGCTCAAGAAGTCTAAAGAAGTCTAAAGAAGCTGCCGATATGGTGAAACGTGCCAAAAAGATTCGATCGGGTGGCAAAAAAATTGGAGGGGGGGCTCATGTGATTATATTAGCCCCGGTCCTCCGGGGTGAAGCAGCAGTACCCGATCTTGTCACATTCCTTTTTGACATCCTGCCATTCTTGCGAAGTAAGGGTTTGCAGGGCAATCTGGTAGATGACGTTGTCCTCCTTGAAAATGTGGCCTTCCAGCTCCCGTGCCAGGTATTCGGCCAGCTCGACCACCCGTTTTCTGAACTCGTCAAATTCGTAATCTTCGACATTGTGGGCGATCTGGTACAGCGCCTGCTTTCTTTTCCGGAACTCCACATGGTCCATCTTCATGATGTTGCCGGGCTCGGCGATGTCGTGCTTCTCCAGTTTCGGAAACAGGGCCTCTTCTTCCCGCCGGTGGTGGTTTTCGGCCTCCACCAGGTGATGGGCGACGTCCTTCAGGCGGTCCAGGTTCCCTCCCCAGGCCTTAAGGCTTTCGGCCTGCGGCAGACCGGCCGCCAGCGCACTCAGCTCCTTGAGGCTTTTGAGAATGATCTTGTGTTCCTCCATGAAGGAATGCACCGGGTGGGGGGCTTCAGCCGTCATGCGTTTTTCCACAAGCTTGTCCTTTAACGCCTCCAGGTGGATGTCGCACAGGTGAGTGCGGATCTGCTCAGGAGACAGCCCCTCTTTGATCAGATCCTGTTCCATCATTGCCAAGGACTCGGCGTCGAGGTCAGCAAAAATCTTTTTGGCCTTCTGTTTGGTATCCTCGGAGATTTCGCCTTCATTTAACTCTTCCAGCATCTGCTTGAATGGTCCTTTCTTGTTTTCCCGGAAAGCAATTCTTCTGGCCTCCAGATGCCACTCACCAGGCGCCCTTTGCTCGCAGGAAAGCTCAAATTCTTTGCTGGTCTCCAGAAGGTAGACCAGGGGCACGGGATTAAACTCCATGATAATTCGCAGAGTCTCGCCCTGCTGGATATTTTCAATGCTCGGAAAAATCAGGGCCTCGCGTTCATGGTGCTCAAGGCCCCGTGGATCGATGGTTTTAACGGCGCTCATTTTTTTCATCCTTTCTTGTTTCTACTTTTCCCATTACCTGATATCGGTTTATTTCACCAACATCTCGTTGACCTTTTCCATCCACAGGCCCTGGAATTGCCTGATTTCGTCCTGCTTGGCGGCCTCTGGTCCAGGTTTCAACTCCTGCATTCATTTTTGTACCTCCTGGGATAGGGTAATCATATACCGCATCGTTGCACTGCTCACATTGACTTAGGTCAAGCCGAAAATGAAAAAGGATGAAAATATTAGGGTAGGATTAGAGGGACGTCCTTTAGTTTGTTGGTTTAGATCGATGCTACCCCCAAAACAGAAAATGTGAAGGACGTCCCTAATAACCCTACGCGAAGAGAATTTTAGACGGCAATTTACAATGATTATTTTATGATGTCAAGGTGTTGCCTCGGTCAGGAGGTTATCGACAAAAAAACACTTTGTGATAAAAATGTGATCTTTTCGTGATGAAATAGGGATTTGGGCGCTTCATATTGGGGCTAAATAATTTTTTCTTTTTCAATTTTATCCGTTGGTTTCTGAAAGACCAACAAAAATGAAAGGAGGATGTTATGAAAACATCATTGATTTTGATTTAGGGTCGGCCTACACTAACCATCAAATATTATAAAAGATATTTGTTGATTTAGGCCTTCAAACGTGGCGATAAACCTTACATTTCGCACTTGTAAAAAGAAATTTCAGGAATTATGCGAGTTATGCTAATTATTGCTCTAACTTGCTTATATTACAACGAATAAAAAAATCTAGACATTGCCCTTTAATTGTTTTATAACA
>Ga0209791_1000028_pt1 | contig 112877 bp, 100 predicted proteins | sample WorMetTyACAVOLI1_FD_187422 | JGI IMG/M metagenome (GOLD analysis project Ga0209791, IMG submission 187422) | Marine gutless worms symbiont microbial communities from Max Planck institute for Marine Microbiology, Germany - Olavius algarvensis... ... | reverse complement strand
CAGTCCTTCTCACCCACCAAGCATAATGGTTTTACCGATAAACAAAAGCTTTTGATGCGCCATCCGGGATGGGAAGGCGGAGCCTCCTTCTCCCAGGGTGTTTTCTCTTTTTACATACGAGACGCAGGGTGCGCAGAGAATTATTTTTCAGAATCCCTGAGAGGGGGATTCTGAAAAAGATCTGCGTCCAGGAGAATAAATTATATTACTAAGACCAGTATTGATTTGTCATGCTGGACGTTTCTGCCTGAGGCAGTCAACATCCGGGATCCAGTAAGTGTTGAAGCTTCTGGATTCCGGCCTTCGCCGGAATGACGCTCGAACGAAATTTCAAACAATTCATGAGGCTCTCAATATAATCTATTTCAGAAAACGTTTGGGCACATAATTCCAAGTCACGACACAATTTAACAATAAAAGGGAATCCGCATATTGCAGATTCCCTTTCTCTTTTTTACTTTCCGCAATTTCCGGTTAAATGTCGAAATACAAGAAGAACTCCTGGGGATGCGGTCTCAGCTTCACATCGTTTACCTCGTTTTCCATCTTGTATTCGATCCACATGTCGATGGCATCCTTTGTAAACACGTCGCCTTTGAGCAGGAACTCCTGGTCGGCTTCCAGAGAAGCCAGTGCCTCTTCCAGGGAGCCCGGTGCGGAATCGAGTTCGGCGAGCTCTTCCGGCGGCAGATCGTAGATGTTCTTGTCGAGGGGGTCTCCCGGATCGATTTTGTTCTCGATGCCGTCGAGGACCGCCATGAGCACGGCGGAGAAGGCCAGGTACCCGTTGCAGGACGGGTCCGGGGTCCGGAACTCGATCCGCTTGGCTTTAGGTGAAGCCGAGTACATGGGGATCCGCACCGCCGCGCTCCGGTTCCGGCTGGAGTAGGCCAGGTTCACCGGTGCCTCGAATCCCGGCACGAGTCGCTTGTAGGAGTTGGTGGTCGGATTGCTGAACGCGCATATGGCCTTGCAATGCTTCAGGATGCCGCCGATGGCATAAAGGGCTTCCTGGGAAACGCCCGCATACTTGTCGCCGGCAAACAGAGGCTTCCCGTCCTTCCAGATGCTGATGTGGGTGTGCATGCCGGTACCGTTATCCTCGAAGAGGGGCTTGGGCATGAACGTGACGGTATGCCCATGGCGATAGGCGACATTTTTGAGCACATACTTGAACCACATGAGCTGGTCGGCCATCTGAAGCAGCGGCTGGAAGCGCATGTCGATCTCCGCCTGGCCGGCGGTGGCCACCTCGTGGTGCTGGGCCTCGATGGCGATCCCTAAACTTTCGAGAGTCAGCAGCATCTCGGTACGCAGGTCCTGGAACTTGTCCATGGGCGGCACCGGAAAATAGCCTTCCTTGTGGCGCGGCTTGTAGGCCAGGTTGGGCCCTTCATCGCGTCCTGTATTCCAGATGCCTTCGATGGAGTCGACATCGTAGAAGGCAAAGTTCCGCCCGCTCTCGAACTTGACATCATCGAAGATAAAAAACTCGGCCTCCGGTCCGATGAATGCCGTATCGCCGATGCCGGTGGTCTTGAGATAGGCTTCCGCCTTCTTGGCGATGTAGCGCGGATCCCGGGTATAGGACTCCCGGGTGATCGGATCTTCGATGTCGCAGATCAGCGTCAGGGTCGGCACTTCGTAAAAGGGGTCCATCTTTGCCGTGGTAGGATCCGGCACCACGAGCATGTCGCTGGCATTGATCGGCTGCCAGCCGCGGATACTCGAGCCGTCGAAGCCGTATCCGTCTTCGAAGCTCGACTCATCGAGCTCGCCCACCGGCACGGAGAAATGCTGCCACAGTCCGGGAAAGTCCATAAATCGCAGATCGACGATTTTGGCCCCGTTTTCCTTTGCCATGTCCAATACGTCTTTCGGTGTCATTTTGTGCTACCTCCTTTTAGGTGATGATTATGAATTTCAATTCGCTATCTGTGCTTATTAAATTTGATCCTTCTCGCTCGAAACTGGTTGGAGAAGAGGATTCAAGGTTTACCCGCCTATGGCGGCGCCGAAGGCGAACAGGGGGGTTCAAGTGGTTGCTCCCCTTAAATCGCCAACAGTTTCGGGATTCATTCTGAATTTCTCCCACTGGTCAATTCTCTAACGCCTGACACCTGAAACCTGAAACCCAAGATCCAACATCAATCCGCAACTTCGAATAAGGCAATAGTATAGTAGAGTACCCGATACCCAGTACCCGCTATCGTTAGATAGCATCCGAGCCTTTCTCACCCGTCCTCACCCGGATCGCCTCTTCAATCTCGAAGACAAATATTTTCCCATCCCCGATCTTGCCGGTGTTCGCCGCAGCCATGATTTTCTCCACCACTTTTTCGGCCTGATCCGAATCGACCACAACTTCGATCTTGACCTTGGGGATGAAGTCGACCACGTATTCGGCGCCGCGGTAGATTTCCTTATGCCCTTTCTGCCGGCCGTATCCTTTGACCTCAGAAATCGTCATCCCCTGGATGCCGACTTCGTTCAGTGCCTCCTTGACATCATCCAGCTTGAACGGCTTGATGATGGCCTCTATTTTCTTCATTTTTTCTTCCTCCTTGTAAGAAAGTTTGCCGGTTGACCAGTTGGCCGGTTGGCCAGTTAAAAATGATCTCTTCCAAATTTGAACCGGCTAAACCGGATAATCCCGCTTGAGGCGGGACAAACCGTCCTATATAATTTCGAATCCTCTTTCACCGTGCAGGGAACTGTCCAGCCCCTTCACTTCGTCATCCTCGGTGACCCGAATACCGCCGGTAATGGCTTTGGTGACATAGACCAGGATCAGAGTCATGATCCCGCTGTAGGCAGCCGTGGCCAGGATGGAAATGAACTGAATCCAGAGCTGTTTCGGATTTCCGTAAAAGAGGCCCGCACTTCCCGAGATGGCCGGGTTGGCAAACAGGCCGGTGGCCAGGGCCCCCCAGATACCGCACATGCCATGCACGCCGAAGGCGTCCAGAGAATCGTCAAAACCAAGCCTCTGTTTCAGCACGGCCACACTGAGATATCCAATGATGCCGGCGCCGATCCCGATTATCAGGGCCCCGGACAACGAGACAAACCCGGCGGCCGGGGTGATCGCCACAAGACCCGCCACGATACCGGAGGCCAGACCGAGGACCGTCGGCTTGTCATCTAAGATCCATTCCGCAAACATCCATGTCAAGGCCGCAATGGCGGCAGAGGTGTTGGTAACCAGAAAGGCCGATGCGGCGACACCGTCGGCCGCCAGCTCGCTTCCGGCATTAAACCCGAACCACCCGAACCACAGCAGTGCGGCGCCTATGGCCGTCAAGCTGATGCTGGACGGGAACATGGCCTCCTTGCCATAGCCGATCCGTTTTCCGAGCACCAGACAGAGCACCAAACCGGCCATACCGGCATTGATGTGCACCACCGTGCCGCCGGCAAAATCGAGCGCCCCCATGGCACCCATCCAGCCGCCGCCCCAGACCCAATGGCAGACAGGAAAGTACACAACGGTCAGCCACAGCACGGCAAACACGATCCAGGAGGAGAACTTCATCCGGTCGACAATGGCGCCCAGCACCAGGGCCACCGTAATACCGGCAAATGTCATCTGGAATAGAACGAATACAAACGTGGGAATGGTGCCGGTAAGGCTGTCGACGCCGATGCCGCCCAGGAACACGTGGGACAACCCGCCGATGAACCCGCCTTGACTGGGGCCGAACGATAGCGTGTACCCCCAGAGCATCCAGATCACACTGGCCAGACAGTAGGACACGAAAGTCATGGCAAAGGTGTTGAGCATATTCTTGTAGCGCGACAGGCCGCCGTAAAAAAGCGCCAGACCGGCAGGTGTCATCATCATGACCAAAGCAGTGGAGACGATCATCCAGGCAGTGTCTCCGGTATCGAGTTTGTCGGCTCCGAAAGCGCTGGTCACAGGCGCCAGCAGAAACAATGCAATGAGCCATCCGAGTCGTTTAAACATGGTTGCTATATTCCTCCTTTTTTCCGTGTTAGGGGTTTTGATTTAAGTGCGTCGGCCTCCTCCCGGAAGCACCTCGAGGATAGCCGATTCAATTCCTGCAACCTTTTCGTCATCCGTGACTTTCTGCCCTTCCAAATCGCGGACGTAAAAGACATCGACGACCTGATCGATCCGGGTGGCAATTTTGGAAACCCAGATATCCAGCCCGCATCGGAAAAGGGCGTCGGTCACGCTGAACAACAGCCCCGGGAAATCATAGGTAAAGACTTCGACAATGGTAAAAAAGCTGGATGTCTTGTTATCGATCACCACCCTGTCGGAAACCATCGAGATTCGCGGCTTTTTGGCACGATAGAGCTTCTTTCGCTGCTTCAGGGCCTTGGCGATATCGAGCTTTCCGGCAAGGGCGTCCCGCAAATTCCCCTCGGCACGCCGCCACCGCTCATTTTCAAATATCTGGTCCGGCGGCGGTTTGACTTCGAAGATGTCCAGAGCCACCTTGTTGCGCCAGGTAAATATCTGGGCATCGAGAATGTCGATGCCGTTCAGGGTGAACACGCCGGCGATCCTTGAAAACAGCCCGGGCCGGTCTTTGGCACATAGAATTACAGTACGGGTATCTGAACCGTTGGCCCTTCTGATGTCCCACACAAAGTCCTTGTCCCCCAGCCGCCGGTACAGTTCGGCATGTTCCCGGATGTGAACTCCCGGTATGTAGAGCAGGTACCGGGGGGACAGGAACTCGAACATGGCTGCCATGGCGTCGTGTTCAGACACATTCCCAATACCGGAAAGGATTTCGGCCTTTTTACCTTCGATGATGCCCACCGCTTCATCGGATGCCAGTTCACCCCGCTCCAGGGTACTGAGCACCTTTAAAAACAGCTCCCGCAGTAACACCGCACTCCATTCGTTCCAGGCCTTTGGACCGGTGGCCATGGAGTCGGCCACCGTCAACAGGTAGAGCATTTTGAGGTGTTCTACGTCCTTGATGTGCCGGGCGCAGGCGATTGCGGTTCCCTCCTCGTTGAGGTCCCGGCGTGTGGCGGTTTTCACCAACAGCAGATGGTCCCGCACGAGCGCTGCAACGGTGTCCACGTCTTTTTGCCGGTATCCGAATTCGCTCAGCCGTTTTTGAACGATCTTGGCGCCCGTTTCCGAATGGCGCCCCCCAGGCACACCCTTGCCGATGTCATGCAGGAGCGCGGCCCAGTAAAGCCGCTTCCGGTTTTTAATTTCCTTGAGCAGGAAGCCGTCAAAAAAATCGTTGGACGGATCGTCCGAGGTTCCCAGGTTCTTGAGCATGTGAACGGTTCGCAGGGAGTGCTTGTCGACCGGGTAGATATGATATTCGTTATATTGGATGCGGTTCACCAGATCTTTGAACTCCGGAATCAGACGAAGAAGGATTCCGGTGCTGAGCATGGTGCTGAGCACGCCGAATTCCGGGGACGGCGCCATCAGAATGCGTTCAAAGGATTTGACGACATCCGGCCGGCTCCGAAACTCGTGGTCCACCAGGTAGGCGAACTCCTGCACCAGCCGCTGGGCCTCTGCGCTGAGAGCTATTTTGAGGCGCGCGCTCTCTTCGAAGATCTTGATCAGCAGTTCCGGCGTCTCCAAGATTTTCTCCGTTGATTTGAACGCCAGCAGATCTTTTCTGATCTCCAGCCCCGCGATCTGTGGTTTTTTTTGAGGCTTTCGTCCACGCCGGGATCGTCTCGGATACCCTTGTTCACGGGTGTACATGAGGTAATGCTGTTTGACGAATTCCATCCGACCGTGGAGTTCACCCAGAAACCGTTCGACCGGTTTCTGCCCGTTGACCTGTTTAAAGCCCAACTCTTCGGCCAGTGTCACCTGGTATTCCAGGTGAAGCTGATCGCACTTGCGTCCGGCCAGGTGATGGAGTCGATTCCGGACGTTCCAGATAAACGACAGGGCGCGGGTAAACCGGTCGTATTCATCGTGGGACAGCTGGCCGGTATATTCGAAATCACGACGTTGTTTAAAACCATGCCGAATTTTGCCGATCCAGAGCATGGTATGGTAATCCCGCAATCCGCCCTGGCCTTCTTTCAGATTGGGTTCCAACAGATAGGATGAGTCCCCAAAGTGCCGGTGCCGTTCCACATTGCGGGCCACCAGCCAGTCGATAATTTTCCCGGAGTGCCGCAACAACACTTTTTTCCGAAACAGATCGAGCAACTCGGTGTACAGCAGCGAAGCACCGCAAATGAACCTGGCATCCAGCAAAGAGGTCAGCACCTCGTAGTCTTTGCCGGCCAGACTGATGCACTCCTTCGTAGACCGGGTGGCGTATCCCACCTCGAACCCCAGATCCCAAAGCGGGTATACGATCTCCCGGATTAACTCCTCGGCCGCAGCCGGAACCTTTTTTTTAAAGAGAATCAGCAGGTCGATGTCCGAATGGATGCACTGCTCCTGCCGGCCATACCCACCAAGGGCAATCATCACGTAGGGATTTCGAATAATATTCATGGCCGGGCCGGCAAGGCTCGATTCAAAACTCTCACGGAAATAATCGTCCAGAGCCCCTGTGTGTCTGTCCATAAAATCCGGGAGATTGCTTTGGAGAAAATCAGCAAGCAGCGTTTCCCGTTTGTCGTGCAACAGCAGGGACGTTTTCCGCAGGGTGTCCTGGGTCTTTTCGTTTGCGACAGGTAATTCTTGATTCATCGTGAGCACCGGGATGGGTATTCGAGCCATGGGCGAACCGGATCCGGAATGTTGGTGTTGCCCTGATCCGGTATCCGCTAAAAGGGTCCGAATCGCGGTCTTAAATTACCGGCTAAGGTTGAGCAAGAGATGTGCCAGAAAGCAAAAAGAAAGAAAAGTACAGTGGTTACAGAATATTACATAAAAATCAGTTTATGTAAAATTCAATAGTACAAATACAAAAATGTAACATTTTGGTCAAAAAAATTGCATCGTTGTAATAAAATCGTTAAACGATTTTATGAATAAGAAACAGAAAAACATCTATCCTAATGAGCGTCACCGATTTAATCTCCTAAATGGCGTTTCCAGATCTTCGCGACCCCTTTACCTAAAGGGCTGAATTGATCCTCCGGGACTCGGGCAGGCTGCTCCTGGAGATTGAGACGGTGAATTTTCGAACGAAATGTCAGATACGTCGTTCGCAGGAAACTGGCGGTATCCCAGTCGAGTATGCCGCAGGCGGCCAGCGTCCGGATCTGCCGGACATTGTCACTCCACTTCGTCAATTCCGGATACCGGTGGGCATGGCGTAGAATAAGAAACTGTACCAGAAACTCAATGTCGATGATGCCGCCGCGCCCCTCTTTTATGTCAAATTGATCCCCTACAGAGTCATCCCGCTCCTTCCGGAGACGCTCACGCATATCCGCCACTTCCCGGCGGAGCGTTTCCGGATCCCGAACCTGGCAAAGGACTTCTTTCCGGATAAGGTTAAAACGTTCAACCATCTGGGGATCACCGGCGATGGCACGAGCCCGAAGCAACGCCTGATGTTCCCAGGTCCATGCCTCTTCCACCTGGTAGTTTAAAAACGCATCGGCGTGACTGACCAGAATCCCGGAGCTGCCGCTGGGGCGGAGACGCATGTCGATCTCATAAAGAAACCCGAGAGCCGTTCTCGCGCTCATGATGTGCAGCACGCGCTGGCCGACCCTGGCGAAAAACGTGGTGTCGTCGATCGGGTTGTCGCTACCGGCGGTGCCGCGGCCGGCGCCCGAATGGAGAAACACCAGATCCAGGTCGGACCCGTATCCCAGCTCGAGGCCGCCCAATTTTCCATAGGCAATCATCACAAAGCCGCGGTCGCATGGAGTATCGCCGATAAAAGCTGTCGGCGTACCGTGTTTCTGAACCAGATAGTCCCAGGATAGAAAAAGCACCTCATTGAGGACAGTCTCTGCGATATCGGAAAGGTGGTCGCTGACCCTCATCAGCGGCAAGACACCGGTGATGTCGGCGGCGGCCACCCGAAGCACATTGACCTGTTTGAATAAACACAAGGCCTCCATCTGGAGTTCCAGATCCGGCTCGGAGAGCCGCTCCAGATACAGCCGGAGCTCCTTTTCAAGATCGTTTCTGGCCGGTGGGGCATACAGCGTGCGCGTATCAAGGAGCTCATCCAGCAGTGCGGGATATTTTGCCAGAAAAGAGGCGATCCAGGGACTTGAGGCGGAAAGCCGCACCAGATGCGCCCGGGCGGTTGAACTTTCCAGCAGCAATGACAGATAGGTTGTTCTTCGCTCAACCGCCTGTATGAGGTCCAATATCCGGTTGAGTACCAGGCCGCTGTTGTCACAGGATCCGATTTCCCTTAATAAAATAGGCACCAGCCGATCCAGGCGGCTTCGGCCTTCAGGGGTCATGGCACGGGTCTGGGAGTGTCCGCGCAAATGGTCCATCAAACGCATGGCTTCCCCGGTATCCGCATATCCGGCGGCAGCAAGCGTGCTCTCGGCGTCTGCATCATCCATGGTGTCCTGCCACACCGACGACAACGCCGGCTCCAAGGGGGAACCCGTTTCCGAGGGAGATTCTTCCTCCGGGCTTTGAAGAAGTTCATTAAAACAATGGTGAACCATCGATCGATGAAGGGAGATGTGACTCAAAAACGGTTCCCAGTCTTCGAATCCCATGGACAGGGCCAGCCGATGCCTGGCCAGGTGCTTAGACGGGAGCATGTGGGTCTGTTGGTCGGAATATTCCTGGAGGCGGTGCTCGGTCATACGCAGAACACGATAGGCCGTCTGCAGGCCGAGACACGTCTCCTTGTGGATATAGCCTTCTGCGGCGAGAATTTCGAGCACGGTTTCAATACGGCGTTCCTGAAGCGCCGGCACCACGCCGCCGCGGAGTAGCTGAAAAATCTGGCCGAAGAATTCGATCTCGCGGATACCCCCAGCACCCAGTTTGATGTTATCCTGGAGACTCTTTCGTCGAACCTCTCGAGCGATGTTTTCTTTCATGTCCCGAAGGGATGCGAAGGTACCGTAGTCAAGATACCTTCTGTATATGAAAGGATTGAGTCGCCGGATCAGATCCCGGCCGGCGAGACGGTCTCCGGCCACTGCCCGCGCCTTGATCCAGGCATACCGCTCCCACTCCCTTCCTTTGACCTGGTAATAGTCCACCATGCTGTCGAAACTCATCACCAGCGGTCCGTTATCACCATCGGGTCGCAACCGGGTATCGATCCGAAACACGAATCCGTCTACGGTGGTTTCACCGATCAGCTTGATCAATCGCCGACAAAGCCGGGTAAAAAATTCGTCCGTGCTGACAGTCTTTGGACCTCCTTGGGTTTCTCCCCGCGTGGGATATGCAAAAATAAGATCGATGTCCGATGAAACGTTCAGCTCACCGGCACCCAGCTTTCCCATTCCGATCACCGCAAGATATTGAGGGGAACCGTCCCTTCCGAAAGGGGTTCCAAGCTCAGCACACAATACCGGGAAAAGCCTCTCCAGTGCACCGTCGAGGCAAGCTTCCGCCAGATCGGTCAGATCTCTCATGGTTTCAGCCAGATCCGAAAGTCCGGCCAGGTCGCGCCAGGCAATCCGGATCATTTCCCGGCGACGGACCCTCCGCATTGCTTCTGAGACATCGCTATCGGAACGCGCCGATAGTTCGGTTTCCACCTTTTGCCGGAGATGTCCGTCATCATAAGTCCCCATGAGGTCGCCGGAGTTCACCAGATTTTCCAGAATTCCGGGAGACCGGATGACGCTGCGGCGCACAAACTCACTGAAAGGGAAGACCTTGTCGGCAAGAATCGTTGAGCGTTCCGGTGCCGACACCCCCGCATCGGAGCAGGCCGTTGTAAAGTCGCGCCATGTCTCTTCGAATTCCGTCCGAAACGGCTCGGGAAGTTGGGTGTTGGGTACTGGGTATTGGGTACTGGGCATTTTACTTATCGGTATTCGGTATTGGGTATTGGGATTAAAGCCAGGTTTCAGGTGTCGGGTGTCAGGTGTCGGCTTTGGGTCCTTGATATTTGTAATTTGCGATTTGAAATTTGTGTTTGGTGTTTTGTTATTTGTGTTTTGTGATTTGAAATTTGGCAAGTCCTTCTGCCGGTTATCTTAGATTAAGAACGGCTCGCACTGCAAGCACTGTCGAACCTTGACATTTACAATGCCACCTTTTATAGGAGTTGGTTCCGATTGCCTGCAGCACGTTGCTTCAAGTGGTGTTGGAACCGATTTTCCGGCGTAAGAACCGTTCCGGGGATTTACCGGGGCTGTCACACCGCAGGAATCTGTTTCATCAATAGCATTCTCGCAGACCGATGGATACCGGATCACCCCGTTCGCCCGTCAGCGACCTTCTCTGATTGTCCGGAACACTCATCATTCAACTGTGAAAATCGCTTGGCACCGAAAGATGACGGCCGGGCGGATGCCGGAGCCCCTGGGAACAGGGCTGGCGGTAACGGTCTGAAGTGGTTCCGCTCTCTGGCAAGCAAATTGCACAACACGTTTGCGGAGTTGTGGATTTAAATAGTTTCGATACATTTTTGTAATCTGTTGGTTAAATTAGTTACGTTTATGTAAAAAGGAGTTTATCATGTGTCGCCTGTTCGCTTTGTCCAGCGAAGCGCCGGTCTCGCCGATGAAAGCCATCAACGCGCTGAACGTCATGCGGGAGGGCCATGACGGGTCCGGCGTCGGCCTGTTTTTACGGGATCTTGGAGGACCCTTTGATGAAATGCGCGATGCGCCGATTCTATCGGGCATATTTACGGATGATGGGCTGAAGCGGCTCGACCGGTTCATGATGGACATCGGCTTTATGACCAAATACAAAATTACGATCAAACGCTCCAAAGTACCTCCGGCCGGTGTGCCCAAACGGGATGTCTACCTCATTCGGGCTTACGAGTATCCGGAGGAGTGGGAGGGGCTGCCAACCGAAGAGCTCTATTCCCGCCTGTTGGCGATTCGGCTTTCCCTCCGGCATATGGGAGAAGAAAAGAATGACATGATCGTGTTCTCATTCTGGCCGGATGTGATCATGGTTAAAGAAATCGGCGATCCCATGACCGTTGCCGAATACTTGCAGCTTGACCGCAAGGAACTGGAAGCCCGGGTGATCATGGCCCAGGGACGGCAGAATACCAACTATGCCATCAACCTGTATGCCTGCCATCCTTTCTTTATCCAGGGATTTTCGACCATGACCAACGGCGAAAACACCGCCTTCATACCGATCCGTGAATACCTCTCTTCCAGGGGATTTGACGGCTACACGGGGTACCAGTCCGACTCGGAAGTCTTTACCCATATCCTGCACTATTCGATGCAGCATCTCGGACTGAACCTGGAGACATACAAACATGTGATCACCCCACTTCGGGACGATGATATCCGGCAGCATCCGAACCAGGCGTTTTTGAAGAACCTGAAGCACAGCTGCCGGCAGTTGATCATCGACGGTCCCAACTGCGTCATCGGGTCTCTTCCAGACCATAGCCTGTTCATGGTCCAGGACCGGAAAAAACTGCGGCCCGGCGTGGTGGGGGGGCGTCCCGGGATGTACGCATTTTCTTCCGAAGTCTGCGGCCTGGACGCATCCATACCGGACCGGGACAAAAGTAATGACTTTCAACCCATGCATCTGGATACGGCCATCGTCGGGCCGGATCGCCAGGAGGTACAGATATGCTGTCAGACCGACCCGTTACCCCTTCCACACTGAGTGTGAAGGATCTGCCCTGGCAGATCCTTTGGGACAAAGAAAAATGCACCCTCTGTGGAAAATGTACCGCCGTTTGCCCGGTGAACAGCATCGAGTTGGGGGTTTTCCGAAAACGGGTGTTCCAGGCGACCCTCAACCCGGAGGACACACCCGGCAACCTCCACACGATCTATCACGGCCTCCGCCAGAAGACCGACCCGGCCTATGCGTGCGTCGGCTGCGCCATGTGCAACATGGTTTGCCCCAACGATGCCATCATTCCGGCCCGAAGCGACGAGGCCGACAAGCTGCGGATGCACATCGACCGGGGGGGACAGCCCCGTCGCCGGGGCGGCCGCAGAAACCGGGCCGGAGGGGTTCTCGACCAGATCAAATTTATCCGGATTTCCATGCTGACAGACCCGGCGTTGGATGCCGGGCGGCACGAATTCGAGCTCCGCACGCTGCTTGGCCGCATCCTCCCGCCGGAAGAAAGCATGAAATGTCTGACCCAAAACGGATGGATTCCACCGGTCCGGGAAATTTATCCGTTGGTCATCGGAGGCATGTCCTTCGGGGCCCTGTCCCCCAATATGTGGGAGGGCCTTCAGATGGGTGTCGCTTACCTCAACGAAGAGCTCGGCATGCCGGTGAGAATGTGCACGGGAGAGGGCGGCTGCCCACCCCGCCTGCTTCGGAGCCGTTTTTTGAAGTACGTGATTCTTCAGATTGCCAGCGGTTATTTCGGATGGGACGAGATCATTCATGCCCTCCCTGAAATGAAGGAAGACCCCTGCGCCGTAGAGATTAAATACGGCCAGGGCGCCAAACCCGGCGATGGCGGGCTGCTGATGTGGTACAAGGTCAACAAGCTTATCGCCGCGATCCGCGGCGTCCCCCCCGGGGTCAGCCTCCCCAGCCCGCCGACCCACCAGACGAAGTACTCCATCGAAGAATCGGTGGCAAAGATGATCCAGTCCATGTATATGGCCTGGGGATTCAGGGTCCCCGTGTATCCGAAGATATCCGGCACATCGACGGCCATGGCGGTGCTCAACAATCTGACCCGCAACCCCTTTGCGGCGGGCCTGGCCATCGACGGGGAGGACGGCGGCACCGGTGCCGCCTATAACGTGTCCATGAACCACATGGGCCATCCCATCGCCAGCAACATTCGCGATGCCTATCTGACCCTGGTGACGGTGGGCAAACAGAACGAAATACCCCTGTTTGCCGGAGGCGGTGTCGGAAAAAACGGCAATCTTGCGGCCAACGCGGCAGCCCTGATCATGCTGGGCGCCAGCGGGATCCAGACCGGCAAATATATAATGCAGGCGGCTGCCGGCTGCCTTGGGTCCGAAACGGACCGCTGCAACATCTGCAATATCGGTCTTTGCCCAAAGGGGATCACATCCCAGGATCCGCGCCTGTATCGGCGCCTCGATCCGGAGATGGTGGCCGAGCGGGTGGTGGACGTCTTTTTAAGCTTCGATACGGAGCTGCGAAAAATCGTGGCGCCTTTGGGGCGTTCCACGTCCCTGCCCATCGGCATGTCCGACGCCCTCGGTATCAGCGACAAGGACGCGGCGGATCGGTTGCAGATTAAATACGTCATTTAAACAATTCAATGACGACCTCGCGGAAGAACAGCGGGAGAAGATAAATGGATGAGCGGCAGTATCATGTCATCAGTGGACGAGAAAACGGGGAACGCCTCGATTCGCGCATCCTCGAAGAACTTGTCCAGAGCGCGGTAGAACGCAACCGCACCGATATTACAGTCGAGGCCTACGGTCAGCACGGCATCGGCGGCCGCCTCTGGAAGACGGGAACGACCCGGGTACACGTTCGGGTCGAAGGGCATCCCGGCCAGCGCATCGGCTCCATGGGCTTTCCCAATACCCTCATCGAAGTCATGGGGCCGGCATCCGACGATGTCGGATGGCTCAATGGCGGCGCCACCATCGTGGTTCACGGCAACGCGGCCAATGGTTGCTGCAACGGCATGGCCCAGGGGAAAGTTTACATCGACGGCAATATCGGCGCCCGGGGCATGACCATGACCAAGCACAATCCGCGGTTCGATCCCCCGGAATTGTGGGTCCTGGGCTCGGTGGGCGATTACTTCGGCGAATTCATGGCCGGAGGGATTGCGGTGGTCTGCGGCGTCAACCCCCAGAATCCGAAGAACATTCTGGGCTACCGCCCGTTTGTGGGCATGGTGGGAGGCAAAACATTCTTCCGGGGACCCCACGCCGGGTTTTCGGAAGCCGATGCCAAATTGGTCCCCATCGCCAGTAGCGATTGGGCCTGGTTACGTGACAATCTGACGATTTACCTGGAGCATATCGGCAAACCGGATCTGGTGGACGAGCTGGCCGATCCGCAACAATGGCAGCTGCTCGAAGCCCGGAGGCCCCAGGAAAAAAAAGGCAAGCAGAAGCGGTCCATGCGATCCTTTCGTGAGGAGGTATGGGACCGGGAGCTTGGCAACGGCGGGCTGATCGGTGATTTGACGGATCTGGACCGAAGCCCGATTCCTCTGGTGACATCGGGCGAGCTGAGACGGTTTGTGCCGGTGTGGGAAAACCGAAAATACGCGGCACCCTGCGAGGCATCGTGCCCCACCGGAGTGCCGGTGCACGAACGATGGCGGCTGATACGTGAGGGGCGGATGGACGAAGCGGTGGACCTGGCCCTGGCGTACACCCCATTTCCGGCCACGGTGTGCGGCTATCTATGCCCCAATCCCTGCATGCATGCCTGCACACGCCAGTCGGCGTTTATGGCACCGGTGGACATCACCGGTCTGGGCAAAGCCAGCATCAACGCCGGTTTACCGGAATTGCCCCCTTTGAGTGGGAACCGGGTGGCGGTTATCGGCGGCGGTCCTTCCGGGATTTCCATCGCCTGGCAGCTTCGCCAGAACGGCAACGAGGCCGTTGTCTACGATCGGTCGGAAGACCTTGGTGGTAAAATCGTGTCGGTGATACCCGAATCACGCATCCCCAAGGACATCGTCGTCAAGGAACTGGATCGGCTCAAAGAGGTTATCCCCCATGTCCACCTGCAGCAGGATATCCGAAAGAGCGACGTGGAACAGCTCCGGGAAGATTTCGATTTCGTGGTGATTGCCGTCGGTGCCCAGAAACCGCGAACGCTCCCGATACCGGGCAACGAGCGGGCCGTCACGGCACTGAATTTTCTTGAAAAAGCGAAAACCGGCCGTTTCAGTCCGGGCAAACGGGTTGTCATCATCGGTGCCGGAAACGTGGGCTGTGATGTCGCCGCCGAAGCCCACCGGCTCGGTGCCGAAGACATCACCCTCATCGACATCCAGGAGCCGGCGTCCTTTGGCAAGGAGCGGGAGGATGCCGAGGCGGCCGGGGCCAAATTCCTGTGGCCGGTGTTCACCCGGGAGATCACGGCAGACGGGGTGGTGTTGACGAACGGTGAGCTGCTGCCGGCCGATACGGTGTTTGTATCCATTGGCGATGCGCCGGATATAGGGTTCCTTCCGGAAGATGTGGCAACGGCCCACGGGTTTGTCTCGGTCAACGAGCTGTTTCAGACGTCCGATCCCCGTATTTTCGCCATTGGCGACGTGGTCAAACTCGGATTGCTCACCGACGCCATCGGCGCCGGAAGGGTGGCCGCCAATGCCATTATCGACATCCTGGCCGGCCGACGACCGGAATACAGCCCTAAGAAAATGATCGACAGGGAACGGATCAAGCTCGAGTATTTTGATCCCCGCATCACCAGCTTCGATGATATGGATCAGTGCGGCTCCCAGTGCTCCTCCTGCGGTGCCTGCCGGGACTGCGGCATCTGCGTTGCTGCCTGCCCCCAGACAGCCATCAGCCGTGTGGACCCGGAAGAGGGCGGCGACTACGAATACGTCGTCGATCCGGATCGCTGCATTGGCTGCGGGTTCTGCACGGGCGCGTGCCCCTGCGGCATTTGGGACCTGGTGGAGAATACGCCAATGGGATAGTGCGGCGAACCGGAAACCCATACCGCGTCCCGGGTCTCCATTCGGCCAGTTAAAGGCGATTTTAGCAAATTCGAATACCGACATCCGAAATCCGAAATAAGTGCGAAATTCGAATGATTAAAAGACCAAAGAAATTCGGGACTTCATTGGTGCCATCCATTTTTAAGGAAAGAAATCGGATTTCCCATTTGACCAATCAAGAGATTTACGATTTAACCGACTCCGATCCATCTAATAGAGGTTTGACATATTTGCGTTTCACATCGTTATGTATGTGAAACGGAACCACAGAGGACATGTTGAAAGCACTATTAGCGCTCGAAGATGGCCGCACATTTCCATGCCGGTCGTTCACCGGTCCGGGTGAGACCCAGGGCGAGGTGGTGTTTAACACCAGCATGACCGGCTACCAGGAAGTGCTCACCGATCCATCCTACAACGGCCAGATCGTCACCATGACCTATCCCCTGGTCGGCAACTACGGCACCAATCCGGACGACATCGAATCGGCGGCCATCCAGGTGGCCGGCTTTATTGTCAAGGAATATCAGGATTTTCCGAGTAATTTCCGATCAACCGACGCGCTGGCCGACTATCTGCGTCACAGCGGAATCCTGGGCATCGAGGATCTGGACACCCGTGCCCTCACCCGGCACATCCGGAATGCGGGTGCCATGCGGGCGTTCATCTCAACAGAAGACCTCGATCCGGATTCTCTGGTCCAAAAAGCCGGCGCCATCCCCAGCATGGTCGGTCAGGATCTGGCCCGGGTGGTGACCACCCGGACGCCCTATCGGTGGGAAAATGGGCGCCCGTCTCCCCTTTCCCATAACCATCCGATGAATGGGACCACCTGGCAGCATCGCACCGACCGCTTCGCCGTGGTCGCGTTTGATTTTGGCATCAAATTCAACATTCTCAGAAATCTGGAACAATCCGGGTGCGAGATCCTGGTCGTTCCTGCCGATACGTCTGCGGACCGGATTCGGTCTCTGGAACCCGACGGGATATTTCTCTCCAACGGTCCCGGCGATCCCGAACCTGTCACGTATGCCATAGAAACCATCGGAGATCTGCTCGACTACCGTCCCTTGTTCGGGATCTGCCTCGGGCACCAGCTTCTAGGATTGGCTCTGGGCGGCCGTACGTTCAAGTTGAAATTCGGTCACAGGGGCGCCAACCAACCGGTCAAGCAGTTGCGTACCGGCCGGGTTGAAATCACATCCCAAAATCATGGCTTCGCCGTGGATACGGAAACGGTGGCCGGTGACGACATCGACATCACCCATATCAATCTGAACGATAACACACTGGAAGGCTTCCGGCATCGCAAGCTGCCGATACAGGCGGTACAGTATCACCCCGAGGCCTCACCCGGGCCCCACGATGCCGAATATCTGTTCCACGATTTTACCCGTATGATGCACGAACGCCGTTAGCCCGAATATGGCATGAAGTCGTTTCAGCATTTGGGTAAAATGAATCAAAATCGAAGTGTAACTGTAAATCCGGGCGTTTTCAGATATGCCATTGAGTGAGCAGCATGCCTAGACGAGACGACATACATAAAATCCTGATTATCGGTGCCGGCCCGATCATCATCAGTCAGGCGTGTGAATTCGACTACTCCGGCACCCAGGCATGCAAGGCCTTGATGGAAGAAGGGTTTGAGGTGGTTCTGGTGAACAGCAATCCGGCCACCATCATGACCGACCCGGAAATGGCCCATCGCACCTATGTGGAGCCGGTGCTTCCCGAAACGGTGGCCATGATCATCGAAAAAGAGCGGCCGGATGCGCTGCTTCCCACCCTAGGCGGGCAGACCGGACTGAACACGGCCATCGAAGTCGCCCGGAGTGGGGTTTTAGCCCAATACAATGTGGAGATGATCGGTGCCACCATCGAATCGATCCAGAAGGCTGAAGACCGGGATCTGTTTCGCCGCGCCATGGAAAATATCGGGTTACGCGTCCCCAAAAGCGGTATCGCCACCACCATGCCGCAGGTTGCTGCCATTTCCGAGGAGATCGGATTTCCGATTATTGTCCGGCCCAGCTACACGCTGGGCGGCACCGGCGGCGGGGTGGCCTACAATTACGATGAACTTGAGATCATCGCCAAAGCGGGTTTGGATGCCAGTCTGATCAGCCAGATCATGCTGGAGGAATCGATCCTTGGATGGAAGGAATACGAACTGGAGGTCATGCGGGACCACAATGACAACGTGGTCATCATCTGTTCCATTGAAAATCTTGATCCCATGGGGGTTCACACAGGGGACAGCATTACGGTGGCGCCCGCCCAAACCCTGAGCGACCGCGAATACCAGCGCATGCGCGATGGCTCCATTGCCATCATGCGGGAGATCGGCGTGGACACGGGGGGTTCCAACGTCCAGTTTGCGGTCCACCCGGAAACCGGCGAACAGGTGGTCATCGAAATGAATCCGCGTGTCTCCAGAAGTTCGGCGCTGGCGTCCAAGGCCACCGGCTTCCCCATTGCCAAGATCGCCGCCAAACTGGCGGTCGGTTATACCCTGGACGAGATTCCGAACGACATTACCGGTGAAACCCTGGCCTCCTTCGAGCCTACCCTGGATTATTGCGTGGTGAAGATCCCCCGCTGGACATTCGAAAAATTCCCTGAAACCGAGGATGTCCTGACCACAAGCATGAAGTCGGTGGGCGAAACCATGGCCATCGGCCGAACGTTCAAAGAAGCCCTTCAAAAAGGGTTGCGTTCCCTGGAGATTGGCCGTTACGGGCTTGGATTCGACGGAAAAGATGAAGAAGGCACCGAAGGGGAGGCACCGAGCCTGTCGGAAATCGAGAAACACCTGGCCATCCCAAATTCCGGCCGCATCTTCTACCTGAGGCATGCACTTCTGAAAGGGATGTCCATCGAGGCCATTTACAGTGTCACCGGTATCGATCCCTGGTTTCTCTACCACATTCGGCAGATCATCGAGATGGCCGGCCGAATCCGAAACGCCGGCGGCAATCTGGATCCGGAACTGCTGAGGCGGGCCAAGTCCTGGGGATTTTCCGACATTCAGCTGGCCCATTTGACCGGCAGCACCGAGGATGAGATCACCGCATATCGAAAGCCCGTCGGAATCCGTCCGGTCTATAAATTGGTGGATACGTGCGCCGCAGAGTTCAAGGCCGCCACACCCTATTATTACAGTACCTATGAGACGGAAAACGAAGCCCGGCTGTCGGACCGGAAAAAGGTGATGATTTTAGGCGGGGGACCGAACCGTATCGGTCAGGGAATCGAATTTGACTACTGCTGCGTCCACGCGTCGTTTGCATTACGGGAAGAAGGCGTGGAAAGCATTATGGTCAACAGCAACCCGGAAACGGTGAGCACCGATTACGACACCTCCGACAAGCTCTACTTTGAGCCGTTAACCAAAGAAGATGTGCTGCACATTGTCGAATCCGAAAAGCCGGCCGGTGTCATCGTCCAGTTCGGCGGCCAAACCCCCCTGAATCTGTCCACGCCCCTGTCGCGGGCCGGCGTGCCGATTCTCGGCACCCAGCCGGAGAGCATCGATCGTGCCGAGGACCGTGAGCAGTTCCAGGCCATGCTCAAGAAGCTGGGCCTGGTCCAGCCCGCCAACGGCACGGCCATGACGACCCGGGAAGCGCTGGTCGTGGCCGAAGAGATCGGATATCCGGTCATTGTCCGCCCGTCCTTCGTTCTGGGGGGACGGGCCATGAAAATCGTATACGATCCCATGGAGTTGGAAAGCTTTGCCCGCCTGGCCATTCAGGCGTCTCCGGAGCATCCCGTGTTGATCGACAAATTCCTGGAAGAAGCGGTGGAGGTCGACGTGGATGCCATCAGCGACGGCCGTCGGACCGTCATCGGCGGGATCATGGAGCACATCGAGGAGGCGGGCGTTCACTCCGGAGACTCGGCATGCGTCTTGCCGCCCCAGAGTATCGATCCGGGGATCCTCGACGGCATCAAGGCCGCCACATGGGCCATGGCTGCTGAGCTCAACGTCATCGGCCTGATGAATGTTCAGTATGCCATCAAGGCCAATCAGGTGTTTGTGATAGAGGTCAATCCCAGGGCCTCCCGGACCATCCCCTTCGTCAGCAAAGCCACCGGCGTGCCGCTGGCTAAACTGGCCACCCGTGTGATGCTCGGCCGAACACTGGACGATCTGGGGTTGACCGAGGAAATCATTCCGGAGCACGTATCGGTGAAAGAAGCCGTGCTGCCCTTTAACCGTTTTCCGGATGTGGACACTCTGCTGGGGCCGGAAATGAAATCCACCGGTGAGGTGATGGGCATCGACGGCAGCTTCGGATCCGCCTATGCCAAGTCCCAACTGGGCGCCGGGCAAAAACTGACCATCCAGGGCGCCGTGTTTATCAGTGTCAAAAACAGCGACAAACCGGCAGCGCTTTCTTTGGCAAAGCAGTTTCTCGATATCGGGTTCTCTGTCATCGCCACCCGAGGTACATCCCGGTTTCTCACCAAAAATGGACTGACAAACACAATGATCAACAAGGTGTCCATGGGGCGTCCCCACGTTGTTGATGCCATCAAAAACGGGGAAGTCCAGATGGTCATCAATACTGGAACCGGCAATGAACCGCGACAGGACGGTTACATGATCCGCCGGGCGGCGCTGAAATTCAACATACCGTATGCCACCACCATTTCCGGGGCCATGGCCATGGCCCGGGGCATCACGGCGCTCAAGCGACAAAATCTTTCTGTAAAACCCCTGCAGGAGTACCACGGACAGGCACATGATCGAAACCAGAGGCAACACCGAAGACCGGGCTAACCGCCCGGATGACGACCACCCGCGCGAATCCTGCGGCCTGTTCGCCATCCACGGGCATCCGGAAGCCGCCAAAGCGACCTATTTCGGGCTCTACGCACTCCAGCATCGGGGGCAGGAAAGCGCCGGTATCGCGGTGGCCCGCGATAATGCCATCGTGGACCACCGGGGCATGGGGCTGGTGCCGGACGTGTTCGATGTCCAGCACATGGAGCAGCTCGCCGGGGATCGCGCCATCGGTCACGTGCGGTATTCCACGACCGGAAGCTCCGTTCTCGCAAATGCCCAGCCTTTCGTGGTGCGCCACCGCAACAAAGCCTACGCCCTGGCTCACAACGGAAACCTGGTCAACGCCCACACCCTGAAAAGAGAATTGGAAGAATCCGGATCCATTTTCCAGTCCACCATGGACACGGAAGTGTTTCTTCATTATTTTGTCAAAAGTCTCGGGCTCGGATTCGAAGGGGCGCTTGTCAAAACCGTCCAGAAAGTCTTGGGCGCATTTTCCTTCGCCATGCTGACCAGCAAGGGTGAGGTCATTGGCATCAAGGACCCCCACGGGTTCCGCCCCTTGTGCCTTGGCCAGCTCAACGGCCATTATGTGTTGGCCTCTGAAACCTGCGCACTGGATTTAGTACAGGCTGAGCTGGTCCGGGAGCTCGATCCGGGTGAGATTGTCATTATCGGTGACAATGGGATCCGGAGCATTCAGACCCCCCCCGGGAACAGGCGGGCGTTCTGTATTTTCGAGTTTATTTATTTCGCCCGCCCGGACAGCACCATATTTGGAAAAAATGTCTATCTGGCTCGAAAAGCCCATGGCCGTCGGCTGGCCCAGGAGTCTCCCGTGGAGGCGGATCTGGTCATGCCGTTTCCGGATTCCGGGAACTACGCTGCCGTCGGCTATTCGGAGACATCCGGTATTCCCTTTGAAATGGGAATGATCCGGAATCACTATGTGGGTCGCACCTTCATCCAGCCCACCCAGAGCATGCGGGATTTTGGCGTCCGGGTGAAGCTCAACCCAGTCAAGGAGCTGCTGAAGGGGAAAGACATCATCATCGTGGAAGACTCCATCATCCGGGGAACAACGGCAAAAACCCGCGTCAAGGCGCTCCGTGAGCTGGGTGTGGGACGCGTCCACATGCGGGTCGCCGGTCCGCCCCATCGGTTCCCCTGTCATTACGGCATCGATTTTTCCACACGGGGTGAGCTGATCGCATTCAACAAGTCCGAAAAAGAGCTGGCCGATGCTCTCGGGCTTGACTCCCTGGCCTATCTAAGCCTGGAAGGGCTCCTGGAAGCCACCGGAGTGGAAAATCCGGAGAATCATTTCTGTAAGGCTTGCTTCGACGGCTGTTATTGCGTAGAATTCGATGAATTCTTGTCAAAAAACTGTCTCGAAAGGATGTAGACATGCTCGAGTCCAAGTATCTGACAGACGATATCCGCAACATCCAGAAACTGATGGCCATCCCGGCGTTGAGGGGTTTCGAAACCAAAAACCTCGGGAAGGTACTCCGTCTGAGCAAAATCCGTCAATACGAGGACGGGGAGTCCATTATCCAGGAAGGCGACAGAGACCGATGGCTCTATTTTTTGCTGAACGGCAAAATTCGGATCGTCAAAGGCGGCGTCGAGATCGCGGCCACAGAAAAAACCGGTGAGATGTTCGGCGAAATGACGCTGATCGACAACATCAGCCGCTCCGCATCGGTCTTTGCTGTCGGGAAAACCGTCTGCCTGGCCGTGGACACCTCCGGGGGTGGCCGCAGCGGCATCGAGGATGAGCGGGCCGATTTTCTGTTCTTGATATATCGGATGTTTGCCGAGTACCTCGCCGTCCGTCTTCGGTTGACCAATGAGGAATTGATCCAGCTGAAGCGAAAGCACGGGGTGAAAACCTGATGGTTCCGATCCCTGCGGTCCTGCCGGCATGAAAGAGACCGTAACCTTTTCAAAGGATGCGGCAAACCTTTTCTTTCACATCCTCACCGGTTGCAATCTCCGCTGCCGGCATTGCTACATCAATCCGGACCAGCACGGCACCCAGACCCTGCCCATCAAGACCATCGAGGCCTGGCTGGAGGTATTTGCCCGGCGCAGCCACGCGGCCAATGTCATATTTCTGGGCGGGGAACCGACCCTCCACCCTGATCTCCCACAGGCTGTCCAAACGGCGCGCAACCTCGGTTACCGATCCATCACTATCGACACCAACGGTTACCTGTTCCACGACATCCTCGACAAACTCTCTCCGCAGGACATCGACTACTTCAGCTTTAGCCTGGACGGCGCCACAGCTGCTGTCAATGACCGCATCCGGGGCGACGGCGCGTTTCGGCAATGCACCGATGGAATCCGTGACGCCGTCTCGCGGGGATTCCACACCAGCCTGATATTCACCGTCAGCCGGGATAACATTCACGAACTTCCTCTGATGCCGTCGTTTCTCGAAGAGCTGGGCATCGAGCGGTTTTTTATTCAGGTGTTGGGGTTACGGGGGCAATCTGCAGGCGTGGCCCGGAAGGACCGTCGGGTATCCCGGGCCGAATGGCTGGAATCGGTGCTTGGGACCGCCGAAGCGGCGGTCGATCTTGGTATTGTCACCGTTTATCCAAAGGTGTTTCTCGACCTGGATGAGCCCTTTGAATGCGCCGGCCGGGTTGCCGATAATTATTTTGTCTTTCCAAACGGCCGGGTCTATCGCTGCCCCCTCTGCGAAGATCACCCGGTACACAGCCTCCGGATCGAAGAACATCAGCTCTTTCCCACCGAGCCCATCAACGAAAAAGATCTATTTGCACTGGACATCCCGGAGGGCTGCGTGATGAACAAGCTCATCCAGCCGGACAATCTCGCCTACAACGACCAGGGCGATCCTGAATACAAAATCGCCTGCTGCCTCCTCAAGGAAGAGCTTCAACCGAAGTAAGGGATACCCCTCCCACCATCCGGTAAGGCCCGAAATTATTCCGAAATGATGAAGATTACCGACAGTTGGAACATCGATTCCCAAAAATAGGAAAGAATTTTCTCTTTTGAGACTTATTGTTCATTCTACGTTTATCTGCCTCTACCCTAAGTTATTGGTTAATCAATCGTTTCCACGTCCTCTTGAAATAATGAAACACTGGCATAAATTTTGCTTCCTACAGTCAAGGCGAAATATTTCTTTATACTTGGAAAACTCAGTTTGAATACATACCATGTAGACTTCAAGTCCGTGTATCGGCCTGCCGGTGAACATGTTTTCAAAAGCGCCGCTGATGTTTAAACAACAGAGGATCTTCGAGCATGCCAAAGCATGATCCGATCAAATCTAAGAAAAGCCGACTGACCCGGCGTGATTTTATGAAACATGTCGGCGTGTTGACCGGTGGCATGACCTTGAGTCCATTCCTGTTTCACCATCTGATCGGACATGGAGCAGGTGTTGTTTACGCCCAGGAAGACCCCAAACGGATATATATCGCGCCGGACGATCATACCGATTATTTCTGGAAAGCCGATGAAGCCGGATATCGTGACGCCTTTTTGGAAATGATCGACTATTATCTGGATCTTGCCGATGCCACGGCCGGGGAACCGCCCGATTTTCAGAGCCGCTGGAACTGCGACGGCAGTTATTGGTTTTGGGAGTACGAAAAAAACAGAACCGGGCCGGAATTAGACAGGCTCATCGACCGTGTCCGTGACGGGCACATCAGCTTTCCCCTCAACGCCCTGGTGGTGTGCCTTGGGGGTGCGCCGGCCGAGGCGGTTTTGAGGGGCATGTACTACGCCGGGTCACTGGAAAGGCGCTACAATCTGAAGGTGCCGATGGCAATTTCCACGGAAAATCAGGTTCTTCCATACGGCCTTGCGTCACTCTGGGCAGGGGCCGGAGCTAAATACAGCTGGAAGGGGATTTGCCATTGCGACACGCTGGTACCGAATGCCCGGGACAGGGAACATGACATCTACTGGATGGAGGGGCCGGACGGCAGCCGTATCCTCATGAAATGGAATTCCATGCTGGGTAACAACCAAAGCATGGGCGGTTATGCAGAGGCAAGGGATCCCTTCACGGTCGTTGATTACGTCGACAGCAGCTCGGCGTTTATTGCCCGCTACCCCTACCGCGTCATCGGCGCATTCGGTAAGGGATGGGACGATTTAAAAACGCTGACCGATGAGTTCGTCCAGGCGGCAAAGACCAAGACCGACGCTTCCCGCAGGGTCATCGTTTCAAACGAGCAGGATTTCTTTGAGGATTTTGAAACCACCTACGGCAGCACTCTTCCTTCCCAATCGGTTACCTTCGGGAACGAATGGGACCTGTATTGTGCCGCACTGGCCGAGGTATCGGCCAGAGCCAAACGATCCGTGGAAAAGTTGCGAGGAGCGGAAGCATTGGCGGCCATCGAGGTGCTACACAATCCAGCCTTCATGGACACACGGAAGCAGCAACGGGACCTGGCCTGGATAAATCTTGGGCTTTTCTGGGAGCATAACTTCGGGATGGTCTCCCCGCCGACGAGATCCGCCGGAATCCAGAAACGGATTGATTGGCAGCGCAGGATCACCGGTGAAATCGAAGATTATGTCAATACCATCGAAACCGATGCGGTAGCCGCCATCGGCAGCCGGATACCCAACAGCGGATCCAATGTGCGCTTTTACGCCTTTAACGCCCTGAGCTGGTCCCGCACCGATGTGGCCGAGATTCCATTCACAGACCCCGAACCCGTTCACGTCATCGATCTGGATACCGGACTCGAGACACCGTCACAAATTGTAACCGTTTCAGGAGAAAGAAGGCTCCGCATTCTGGCCCAGGATGTGCCGGCGGTCGGCTACAAGGTCTTCGAGGTGAGGCCGGGTGCAGGTACCGGTTTTTCTGACGCGGCGACGGTAACCGGTAATGTCATCGAGAACGCGATCTACCGTATAACCGTGGCAGATCGGGGCGCCATAACCGGTCTCATTGACAAAACAATGGGGGACAAGGAATTCTATCATGCGGTCAACGGCAGGGCCATGAATGACCTGCAAGTTGTCACCGGATCAGGGGTGACGGTTGAAAACGCCGGCCCGGTGTCGGTCACTCTGGTGGCCGGCACGGGACTTTTCCCCTCCCGGGAGTCCCGCATCACGCTGATACGGAACTCCCGCCGCATCGAGATACAAAACGAAATTACCCAGAATTTCGATGGGAACTATACGTGGAGTTTCGGATTCAACCTAGGTTCTCCGGTCATCCGGCATGAGGAGGTGGGGGCGATTATTCTTGCCAAAATCCAGACCGACGGGGGGCATTACTCGCCGCGCGCCAGCAATTCCCGTTATGATTGGCAGACCTTGAACCACTTTGCCGACATAAGCGACGGTGTCTTCGACATCGGCATGACCCTGTCGAACTGGGATTGCTACTTTATGAAAGTCGGTGAAAGTTCCGTCGGGACTCTGGATACGGCAACCCCTCAGATCTCGGTACTGGCCGGGGGGCGGGTAGCCAACGGCAGCAAAGGCCTTCCGGATCAGGGAGGGGACGACTATTTTCTGCAGCGCTTTGCCCTGCGTTCGCATAACGGTTACGACGCTGTCGCTGCCATGCGCTTTTCCCTCGAACACCAGAACCGGATCGTGACCGGCCTGGTTCAGGGAGGGGATACGCTGCCTGAAAAGACCTTTTCATTTTTAACCATATCGGATCCAAACGTGCTGTTGTGGGCGTTAAAGCCGGCGGATGACGGCCCCGAAGATGGTCTTGTGGCCAGAATTTGGAATCTGGCGGACAGCCCCGTGAACTTCTCCATGGGATTCGGACCTTACCCGATTACGAGTGCCCGGCAGCTCACACATGTCGAAACACCCATCGGAGATGCCACTGTCACGGATGGCGTGCTGGATACGTTGGTCGCCCAGCATCAAATGCAAACCTACAGCCTGGTACCGGACACCTGTCAATTAACATATGACTATGACAGTGACGACGATGTGGACGGGAGCGATCTCGTCGAATACAAAAACCGATTCCCGACCTCCGAGGCTGAGTTGCCCGATCTTTCGGGAGAATTCGGTAAAACATGTCCATGACCGCATTATTCAGATGGGTTTGTCGATGACACCCTGGGGACGGTGTTGGTTAATGGAAATAGGTGCCCGCTGGATCTGACGCCGGGAAAACGCACCATGTGGCGAATATGAAATCAGATTGCATCATGGATTGGCGGAAAAGAAAAGCTCCGCGCATTGGAGAAGAAAAATGAAACAGCGGGCGGTTTCCACCGCAGGGATCGTCCTGTTATTGTGTATGTGTTTCTCAAACGCGCATGCCGCCATTTTCGAGATCACCATCGATGATGTGGGGAATCTTGAAATCGCCGGTGTGACCATATGGTTTGAAATCAGTACCGACTTTGCCGTCACCGGCCCGGAAGGCTACGGAAACGCAGTTCCTATGAACTGGTGGCCGGATCCAACCGGTATTAGCAACATTAGTGGAACGCCGCTGTACACAACTGGCGCCAGTGATTTTGATGCAGTGCTGGGTTCCCCGCTGGTACCCCTGACCAGCGGAACATTCTACTTACTGGAGTATACCGGGCAGATTGTAGATGCGGATCCCGTCACGCCCGAGATGGATTTTTATCACGTTGAATTCACGGATATCGACGGAAACGATCTTTACCAGCTTAGAGACATGAATCTTGTTTCATTTACTACTACGGAGGCGATATTCAGTGTCTCGCAAGTACCGCTTCCGGGGTCTTTTGTTATTCTCTGCTCCGGACTGCTTGGAGTGATGGTTTGCTGGCGCCTCCGGGCAACCGGTTGCGTAAAACGTGGGTTACTGCCGGAAATTGGAATTTGCTGACCGATCCGATTAACAGCACAGGTGGCGCTTTGAACCACTTTCAACACATTAAAGGCAACGTCGCCGGGGTCCTGGCATGCGTCCTTCTGTTGCCGTGTTTGGCCTGGTCATCGGATATCGGTGTGTTCGCCGAAGCCGCATACTCGGATTCTGAAATCGCCGTGTATATCTATACAGACACCAAATCATCGGAACTGGTAAGCTTCGGTGTCAACCTGGGGTATGATCCTGGTGACCTTGAGGTCGTCGCCGCGACCAAAAATGAGTCCATCTGGCACTTCAGGGGCAGCACCCAGGATTATCCATCGTTGGAACCGGATATCACGGTACCCGGTGAAGCAGTCCTCATCGGCGGATACCACGACACAAATATGCCGGCGTCCGGCGTGACCGGTTCCCGAAAACTCATCGGCATCGTCACGTTCAATCGATTAACAGGGAACATCCCGGTATTTTCGCTGGGGTTGGCACGTTCCGGCGATTTTGACAATTTCGTAGATGTAACGGGCAATGTCATCGAACAAACCGCGGGCGCCGTGGTTTTCGATGTGACGGTCAAAGAACGCGGCGATGCAAACCAAGACGGATATATCACAAACACCGACTTCTTTGTGATCCGCTCATTGATGGTTCAAGGAGAATTCTCCTGTTTCGGAGATTGCAACGGGGATGATGTCATAACGAACGCTGACTTTTTTTGTGTCAGAAATAAGATGTAACAGTTAGCCCGCCCATCCTGACAAACCCGACAACATTGTGCGACTGGAGTCATGTCCCTCCCGCCTGTCCGTGCGTCCGCCAGCGTTCCAAAACCAATCCTGATGAAAAGCCCTCAAGAAAAATCTCTCGTTCCACACATCAGATAACAGAACAATGCACCTCGCCTTCAACGACCCAGGACACCCCCGAATACAAAATCGCCTGCTGCCTCCTCAAGGAAGAGCTCCGGCCGAAATAGCTTTTACCGCAGAGACGCAGAGCTCGCGGAGCGAATCATTGATGTTGCTTTTCGCTGAGAGGGCGAAAAGCGACACTATCCGCTCGTCTCGATTCTAGAATAAATGATCTTTTTGTTCCGATTCAAAAGAGGATAACTTTTGGGTTGCTATGGGCGGGTGCGGTGCCCCGCCCTACGAAAGGCGTAAAATAGGGCCGGTCACCGCACCGGCCTGATTTTTTTCTGAATAGGAACATATGTTTAACAATCGCTATACAGTTGATCTACCTACCATGAATCCGGTTGAGATCACGCCATCCGGATGAACAATCCTTTTTCAGAATCCCCCTCTCAGGGATTCTGAAAAAAGAATCCTCTTTGCGAACTCTGCGTCTCTGCGATGATCCCTTCACGCAATCAGAATTAAATGGTACCAATAAAGTCGAACTCCAGTTTGCTCTGGAACTGGCCGACCCGGGCAAAAATCTCTTTGAGCATTTTCTGTTCGATGCGGGTCAAGTTTTTGGGGTTGATATAGTTGTCGGGTTTGGATTTTTCATCGACAATCGCCGTAATCTGCCGGACAAAGCGCAGCTGCAGCATGAAGCCGTAGGCCTTTTCCAGCTCCTCATACTCCTTCTGGCGAAGAATCTCCTTTCGGCGCAGGTAGGCCAGCCGATCCAGGGTATTGGTCTCTACCACGTTGTGGCGGAGCGCATAAATGCGGGCAAAATCGACGATGGGGGTCATGGCCAACTTGATGTCGAACTTGTCCCGGTGCTCGCCTTTGGATTCCACCACAAAAGTGCCGAAGAACCCGAGCGGGGGCCTGAAATTGAGCGCATTTTCAGCCAGGTGCCGGAAGAAACCGGCCCACCCGCCAAGGGAGGCAAACAGGTGTTTACGAAGGTCATCGATCAGCCCGAACTCACCGTAGCCGCCTCGAAAATCGAAAAAGATGCTGGCCTGGAGCAGATCTTCGGCCTCCGCCGCGCGTATCCAGTTTGAAAAATAGGATTTCCAGGTCGCCAGAGACTGGCACCATTTGGGATTTTTAGCCATGACGCCGCCGGTGCAGAAATCGTATCCGGCCTGATCGAGCATGTCGCAGGCGATCTCTCCGAATTTCAGAAAGTAGTCCCGGACTTCGGATTCTGATGACTCCGGCACATCTTCGAAAATGATGGCATTGTCCTGGTCGGTTTTCAGTGTTTGCTCGCGACGGCCCTCACTACCCAGAATCATGAAAACGAACCGGGCCGGCGGCGGTCCCATCTTCTCGAGGGTAAAGGACATGATCTTGTTGAGAATGCCGTCGGAAACCGTGGTAATGAACTGGGTCACATTATCGGCCCTTGCTCCCGATGTGATCAGGTTCCGGATGAGTTGCGGCAGCCGATGGTGGCAGGCAATGATCTCGTCGATGGATGCGGCGTCGGCGATTTCACGAATCAGGAACACCGGCGACTGGCCCTGGGCGGAAAGCAGATCCCGGTCGCTTAATACGCCGACGACCGTTTCGTCCACATCCGTCACCGCCAGATGGCGGATATTGCTTTCCATCATGATCATCATCGCCTCGAAGATCAGAGCAAACTCGGAAACAGTCGTCACCGGTGAGCTCATGATATCGGAAACCGGCCGCTTGACATCAACACCGGCGGCGATGACCCGACTGGTCAGGTCCCTTTCGGTCACGACACCGACGCAGTCGTCTGTCTCCGATTTGAGATACAGCGCACTGATGTTCTTCCCGGCCATGATTTCGGCCGCATCTCGGATGGACAGGGAGGTGCTCCCGAAAATCGGTTCACGGCTGTATATGCTGGCCACATGCTGGTTAAAAAACTGCAGGCTCTCTTCCCCGTTCGCCATGGTCTTGGCCACCACGGAGGCATAGGACTTTTCCAGCATGCGCTTACCGAATATATCGGTAAAAAATTCGGTTACCGATTCGTAGTTGCGGCAAATCTCCAGAAAACGCTTCTTGGGAAGCAGATAGAAAGTGGCTGTCTCGAGGATCTTGACCGTCCGGACCGATATCCCGTCATGCAGCAGCATGGAGATACCGCCGTAAATGTCACCTTCACCCAACAATTCCTTCATCGCGTGACTGCCATTCTCCTCGAAATAACGCTCGGCCGAGCCTTTTTGAAGAATGTACAGATAACCGATCCGGGTGGCCCCCTGGACAAAGGGAATCGTCCCCCGGGGATACTGCACGACGGTCATCTCCCCGGCGATCCGTTCCAGTTCATCACCCGGCAGGAAGGAAAACGGTTCGATGGCGGATAAAAACCGACGCAGTTGCCCCGTTTCGATCAGTGCGGACATGGACGGATCGAACATGTTCTTGCTGAAATTTTCCAGGAAATAATCAAAAAATTCCCCGTAACGGGCACACACATCGAGAAACACGTCTTTGCCGACGGCGTATCCGGCACAGTCATTTTCGACTTCCACGGTGCGCAATGAAATGCCACCGTTGAGCAGGATACTGATGCCCCCGAAAACGTCACCGGGTCTGATATAGCCGGAGAGCGTCTTGTCGTTTTCCGATTCTGTAAAGAGCGCCAGTGATCCTTCGACCGGAATGAAAATGCTGTCGATGCTCGACCGGCCTTGCTCTGCGAACAGCGTACCGGCTGGATGACGAACAATCGTGATTGCTTCGGCAAGACGACGGCGTTCGTTTTCAGGCAAAAATGAGAAATGCGGCATGCTGGAAATGTATGTGAAGGCGTCCGAGCCCATGGGTTCTCCGTAAATCGTTATATCGGCACGAGATCCGCTCAGGATAGTATGTGACCAGTGTAGCAGATGACTCTAAAAATGGCCATTGTCGTTACAGGGCGCTAACAAGTAGAGACCATCATTGTGAGCAATTTATTTTTTTGTGGTTATCCGTAACGCCCCGGTTGATGAATACAAGGGACATCGCACCAAGAAGGACAAGGTACGATGACGCCTGCGGGGAACCCCGGGAGCGACACTTTTCAACGATAATTATATGATTATCATTTCTTAATTGGAAACAAATTCAGGGTATCGACAACCAGGGTATCCTGTTCCGGCGCGAATCCCTCACACAAGGAGAGACACATGGCAAAAGTAAAAACATTCGCTATTCCGCTGAAAATATTCCATGCCAAGCAGGAAATCGAAGACCTGGACAACCTTGTCAATCGGTTCATCGAGGAAAACAACGTGAAGCAGGTGTTCTCGGTCAGCGACACCTGTACCACCGATGACAATGGTGCCTCCATGGGCGTGATTCGCGTTCTCGCCTACGAGTAACGATCCCGGGAATTCAGTGAACCCATGAAACTTCTCATCATCGGTGCCACCCGTGGCATCGGCTTTGAGCTGTTGCGACAGGCCGTGGCGGCAGGGCATGAGATCACGGTGCTGGCGCGGTATCCGGAAAAATCTCCCGCGCGGATGTGGCGCATTTCATCCTCACCCAAATTGCCGACCCGATATTTCTCAAACAAGCGCCGCTGTTGACCTACTAAAAAACCTGTCTCTAGTTAAGGTCAGAATACCGTTTCGATTTGTGGCGTGTTGACGCGGTTGAAAGTTGCCGGGTCACAGGTATCGGAATCGGGTTCGGAATCGGTATCGGTGTCGACTTCGAAGTTGGCCATTCTGTCTCGATTCCGATACCGAACATGTTCGGATATAGAGTCTCTGAGCGGGGTGTTTTGGTGATAAGAACGCGATCAAACGGAACATAGATATGGCAACACCTATAAAATGGCGTCCGGGAGCCCATGGTCCAGCCGGCGGCGGGATTGCGAGCAGGAGATAAAGCGGATGGCCGATCGGATATCAAACCAACGACTGCCGGCCCTCGATGCGTTGCGCGGCATCGTGATTGTTCTGATGGCGTTGGACCATGCTTCCTTTGCCTTTAATGCCGGAAAATATGCCACCGATTCAGCCGCGTTTTACACGGCAGGGGCCAGGATACCCGAGGTGCAGTTCTTCATTCGCTGGGTCACTCACATCTGCGCTCCAACTTTTTTGTTCTTAGCGGGATTTGCGCTGTGTTTGAGCATCACCGGCCGATTGTCCCGGGGGGCGTCCGGGGGCGGGGTGGATCGTTATCTCTTTACCCGGGGCTTGATGATTTTGCTGCTCGATCCACTGTGGATGAGCATCGGATTCGGATACGGAGTCCTTTTCCAGGTATTGTATGCCATCGGTGGAAGTATGATCGCCATGATTGTCCTGCGCCGACTGAATCCGAATCTTCTGCTATCACTCAGTCTTGGATACCTGGTGTTCAGTGAAGTGTTCGCCGGTCTGGCATTGTGGGCCGGTGGAGGAGAGAGATCCGGACCGATCGGCGCGTTCCTGGTTACCGGCGGGAAGATCACCGATGGCGTGTTTGTTTTGTATCCTCTCCTGCCATGGCTGGCCTATATGGCGCTGGGCTGGTCCATCGGCAACCTGATCATCACCAACCGGATCAAGCGGCCGTTTCGATTCTATGTGGCGGCCGGCTTGGGTTTCCTGGTGATCTTTCTGATCTTCAGAGGACTTAACGGGTATGGAAACATGGTGTTGTACCGGTACGGCACATCCCTGGTGCAGTGGCTTCACGTGAGCAAATACCCGCCTAGCCTGACGTTTTCGGCATTGGAACTGGGTCTGATGTTCCTGCTTCTGGCAGGACTGACCCGGTTCTATGAGAACCGGCAGGCGTCGGCGTGGAACCCCGTGATCGTTTTCGGCCAAACACCCCTATTTTTCTATATCCTCCACGTGCACCTGCTGGCCGCCACTGCAAAACTGACTGGACTGTATAAATCCGCGGGCTTAATGGAAACCGCCCTGGCCACGTTCATCGTCCTTATCGTCCTTTATCCGCTGTGTATACAATATCGAAAATTCAAACGGGCGCATCCACATACTCTGCTGAAATACGTCTAGCGTCCAAACAGCCAATGGGGGAAACCATCGGAATCGGTATCGATGTTGAAAGACGGTGTCGGGGTGATTCGATACCGATTCCGATGCCGATCCCGACCCCGAGAGGATCAACATCCCGATTCCCGCAACACAGCATAGAAATTGTTGAAATAGTGCCGCTTCTATCGTTTGGGGGGGAGGACCGTTGTGTGCAGCAAGAACTGTCCTATCATTAAGGGTATGTAATTTATTAATCTTTTCATGGGTAGAATTTTCGGTCATCCGAAAATTCTACAAGGAGGGAAATCATGGATTTTGATCTCGCATATGCAGATTATCTTACCGAAGAAAACATTTCGGAAATCCAGAAACTGGAGGAGGATACCGGCACACGCATCCTTGCCTACTACACCCCGCCGGCTCCGGCCGATCTGAATGATCAACAACTGGAAAATATCAGGGAATTGGAAAAGAAACTCTGTGTTCGATTGGTGGCATATCACGCCCATTGATCAGCCAGGGCTTTTGCCCGTGTTCTGTTTCTTACACGTTTAAAACCGGGGGATGGCATCGGCTCAGCCCGGACTTTGCAACAAAAGGAGGGCCGGTCACCAGGCTTCGTCCCGCTTAAGCGGGACTTCGACCCGACAAGCCGCACGGGCTTACAGCATCCGTTGGAAACACCCCTTCGAATCGAAACAGAGTTATGGCATGTCTCTAAATGCTATATAATTTCAACGTTTTTCATTGGTAGAATTTTCGGCAATCCGAAAATTCTACTTAAACATTGAAGCGAATCGTCACAATGTCGCCGTCCGCCACGTCATAGGTTTTGCCCTCCAGGCGGACCGTCCCCAGCTTCCGCGCTTCTTTGAAACTGCCCGCAGCCATTAGGTCGTCATACGCCAGTACTTCCGCCCGGATGAAACCTTTCTGCATATCCGTATGGATGATTCCGGCCGCCTCGGTGGCCGGCGTTCCCTTCCGAATAGTCCAGGCCCGGACTTCGTCCTCCCCGACGGTGAAAAAGGAGATCAGACCCAGCAAACTATAGGAGCGTTCGATGATCCGGTCCATCGCCGAGGCGGTGATGTTGAATTCTTCGAGAAATTCCGCCGCCTCATCGGACGTCATCTGGGCCAATTCCTGCTCGAGACGCCCTTTGATCAGATCACAGGATTCTCGGTTCTCGAGGCCTGCTGTGTCCGGAAGGGCGTCGTCCTCATCGGCATTGTTGAACAGCAGCAGCATCGGTTTCGCCGATAGAAATGTAAAACCCCGCAAGGTCGGCGAGGTGGCCAGTTCCGGAATATGGCGCAACGGGGTGTCGTCTTCCAATGCATCGCGGCATTGTTCCAGAAGACCCCGCTCCTCAGAGTCGGGTTTTCTTCCCCTGCTCCGATCCTGGCTCAGACGTTCAAGCCGTTTTTCGACCTGGACCAGATCCGACACCATCAACTCCTGATCGATGTCGGTGAAATCGTTTAACGGGGAAGGTGCTTCCGAGCCCGGAAATGAGAAATTACGGATTACGTGAATCAGCGCATCGCAATCCCGCACCTGGGTCCAGAGGCTCTGTTCCTTGCCTTTCTCCTGTTGGGCGCCACCCAGAGCCGGAAGAAAATATTCCACCTGGGCGTAAATCGTTTTCTTCGGCTTGTATATGTCGCTCAAGACATCCACGCGGTCGTCCGGAACCCTGACGGTTCCAATTCGGCTCTCGGAATAGTGCCTTTCATCGGCAATGTTGTGCGTCAGGGCTTCGAAAACGGTTTTCTTTCCAGCCCCGGGAAGGCCGATAATGCCTAGTTTCACGACAGGATCTCCTTATAAAATCGTTTCACGATTTTATGTGGCTTCAGCCTTTGGAATGAGCGCCCCCACCGGGCAGATCGCCGAACAGGCCAAGCAGAGGCCACAGGCGTCCCTGGTTTTTTTGGCACCACCGAACGCCGTTACGACCGTATCGAATCCGCGGCCGGCAAAGGCGAGCATGGGAAGATCGTGCTGCTGGCGGCAGACATAGACACATTTTCCGCACAGCACACACCTGTTCGGGTAGTAATCCAGGCAGGGATGCTCTTCCACGACCCTGGTCTCTTTGAGCTGCTTCTGGAGGTGCTTGGGTTTGAGGCCGATCTTGAGAAATTTGGCAATGTCCTGAAGCGCGCACTTCCTGTTGGCGGGACAGGGCTTGCAGTCCACATCGTGGACCGACAGGAGCAGTTGAAGCGCCGATTTCTGAAGGCGCCGCACCGCCGGGGTGTCCGTGTGAATCTGCATCGAGCCCCAGATCCGGATGGTACAGGAGGCAACAGGCGGATCCATCCCCTCGATCTCCACGAAACACAGCCGGCAGGAGGCCGGTGCAGGCGACATTTCTTTCAGATGACACAGGTTCGGAATATAAATGCCGCTTTCCAGGCACGTATGGAGCAGATTCGCTCCCGGCTCTGCCTCGATCTCGGTGTTATCAACAGTAAGTTTGATCATTTTCCCGCTCGCAACGATTCCCTGTCACCTTGAAACCCATGCGCCCGACTATCATGGGATCTCTACGATTCGTCTTAGGATTAACTTCTCAACGCAAAGACGCGGAGGGCGCAGAGCATATCATCTATTTTGCTTTTCGCTGACCCTTCGAGTGCCTCAGGACAGGTAGGGCGAAAAGCAAAAATGATCGCCCTTAAACAATGATGAGCATTGAAACCTCTACAGAGGCCACCCGATTCCGGAATCCCCCTCTCAGGGATTCCGAAGATAAGATTGCTCCTCTGCGATCCCTGCGTCTCCGCGGTGATTGCTATCATTATTCCTTTCGAGGTGTCTCTTTTGGTTTTTCGACAGCGGGGGCCAGGCCAAGTGGCGACACCCTCCGGACCGCATCGTATTCCGGTGGACAGGCTACCATACACTCCCCGCACTTTACGCACCGCACGAGATCCACGCCTTTTTTGCGGGTGCTCGTGGTGAAAATGGCATCGGTGGGGCACACAGCGACACAGGCTTCACAGCCGATGGCACATGTGTCCAGATCGATGTAAAACGCCGTTAAGCTCCGGCACATGCATGCCGGGCATTTTTTCTCTGTGATGTGCGCTTCGTACTCATCCATGAAATATTGCAGGGAGGTCAGCACGGGATTGGGTGCGGTTTTCCCGAGTCCGCACAGTGAGCCGTTTTTGATGTCCTGGCTCAATGTTTGCAAAAGCTCGATATCTTCCGGGCGCCCCTCTCCCTGGGTCAGCCGTTCCAGGATGGTCAGCAGGTGATGGGTCCCGATGCGGCAAAACGTGCATTTTCCACAGGATTCGTTCTGGGTAAACTCGAGAAAGTAGCGCGAGACATCCACCAGACAGGCGTCTTCGTCCATGACCACCATGCCGCCGGAGCCCATCATGGCACCGGCCTCGATCAGCGAGTCAAAGTCAATGGGGGTGTCGAGAAATTCCTCGGGAAGACACCCGCCGGACGGGCCGCCGATCTGGACCGCCTTGAATTTTTTCTGGTTCGGAATCCCTCCGCAGATATCGAAGATGAGCGTCCGAAGCGTGACCCCCATCGGGATTTCCACGAGCCCCGGGTGCACCACATTCCCAACAACAGAGAAAATCGCCGTTCCCGGGCTTTGCTCCGTTCCGATGCCACGAAACCAGTCTGCCCCGTTTTCCAGGATTGGCGAGATGGTGGCCAGGGTTTTGACGTTGTTGATGATCGTCGGGCGGCCGTTCAGGCCCATTTGGACGGGAAAGGGCGGTCGGTGCAGCGGCATTCCGCGATTCCCCTCGATGGATTGGATCAGGGCCGTCTCCTCCCCGCACACAAACGCCCCGGAGCCCTGGAATACCTGGATATCGAAATCAAATGGACTTCCCAAAATCTGCTTGCCGAGCAGCCCGAGCTTCCGTGCCTGTTCGATGGCGCGGGTAACGAGTTTGACGGCAAGGGGATATTCCGCACGGACATAGACGATGGCGTTTTCGGCACCGACGGCATAGCCGCAGAGGATCATCCCCTCGACCACCTGATGGGGATTGCTTTCGAGAATGGTCCGATCCATGTAGGCCCCCGGATCACCCTCGTCCGCGTTGCAAATAACCAGCTTTGATTCCCCTCCGGCCCCGGCCGCCAGCTCCCACTTTCGGCCGGTTGGGAACCCGGCACCGCCTCTCCCGCGCAACCCGGACGACACGACCTCATCGATGATTCTGGCCGCCGGCTCTTGCAGGGATTTCGCCAGGGCGGCATACCCGCCTTCGGCAATGTAATCGTAAATATCTTCGGGATCGATTTTCCCGCATTTTGCCATGACCACCCGCGTTTCCATGTTGAAACGGGGATAGTCGGTGATGACCGGTATCATGTCGTTGGGTTCTGTGGCCCCAAGAATGTGCTCAAGCCGGGGATCCCCCTCCTCGACAAAAAACTTGGCAAGCATCTTTGCCTTGCCCGGGTGCGTCTCCGGGTAGAGTATGGGTGGAAATCCGGACGCCGGGTTGTCGATGACCACGATCGGTTCCGCATAACAGTGGCCGATGCAGCCGACGCTATGGATACGGGCACTGAGCCGGCGTTCTGCCAGCGCCTCCTCGAAGGCTTTTTTGGTTTCGAGAGCCCCCGAGGCGATACCGCAGGTGGCCATGCCGATATGAATTCTGGGTTCGGTCAATTCAACGAACGATTTTCGGCGGGTGTCCGCTTCCCGGCGAATGCGGAGATAATGTGTTTCAGGACTGGCGCTACTGGGTGGACTCATTCTTGGCCTGGCTTCTTTCTTCCCGTTCCTTTTCAAGCTGAACCCGCAAAATCAGACTCTCCACCTTGCTCGGTGCCATGCTGCCATGGACCGTCTCTCCGATGACGGCCACCGGAGCAATGGCGCAACAGCCGACACAGGCCACACGCTCGATACTGAACTCCCGGTCCCGGGTCGTTTCACCTTCCGAAATCTCCAGTCTGCGCTCGAAATTTTCGAGTATGATGTCCCCTCCCCTCACGTGACAAGCGGTACCCAAACAAACCTTGATCGGATTCCGGCCGGGCGGGTTGAAACGAAACTGGTTATAAAAGGTCGCCACCCCATAGACGTCGCATTCGGAAATACCGAGGAAGTCGGCAACGATCCCGAATGCCGCGGCAGGGAGGTAGGCATGGGTTTCCTGGATCATTTGAAGAATGGGAATGAGCCGGCTTCGATCTTTTTCGAAAAGAGCGAGCCTGGATCGGACATTAGATAGGATAGCTTCTTCTTCGGCCTGTAAGACGTCGTCCATGGGATATTCGTTGACTCTTATTTCTCAGATTTTTTCAAGTGCCCCGTACGCCGACTGGACGCGATCCTTGAGCAGAAAGCACAGCCGCTCCATGAGCGTAAACCCCAAGACGCTGTTTTCACTCATGAGCCCTCTGAGCTCCGAGCCTCGAAACCGCAATATGGAAGAAGGTTTCTGGGTCATTGCCGAGCACATAAGAATGTGCGGTTCCCCCAGAAGCGTCGACCAGCAACCGAGGAGCCGGCCTTTCCCCAGCACCGAGATCACCACGGTACCGGTTTTCTTGTCACCAAGGTCGACACCCCGCTCCAGGTAGACCTGGCCTTCGGCAATCACGTACAGGTGCTCTCCGAAGTCCCCCTGGCGGAATACCACATCTCCCGGCTCATATTCCCGCACCTCACATAGTTTCCCGATCGTTTCCAGGTACTCGGCGGGCAACCCCTGAAAAAACTCACATTCGACGAGACATCGTTCAATTGGGTCGCACTCCATTTTTCCTTCTCCGCTAAACGGAACGTTTACGCCGTTCAGGCAGCCATTGATCCGAGAACGGCGGTATTCAGGTTCAGTTTTAGAAGGTTGACCAGGGCTTGTCAATCATCGCCGGGCCCATGTTTGCGAACGGCCCGGCGAAGCGCGGCACTGTGTACCTCCCCGGCAAAATGAACCGGGCTTTTCCCGTGAATCGGATCCCACCCGGCCGGGTTGGCCGTACAAAAATACTGGGTATCGAGTCCCATGCGCACCACGGCCTCCTCAATGGGCAGCCCCACCATCCGCGCAGCGGCCTCCCAGGTCGCCCCGCAGGGTGCGCCTCGAAGCACGCGAACCTCCGTGATGGTATCCGTGTCAAACTCGACTTCGAACTCGGGAGCCCCGAACGCGTCGGCATAGGGTCCAAGTCGTTTGTGCCGGGCCAGACCGCAGCAGGTGGGCGGCGTGGTCGTTCCTTTGACGCGAATTTTTCGGCCGGATGCGATCATCGGGATGCCGAGAGTGCGGCAGCGTTCGGCCAAGTCCTGGGAGAGGTCCGGATGCTGAAGATAGTCGAGTACCAGGTCCGCCTCGATGGTCTCAGGCAGATATTCGGAAGTATCGTCGATCACCGGAGGCAACAGCAGGTCGATGTCGACAACCTCCAACAAAAACCGGTCGCCACCATGCTCCCGGATGCCGCGAATCTTGGATTCGCCGCTGCCGTTTTGCTGGAACACGGCAATCCGTTGTCTATTTTTTTCGCTCATATCCCTACTTGGTTCCGTTCAATCTTGGTTATTGCAATTGATGAACGATCCATCAAGCCATTGAAATAATAATTATCATGGAAACTCGCCGCGTGTGCTTGCATCCCGCTTCGCGGGGCTCACTTCGTTCGCTCGACAAACGCAGACAATGGCCGGCCGACCTGGCCGACCATTTGGCTCGATGCCCTTCGGGCAAATCCGCAGCCTGTGAGGTGTCGACCTTCGCGAAGCGATGGTTGTCTTTGCCTCTGCATGCCTGCCTGGACGAAGCCTTGTGCGGAGACTGGTCGTGGCGGCAACGTGTATGTGTCCGCCTGCCGGGTCGTAACTTCACGTGAAGCCTGGTCTGCGTCGGTCTGCGGTGAATGATTATTCAGTCTATTCCGAATTGTCTCCATCGATCTGGCTCAGACGCTCATCGAATTCCTTTTTACGGATGTCCAGATCGGTGGTGAGGACTTCCAGCTTGTCGAACAGGGTGTCGATCTCCGTCTGGTACTGATGTATGGCCTGGCCAAGATCTGCGATCTTGGTACTGTCGCCGACACGCGTCGCCGACTGCATGGCCCGGTTCAAGGCATCCAACTCCCGCTCGCGGGAATCGATGGCGTCTTCTGTTTCCTGAATTTCGTTTCCGATCGGTTTGAGTATTCTGGAGCGTTCGGTCACAAGTTCCGAACGCATCCGGCGAAGGGCTTTCTTCGATAGTTTCGGCGGCCCGGTCAATGGCGCCTGTTTTTCCGGTTTGGAAACCTTCGGGCCACGGGGCTCGTCCTCCCACCCGATGGTCTCCAGAAAGCTGCCGTACCCGTCATCGAAAACCTGAATTCCGCCCTTCTGGAATATGACCAGCCGTTCGGCCAGGGCATGGAGAAACATCTCGTTATGGGTCACCATGATGACCACCCCGTCGAAATAGTCGATCGCCGCCAGGAGTGCGTCACAGGACTCCAGGTCCAGGTGGTTGGTGGGCTCGTCCAAAAACAGCACATTGACCGGTGTCGCCAGCAGCTTGCCGAGCATGACCCGGCTTTTTTCCCCTCCGGAAAGCACGCTGATCCGTTTCAGCGCATCGTTGCCTTCAAACATCATGGCCCCGCTGATATTTCTTGCCAGCTGGCGGTCCACGTCCGGATGGGCAAGGATAATTTCTTCCTCCACGGTGTGTGACGGGTCCAGGGTCTGGATATTGGTTTGCTCAAAAAAACCGGCAGCCACCTGGGGATTGTACGTCACGTCACCGGACTCCGGAGCCAGGGCACCCGCCAGAAGCCGCAGCAGGGTGGTCTTCCCCCGACCGTTTTTGCCGACCACGCAAATCCGCTCCCTGCGCCCGACGGACAGGCTGAAACGCTTGATCACCGGGGCTCCCGGCGTATAGCCGAAGGACACATCCCGTGCCGTCAGAACATGCCGCCCCTCAAACGGTTTGCTGCGGAATGAAAAATCGAGATCTTTGATCTGTTCCAACCGGTCCTGTTTTTCCATCTTTGACAGGGTCTTGATACGGGACTGGACCAGGTTGGCCAGCCGTGCCTTGGCACGAAACCGGGAAATAAATCGCTCGATATCCTTGCGCCGACGCTCATCCTTGAGCCGGGTCTTCTCGTAGATCTCCTCTTCCTGGGCGATCTGGGCGTAGTATTTTTCGGTATTGCCCGGAATTTTGCGTACCTTCTTCCGGTGAATCCCGAGGGTATGGGTGACCACGGCATCCATAAAGCCCCGGTCATGGGTCACCAGCAGCACTTCCCGGGGCCAGGTCTGCAGAAACCGCTCTACCCATCGGATGGATGCAATGTCCAGATAGTTGGTCGGCTCGTCCAGCATGAGCAGATCCGGCTCGGAGACCAACACTTTCGCCAGATTCAGTCTCACCTGGTATCCGCCCGAAAACTCGTGGGGATTCCTGGCCATGTCCGCGGGTGAAAAGCCAAGCCCGGCCAGGATTTTTTCCACCTTCCAGTGATGATCCTTTTCCGACCGGGGCAGCTCTTTCGCCCCTTCATCGAGGACCGTCGATTCGGTAAACGCGATGGTCTGACGCACATAACCCAGGCGGCAATGTTTCGGGATGATCACGCTTCCGGCATCCGGTGTCTCCTCCCCGATGATCAGTCGCAGCAGGGTGGTTTTGCCATGGCCGTTGCGCCCGACGAGCCCTATCCGCTCCCGGGGATTGATCTGAAAACCGATATCTTCAAACAGGGTTTGGCGGCCAAAGCTCTTTGTCAGATTTTCAAGCTGGATCATCCTAACGCTTAATCGCTCCCGTACTGTAAGAGGTGGGATACATCATCGCGCAAACTCGCGCATCGTCTATAAAGGAATGCCGAAAGCCTGTCAATCCGGGACCCGAAGACACGGCAGCGGTTTCATGGATGCTTGACACCGCATCGGCATTTTCATAAGCTCACAGGAACGGATTAATTATAATATGCCTGTAATCATTAATAAAATATTTGGACCATCGCCCGATGTGCGGCAGTCTTTAGATAACCACAGGACCCCTTGACCCGTGGATCCATGCCAGAGGCAGGCAAGCCCTGGCCGCCTCCGGCGCCCTCATAGGTGTATCCGCCTCAGGCGGGCGGGTAAACCCTGAATCCGTTTCTCCCCCGAAGGTGGAGGTGAGCCTAAAATTTAGACAGATCATGTTCGCGACGGCTGTGTCGGTACCGGTCCCACCCCCGATCCTGCAATCCGGACCATTTCAGGGACTCCGTAAAGGAGGCAGATGCCATGCCGGAAAATAGAGACATTGCCCAAGCCATGACCATCCGGCTTGACGGCGACATCCCCGAAGCACCCCGAATTGTGGAAGACGTCCGGCGAGCCCCGGACAGGGGCTTCCGGTTGACCCGGGCGCAGACCGTTGTCGCTCTGAAAAATGCGCTGCGGTATATTCCCGAAGAACACCACGCCGTGTTAGCCCCGGAATTCCTGAAAGAACTCAAAACCCGCGGACGGATCTACGGTTACCGTTATCGCCCTGGCGGAAACATCGCCGCCAAACCGATCGATGGCTACTCGGGCAACTGCTTGGCGGGCAGAGCCGTCCAGTTGATGATCGACAACAACCTGGATTTTGATGTGGCGCTCTATCCCTATGAACTCATCACCTATGGCGAAAGCGGAAGCGTTTGTCAGAACTGGATGCAGTACCGGCTGATCAAGCGATACCTCGAGGCCATGACGGACCGTCACACCCTGGTCATGCAGTCGGGGCACCCACTGGGTCTTTTTCAGTCATCTCCCGACCACCCGCGCGTCATTATTACCAACGGGCTTATGGTGGGGCTCTACGACAACCCGGAGGATTGGGAAATCGCCGCCCAGATGGGGGTGTCCGCCTACGGCCAGATGACCGCCGGCGGATGGATGTATATCGGACCCCAGGGCATTGTTCACGGGACCTACAACACTCTGCTCAACGCCGGCCGCAACATGTGCAACGTGCCCGGTGACGGGAACCTGGCCGGGTTGCTCTTTGTGTCGTCCGGTCTTGGCGGTATGAGTGGGGCACAGCCGAAAGCCGCCAAGATCGCCGGTGCGGTTTCGGTCATCGCCGAGGTGGACCCTTCGCGGATTCAGACCCGCCGGGATCAGGGTTGGGTGGACACGGTGTCCGCGGATTTACCCGAGATCTTTTCCATCGCTGAAAAAGCCGTGCAAACAGCCAACCCGCTGTCCATCGCCTATTCCGGCAATGTGGTCGACCTCTTGGAGTACATCGCGGCAAACCGTATCCACGTGGATCTTCTCTCGGATCAAACCTCCTGTCACGTGGCCTACGAGGGCGGCTACTGCCCCCAGGGCATATCCTTTGAGGAGCGGACCCGGCTGCTGGCGACAGACCGGGAGCGCTTCCGGAGCCTGGTGGACACCAGCCTGCGCCGGCACTTTGAACTGATCCAGACCGTCTCCCGCAGAGGCGTTTACTTCTTTGATTATGGAAATGCGTTTTTAAAGGCCGTTTTCGATGCGGGAGTCACCGAGGCGGCAAAAAACGGGGTGGATGCCAAGGACGGTTTCATCTTTCCCTCCTACTTCGAAGATATCATGGGTCCTATTTTCGACTACGGGTATGGACCGTTTCGCTGGGTCTGTTTGAGCGGAGAACCCGATGATTTGGCCAAGACCGACGCAGCGGCCATGGGCTGTATCGATCCGGAGAGACGCCCCGAAGACCGCGACAACTATGTCTGGATCCGGGACGCCGGAAAGAACCGGCTCGTTGTGGGCAGCTATGCCCGGATACTCTACCAGGATGCTGTGGGACGCACCCGTATCGCCCTTAAATTCAACGACATGGTCCGCTCGGGCAACGTTGGGCCCATCATGCTCGGGCGGGATCATCATGATCCGGGCGGCACGGATTCCCCATTTCGCGAGACCGCCAATATCCTGGACGGCAGCAATGTCTGCGCGGACATGGCCACCCACTGCTTTGCCGGCAATGCCGCCAGGGGCATGACCATGGTGGCCCTCCATAACGGCGGGGGCACCGGCATCGGCAAAGCCGTCAACGGCGGGTTCGGCCTGGTCCTGGACGGAAGTCGTCGGGTCGACGAGATCATCCGATCCGCAATGACCTGGGATGTCATGGGTGGCGTGGCCCGTCGCAGCTGGGCGCGAAACCCCAATGCCATGGAAGTCGCCCTGAGATATAATCAGGAGAACGAAAACGGCGATCACATCAGCCTTCCCTACCTGGCAGACGAATCGCTGGTCAGCCAGGTGGTCGAGGCGTTTTTCTCTGGTAACGGCTCGCGGGGAGACATCGTGCCATGATGCTCAAACTGTTTCGCAACGCCCGTATCGTCACACCGAAAGATGAGGGTTCTCCGGCAGCCGGAAAGAATCAGGGTAACGTCATCCGATACGATCCGGGTGCGCTGATCGTAAAGGGCGGCCGGATCGCCGGCATCGGGGAGGAACATGCGGTTCTCGAGGGGTTGCCCGCCGAAGAGGTCCATATGGAGGTCGACTGCAAAGGCCGTTGCCTGATCCCCGGATTTGTCGATCCGCACACCCACATGTGTTTTGCCCGCCTTCGGGAGGCGGAGTTCGACATGCGCATCGGCGGAATGTCCTACCTCGACATTCTAAGACAGGGCGGCGGGATTCTCTCTTCGGTCGAAGCGGTGCGCAGAGAAAGCGAGTCGGGATTATACCGGGGAACCCGGTCCCGTGTCGTGACCGCTCTCGAACATGGGACGACAACCGTGGAGATAAAAAGCGGCTACGGTCTGGATACGGACAATGAGCTCAAGATGCTGCGGGTCATCGACCGGGTGGCCCGGCAGACGCCGCTGGATGTGGTCCCAACATTTCTGGGCGCCCATGCCATACCCCCGGAGTATGCGGATACCCCCGACACCTTTGTCGACCTGATCGTCAACGAGATGCTCCCGGCGGTCAGAGACCAGGGAATTGCCAAACACTGCGATGTGTTTTGTGAAGACGGGGTGTTCACCATCGATCAGAGCCGGCGGATCCTTTCGGCTGCAAAGCAGCTTGGAATGGCCGTAAAGCTTCATGCGGACGAGATCCGTGACCTGGGGGGCGCCGGTCTGGCAGGCGAGCTGAACGCTGTTTCGGCCGATCACGTGTTGGCGGCCAGCGATGAAAGCATCGACAAGATGGCACGCGCAGGCGTCATCGCAACGCTTCTGCCGGCAACCGCATATTGCCTGCGCAAACCGTATGCCCGGGCCCGGACGTTCATCAGCCGGGATGTGCCGGTGGCATTGGCCACCGACTGCAATCCAGGGTCCAGCTACACGGAATCGATGCCCTTTGTGATTGGGCTGGCGGTGCTCAACATGGGATTGTCTCCGGCAGAAGCGTTGACAGCCGCCACGCTCAATGCGGCGTATGCCCTGGGCCTGGCCCGTCGAACCGGCAGCTTAGAGGATGGGAAAAACGCCGACTTTTTACTGCTGAATGGCGAATCACCATCGATTCTGGCATATCATGCCGGGGTCTCTCCGGTTCGCCACGTGTACAAGCTCGGGGAAAAAATCGTTTAACCCGCGGCAGCGGTAGGCCGGAAAGGATATCCCCATGGGCAAGATCGTGGAATGTGTTCCCAATTTCTCCGAAGGCAGGGATCGGGACGTCATCGAGGCCATCGCCGATGCCATCCGGGAGACACCCGGGTGTCGATTGCTGGATGTCGATTCCGGCTGGTCCACCAACAGAACCGTATATACCTTTGTCGGAGACCCGGATGCGATTGTAGCCGGCGCGGTGAACGCCGCCCACATAGCCCGCGCTCGTATCGACATGCGCCGCCATTCCGGCGAACACCCCCGGCTGGGCGCCATGGACGTCTGTCCCTTCATTCCGATCGCCGGCGTTTCCATGGCAGAATGTGTGGCCGTCGCCAAACGGTTTGCCAGCCAGGCGGCTGAAACACTCCACGTGCCGGTCTACCTATACGAGGAGGCAGCGCAGCACCGTGACCGTAAAAGGCTTTCCCGGATCCGGGAAGGGGAGTACGAAGGTCTTGCGGAAAAGCTAAAGGACCCCAAATGGACGCCGGATTATGGACCGGTCGAATTTGTCCCGGAGTGGGGAGCCACCGTTGCCGGGGCGCGTCATGTGCTCATTGCCTACAACGTCAACATCCTCGGCACACCGAACCAGGCACACCGAATCGCCCTGAATTTACGGGAGGCCGGGCGAGGATCAGCCCAACCGGGGCGCCTGAAAGCGGTCAAGGGAATGGGCTGGTTCGTCGATGAAATAAACTCGGCCCAGGTGACCGTTAACCTGACGAACTACCGAATCACGCCCCCCCATGTGTTATTCGAGGCGGTGACACAGGAGGCGGCGGCCCTGAACGTCGGCGTGGCGGGGTCGGAAATTGTCGGGCTGGTGCCTCTGGAGGCGCTGATGATGGCGGCGGACTTCTATTCCGAACAGGAACATCTCTTCATCTACCAGGAAGACCAGAAAATTCGCCTCGCCGTGGATCGACTGGGGCTCCACGCCGTGACACCCTTTGTACCTGACGAAAAGATTATCGAATACCTTGTGGCCGAACCGGCGGACGAACCGCTGGCCGGCGGCAGCGTCAGATCCTTTATCGAAGCGATCGCCGCCCGATCTTCGGCGCCCGGCGGCGGGTCCGCCTCCGCGGCAATCGCCGCCATCGGCACCGCTCTGGGGGCCATGGTGGCCAAACTCACGTACGGCGTGCGCAAGTTCGAAGACGTCGAGCCGCAGATGCGTAAGATAATCCCGATCCTGAATGAGACCACACACGAGCTGATCCCCATGATCGATGCCGACACCGTGGCCTTCAATGCCGTCATGACCGGGCTGAAAATGCCAAAAGCGACAACGGAAGAAAAAGCGGCTCGAAGGGAGAGGATACAGGCCGGCCTGAAATCGGCCGCCGGTGTACCGCTGCACGCCATGCAACTTGCAGACCGTGCATGGGATCCTCTGTGCGAGGTTGCCCGGCATGGGAACCCGGCCTCCACGTCGGACGTTCAGGTCGCGGCAAGGGCTCTCGATGCAGGCATCTGGGGAGCGCACCAGAACGTGCTCATCAACCTGGAAGATATCGCGGACAAGAAATTTAAAACCCGCGTGGGAAAAGAGGCCCAGGCCTTTGCGGCCCGGGCCTCCGAGAAATTCAGAGAGGTTATGGAGCTGCTGGATCGAAGATAGTTCGATGAGCAAGGCACCCCGAATTCAAATATAAGATGTAAATGATGGTTATACGCGTATCATCCAATTTTTAGGGAACATGCGGAAGGCAACCCGCTTGATAAAGGAAACCGGCCATGGCCCCCTTATGCCTGGATAAAGAACATATCACGATCGATGAAGTTGTCGAGGTCGCCCGGGAAAATGTACCGGTTCAGGTCTCACCCCAAGGAGAGGCCAGGGTGGCCAGGGCATGGGATCTGATTTCCCACTGGGTCCGGGAGAAGCGTGTGATTTACGGCATCACCACCGGATTCGGGGCGCTAAGCGATGTGACCATATCGACGGACAACATCGCACAGCTCCAGAAAAACATCCTGCTGAGCCACGCGGCGGGGGTTGGAGAACCGTTTCCGATCGAAACGGTAAGAGGAATCATGGCGCTTCGGGTGCGCGACCTGTCCCTGGGGCATGCCGCCTGCCGGGCGGACGTTCTGCACCAGCTGGTGGCGCTCCTGAACAACGGGGTGTCTCCGATCATACCCGAAAAAGGATCCGTCGGGGCGAGCGGAGACCTTGCCCCTGCCGCGCATATGGGACTGGTGCTCATCGGGCGTGGGGAAGCGTATTACAAAGGAAGGCGGGTGACCGGCGCCAAAGCGCTTGAAGAAATCGGTCTTCCCCCCCTTCGGCTGGAAGCCGGTGAAGGTCTGGCCATGATCAACGGCACCCAGGTCATGACCGCCATCGGCGTTCTGGCGGTGCACGATGCCATCCGCCTGTCGAAGGTGGCGGATATCGCCTGTGCCATGAGCCTGGAAGTGCTCATGGGCAGCCAATCGGAATTCGATCCCCTGATTCATCAAGTGAGACCCCATCCGGGACAGCTGACAACGGCGGAAAACATGCTGCGCCTAACGAAAGGATCGGAAATCATCGCATCCCACAAGGGGTGCAGCCGGGTGCAGGATGCCTACACGCTGCGATGTTCCCCCCAGATCCACGGTGCCAGCAAGGATGCCGTGGCCCATGCCGAACAGGTCATCGAGATCGAAATCAATTCCACGACCACAAACCCGCTGGTCTTCGCGGAAATCGAGGACATCCGACATGGCGGGAATTTTCATGGACAACCGGTGGCAATGGCTGCCGACTATCTCGGTATGGGGCTGGCAGAGTTGGGTAGCGTATCCGAAAGGCGCACCGAACGGATGGTCAACCCCCACCTCAGCCACCTGCCGGCGTTTCTGATACGAGACGGCGGGCTCAACTCCGGATACATGATTGCCCAGTATACCGCCGCGGCACTGGTCTCGGAGAATAAAGTGCTGGCCCATCCGGCGTGTGTGGATTCCATCCCCACCTCGGCCAATAAGGAAGATCACGTGAGCATGGGTACGATCGCCATCCGGCAGACACGGGAGATTATGTCCAATGTGGAAATTGTCGTAGCCATCGAACTGCTCTGCGCGGCCCAGGCATACGATCTCATCACGAAAGACCATCCCATGAAGGCCGGAAGGGGCACCCGGGTGGCCTATGACACTATCCGGAAGCGTGTTCCGTATCTCGAGAACGATCGGGAAATCCACGCGGACATTGATAAGGTCGTGTCCCTGATACGTTCGGGGAAACTGGTCAAATCCGTGGAAGCCGCGGTCGGCACCATCAATGCGTAACAACGCCCGCGCCAGTACATGGTCGAGGAGGCCGCGCCGATGCTTGACAGGTCCATGCCGTTTCCATATACTCGCCCGTGCCGGAAAACGTTAATCTTATTGGAATCATTACAAAAATAAAATCGTTGCACGATTTTATGAAACGCGACGTTGTCGCTCATTGGGCGAAAGGCGCCGTTCTTTCGCTTTAATTAAGGATCTCGATCTAATCTGATAGCGCCCGCGTTGCCACCGCTGTGCGGGATTTACGAGTCACTCCAGCAAGCAGTGGAAAACAATCAAGTTCAGGATGACACCATCATGAAACTATCCCCTCTGACGGCAATCTCTCCGGTAGACGGCAGGTATCGAAAGGCCACCGAAAAACTGACAGACTATTTTTCTGAAGGGGCCTTGATCCGCTACCGCGCCCGGATCGAAATCGAATACTTCATTGCCTTGTGCGATCTTCCCCTACCCGGTCTGGAAAGCGTCAAGAGCCGCCAGTATGATGATCTGCGGGCCATCTACCGGGACTTTACCCTGGATGACGCCACACGCGTGAAGGCCATAGAAAACGTCACCAACCATGACGTCAAGGCGGTCGAATATTTTCTCAAGGAGCGTTTCGATGCCCTCGGTCTGGAAACGGTCAAGGAATTTATCCACTTCGGGTTGACCTCCCAGGATATCAACAACACCGCCCTTCCCCTGTCCATGAAAGAGGCCTGGGTGGAGGTCCTGGAACCGGTCCTGGACGATGTGGTCCGCACCCTGCGAACCATGGCCGAAGAATGGCGTTTGATACCGATGCTGGCGAGAACCCACGGGCAGCCGGCCTCCCCGACACGGCTCGGAAAGGAATTGTATGTGTTCGTGGAGCGACTCGAAAATCAGATCGATCTTCTTCGCCAGGTCCCCTTCGCCGCCAAATTCGGGAGCGCCACGGGAAATTTCAACGCCCATCTGGCGGCCTACCCGGATATCGACTGGCCGGCATTTGCAGACCGGCTCGTCAACGATGCCCTGGGGCTGGCACGATCGAAGGTGACCACCCAGATCGAGCATTACGACAACATGGCCGCATTCTGTGATGGGCTCAAACGGATCAATACCATTCTGATCGACCTGAACCGGGACGTGTGGACATATATTTCAATGGGATATTTCAAGCAGAAGATCAAAGCGGATGAAGTCGGCTCATCCACCATGCCCCACAAGGTAAACCCCATCGACTTTGAAAATTCGGAGGGAAATCTCGGTGTCGCCAACGCCGTTTTGGAGCATCTGTCCGCCAAACTGCCCATCTCACGGCTCCAGCGGGATCTGACCGATTCCACCGTCACCCGCAATATCGGCGTCCCCTTTGGCCATATGTTGATCGGCCTGAAATCCCTGCTTAGAGGTCTCGGCAAACTGATCATGAACGGGGATCGCATCCGGGAAGACCTTCAGGCAAATTGGGCGGTGGTCGCCGAGGGGATTCAGACCATTTTACGACGCGACGGCTATCCCGATCCGTTCGAGGCGTTGAAGGCGCTCACCCGGACCCACGGGAAAATAGACCGCGACACGATTGCCGCGTTTATCGACTCCCTGGATGTCGCAGACGCCGTAAAGAAAGAGCTGAAGGCACTGACACCGGAGACGTATATCGGTGTCGATCTGTTTTAATCCAATTTCCCGATCGCCTTTCTGATTCTTGGATGAAATTGGGGTGAAGGATTCTCAGCAGGATCGGGATCGCTATCGGTATCGGGTTCGGTATCGATTTTGAAAAATGGCTTTAGGAGCGTCCGATTCCGATCCCGATAGCGATCCCGACGCCGAGAATGTTAACAATGATTAGGACTCCAATAGCCTAACCTTAATCGTCTCCGCAATATCCCCCTCAAAAGAGTGGCCCACATCGTCAGCTTTGAGCTTGGTGTCTTTTCGAAGCAGTTCCTCATCCAGCTCACCGGTGGGGCTTGATTTATAGATCATCTTTACCCGAACGGTGACACAGACATCCATTTCATCGGTTACAGGAATACATTTCATCGTGATAGATCGATCCTTTCATATAAAAAGCGAGAATAAATGAAAACCGGTTCATACCCGCCCAGCCTATGTTTATGCCACAGGCGCCTGTCGGCATGGTTTCTCCGTTTGCCCGTGGGCCCGTTTGCCGGTTGGCCAGTTTACCCGGTTGCCGACAACCTGTATCTTGTATCCTGCATCTTGTATCCCGCCAGCATCCAGCATCCAGCATCCAGCATCCAGTATCCAGTATCAAACACCACTTGGACCCTTGAACCCTTGAATCCTTGAACCCTTGAATCCTTGAACCCTTGAATCCTTGAACCCCTGAATCCCTGAATCCCTGAATCCCTGACACTTTTAAAAGTATAAAAAAATTGCGGGTTTTGATCAACAAAGGATGGTCAAGTTTCTTCGTTGACACTATGCGATCAGTGGCTGTAATATAGCTACATTTAATCCGGTCCCCCCGATTATTCCACGACACTTTCGGGCCGGTGCAGACATATCCGCCGACAATCGCTAAGGAGGCCATATGGACTTCAGCCTATCCATGGACCATGAAATTCTTCGGGAATCCGTACGCGGTTTCGCCGAAAAGGAAATCGGGCCGCTGGCCCAGGCGCTCGACAAAGAGGAGTCGTTCTCTTACGACACCATGGCCAAAATGGCCGAACTTGGACTTTTTGGAATTTTTGTTGCCGAGGAGTACGGCGGGCAGGCCATGGATTACCTGTCCTACATCATCGCCACCGAGGAAATTGCCCGGGTCGACGGCTCCCACGCGGCGACCGTGGCGGCAGGAAATTCGCTCGGCATCGGCCCCTTATATTATTTCGGTAATGAGGATCAGAAGAAAAAATACCTGCCGAAGCTCTGTACCGGCGAGGCCCTGTGGGCATTTGGTTTGACCGAACCCAATGCCGGGTCGGACGCCTCCAATTCCAAAACCAATGCGGTTCTGGACGGAAATGAGTGGGTCATTAACGGCAGCAAGATTTTTATCACCAACGGCTCCACAGACATCAGCATCGGTTTGACAGTCCTCTGCAAGACAGGCACCCGGGATGACGGCAGACCGGAGCTGTCATGCATCCTGGTGGAAAACGGCACGCCCGGGTTCGTCGCCAAAGAAATGCATGACAAAATGATGTGGCGCGCCTCCAATACCAGCGAACTTTACTTCGAGGATTGCCGCGTGCCCCGGGAGAACCTGCTCGGCAAACGCGGCCACGGGTTTTACCAGATGATGGAGACCCTGGACGGCGGCCGCCTTTCCATCGGGGCCATGGGGCTCGGCGGCGCCCAGGGCTGTTTCGATATGGCCGTAAGGTACGCCAACGAACGGGAGCAGTTTAATCGACCCATTGCGACATTTCAGGCCAATGCATTCAAACTGGCCGACATGGCAACGGAGATCGATGCCGGCCGGATGTTGCTTTATCGCGCCTGTTGGCTGAGAGATGAGGGCAAGCCGTTTTCCAAAGAAGCCGCTATGGCAAAGCTGTATTGCAGCGAACTCATGTACCGGTGCGCCAACCATTCCGTACAGCTCCACGGCGGGTATGGATTGATGAAGGAATACGACGTGGAACGCTTTTACCGGGATCAGAAACTGCTCGATATCGGCGAGGGAACCTCGGAAGTACAGCGTATCGTGATCGCCCGACACATCGGAGCGAAATGTCTATAAATCCGTATGCCCGTTTGCCGGTTTGCCCGTTAGTCGAAATCGGAAACATCGTTTGTTAAAATAGACGTCATGGAAATCAGGAGGGGACATGGCAGAAGAAACTAAAAAACCATATATGAATGTCGATTTCTTCGAGGACCTCACCGGGGACATAGAGACACCCAAGGCAGCCGGAGTGGAAGATGTCGGTGTCCGGGTGCGTCGACTCCGTGAAGAAAAGGGAATTTCTCTTGGAGAGCTGTCTCAGCTTACCGGCTTCGACAAGAATCTGCTGTCGGATATCGAAAGCAACAAAGTCCAACCCCAGCTGGGCACGGTGATCAAATTGTCAAAAGCCCTGGACAGTGCATTTGGCCGCATCGTATCCGGCGTCGGGGACAAACTCTATTCCATCACGCGCCGCGGTGAGCAGAAAACCGTATCGCGATCCACAGGGAGCAAAGGTTCCCAGAAACTGTACACCTACAAAGCGCTGGCCCCGGAAGTAAAAGGACGACACATGGAGGCGCTGATCGTACAACTCGAGGAAAATCCCGAGGGCGACATGTCGGTTCATGACGGGGAAGAGTTTATCCACGTTCTCGACGGTACCGCCAGTTTAAAAATAGGGAGCGAGGTGTTCGAGCTGGAGCCCGGAGACAGCGTCTATTACCTGTCCACCACCCCACACTTGATTGCATCCAAGGAAGGAAAGACAACCATCCTGGCTGTCCTCTACGAAGGATGACCCAGGAAGGGTTGTGGCGTGATTTCTTTTAAAGAATGGGGGTCGCGCGAGTTTGTCAACAACGTCTCCTAGTCCTATTCTTTTTGAAGCAAAAATTAGAGGACGCGCTTTTCGTCGATCAATTCGATCGCACGGATTTTCCACGACCCACCCACGGCTGCAAATGTCACCAGGGCGTGATACTGATTTTGGCGGTAGTGGGTATGGCCGAAATGGTTCACCGACCCGCTGACCGACCACTGAGTGTCAGCAATAAAGTCATTGTTAGCGGTTCGTTTCACGTTGTCGACCGTACGGATTTTGACCTCGTCAACGTTCGCTCTGGCCCCGCCTCGATTTTCAAACTCTAGAGCTTTTCTATTCTCCAGGTAGATCCGGGTAAGTTGATCACCGCCGACGCTGACCGCCAGGCGGTCGTAAACCCGGCTTTCGTTGCGTACATCGAAGGCACGGTAGACATTGGACAGAAGTCCATTGAGAATTTGAGAGGTGCGCTGAGTAGAGGGTGTCCAGTGGGACATCCAGGGCAGGTCCATAGGATAGGTGGCAAATGGATACAGCACGAATCCAGCAATAGCGGCACCAGCCAGGACGGGCCGGCTCACTATCCATTTTTTTCGGATCGCGGATACCGCCAGCAGCGCGGCGACACATAGGAACATCAGGATCGAAATCAAGGGAATCCTTTTCTTCTCAATGGTAATGGTTTCGATCACCGGCACCTGGTACCCGCCCAGGCGACTTTTCCATATGAGCTGGTTGTCATCCGGCGATAGAATCATGGTGGCACCGCCGAACGGATCGGTGGTGGTGGCTTCGACTTTCTGAACCGAATCCGAGAACATTCGCCAACCAACGCTGATACTGTCCGCCAGCCCGGGTGTTTCATGCACCAATGTCAGACCAACGATCCCATTATCGAGGCTTTCGATTACCGGTTCCGGTCGCACGGTCACCCCGGCCGGACCAAGGGTGACAAAATCGGCCCTGGCCATAACCGGTTTGGAAGGCTGCCCGTCGATCATGATGGGATTGGCCCTTTGAAAGACCTCCAGAATGCCCTCCTTTACAGGTGCCAAAGATTTGATCGGTATACTGCCCATCCCCTGGTCATCGACGCCCAGAAATTGAACCGCGGCCCGCGCCTGGATCAGGACTTCCTGCCGAACCTCGTAGGGCTCGACCGAAAGATAGGTCATAATGGGGTTGGTGAGCCGGCGCGCGCCCCTGGGGCGTTGGCCGCCCCCCTGCTTGGCCTGGGATACCGGCAGGCTGTATTGGGTGGCGATTCGAGTTGTATCGAATGGCAGCATGTCGACATTGCCGGTCACAACATGTTCCTGAAACACCAGAGAAAACGCCATGACCGAAAGTGCACCGGCGGTATAAGCACCGATCTTCACCCCGTACGGAATATGTTTGATGAGTTGAAAAACAGATAAAAACACACCGGCGAAAAAAAAGTGCCCCACATCCACTGCCAGGTTGAACATAAACAACGCCGGCAGTTTCTGGTCGTTTGCCAATTCCAGTACGGTCGTCTCGTGGGCATAGGAAAGGCCATGCAAGAGACCGAAGAGAAACAGCAGGGGAAGATATGGGGCAGTGTTCGCTTTACGTGCCGCCGCGACGGCAAGCAGAAATACCAGAATTAGGCCCAAAAGATCGGTAAACAGCAGATCAAACCCGGGTAACCCCAAATCGACCGGCACCATGGATGCGGCCTGCCCGAAGGTATAGAAAAGCAGGTATTTAAAAACGTTGCGGGTAGAGGCCAGCAGCACCATGACAAAGACCAGCAGGACATGGATCCCTTTGAAGAGCAGGTGCTTAACGCCGATGAAGAAATGTTCCCGTACGACTTCACCAAGGGATCGGGTGGCGGGCATGAGCGTCTTCAGCGGGATGTGAATGCCTTCCAGGGAGCGCAGGAACAATCCCTGCCGGATCGATCCGTCGAGCCACTGGACCGTCATCGATGCCCCGTTTCGCATCCAGGGCAGCAGTAGTTCATCCTTTGCCGACAGCGGTTTGCCCGATGTCGTGGCCGTCGCCTGCACCACGATCCAGCCCGCCTGGTTGATATACTCCAGCTCGGATACCTGAAACCGGTCCGGAAAGATAGGCGCCTTGATGGCCCATACCAGCGCCTGGGTGATATCGGCCTCGACCACATAGCTCTTTTCCGACTTTTGAATCAGCCGAGCTTTTGTAATACCCACGTCATCGGCCAAGGAAACAGAAGCGCTGGTTAAAAAGGCTAAACCCAATAAAACATATGCGATAGATCTCTGCATCGAGGAAAATTGATTTAAAGACGTGAAATTATCTTAGCCGCAGACGGCCGCGGCCTATAAAAATCAGTTGCCTTCGACAACGATATGGTAGTTCTGCCGCAGCTCATTAATTTTCGCCACTTGGCTTTCCCGGCCTTTCAGCAACAGGTAATCGGTCCTCAGATACGATTCCATCTGCTCAAACGGCGGCAGTTCCGGTTCGTGCTCAGCTGTTACGCGCACATAGTGTATCCCTTGAAAAGATTCGACAGGGCCGCGCCACTCATCCAACGGTATGTCGAATACAACATCGGCAAAGGGTTTACCAAAAGTCATGGCGATGGTCTGAAAAGAGACCTTGTTGTATTTAGTGCTTAACATCAGGGAGAAGTCACCCAGGCCGGCAATGCCGTTCGCTTTTTGGAGCTGAGTGATGAACTGCTCCGGCTTTCCCGGCAGCTTCGTGCTGGCAAATGAAAAATAGACCTGCTCGAACGAGCGGGACGGCGATGTCAGATAGCGATCCCGGTTGGCCTCGTAGAATGCACGCAGCTGGGCCACTGACGGCTCGGGAATGACCTCGGTCAAAGAGGTGCGCATGATATTCAATATCCGTTTCCGAACCCGATAGTCGTTCTTGTCGAAACCGCGCTTGTAGGCTTCGCGCAATAGGACCTCATCCTCGATATGGCCTTCGATAATCGATTGTCGCGTTTCGGGGGTGATCGCTTTCTGGGCGATGCTTTCCCGCTGTTGGACCAGGGCATCGATGGTTTGGGTGGTGATACGGATCGTCTCACGATCCGGCGGGTTAAGATGAGTGTAAACCGAGAAGGCAATGAGGCCCAACAGAATGAAATGCAGTATCGGGGATTTAAGTATGGACACCAGCGCGTGATTCACATGCATGCCATTGAATAAGTACGGAACTATAAAATGCCCGTCCTGATTTAAACTAGAGCTAAGCCCGCTTGACCGTATTACCTATTTTGATTACATGCAAATCGGGAGTGGGGTCAGCATTTGGAGTACAGATGATAAAAAAGCGCGGCGGCATGTTTACCACCGCGCTGGATAGAACTGTCTCAAGACTAGTGCTTTCCGTGATCCTTCCACTTGGGATCCACGTAGAACGGATCGGTGATGCCTTTCTTGCGCATGGCCATGCCGGTCAGGATTTCCCGCAGCGCCATATAGGCTGACTTGCGGCTCAGATAGGTGGGGTCGGTCAACGGGTTGAGTTCGACCATCTCCACTCCGACCACGTTGGTGGCGGCCGCGACACCACGCAGCATGGGGAACAGTTCCCGGGGCGTCATGCCGCCGGGCTCGGGTGTGCCCATGCCGGGCGCGTAAGCCATGTCCAGGACGTCGGTGTCCAGCGATAGGAAGACATGCTTCACCCGCATACCTTTCACCTCGGCCAGCACCTCCTTGAGAACCTTGCGCCACCCTTTGGCGTCGATCTCATGCATAAAGCGGTATTTTACACCTTTGCGCCGCATCCAATCCAGGTCGCCGCCCCCCGGCTTGTACGAATTAAGGCCGATCTGAATGAAATGCTCACCTTTCACATGCCCCTCATCGATCAGGCGGCGCACCATGGCACCGTGGGTCAGGTAGTGGCCGAACATCAGCGGAATGCCGTCGAAATGGGCATCCCAATGGACCACCGCCACCTTGCCTTTGCCGTACTTGTCGGTAACGGCAACCACGTCGGCATACATCAGCGAATGGTCGCCACCAATCACAACCGGGATCACTCCGGCATCAACCACCTCCCGGACCAGATGATGGACGGTAACGGCCGTACGCTCTGCGGACCAGTTGTCGACGACCGCATCACCGTAGTCGACAATCTTGAATTCCTGCATGAAATCGATATCTCCGACTACCGGATGCGCCACCTTCAGTATGCCTCCCCACGCAGTGTATATCGGCGCCGATCTCAGCGCCGAAGGACCAAAGCCGGTGCCGCGCATGCCAGAGGACAGGTCAATCGGAGCGCCCATGATGGCGATGTCGACTTTACCGGCGATCAGATCCTGCGGGCATAGGGCAACCGGTGCACGGAAGAAGGTAGGGATACCCATCTTCCCGGTGCCGCCAATCGTGCGCTGAATATCGATGGGCCCGGGTTTACGATCCTCGATCGTCGAGCAGTCCCGATAGAACTGGAGCAGGTCCTTGGTCGGATCCCGCGGCTCCAGCGGAACGGCATCGGGGCTTTCCCTGAAAAGCTCGATAATCGGTTTTTCTGTCTTCGGGTCGAACTCTTCGGCAGCGACAACGACCGTCGGTCCCAAGAAAACAAGTGTCGCGATGCTGACGAACATCAGTGTTAACCGTTTATGTTTGGTCATAATGCTGTCTCCTTTACGATTCCCTTATTGGCGCCCATCAGAGAAACACATCAATGAAGTAAGGCTATGTTGAATTCAAGTAAAACACTAGTGCCAATGGTGAATATTTTCAAGCCGTCGTCCTTTTCGGTGTGGATAGCAAATGATCCTCCCGAAGTCTGGGGTCGCACCAAGAGTCTGGGGTCGCACCAAGCTACTCAACTGTTGTTACGCGATAATATGTCGATCCGGGGGCGGTGTCTGGACCTATATCGCCTATTTCACGGTCGAAAAGGGCATTATAAGGAATCACAGACTCTCCCAGTTCGCTGCCGTGTTTCGAGGCAATAATTTCACGCCCCTCAGCCCTATCATTCAGTTTCTTTTTCACTGATGAAACAAATAGTTGGCTTCCTATAGCTATAGTCTGAGTCCACACAACGCAACAGGAGCTCACCATCCTCGATAATCGCAGCGTGATATCGATCTTCCCCAAAAGCGGCGTTGCGATTCTTGCGCTGGTTATATTCCTGGGCGGTCCGCTTGCTTGCATTTATTATCTACTTAAAACTCATGCTCCTTAACAATGAACGCCGAAGATTTTGCATGATCGATAAAATTTCCCTCATCTTCCAGCAGCGCGGCACTTAATTTCTGGCCCTCAGGTGAGCTCATCGCTCCCATCAGTTCTTCTTCTGATTCAAACCACACCTCTGCGACGCCATCATATTCCGGCAACATTCCTCTCGAACTTTTTAGCCCTTCGTTCATAGGGGTGTCCACGGTATGAGATTGCACGTATTTTTTGGCCCTCATGGTGTCAGCATGTTCCATAAAGAAAGGGCCATGATTATTCATCCAATAATCTTGGAATTGGTCACGGGTCATTTCTGGATGTCGGCGTAAACACATAACAAGTTTGATCATTTTTATATGCTCCTTTGTTGCTTCGGTTTGTCGTGAGAACGCTCACCACCGCCATGCGTTCAGTCTTTAGAATTTGCCGTTATCGTTTTTCCATTCGGTTCGCGGGGGGATTGCTTCCGTGGTGTCCCAGTGCTCCACAATCTTACCGTCTGCTAAACGGAAGACTTCAAAGCCGATTTCCAATACGTTGAAGTCGTAATCAGTGTGGGCAAAGACATAGTCCACCATCCTCGAATATACGCACGATATTGACGCGCGGAGAGGTTTGCGACAACCGCTTAAACAGCTCCGCCAAGCCTTCGCTCCCCTCCGGCGTCAGGGGATTGTGTTGAATATATTTATCTTCATTGACCACAGACACGGATTCCGGGTCTCCTGTTTCAATGCCTTTTAGTAAATTGCGGATCTGATCTTTTCTTTTCGAAGTCATCGGTTGTTACACTTCCTCTTGTATCAGCCGACGTGGAAATGAGCTGCGGTCCTGATGGGTGCCGGGCCCGCACGGCCTTTACGATGAACCGCCGCACTAAACGCCGTCAGCCCCACTGGCTTTTTATGCACTACTCTTTTAAACTAAAGCGACTTTCCCAACCTTCATCGCAATCAATCCCACCGCAGACATACCACCTCAATTTACCTTCATGGGGACCATCACCTTTATCTATATCTTTATCAAGATAAAAAATTTCTTTTTTATATTCGCGTCCATAATCCAATATTTGGGGGTCCATCGGATTTAAGGTGTTGGTAAATATAGCTTCGTTGTCAGCATGAACATAAACGACATAATCTTTGTAACCGCTTGATTGCCAATAGATAAAAAGAAAGAAAATAATTCCGAAAACTATTAATCCAACGGCGAGTTGTCCTAAAGAGTTCAACATTTGATCTTTACCGAGTTTCATTCTTAACAGTATGGCATAACGTTAAAGTAAGCTGAAGCTGCGATCCCGGTGAAGATCGAGGCGTTGGAGAAGGCATTTAAATTGTGAGACAACCGCGTTTCTCGCTGTCAGCCTGAATGCCTGGTTCGTCGTTTCTTCCGGTTAGCTTATACCCCCCCAAACCTCGCTATTCTCAGTGGACACAAGCCGCTTTGCAAATCTAAGGGAGCCAGATACAAATGCCCCTGACGTTAAAAATGGTGCTCTCTTTACTTTTGCCATTGTGATTCACCACAATCAATGCCGGGGCAGACGAACCACTGGAGAGAACCTTTTTCCGGTCCGTCACCACCATCGACTATCATGTCTTCTACAAAGCAGTCGGCAGTGGGCATTAAAATATTATAGTTTGTCATTGAGTTTATATGATACCCGGTCATACTTTGAGCGCATGTGGACAAAAGAGCCGATAACAAAAGCAACACTGTCAGAAGAGGAATATTTATGAATTTAATCATCATTAATTTTAATTGCTCTTATCCGTCCAACTGGTAAAATTGGCGCTCATAAACCGTTTTGCCTGAATCGTTTTTTCTTTATGGGCCAAGAAGCAGATGAAATGCCGTGGAAAAATGCTCTTTACTGCAATAAAACCTTTCAGCCTGGAATGATTATCCTTGATTCCCTCTGAACTATGGCGGATATTGAAACCCCTATTTTCCGCTTCTTGAACAGCTGATTCAACAGAACTACCTATTGAAATGTCCTGGTAAAATTCATTAACCGCTTTCTCGGCAGAATACACCATGTACATATAAAACCCTGTAAAAAGACCGAGAAATATAAAGAGAGTGCAGATTATGGAAGCACTTTTTTGTAACAAATTGTCTTTTTTGTTTCCCATAGTCAAAAAATGATTGCGATTTCACTATTCAGGATAACAGTGAGAAACCAAAATTAAAAAATTCATCCAGAAAAGAGGGTTAACTGTCATTTCGGCAGATTGAAAGATACGCAGGTGGTGTGGTCGGCTCGATTGACGTTTCCGCACTTTGGGCACATCCACGGGTTTGATCAGTAGTGCGCATCTTGACCCGCACGGTCCGGAGGATCAATCGCTGTGAACCACTCGGTTCTTGCCTGCTGCCTTTGCCAAGTACATACGGCGATCCGCTGTACGAATGAGATGCCGGAGGTCACGATCCACATCGGTGGGCACGATGCAATTGGAGGCGCCCACGCTGACAGTAACGCGGTTTCCGTCGAATTCGTCTCCGGATACGGTATTCCTGATCTTCTCCGCTAGTGCGGCGATTGACTCAGAGCCTGTTGCGAACAGGAGGACCACGAACTCCTCTCCGCCGAATCGCGCGACGACATCAGAAGCACGGATGGCACCGACGAGCCTGTCAGCAACGCCCTTAAGGACGGAGTCGCCTTGGAGATGACCGAGCGAATCGTTGATGGCCTTGAAGTCATCAATGTCAATCATAAGTAGGCAGATTGTGTTTCGACCTCGTCTAGCAACATAGAGAAGCTGTTCGGAGATTTGAAGAAATCCGCGGCGATTGAAGAGCCCGGTCAATGGGTCTTTCATCGCCTGATGGGCAAGCTTTTTGTTCTCCTTCCAAAGGCGCTTGAGCGTCTCTGAAATGAGCTGGAACTCTGGGGTGAGGTGGTCGTAGATCGAGAGCATCGCGATGAATCTGTCGACGTGTTCCTCGTACTCATCTTCAGGGCTCTTGTTAGATGTTGAGCTCCGAAGTGCATGAAACAGAGTCTCGAATGCTGGATGGAGCATAAAGAACTCTAAGCGGTACGCGAGGATGAAGGCGTCTTTGAGTCCCAGGTTTTCGATAGGTTCTTCGAGCAAGGTGCGAGATTTGTCCGCGAGATGTGTGAGTTCATCCAGCACCGTCGCGGGCTCGTCGAATACCTGCGGGAGGGAGCTTCTGTTGGCGAGTGCTGCGAGCGTTTTCCAGTAGTCTATGTGTGTCGTTTCTTCGCCTGCCATCTGATTCCAGAAGTCCCTAAGTTGCGGATCGTCTGCGGCGTCAGCAAGCCGCTGATACGCTTCTGCGGCGTTGCTGTCGATAGATAGGCAGTTCGCGATGATCGATGATATCTCAGTATTGGTCATGGCGATTCTCCGTATTGAGGATATACCACCGGCTCAGCTGGGTTATTAAGACGGCCTCACGTTTTGGCTAACCGGCTGGCGTAAAGGGCGGTAGGCGCTGTAAGCCAGTCCGCCGTTCAGCCAGTGACTATGCACTATTGGGATCATCTGTATTAGATTTCAATAGAGTCCGTTGTTCGGCCAGCCAATCTATTGCCTCCGCCTTCGCTCTGAATACTCTTGGAATCGAGTGTGTATCCTCTTGGCGATACACTTCAAACGCCCTTAATGTTCCAAAGGCTAAGTCTTGTGGTGCCACCAAAGCCATCCTATTCGGTTCCAAAAATTTCGATTTTCCATATTCCGCTATCTCCCTAATCTCATCCATGCTGAAATTGAAAAATATGTCGCCAAAATCCCACAATCTCAGATGATATGAACGCTCATCTGCAAGCTTATCGATCACGATCTTAGCTTCACCAATTGTTGGGGCTCTCGAAAAGTGAATCGTCGTAAGCCCATCGACAGTTTGAATTGTGCAATGTTCAAGCAACGGCTCAACTTTCATTTGATGCATAACAGATATTATACCGCCGAAGTTTTTGGGGAAAAACCGCTGCCTTGCGCGGTGTAAGACGAATCCATCTTATCGAAAAACTTCCATAAATATTGCGTAAAAGCAATTGTTTAATGCCAGGTTGCGTCTAAATAGCCGGTGGACTTAACCCGCTTGCATGGGGGTGATTGGAAGGATTCAATGATTCGAGGAGCCAAGGGGTCAAGTCAAAAGCTAAAGCGAATGCCATAAATATATTCCGTTTGAACCTGTTGAGTTTCTGTTAACCCGATATTGTTTCGGGGTGGCCGGATATGGACATGCTCGGTATCGGAATCGAGACAGAATGGCCAACTTCGAAGTCGATACCGATGACTCGGCAGCTTTCAACCGCGTCAACAATCCACACATGGGAACGGAATTCCGACAGTTGCTATATTCCAAAATCCGTCAACATATATGGATACAACGTTTGGGTTAAACCCATTGCAGCAGCCGGGCGATGGTTTTGCTGCCAAGGGACACCGAAGGGCTCACCCGCACGACGACCGATCGGCCTTCCCGAACCAACCGGCGCAGTTCGGTGGTCAACACCCTCAGCCGGTCGTAGGTGGCCGTGTCGAACCGGGCGCGCCGTAATGCCATCTTTCGGAGATAACCCCGCGGCACCGGGACAGACTGGCCCCCGGCAAGAATACGGTACCCCGCGGGAGCGCCCTTTTCGAGGATCAGGACGTGAAGGAGCCGGGGATCTTCGTCCGGGCCCCATGCGATCGTCGCCTCCTGGAGTTGGCAGAGCCAGCGAGCCCGGCGAATCAGGTGCCCGGCGTGAACCAGAATCCCCTCCATCATATCGGCGACCCGCTCCGGGTCCCACTCCCATTCTTCTTCGTCTCGGTCCTCAGACGCGTCACAGGAAAGAGACGCATCGGCATCCGGTTCCTCCGGGACGCAGTGGCGTTCCTGCCACAGTCGTCTGCCGATACGCATCAAGGCTCGGTGCAGGTGACCGGCGCAGAGATCATCGTCATGCCGTATTTTGAACCGGTCGACGCCGTCAGAAAACACATCCGGATCCGGTGCGAACTCCGGAGAAAACCCTAAGACGGCAGCCGGACGTGCGGCGACGGTGCCGCCTTCGATCGCCCTCCGGATTTCAGCAAGGGCGATGGGAATCCTCTCCGATGGGAAGGGGCCGACAGTGAATGCCCCTGTGGGCTCTGGGGACACATTCGAAAAGTCTTTTACGGTGTAGCAGAGACTCCGATTCCCGTCACGCAGCGCTCTGTTATAGGGTGGCGACAGGTGCTTGATCTCGTCGGCTTCGGCCAGAGCCGCTTCCAGGGCGGTGCCGGTGACATCGAGGGAGATGTCTTTGGCCTGGGTCAGCATCTCAAGGATGTGTTCCGGGTGGCGGGCTTTCTTTCTAAAATAGCTGTTGACCCGCGACCGTAGAGACCGGGCCTTGCCCACGTACAGCACGTCGCCGTTGCCACGGTGCATTCGGTAGATGCCCGGTTCAGGGGGCAGCGACAGCCTGGCGGACTCCGGCATCGGATAGACGCGCCCACCTTTACAGCGGTCGGCCGGCTCCGAGAGCCACCTGCGGAGATCCCCCAGGCGGGTAATATCGTAGTGTCGTCTCAACTGTTTCACAAATTGCACCCACAGCCGCGCCGTGGCCTGGACGTGATCTGCCGACCGTTTCAATTCCCCAATAGGTCGGCCGATATATCCGGCCAGAGCGCGAAGGCCCCTTCGGGGCAATTCCGGAAGAAGCCGCACGGCAATTTCATGGGTACAGATGATGTCGAATGGAAAGGGGACTTCCGGGGCATGGGCTTGGTGCAGGCGGCGCAGAAACGGTGTTTCAAACCTTGCATAGTGGATCACGGCAGGACACCCCATCGTCCCGATGCCGGGGTCTGGTCTGCCGGCCGCCCGTGACAATTGTGCCCACACCCTGGCCGGTGAGTGCGCATCGGACAGACTTTCCGGCGTAATTCCGGTGAGGCGCCGGATCGGCCGGGGGATATCGACCCCTTCCGGGAGTTGGACCAGGTGGGTGTTGATGGGAATCTCGTCACGGGTTCGGCATTCTTTTGCAACGACGGTTGCCCAGCCGATTTCAAGCAGATGGCCCCGATCCGGAGTGGCGCCGGTCGTTTGGCAGTCGATGACCAGTACGGGCAAGGTATCAAGGATCGGGGAGGTCATAATAATTCAGGCTTATTTCACCACATGGATCACCCGCCGTCGCTGAAGCTCCGGCGAGGCAGGCAATGAACACAAAGATTGCTGGATTCCAATATCGCCGTTGCCATAAGTATGTTCCGTTTGAACATAGCGAGTGCCTGTCAATAGGATACCGTAATTGGGGGAGTCCGGATATGGACATGTTCGGTATCGGGTTCGCTATCGGAATCGAGACAGAATGGCCAACTTCGAAGTCGATACCGATGCCGAACCCGGTACCGATACCGATAATTCCAAAACGTTCGGACCTGTTTACAATCTACGCATCGGAACGGAATTCTGCCAGTTGCTATAGATACCTGCCGTGGGAAACGTCCGGCTTTCGGTTATGCCAGTTCCTTGTAGACCTCAATAAGCTGATCCACCTTGTCGGAAAAGTGGGTAACGGCCTCTTCAACCGGTTGGGGAGAATGCATATCCACGCCGGCCTCCTGCAGTTCTTCCAGGGGCCACTTGCTCCCGCCCAGTTTGAGAAACTCCAGGTAGGTATCCCTTGACGGAGCCCCTTCACGGAGCACCTTGCGGGCCAGCGAGATCGCCGCCGAAATACCGGTAGCATACTTGTAGACATAAAAGGCCGAATAGAAGTGGGGAATCCTCAAGCACTCCAACGCCAGCACATCATCGATGACCAAGGTGTCGCCGAAATAGATTTCCAGCAGTTCACGGTAAACGCTCGTGATGACATCGATGGTCAGGGGTTTATTGTGCTCGGCCATGTCATGGGTGATCTTTTCGAATTCGGCAAACATGGTCTGCCGGAACAGGGTCGCCCGGATATTGTCGATCTCCCGGTTGATGATGTACGCTTTCATGGCGGGATTATCACGATACAACTCAAGCAGGTAATTGCCGAGGAGTATTTCATTGAAGGTGGAGGCCACTTCCGCCACAAAAATCGTGTAGTCGTGGTACACATATGGCTGGTGTTCTATCGACAGATAGGAATGCATGGAGTGGCCGGCTTCGTGGATCAGTGTGTAAAGACTGTTGATGTTGTTCGCCTCGTAGTTCATGAGAATATAGGGGGGAGAATCATAGCAGCCGGAAGAGTAGGCGCCGCTCCGTTTACCCCGGTTTTCGAAGCGATCCACCCACCGCCCAAGCAGGCCCTTTCCCAGCACCTCCGTATACTCCTCCCCCAGAGGGGACAAGGCCTTCAGGCTGGTCCCGGCAGCCTCCTCGAAAGGCATGTGAAAATCGATATCCCGTATAATCGGTGTATACGTGTCATAAAAGTGAAGTTCATCCAGGCCAAGTGCCTCTTTCCGGAATCGAAAATACGTAAAGAGCGGATCCAGATGTTTCCGGACCGTTTCGATCAGGCTGTCGTAAACGGTATCCGGGACATCATCTGCAAATAGGGCCGATTGTCGGCAGGTTTCGAAATTCCGGACGCGGGAATAAAAAATATCCTTCTTCAGGGATTGGGAAAATGTGGCCGCAAGTGTGTGCTTGTGGTTTTCATACGATTGATAATACTGAAAAAAAGCGTTCTTGCGGACATCCCGGCGGGGACTGTTGAGAAAGGTCGTGAAGTTGCCGTGGCTAAGCTCCATGTCATTGCCGGTCTCATCCTGAACCGTCCCGAAAGACATGTCCACATTGTCCAGCTGCCCGAAGACCTCTGATGGGGCCTGGGCCATTTCCTGGGACATGGCCAGCACCTGTTCGACCGTCTCTTCCAGGGTGTGGGGTTTGTATCGAAGTATCTTGCCGAGGTAAAAGCCATACGCCGTCATGGAGGGATCCGCCCGGAAAGCGGCCATGGTTTCATCCGAAATCGCCTGAATTTCCGGGGTCATGAAGCTCGATGCCTGGGCTTTGCGGGTGAATACACTAATGGCCCGCTGGAGCATCCCCAAATAGGTGCCGTTGGCTTTGTCCTCATCGCTTTTCAGGTGCGCATAGGTATAGAGCCGTTCGATCTTTCGGGAAATCGCCAAATCGAATTCGATCGCATCTCGGAAAATATCCACGGACTCGCCAAGATGCCCTCTAAATTCGTCGTACCCGACCAAGTCTTTTTCAGCTTCCCCGTACAGATCTTCCCAATTCTGATCGATGGCAAACAGCGGTGTCAGGTCCCACGTGTCATTATCGGGGATTGCTTTCCGTTCCGGTACTGTTTTCGTTGTCATGTCATGTCTCCATGTGGCGCACGGTCCGGGTTAATTGATGTTTTTTAACCTAACCAGAACACGGTTCGTTGTAAAGTTCGAGATAGGCGCGGATTGGTCGCAAAAGCGGCAAAGAAAATTCAAGCCACCGCGACCTCTGGCATAAGCCGCCCCATCGTGCTATGAATCTTGCTGTTTCCAGACGATTCTCTGAATGAAAACAAACCGGAATTCGATCAGAACCTGGGGTTGCGACAACAAAAGGAGGGGTGATGGCCACTATCCGCTCTGAAAAACCGGAAGATATCGCCGCTATCCGAAGGCTCATTGAGAAGGCCTTCGGACAATCGGCCGAGGCCGATATCGTCGACAGGTTGCGTGAATCCTGTCCCGAGACGATATCACTGGTTGCCGAGGATAACAGCGGCCTGGTGGGACATATCCTGTTTTCTCCGGCGGAGATATTGAGCATGGGCACCCGGGTTGAGGGTATGGGGCTGGCACCGATGGTTGTGCTGCCGGAACGTCAGCGGGAGGGGATCGGCACCCGACTGGTCACCGAGGGGTTGAACCTGCTCCAAAAAAAAGCCTGCCCCTATGTCATTGTTCTCGGGCATCCGGAATATTACCCCAGATTCGGATTTGAACCGGCCGCCAAGTACCGGATCGTATGCCAGTGGGAGGGGATCCCGAGTGACGCGTTTATGATTCGTATTTTCGATCACTCGGCGATGCGCGATGTCGAGGGCATCGCGCTCTATCGGGATGAATTTGATGATGCGGTTTAATCCGAATCTTGCGTGAAATCCTCCGATTGGTGCAGGATCCGGATTCACCCGAACATGGACTCGGTCAAGACAAGGTGAAGAAGGAACACGGTCAATGAGCATACTGGATGCAGTTGAGCGATTCATTGGAAGACGCAAAGACGAATCCGTCGGCCTGAGAGAAATCCGGTGCGACCTGAAGGGGAAAGAACAGTTGAATCAATTCAAATCGCTGGTCGTGGGGTCCGAATACAGCAATCCGGACGGCACGGATCGCCAGGAAGCGCTGGCCAAGCTGAAAACGGGTGAAAAAGTACGGTTGATCTGGGATTCCGGCGAATCCGGAAACAAAACGATCATCTATGTCGTTCGCGGCGGAAAGGGCAAGGCCCTGACCATGGCGGATTGCTTTGGCCGGCTGGGGGATAAACCAGCGACTGATGTGATCCGCTGGCTAACAGAGGAGAACATTATTGCTGTGGCAACAGTTTCGAAAATCACCGGAGGCACGCGAAAGCGCCCGAAGTTGGGGTGCGTTCTCGAATTGACGACATATCCGGGCCCAAAGCAGAAAGCTTAGCCGTGAAAGAGACGGACGCACCCAAGTCAGCACTGGAACAGGCCGGAGAGGATTTGTTCAATTTTGCCATTGATCGGGAAGATGTAAAATGGCTGCTGTCACAATTGCCGGAACACACCGACGTCAGCTTAGGCACCGTCGAATACGAGCTTCAAATACTTAAAATCATCAGTGTCGGCTGGGGCACGGCGTATCTTCTGGAAAACAGCCCCGATAAAACCCCGCTGCTGGAACTGTATTGGAAATCCATTTACGAGTTTTCGAAAAGTCTTTCGGAAACCACCGGATTGATGATCGGAAAGGACATCGACTATTTCGAGTTACTCAAGGACCGGCTTGACCTGTACGTAAAAGCGCTGTCTGAACAGGGCGATGCTTCGGAACCTGCGGCGGTCATCGGTCCGGAGTTTGCCCGAAACTGCGGTAACAGGGACGATCTTTTTGCATTTATGGCGGGTTCCAAAATGTTTGTCTCCACAATTTCACGGGTCAAAGAATACTTCGAAAAAATACACCTGATTTAATAGAGGGAATCATCTCCCAATTGGTTGTAGGTTTTGGATAACTCACGCTGATAACCCACGTGTGTCGCGGTGATCCATCAGGGTCCAAGGGGCCGAGGACTCAAGGGGTCGAGTGAAATGCTACAAAGATTCAAAGAGTTGAAGGTTCGAGGAGAAGTCAAAGGACCCCTGTTTAAGGGTATGTCGAAAGAATGTTAAAAGCGCTGATTAAAAAATAAAAAAACAAGCCCTTGAACCCTTGAACCCGTGGATCCTTGAACCCTCTTCTCCAGCTTGTTTGGAGAAAAACCAAAAGAGGTGAACCATGTCTGAAAGCACCCTCCGGGACGAACTGTACGCCGCCTTCAAAAACAGGGCCATGATGGTCTACCATATCTATTGTGAGCTGACAGAAGAGGTCGGCGAGCAAAGAGCGACAGATATTTTAAAACGGAGCATCTACCGCCGCGGTGTGGAGATCGGAAACAAATTCAAGCAGCATGCACCTCAGGATCTCCACGGCCTTAGTGAGGCGTTTTTGGGCGGCGTTCCGGATGGGGGCCGCATGTTTCAGCCCGAGGTGGTGCACTGTGACGACACCCGGTTGGATATTCAGCTGCATCGATGCCCGTTGAAAGAGGCCTGGCAGGAAGCGGGTCTGACGGATGGCGACATTGCCCGCCTCTGCCACATCGCCGCTGCAGTTGATGACGGCACATTCGAGGGGGCCGGATTCTCTTTTTCGGCAGAAACATGGCAACCCGGGCAAAAAGGCTGCTGTCTGTTGAGAATTCGTCCGGGCCGGGGAGACTAATCTGCGTGGTTCGCCAGCGGGTTGCAATTGCCACGGTGCATCGTTGCCTCTGAATAGGCGTTCCCACGACGCAACCCGCAGAGGGAGCCCCTTCTCTTCTAATTGAGGACCCGACCATGGGTAAATTACCGATTGTCCAAAAAGACGAGACCTGCCGCAGCCCGGATGGTGATATCCTGCCGACCTGGTATATGGGCGATTATTCTGTACTCGCGATTGTCGTCGACGATAAGGAAGCGGCCGCCCGCGTTTTGCAGGACAAGGGGATACCGGTTATCGAGGGTTCGGGTGGAACAATCGTCGAGTTCGACGCTCCGGCAGGATTGAACCAAATTGTCGCCCATCTGACGGATAGCACCCTCCAGTTTTCCCTTTCCGACAGTGCGACACGGATCTACCAGGGGTGATAATCCATCAGCCGGCCGGGCGGCCGGCAAGCAATCGAACCTGCTGAAAAGATTTCAAGACATAATCAGATTTATCTTGGTATTTCACCAAGCGGAGGGTTTCATGGCTTAGGCACTTCGAGGCGAAGCTGTAGTCCACCTACCGCGAGCCTCGAATAACGACGGCCATGTAAGCCTCCGTTTGACCCGAAGGGTGAAATCTTTTCAGGTCGTATTTTGATCTCTTTGATCCTACAAAAGGGCGAAATGTCTCAGTGGGCTGACTTACACATTGACGCCTGAGCTTTGGTTTTTTCATTAATTACCTGAAAAGATTTCATGAAATAGCAAGATCAGGGTTGTGCGAGGTAACTAAACAGCGGGTCCTGGGGGGTGGTTTCCGCGGTGAATTCCAGCCCGAAGTACGTTTTCCGTTGTTTTCTCCGGATTACCGCCTTTCTCTCGATGAAGGTCTGATCTTCGTCGTTCAGGTTGAATCGGATAGTGACGCGGTCACCGGCCAGCATGAGCCGCTGCGTGTTGAGCTCTATTCCGACTCCCGACAACGATATATTTCTGACGGTGATCAATCCGCGGTAATCGTGTTTGAGATGATGGTACGCGCCGGAAACCTCCAAGCCGAGCCTGGGATGCCGCCGCCGGTTAAAGGAGATGATAAACGATTCGCCGCAGGGGCATTTACCGGAAACTTTGTAGCCGTTCCCGATTTTCTCGAATTCCGGCGCCTTGATCTTGAATTGCCGCTGGCAACCGGGGCACACCACAAGGGCAGAACCATCATTTTTCAGCAAGGCCGAAACCATTCTGGGTGGTCCTCTCAACTCATTTTGAATCCAGCCGCCTGACTGCCCCGCCTCCAAATCTGAATTTCGCTCCCTGGAGCGTTTGTCCGGTATCGGTTCCCGCCGCTCGTTTTAAAGTTCAGTGACCTCTTCTTCGGAATCTTTTAATGCGTCCCTGAGCCGCTGAAGCCCTTCTTTACTGATCTGGATGAATTTGACACCCATGCCGATGGGGCGCACCGCCGGATCATCTGTTTCGGTCCGCGTCCACGCCACCTCACAGCCTATCCGGAGCTGCTCCTGATCATCCGGTAGATTCAGCTTTAAATTGAATCTAGAACCCTTGGGTAGCGGTTTCGGTGTTTTAATATATACCCCGAGACCGCTGAGATTTTCAGAATAGGCCTTTACCAGGCTTTCCTTGTCCTTGAACGTCAGGCCAAAAACCTTTCGTATCCGAGGCTCTTCCCGGCGTATTTTCTCAAGGGCGAGCATGGTCGTGGTCCGCTGCAGCCGCTGAGCCATCCCCTTCAGAATGGACCGGAAATTGCCGGAAAGCTTGTTGATCTCATCGTCAAGGAAGGAGCGATCCACAACACCCAGCTCGGTTTTTCCCCGGGCGGTGGCCGTTGCCATGCGCGCTCCCATGGTGATATAGCCGACCTCGCCAAACACATCTCCCGCCTTGAGGGTGTCCAGGATGAGCCGTTTGCCACCGATCATCTTGGAAAGTTCAACGACGCCCTGTTCAATACTATAAATACAGTCCCCCGGGCTGTCTTCTTGAAAAATAACCTGGCCGTCTTCAAACACTTCATGACCGGATATCTGAAACATAGGTTGCCTCCCCGGGACTAACCGTGTTTTGCCTTGAGCCGTCCCACCGCGTTGCAGTTCGGGCATTTGACCTCACTGGGTCGTTCGTCACCAGGCGGAATTTCAATGAGGGTCTGACACTTGGAGCACCTGATGACAGCCCGCTTCTTTCCGTTGGCCTCGGCACTGCCGCTGGAACCGATAAAGGCGGCGATTGCCTGTCGCACACATTCCCGATCGTCTCCGCCGCCAATTTCTTTTAGCCGTTGGTATTCATCTCTGGTGAGCACCGTACTGATTTCCAGGGTACGGGAATTTTCAAGGGCATGGTTCAATTGTTCCAGGGCGGAAGCAAGCCCGGCGAATTTCATATCTCCTGTTTCCATTTTCTCCTGAATCCGCTGCGTAAGCTCTTCAACGGAAAGCCATTCATCATCGACTTTGATTTTGGCCTCTTCCAGATTGATCGTACCCATCAATGCCTCCTGGTTCCTGTGTTTCCGATACGCCACAGGCGCTTTTTTCCGATAGCATTCCCCTGGCGTGGGACGTCGCCACACATCGGCGATTCTTCCGTGTTTGCCGGGGTTCAGCTGAGAAAAAACTTTTCAATTTGAAGATTTTACTATAGTTTTTATATGAAAAACAGAAAAATATCCACAAGGGGAGTTGATCCCGCCCTTGGTCGTGTTTAAGGTTGCTCTCTTGAAAGGGTCTTTCGGAGTTGACATTGACAAAAAGCCGTCATGTATTAGAATCGTTTTAAATTGCGATGTTAGCACAAGCTTTGCATCGTGACAACATCATCCCTATATGACTTCAGGTAGATAGATGGCATCAAAACGGGACTATTACGAGGTTCTGGGTGTAAACCGGAATGCCTCAGGATCCGAAATCAAGTCCAAATACCGGAAACTTGCTCTCCAATATCATCCCGACCGGAATCCCGGGAACAGAGAAGCGGAAGAGAACTTCAAGGAAGCTGCCGAAGCCTACGAGGTCCTGCGGGATCCGGAAAAACGTCGTATATACGATCAGTTTGGGCATGCCGGTCTCGAGGGTACCGGCTTTTCAGGTTTTGGCGGTTTCGAGGACATCTTTTCCAGCTTCAGCGATATTTTTGAAGATTTCTTCGGTTTCAACTCCGGTCGCCGGTCCGGATCTCATGGGCGGCGGGGCTCCGATTTGCGTTATGATCTGACGCTGGATTTTATGGATGCCGCGTTCGGCACGGAGACAGATGTCACCGTCGACAAAATGACGGCCTGCTCCTCCTGTGAGGGCTCCGGCTGTGAACCGGGTACCCACGTGGAATCCTGCAGGTATTGTCAGGGCAGCGGCCAGGTCTCGCGATCCCAGGGATTTTTCACGGTGCGTACGACCTGCCCGAAGTGCCGCGGCGCCGGTAGCACGATTCCCAATCCCTGCAAAGAATGCCACGGCATCGGTCGAATCAGCGTCAGCAAAAAAGTGTCCGTAAAAATTCCTGCCGGGGTGGACAACGGCTCACGGTTGCGACTCGCGGGGGAGGGAGAACCCGGAGTCCATGGCGGTCCTACCGGAGATTTGTACGTATTTATCCATGTGACGCCCCACGAGTTTTTTAAGCGCGAAGAAACCCACATTATTTGCCAGATCCCCATCGGTTTTGTCCAGGCCGCCCTCGGCGACATCATCATGGTTCCCACCCTCAACGGCGAAAAGCCCCTGCAAATCCCTAAGGGAACGCAGTACGGGGATCTTTTTCGCTTCCGTGGAGAAGGTATACCGGCGCTTCATAACGGCCGGCGGGGGGATCAGATCATCCAGGTCACCATCAAGACGCCCACCCACCTGAACAAGCACCAGGCTTCTCTTCTCAAGGAGTTTGCCAGGCTCGAGTCCAAAAAGCTGTCCACCAAACTTAAGAACATTCTGAAGGGAGACAGCAAGGAGACCACCGGACAGCGGATCAGCCCGAATCCATGAATTACTGCATAGAACGTCACGCCAAACCGGAGACAAGCGCATGTTTAAGTTGAAAGTCACCACCCATTTTGCAGCTGCCCATCAGCTTAAGATGGTCTCCGACAAGTGCGAGAACATGCACGGCCACAATTGGAAAATCGAAGTCACGATTTCCGGTCACCAGCTCAACGACGCAGGCGTACTGATAGACTTCGGTGATCTGAAACGTCATGTTTCCGGGATCATGGATACCCTGGATCACAAGTTTTTAAACGAATTAGACGTTTTCAGCGATGGGAACCCATCTTCGGAAAACATCGCCCTGTACATCGCCGAATCCCTCAACGGACGGATCAGCGATAATGGTATCCAGGTCGATCGGGTGACGGCCTGGGAATCGGAAGATGCCTGCGCGACGTATATTCCGGAAAGAAACGGTTGATGTGATGCAAGGATCGTGCGATCAATGGATACCCATCTGTTTCGATTTGTGAACTTGACCATACACGCTTAAACCGATCAACGACTCATCCGTTCATGCGCTTCCACGCCGCCAAAAGCTCATCTTTGGTAATGATGGCGCTGACATCCGGTACATGCTGACGGATATTGTCCAGCCCCCCCTCCTGGCGATCCACAAGAATAACAGCCTTCACAACCTCGAGCGTTTCGTTACGGGCCCTTTCGATCGCCTGAACGGTGGAGCCGCCCGTGGTGGCGACATCGTCGATAATGGCCACCCGGCTGCCGGGCGGCAAATCCCCCTCCACCCATTTAGCGATACCGTGATCTTTTTTGGTTTTGCGAATGGAAAACGCCTGTATCGGTTCCCCCTTGAGCTCCGAGGCAAACGCCGTGGCCACGGCAATCGGGTCGGCGCCGAATGTCAGCCCGCCGACGCCCGCTATCCGTTGACCCTGAACAGCCTCGAAGACGAGATGGCCGGTCAGGTACATCCCGCGCGGGCTGAGCGTTGTCGGTTTGCAATTGACGTAAAATGAGCTCATTCGACCCGACACCAGTCTGAAAATGGCTTCTTCGCTGTATTGAAACGATTTGCGGCACAGCATCCGAACAAGTTCCGATTTCATGGCGCACATCCTTTTCCAAGGGGTTATCGGGGAACCCCGAAAATTATAACGCTCCGCTTACCCCATAAGCTGTCGAATCATATGTGTAATTGTTCGTTTTTAGAGAAACGCGTGCCGTAGCGGCATCTTGATTTTGCAGGGATAATCCGATAAGAAAGCCTCCACTGAATTGGAAGAAGCCGAATGTCATGGGATTCAGTGGAGGCTTCGAGCAAGGAAAACTGGAGACAGCACTCCCTGGACTCCATGAACGATTAACAGCTTCATGACACAGGGTCAATCCCCAACCCTTCGAGTGACAAAAATCATGGCAAACATTATCCGACACATGCTGAGATTTACGTTCATTGCTGCGCTGTTTGGGACATGGCTGCCGCCGGTCCAGGCCAGCGCGGATGTCTTCACGCTGCAAGAAACGATCGAGGCGGCTTTGGAGGCCAACCTGGACCTGAAAATCTCCCGGGAAGAGGTCAACGCCGCCGAAAGCGTGAGGAGGGCAGAACAGGCCAATTTTTTTCCTAAACTCACAGCCAATTACTTGTACACCTACCATGACAAGGAACGGCAAACATTCGGCGGTTCCGGTATCGTAGTGATCCAGCCCCAGGACGAAACCCAATTTACGGCGGTGATTTCTCAACCGCTGTTCAAGGGCTTTTCCCTCAGCAACCGCTATGAGATCGCCAAGCTGGGGCTCGATATCGCCACTGTCGAAGAATCCCTCCAGCGCCAGCGCATCGCCTTCGCCGCCAAGGATGCTTACTATTCTGTGCTCCGCGCCCAGAAACTGGTAAAAATTGCCGAACAGGCGGTCACCGGCCTGGAAGCCAACGAAGATGTCTCTCGGAATTTTTACGATGTCGGCATGATCCCCTTGAATGACTTGCTGAGGGCAGAGGTGGAGCTGGCCAATTCCCGGCAGGACTTGATTGTCGCCAAGAACCAGTTGGAGGTTTCCCGGGCCAATTTCAACACCCTGCTGCGCCGGGGGACAACGACCCCCGTCAATCTCGAAGATGTCACGGAATTCGAACCGTTTACGTTGTCCATCGATGAGTGTCAGGCGGAGGCAAAGCAAAAACGCCCGGAAGTGACCATCGCCGACTTTCAGATCCAACTGGCCGACAGGGAAATCCGCCTGGCCCGCCGGAATTACTATCCCTCCCTGGACCTTTCCGGAACTTATTTCCGTAACGAGTCCGGTTTTCTGATCGGTGCCGGTGATGCGTTTGGGTTTATCACCGAGCCGGACGGCTGGGATATTCAGGCCGTGGCATCCTTTGATTTCTGGATGTGGGGGCCGACCCCCCACGGAGTCAAAGAGAAATTGAGCCGTCGCAAACAGGCGGAGTTCGAGCAATCGCGGGCCGTCGACAATATCCGCCTGGAGGTCAAGCAGGCGTACCTGCGCACCAAGGATTCCGAGAGCAATATTTTTACCGTTCAGAAAGCGGTCGACCAGGCCAAGGAGAATTTCCGGATTACCGAAGAGCGATACAAAGAGCAGATCGCCGTCCTGCGAGACGTGATCGACGCCCAGACCCTGCTGACACGTACACTGAGCAACTATTTCAATGCGATCTATGATTATGAAATCTCCAAGGCGTCCCTGTACTTTGCCATGGGCCGGGAATAATCGGACTGATGGAGGCAGACGCTAAAAGCGCTATCATCCGCATATTTCATGTCTTCAAGAGCTACGGAACGAAAAAGGCCTTGGTGGACATTACGCTGGACATCCTGAAAAACGAGTTCGTCCTCGTAACCGGTCCCAGCGGGGCCGGCAAAACCACCCTTCTGAAACTGTTGTACCTGGGCGAACCGGCATCGGAGGGCCAGATCCTCGTCGACGGGATAAACCTGTCCCGGATCCCACGAAAGCGCGTTCCCATCCTGCGACGCAAGTTCGGTATCATTTTCCAGGACTACAAGCTGATTCCCCAAAAATCGGTCTATGAAAATGTGGCCCTCGTCCTGGAAGCGGCCGGGAAAAGGAAGCGACTGATCCAGAAAAAGGTTCGGAGCGTCCTTCGTACCGTCAACATGGAGGACAAAATCGATGCACTGCCACCCAGCCTTTCCGGCGGCGAACAACAGCGCGTTGCCGTCGCCCGGGCCGTTGTCGGCGATCCGAAAATAATTCTTGCCGACGAACCGACCGGAAGTCTGGATGAAGACTCTGCAAAGGACATCATCAATCTGCTCAAGGGATTCCACACCCGGGGAGGAACGGTCATTGTCGCCACCCATGACAAAGACTTGATTCGGAAAACACGCGGCCGGTTGGTCCGGTTGGGCATGGGCCAACTGATGGATTCCACAGAACGGCTTTCTCCAGCGGCGGAGGAACAGGCGGGATAATGAAACGATACTACCGGCGGGCGATTCAGGACCTTCTCAGCAACCGCTTTCTCAACAGCATCACAGTGGTGACGATTTCACTGTCGATTCTTATTTTGAGCGCCTTTGCGTTGTTTTTGGCCAACGTGGGCGACCTGGTGAACATCTGGCGGCAAGGGGTCCGGATGATGGTATACCTTCAACCGGATCTTCAACGGGACCGGATACCCGGCCTGAGAGCGGAAATTCAGAACATGTACGGTGTCGCCGAGGTGTCGTTCATCCCAAAAGAGGCAGCACTCGAACGGTTGCGTAACCAGATGCAGCGCCAATCCTCCATCATCGTCGGCCTCGATCACAATCCTCTCCCGGATGCGTTCGAACTCCGTATGATCCCAACGACACAGACCGGAGGTAAAATGGAAACCCTGGCCAAGGAACTGGAACAACTGCCTGAAGTGGAGGAGGTCGAGTACGGACAACAGTGGATCGGTCGTTTGACCTCGGTGTTCAACCTTTTCCGCCTGGCCGGATCCGCGTTAGGGGCCCTTTTTTTTATGGCGGCGGTATTTATCGTGGCCAACACCATTCGCCTCCTGATCTACGCACGACGGGAGGAGGTTGAAATCATGCGTCTGGTGGGTGCCACCGATGGTTTCATCAAGGCTCCGTTTTACATCGAAGGGATGATCCTGGGCGCTCTTGGCGGGGTGATCGGGCTGGGTTCGCTGTTTCTGATGTACCTCGCCGTTTCGTCCAATGTCGAGGCCAGCCTGACCGGCGACTCATTTACCCTGCGGTTTCTCCCACCGGAGATGGTCGGCGCGATACTGCTTGGCAGCATCATTGTCGGCTGGTTCGGTTGCTATTTGTCACTCAAACAATTCATGAAGACATGACAGCCAGGAAGCGGTTTCATCTTCCATCCCCGATCGGCCGAACCCACTGCCGGTGTCCAACCGAGACACTGCGCCGTTCGTTATGGTTGGCCATCGGCCTTCTGCTGATAATTCCCGGAGTGGCAATGGCCGTCCAGTACGGAATGATTACCATCGACCGGCTGAACGTCCGTCCTGAACCGAACATGGACAGGCCGCCCATCAAGGTCCTGGAACGGGATACCCAGGTCCGCATTCTCCGGCTGCTGGACGGCTGGATCGAGATCGATCTGGGGAATCGGACCGGCTATATTCGAAACCGAAAGAAATATGTCATCATCGTCGACGATAGACCCGGTTCCGACGCCGGTGGAGGGGAAACCCGGGCCAAAATCGACCGGTTTCAAAAGGAGGCCGAACAGATTCACCGGCGGATGAAACAGCGCAAGGACAGCCTTGATAAAGTCACCCGCCAGGAAAAGGAGGTCATCGATCGACTCAACGATATCGGTCTGGCCCTGAACCATTCACGAAAGCAAATCGCCAAAACCCGGTCCTCATTAACGTCTTTAGGCCTCCGGATCCAGGCCATCAGCGAGGAATCGGCCGTCCTCGAAAAGGACATCCTCGAACTTGAACGCTACGCTGCCAAACGCCTTGTGGCGTATTATAAGCTAAGCTGGCTGGGCAAGCTGCATGTGCTGGCCTCCGCCGGCTCCGTAGCCGAGCTTTTTCATCGCAAGGCCGCCATGGAACGGGTGCTCGAATACGACGACACTGTCTGGGACACGCTGAAAACAAAAAGGGAGAAGCTTCGGCAAAATTTGGCGGACCTTCATGTTCGCAGATCCCGACAAAAAGAGTTGGAGAACGAGCTCCGCTCCCGAATCAAATCCATGGCCGAAGAGCAAAACGAGAGAAATGGGCTCCTTGAAAAAATCCGGCAGGAAAAATCTTTGGAACTGGCGACCATTGCGTCTCTGAAAAAGGCATCTGAGGACTTGGACCGTATACTGCGGTCACTCAAACAAGAGGCCGATATCGCGTCCTCGGAAAAATCGATCGATACAAAAAGATTCATCGATTTTAAAGGGTTGCTTAAGATGCCGGTGGAAGGTATAATAGTAAATCGGTTTGGACCGTATAAGGACAAACGCTTGAATGTGGTTCATTTTCGAAGCGGCATCGACATTCGGGCGGATCGGGGAGAACCTATCCGGGCGGTTTCGGCCGGCCGTGTTTTATACGCCGATTGGTTGAAAGGCTATGGAAATATGATCATCATTGATCATGGCCAGAATTATTACACGGTGTACGCCCATGCCGAAGATCTTTTCAAGCGCAAGGGCGAACCCGTTGATACAGATGAAGTCATCGCCACCGTGGGGGACACGGGTTCTTTAGCCGGGCCACGGCTGTATTTCGAGGTCCGCCATCATGGCAAACCGTTGGACCCGCTGAAATGGATGCGAACGGGCTAACCCGTATACGGCATGAAATATTTTCTGCAATCAGTAGGAGACGATATGGCTGGAACTGGAAGACAAAACATCCGAATTATGCTTGTCGCGGTGATCGCCGTCGCGTTCATGACGGTGGGTGCCGGATTTTACCGGGACCTGTTTGCCGACAGCGAGGAAACCTACGAGGGCCTTAAGCTCTTCTCCGATGTCATAGAAATAGTAGAGAAAAATTATGTGGAAGAGGTCGATTCCAAAGAACTGATCGAGAAAGCCATCCAGGGGATGGTGGGTAGCCTGGATCCCCACTCCCAATTCTTACCACCGGAGGCGTTTGAGGATCTTCAGGTGGACACAAAAGGCGAATTCGGTGGAATCGGGATCGTCATCACCATGAGGGACGGCGTCCCCACAGTAATATCCCCAATTGTGGGAACCCCCGCATACGAAGCCGGCATCCAGGCCGGCGACATGATCATTAAAGTCGACGGCGAGTCCACCAAGGATTTGATGCTGTGGGAGTCGGTCCGGAAAATGCGAGGTCCCAAGGGCACCGATGTGGTCATCACCATATTCCGCAAGGAAAGCCGGGAAACACTGGACTTTACGCTGGTACGGGACATTATACCCATTGAAAGTGTAAAGTGGGTCGTGGTCAAACCAGGCTACGGGTGCGTCTGGATCACCAACTTCCAGGACAATACCACCGATAAACTGGAGGCCGCTCTCAGGGAACTCGAATCTCTTGAAACGCCGATGAAGGGATTGATCCTCGATTTACGGAACAATCCCGGCGGCTTATTAAATCAGGCCGTCAGTGTCTCCGACGTGTTCCTTGAGCAAGGAACGATCGTCAGCATAAAGGGCCGGCAAAAGAAAAACACCAAAGTATTCGAAGCGAGCCCCAACGCTACGGCGCGGGATTATCCGATTGTCGTCTTGATCAACGGCGGCAGCGCCAGCGCATCTGAAATTGTAGCGGGTGCTCTTCAGGATCACAAACGGGCCCTGATACTGGGCACCACCTCTTTCGGGAAGGGTTCGGTCCAGACGGTGGAAAGTCTCCGAGAAGGTTACGGACTCAAGTTTACCATCGCCTTGTACTACACCCCCAACGATCGCTCTATCCAAGCCCAGGGAATCGAGCCGGACATTGAGGTTCTCCCTGCCCAAGTTCCGATTGCCGATGAGACCGCCGGGCGCACCCTTAAAGAAAAAGACCTGAAAAACCACCTGGAAGGCGAACCCGAAGACCCGGGAGGCACACCGGGAAAACAAGGCAAGACGCCGACGCCACCGGAGGATTCTCTGCCCCAAAACCCCCATGGCCCTCTCAGCAAGGAAAAGCTCATGACCGATTACCAGGTTCAGCGTGCCCTGGAACTTTTGACCGGTTACGATATTTTCAAAAATCTGATGGGCTAGATGGCAAGAACACGAAAAGGGCCTTCCAAAAAAAAGACTCGCAAGCGATCGCCAAAGCCGCCGCCACTCCGATTTCAGCTGTTTCGGGTGGTGTTGGGGTTGGTTGTGTTAATCGTCCTGGTTGTCGCCGCCGGCGTCATCACCCATCATATTGTCAGCCTCCCACCACCGGCGCCGGTGGTGCCGGCACCGGACGCTCCGGCACCGTCAGCCCCTGCCTATCCGAAGCCGGCCTTTGAAATTTATCCGGACCGGGACATACCGGTTCTCCCGCGGCTTCCGGAAAGCCGAACGCCGAACCGATTCGCCAAACCCAAAGTGGCCATCATCATCGATGATCTCGGTTATGATCCGGCCATAGCGGAGCGGTTCCTGTCCCTGGGTAGACCCATCACCTTTTCAATTCTACCCCACGCACCCTATACCCGGAAGATTGCGCGGGAAGCCGATACAATGGGGGTTGAGATTATGCTCCACCTGCCGATGGAACCGGATGAATATCCTCATGTAAACCCCGGTCCCGGGGCGTTGATGTCGGCCATGTCACCGGACGAATTGATTGCTCAGCTGGAGCGAAATTTGGATGTGATACCGACTGTACGGGGAGTCAACAATCACATGGGGTCACGACTGACGGCCAATTCGTCTCAGCTTTATCAGATATTCTCGATTTTGAAGCAGCGTGATTTATATTTTATCGACAGCCGGACCACACCAAACACATTGTGTCGGCCATCGGCGCATATGTTCAAGCTACGATTTTCTGAGCGGGACATATTCCTGGATCACGTCCAGGACCCTGACTTCATACGGCGCCAGAGTCAAAAACTGATCGGGATCGCTAAACGTCACGGCCAAGCCATCGGTATCGCTCATCCGAATCGCTTGACGTTTCGTGTATTGAGGGACATTTTACCCGAGCTCGAAAAAGACATGGAGCTTGTTCCCGCATCCCAGGTGGTCCATCCGGCCGGGTAACGTCGCGCCTGAGGACAGATGCTCGTACTTTCGAAAATATCAGGCGTCCGTTCCCAACGGCGGATGTCTGCTTGTGCGAAAGTAGCGGAATCATCGCAATCGGTATCGATCGATATCAACTGAAAAGAAGGTATCCCGGTTTCGATTTCGAGACCGAGCAGGAGGAGATCCGGACCCACTTGACACGGATTTCAATTGATGGAAAAAATCGATGTGTTGGAACGGAACGTAGTTCCGGCAACGACGATAACCGCAGCGAAACATACGACGGGTGGTGCATGGCTGACAAAATCGGAAGGCCGCATTTAACCACTACTATCAGAAGACCATAACCAGGAGGATCCCCATGCAGGAACTGGCATATATGAACGGCACGATCATGCCGATAGATGAGGCGAAGGTTCCCATCGAAGACCGTGGGTACAATTTCGGAGACGCTGTCTATGAATACATCGCAAGCTACCAGGGAAAACTGGTCTACCTGGAAGAGCACCTGGACCGGCTCGACCGATCCATGACGGCGCTTTCTTTTCCGAAGATGTCCCGGGATATGATCCGCCGGGCCATCCTCGAGCTTTTTGAACAATCCGGTATCCAGCGCGCCGGCATTTACCTGCAAATATCCCGTGGCGTGGCACCTCGAGACCATGCCTATCCGGACGATCCCCAACCGCAGTTTATGATGACGGTTCGACCGGTGCACGAGAAACCGCCGGAGTTTCGGCACAACGGGGCGACAGCCATCACTCTCACCGATTTACGATGGGGGCGATGCGATATCAAAACAGTTCAGCTTCTTGCCAATGCAATGGCCAAGCAACAGGCCCTGGAAGCAGGAGTCTTCGACGCCATCTTCGTTTCAGAGAGTGGTATTGTCCGGGAGGCGACCAGTTCCAATGTGATTATTGCAAACGATGGCCGGCTGATCACCCACCCCTTGACGGAGCAAATACTGCCGGGCATCACACGCCAGGTGATTCTGGATATTTGTGCTGAAAGGGACCTGCCGGCGGAGGAGCGGTTCTTTGATGTGGACACCCTATATGCCGCTGACGAGGTATTTCTCACCGGAACGGTTACGGAAGTGCTGCCGATCGTTGCCATCGACGGGAGAACCATCGGAGACGGGAAGGTAGGACAGATGGCAAGGAAGCTTTCCCGGGCATTGCTGGAGAGCGTCGGGGCATGAGCAACCGGTCGACGGTTTGCCCGTTTGCCCGTGGGCCCGGCTTGCCCGGCGTAGCTCCGCAGGAGCGAAGACGGGTTTGACGGTTGGAGGATGGTTCAGAGGGAATACAGAATAGTACCGAGAGTACTGGAGTATTGGAGTAATGGAAAACCTTCAAGTCCCGAAATCCCATCACTCCGCCACTCCAGCACTCCATGATTCCAGGTTAACTTGTATCTTGAATCCGGTGTCCGATCATCTATCGGTCACTTGAAATGGGAATCGTTTCATGGCGATGAGTTTCATGGAAGGCAACGAGGCGGTCGCTTGGGGGGCGTTCGACGCCGGATGCCGTTTTTTTGCCGGCTATCCGATCACCCCGGCAACGACCATTTACAATACGATGCTGAGGCTCCTGCCCCCGGCAGGGGGAATCTGCCTACAGGGCGAAGACGAAATCGCCTCCATCGGTTTCTGTCTCGGCGCCTCCATGGCCGGCCTGAAAGTCATGACCGCCACCTCCGGACCGGGTATCAGCCTCTACAGCGAGCAAATATCCTTTGCCATCGGCGGCGAGATCCCGATCGTCATCGTGGATGTGCAGCGTTTGGGACCGTCCACCGGTTCGGCGACCCGGGGTGCCGATGGAGATATTCAGTTTCTTCGATGGGGCAACAGCGGTGGTCTGCCGGTCATCGTCCTGGCACCGTCCGATGTTCGGGATTGTTATATGCTGACCCGGGAAGCCTTCAACCTGTCAGAGACTTACCGGTGTCCGGTGTTTGTTGCCTCCAACAAAGAAATCGGCATGACACGGGAAAGCATCGATGTGGAAACCGTCCCCTCGTCAAGGCCGCTCAAGCGCACCGCATCTCCCGACCCTGACCGGTTTCAACCGTTTGCCGTCCGAGACGATCGGACCGTTCCTGATTTTCTACCGATTGGCGGTCCCAGGGTCGTGCGGCAGACCTCGTCCACCCATGGAACGGACGGATACATTACCACGGATCCCGGAGAGATCTCCCGAATACTCGACCGGATGACCCGTAAAGTGGCCGGCGCCGTCGGGAACTTCAGCCTCCACGAGGTTGATGCCCAGGACGACGCCGGTATCCTGATCATTACCTACGGGATAACCGCCCGCGCCGCCCGGGTCGCCCTGGATGACCTGCGGACCGCAGGGGAACGCGTGTCGCTGCTGGTGCTAAAAACGCTGTGGCCGGTGCCGGGCCGCCTGATCCGGAAAACAGCTGAGAACATCGAGCGTGTGATCGTGGCGGAAATGAACAATGGCCAGTATGTTCGCGAGATCGAGCGACTCCTGCCGCAACACACTATTGACTTCGTTGGACGGATGGACGGCACCTTGATATCCCCCGAAGACATTCGAGAGACGGTGTAACATGGCTGCCAGTCTACTGGATACAACACGGCCCCCCGTGTTTTGCCAGGGATGCGCTCACGACAAAGTCACCCGCACCCTGGACGAGGCGTTTTCACGTTTGGGTCTGGAAGGGCATCAGATCGTCATTGTCAGCGATATCGGCTGCTCAGGTCTATTTGACACCTTTTTTCATACCCACGCCATGCACGGTCTGCACGGACGGGCATTGACCTATGCCACCGGTCTAAAGATGGCGTGCCCCGACCTGCATGTGGTGGTCACCATGGGAGACGGCGGGCAGGGTATTGGTGGGGCCCATTTTCTGGCTGCCTGTCGGCGCAACGTGGATCTTACGCTCCTGGTACTCAACAACTTTAATTTCGGTATGACCGGGGGGCAATTCTCCGCGACAACGCCGCCGGAAGCGTCGATCGGATCCGGCTTTTTAAACCGACTGGAACGGCCTCTGGATATTTGTCAGGTGGCCTCTGCAGCCGGAGCGCCCTATGTGTCGCGCTGCTCGACTTACAGCAAAGATCTGTCCCGGGAATTCGAAAGGGCCATGACCTTCAGGGGTTTCTCAGTGGTAGACGTATGGGGTGTGTGCCCCGGCCGATACACCCGAAACAACCGACTTACCCCCGCGATGATCGACGATGCACTGGCACGTCTCGAGCCGACCCCCGGTCCGGTGGCGGAAAACCAGCGTCGGGAGTATGGCGAATACTACCGGGAGGAAGCACGCAGACAGGATGCATTGCCGCGGCCGACAACCATCGATAAAGAGGTGGCCCCCCCGCAGAACCTTCGACAGGATATCATCGTGATGGGAAGCGCCGGTCAACGGATCATCACCGCGGGTGAGATTCTCTGCATGGCCGGCATGACCGCAGGTCTTCAGGCCACCCAGAAAAATGAGTACAACATCACCGTGCTTCGGGGGCCGTCCATCAGCGAAATGATTTTGTCCCCAACCGCCATCGGATACACCGGCACTCAGCGCCATTCGGTCGTGATCGCCATTGCCGACGAAGGTGTTGCCCGGCGGAGCAGCGTTTTTGAGAGCCTCGAGGACACCGCTCTGGTCATCCGGGCGGAAGGCGTCGCCATTCCGGAATGCCGGGCAGAAGTCATCTCGGTCAATTTCAAAGGCCTCGGCATACGTCCCCCGGATTGGGCCCTGGCGGCCCTGGGCGTCTTGTCCACCCGGAACCGTGCCATCAGTCCGGATATGTTAATCAAAGCCTTGCATTACCGGTTTCAGGAACCGGTGCTCTCTTCGGCGCTGAAGATTGTCCAATCTGCCCGCAGCGCTGGTTGACCGCTTTTCGAGCATTTCTTAAACCACTACATATTGTTTTATTCCCCAACATATACCCTATATCGTGTAGTATTTCGTTGACAACCGGCTTGGAGTTGTGTAGGCGGGTAGAGACCGTGACCGGCATCACACATCGTCGGGTGAATGCAGCACCACACCTCCGGAACGCACATTCATATCGTTGCCGCAGTACCACGCTTGGACGAATGCACTAACATGAATCTACCAAAAGGGGAGGGGCACACATGATCATCTGTTTTGTGAATCAGAAGGGTGGGGTCGGTAAAACAACCGCAGCAATCAATCTGGCCGTCAGCCTGAGGCGGAAAAACAACCGCGTTGTATTCATTGACGCAGACCCCCAGGGGAGCGCCTCCCAGTGGCACGCCGTGGAAGACAACGAGGCCTTTGAACTGCTTCACCTGCCTGAGCCGGTAGAAATGGCTGCCATCGAGATGTTCAGCCGTGACTACGATCATGTCATCATCGATGCCCCCCCGGCCATCGGCGAGATTACCCACTCGATACTCCATGTGGCAGACCTGGTGATTATCCCGGTCAGCCCGAGCCCGCTGGACATCTGGTCCTGCTCGGCAACACTGGAATTGATAAAGGAGGTTCAAGCCGTTCGACCCGAGCTGCAGGTAAAGTTGCTCATCAACCGCAAGATTCCAGGCACCCGCGTCGGCCGGGACGCACGCCAGGCGGTCGAAGTATTTCAATACGATATTTTCGACACCGAACTTTGCCAGCGTGTTGCGTATATCGATTCGTTAACCTCGGGCGTCTCGGTGACACAATATGCGTCCGCGAGCAAAGCCGCGGACGAGATCGAAAGCCTTTGCGATGAGATCGTGCAAATCACCACCACGGACGAATCCACCAACGGGACATGGAATAGCTACAGCGCTCCAGCCGAAGAACCCCCCAAGGATACGGATTCCGTCTGGCAATATTAAGAGAGGCCCATCATGGCCAAGATGAAGAAACGGATACTCCGCTGGCGCGGGTCCAACTCACCCCAGGTCATCGGCTATAAGCTCTATTGGTCCCAAGGGGGGGAGGTAACCTACGGGTCCAGCCATGCAAACCTTGGCAATGTGACCGAAATTCTGCTTCCCGACGGGGTGGAATCGTTTTCCATGGGTCAAGGCCCGGTTGAATTCGGGGTGACCGCCGTCGATGAACTGGGCAATGAATCGGATATGACGACAGTGATGGCCCCCTATCAGTTCAGTGTGCCGGAACCACCCATGGATCTCAAGATCGAAGCGTTTACCAAACCAATGACTGTACGGCAACCGGTAGAATCGCCATCCGTCCTGCCACCGGAGGATCCACCAGTGATTCCGCAGCCGGAACCGGAAACCGGAGTTCCGAGACCCGCACCTGTTTTCAAGGTGGAACGTCCGAAGAAGATACTTTGGAATGAATAAGGTAGGGGTCCGGGGTTCGGAATGAAATTCTGACAATCGCTATATAATCAAGGGCTGAAAAATGAAACGCCGGCCGACTCCCGATTCGGGGGTCGGCCGGCGCTGGTTTATCGCTTAGGGACAATGATTTATCGAAGAGCCGCAGAGGGCGCTAAGTTCATAGTCTTTTTACTTTTCGCTGCCCTTCGAGAGCCTCCCTTCGGCTATGCTCAGGACAAGCAGGACATAGAGGGCAAAACGTAAATACATTGTCTGTCAGCCGATACGGATCGATCACGATTTGGTGAGGTATTGCTTTTCCAGAATCCCCCTCTCTGAGGGATTATGGAAAAAACAGGTCCCTTCTCTGCGCGCTCTGCGCCTCCGCGGTAATATTGTAATTTTGTTAACTCGGTTCCCAATACGCCTCAAACGGAACATATTTTTGGGAATCGATATATGATCCGTGGGACTACCGTTTTCGCCGGATAATAAATACCGCCAACAGCACACCGATAATTGCCGCCGCCAAAGCACCGAAGATCTCCACGTTGGCGGCAATGAACATGGCCCGCGCGATAAGCTTCCGGTGCTCCTGATCGTTTTTGGGAATCATCCCCAGGGTCTCCCCGATGGTCGAGACCACCCGGTATATGAACTTTCCGTCCGGCACGTACTTGTGGCAGGACAGGCATACGCCGATCCGCTCCATGTTGTCCCGCATTTCCTTTGTGAGTGGGCCGGACCCGGGCCAGTGCTGACCGACCGTTTGGAGCTGTTCGCCTTCCCGGGTGATAATCTTGTCGAGATCCATGGGCAGGTCCGGGATGGGGCTGATCTGGTACTGGGCGGTTTTGGTGACCACCTCGCCCCTTTCGTTCATGATGTCCACATATACGCCCTTGGTGTAGGCCGCCATATAGCGTCCTTCGTGGGTGCCGTATCCCAGCGCCTTGGACGAGGCGTGGCAGGTCACGCATTCCCTTGCCTCCCGATCGGTGGTGTGGGGCATGGCCGGGGCCATATCGATACCCCGCTGGCCGCTGGCCCCCCGCCGTTTTCCATATTCGGGCCGGTACGCCAGATCTTGTTGTTCACCAGAAGTTCCCCGTCCGGTGCCACCACCGTGGTAATCTGCTGGCAGCCGGGAATCAGTGGGCTCACCCGCCCCTCACCGTTGTAACCCAACACCGGATTTTCCCACCGCAGATAGGTCCGGTTTTCGGAAGTCTTCCCCGAAGCCACACCGGCGGCAACCGGTGGTGTCGCGTTGCGCATCGATTCGGCCGTGTGGCCGTCTTTGAAATGGGTGTTGCCGGACGCCACCCAGTCGGTGGCCTTCTTGTTGCCGGAAAAATCGACCTTGACGTGGCAGCCGTAGCATTGGGGCGCCCAGGCCGAATGGCACCCGTAGCATTCGATCTTTTGGGTGTGGGCCGGCGTGCGGATCTTGGCGGTGACGGCCTTGTCCGGGTTCTGCCATTTGCCGGACTGGGCGAGGGATTTCAATGCCGGCACTTCAAAATCCAGCCCGGAAGCCGAATGAACCACGACCTTGTTCTTTTCCCGGACCACATTCCCGAAGGGGTTCCCGCGGGCCGTGAGCAGATAACCGTCCTTTGCCGAATAGATATTGCTGAACCGGTTCTGGGTGTCCAGCAATGTCGTTGCCGTGCCGCGCGGCGTGTTCATGTCCAGGTCACGGCCGAACTCGTCTCCGAACCCCAGCGGCAATTCCCAGGGAAACTGGGCGGGGGTGCCGTGACAATCCGCGCACTCGATCTCCACGTTGGCCAAAAGCGTTCCGGTGATGTTTCCGTTGCCGTGCATGGAGGTCGTGCTGTGGCAGTCCTGACACAGCAGTCCGCCCTCCGGGTTGCCCTCCCTGGACTTGAGCCGGTGATGCACGTCATCCTTGATAAACTGATAAACCTTGGTGTGCAGCTTGGGTTGTTTTTTCCCCTTTTTGTTATAGGGGCTCCCGTAGGGAAACTCCATGAGGCCCTGGAACGAGACCCCGATCCGCTTGCCGCGGTTATGGCAGGTGACACAAGTTTCATGGGGGATGCCGGAATAGACCATGTTGTTGACGACGACTTTGGATTTTCGGGTGCCTTGAATGGAGTGGACCATGGAATGGCCTGCTTCATCCCGCTTGACGGTCTTGTCCATGCCCTCGTACAGTCCGGCGTTATTGTAGGGAATGTGGCACGACGAGCAGCCCATCCCCCGGAAGTCGCCCCGCCTGTTCCGGCCCTTGACACCGACGTGGCAGCGCTGGCAATCCGTTCGGATATAGGTAAAGATCGCCTCCTCGGGATTCTGCGCGAGCGTCTCCAGATTGGTTTTTGGAACTTGCCGGAGGCTCTCCGGAAAATTGTCCGGGCTCATCTTCATGAGGGCCTGAGTGTATGTCTTGTAGGCAGGGGTCCCGAATACCGGCTCCGGTCCGTCCGGGTCATCCACATCGTAATTGCCGTATTTTGCCGCATAACCGGTGCTGACACCCGGCCCCCAGCCCCAGAGGGCCCCCTTGATCTTGCCCGCCTCGGTCTGCATGATGGATCGGAACTGGGCATAGGTGTAGTTCTGGTGGCATTGTCCGCATATTTTCTCGTTGACCCACACGGATCCTGAATGCACCACGAAGGTGTCCAGTTTCCCACCCGCCGGTGCTCCGGTGTGGGCAATTTTCGCGTCTTTTTCTTCTTTGGGATTTCCGCCGTGGCACACCACGCACCCGTTGGGATCCCCCAGTGCGACCCCGAGCTCATAGATCTGCCTGGCCATCGGGGAGTCATGGGCGCGGATGGGCTCGATGCCGGCGTGGCACTTGCCGGCAGCCAGGCACCCGGTATTCGGGGCCGGATAAGCGGCAGGATCCATGTCCGGACCGGTGGATGCGTAGAGAGCGACGGGCACGAACAAGATTACTATAAGAGGAAGTAACACGGAATAAGCGGGACGTATTCTCATACACTGCATAAGAACCCCTTTGCATCGGTTTGCGGTTTTTGCGAAGGTTCCGGACCAGATGTTGCGAGGAGTCTCGTACTTATTCAAATGGCATTGGAATGCTTCACGCCATTAAAACGCTGTATAAGAATAACGATCGTTTTACGTAACGGGAAATCCGCCTCTCTGTCAAGAGCAATTGAATGGACGTGCTAATTGAGGACCCGATATCTGAGGCACACCAGGTCCCGACCCAACTGACCGACATCCAGAAGCTCCAATTCCATGGATATCTCTTCTGTGAACAATGACAGACCCCGGCCGAAGATCAGCGGGGAGAGCGTGACGACGATCTCGTCGATCAGCTTCTCTTCTGCAAAGAGGGAGTTGATCAGCGCGCCGCCGGCCAGAATAACTTCCCGATAGCCGTCGGCTTCGAGGTTTGCCAGGACGTTCTCCGGGGGGCGGCTGCTAAACACCAGATCGGGATCGTTTGACGACCGGCTGGTGTCCCGGGTGAGGATAATATTTTTTCGGCCGGGTAGCGGCTTTCCGATGGTCGCGAACGTCTTTGACCCCATGATAATGACTCCGGCCCGGCGGGTCATATCGACAAACAGCTGTTTGTCTTCTTTTCCCGTCCAGTCGGGGAAGTGGTCCGCACTTTTTGCGATCTTTCCGTCAAGGGTCATGGCCATCAACAGCGTCACTTTCATATCAGTGCTCCGTCGGATCAGCAGAAGTAACGGGATCGGTTTTTTTGAGAAGTGGATCCAAGCCGTGTCTGCCCCCGGCACGAATTCAATTCCCCTTGAAACGTCACGGTTTCTCGATAGGTTCGGTCACGGGAACCCGGACCCCCGGACGAATTCGGCATCGGGATCGCTATCGGGACCGGGATCGGCATCAAGACGGGATGGCCATCGTCCACGGCGATACCGCTTCCGACGACTCTGTTAAGTTCACGGACGCAAACAATGCACCCATCAAACCGAAACGCCAACACCGGCTACAACGGATTTTCTAAGGGAATCTGCGGTTGGTTTTCCTAAGCCACCCGATTATCGCCGGTGTCGGATTTCCGTTCCGATGGGTGCTTTCCGCACACAATCTCACCGATTAGATTCGCAAGTGTTTTGGAATCATGGCGCACAATCCCCCCGGTGGTATCCAGTAAATCGGTGGCGTAGACCGTCCGTCCCTTCCACCATCCGTTGGTGGTGTCAATGCTTACGATGTCCGCCTGCTGTTCTTTGTATGGTGCAAGGATTTCGGAGGCCGGGATCCGGTTGTTGTAAATGAAACAGTCAAAGGGCCGTCCGATGGTTTCTTCCAGCCGAACAGCAAAATCGCGTGCCTTGAAATGATGGGTTTCTCCATATTTGGTCATCAAATTGATCACACAACACATCCGGGCGGACGCCTCACACAGCGCTTCCCGTACACCGGGGACAATGAGATTGGGCAGGATACTTGTGAACAGATCGCCGGGACCGATGACAATGGCATCTGCGGATTCGATGGCCTCGATGACTGGGGGGTATACCGAAATGTCAGCGCTGTCGTGGGGCACCAGGAAAACATCCCGAATTTTCTCCCGCTGATTCCCCCGGGGGACATCAATCGCTTGCTCGCCATAGATCCGGCTGCCGTCGGTCAACTCCGCCACCAAAGTCACCCTGTCCGTGGTCACCGGCAGGATGGCCCCCTTGACTTCCAGGATTTCGGCCAGGGCCTGAATGCCTGCCGGAAAATTACCGGCGTACCAGGACAGCACGGTCAATAGCATGTTCCCGGCATTGTGGCCCCGGAGCCGGCTGTTGCGTGTAAATCGCTTGAGCAAAAGATGACGGGCGGTCTCACGGTGCGGGGAAAGGGCCAGGATGCACTTGAGAGCATCACCGGGGGGCAGAATTCCGAGCTCGTCTCGGAGTCTGCCGGTGCTGCCGCCACTGTCGGCCATGGAAACCACCGCCGATATGTCAATGTGTTGAAGATCCCGAAGGCCGGACAGAAGGGCGAACTGGCCGGTCCCTCCGCCGATGGTCAGAATCCGTTTCGTGTTGTGAGTCATGAGCGTACTTGCAAACCTCCCCACAATCCAACGAGGGTGTTGCCCCACAAGGGGCATCGCATGCTAAGGATAGAAATCATTCATCAACAGGAGGGATATCACCAATTCATGGGAATTTGGAAGGGGGCTGCCGGATCGAACAGGACGACCCGATTTCGGCCCGTCTCTTTTGCCTGGTACAGGGCACGGTCGGCATACCGGATCAGGGTTTCCAGATCGTCGGCGTTCTCTTTGTAATGGGATATGCCGGCACTGACCGTCACATCGGTATGATCGGCCACATTGCCTCGGATCCGCTCACCGATTCTGCATGCCTGGTCCCGGGTGACATTTGGAATCAATACGACAAATTCCTCACCCCCATACCGATAGACGTGGGGTCTGTCGTATTCCCGAAGACTTTTCTCTATCGCCCGGGTAACCGCTCTGAGCACGTCATCCCCTTGCTGGTGACCGTATTTGTCATTGTACCGCTTGAAATGATCGATATCGATCATCAACAGGCTTGTCCCGTTGTTGGCCCGATCGGCCATGGCAATCACCAGTTCCAAATCCGAGTCGAACTTTCGCCGATTGTACACACCGGTGAGAGGATCCTTGTCAATCAGAGAGACGATGAAACTGCGATCTTCCGCCGACAACTGATTTAATATTCTCGATAACGGTAAGCTCGTCCGAGCCGGTTCCACGAGTGCTCCTCCTTATACCCTGGCTCTGTTTAATATAACACCGATCGATGGCGTCGATCATACATATGTATTCATATTTATTCAAATTTGTGAGATGTCAATCGATACCGATGCCCTCCCCCTGGGACCTTTGGCAGAACCCAGGTTCCCCTTCTCGAAACGGCCCTTCCGGGGCTCCATGACCACGGCGTGGCCCCCTGCGGCCATCCTGTACCCGGGCAGGATATGCTAATCCACCTCGATCCGGGTCATCTTCGGATCGGTCTCATCGCTGTCTTTTTTTTCCAGGTGTGCGATACCCTGATCCACGATCGTGCGAACAGCTTTCAAAAACTCTATCCGTGAGCGGGTCATGTGGGTTCGAAATTCCGAGCCTTTTCCGAACATCCTGTCGAGGTCCGAGAAGAATCGACCGACCGGACAACTGACGGCGTCATCGCGGGTGGGTTCATCGGTCATGGCGGTCTCCTTTGAATGCGATCCGCAGCAGGTTCCCGTCAAGCTTGGCGGAAACGGCGTCAAGCCCCGCCAATCCTCTGGGCAACAGAATATGACGCTTGAAGGCGCCGACGCGGCATATCAGTTCATCGGATACCCTGTTCAGCTCGACATCCGTTTTATCCGCAAACGGAAGCTTCAACGTTAAGAGGTATCCGCCTTCTGTTTTGGAGAGATCAAAGGGGGGATCATGAAAAAAGCGATCCAGCGGTCGGCGATGCTGATACAGCCTGTCGGCCAGATCCTTGAGCCGATCATATCCGAAAATTTCTTCACGCAATTGATGAATGGAAAGGATCGGAATCGGGCTGAAAAACTCTCTGGCGTTTTCAATGTGCTGCCGCTGTCCCTCGATCCAGTCGCTGAAATAGTCTTCTTTGAGCGATGTCGGCAGGATCCTGTTGATGATAATGGCATCGATGGACATCTTGTACAAGGAAAAATACATAAACGCCCGCTGGGTCTCTTTGATGACGATCTTCTCAGGATTGGTGACGAGTCGCACCGTGGTGATGTCCGGATCGGTGAGCAGTGCATCGACCCCCCGAAGCCGCTTGAACAGCGACTCGATCGCCTGAAAGTAATCATCGCCGGGAAGCGGAATATCGTAGACCCGGCTGGCGATCGGCCGCGCGTAGCGCGCCACGGTCCGTTCCAGCCGGAAAAGCTTCTTCATGTACCACTCTAACGTTGTCGGTATGCTGATGAACCGGATCGATTCTCCGGTGGGAGCACAATCGAGGATAATGACATCGTATGCGTTGTCCCGCGCGTACCGGTTAATATAGAGCAGGAGGCTGATTTCCTCCATACCCGGCAAGATGGCAAGCTCTTCCGCCAGGATTTCATCGAGACCAGTCGTGTTCAGCAGGATCGCCAGGTATTTGTAGATATCGCCCCAGTTGGTGCGTATCTCTTCCTGAATGTCAAGCTCCTGAATATATAAATTCGGTGCGACGGGAACAGGCCGTCCCTGGTTCTGATCGAGGAGACATTGTTCCAGATCAAAAATGTCTGCGAGACTGTGGGCGACATCCAACGACAACACCACCGTCCGGTACCCGCTTTCGGCGGCTTTAATCCCTGTGGCAGCAGATAGAGATGTCTTCCCAACACCACCTTTTCCGGCAAAAAATAGAATCCTCATCCGGACACCCTGCAGTTCCGACACCTTTTCAGTGAACCCCAACCGATGCCGTTTTGACCCCATCGCAAAAGGTCTTGCGGTAACAGTACGTTTGCGTCAGATATCAGGAAGATACTTCAGTTTTCGATCCCATTGAGGATGCGTGGGGCAACTAAATCAGAAATGCTTTGGATGCGCAAGCAAACGGTGAATCGGGGATCTTTCCATGGGAGCCGGTGAAGAAGTATCTGAGGGGCCGGGTGTCTCTTCCGTCATGTAGGGGAAGGAGGCTGTGTCACAATTCAAATAAGCGCTTAGCATGTGTTCGTCATGCCGGACTCGATCCGGCATCCAGAGGTGTAAATCACGTAAAATACCTGGATTCCGGATCAGGTCCGGAATGACAAAATAATGAATTTTACCAATTTTTCCAATTACGACACAGCCTCGAAGGGCGGCATCCAGAGGAATCCTGTTCTATTCTTGAGGGGGCGTGCGGGATCCGGCAGGCGGGTTCATCCTTAACCCACCGGACCGAGATAGAATTAGGGTGCGCGTTCGCGTATGGTTCACACCAAATCGGGGGTGATTTCCAGGTTGCTGATGCCTGCGATGTTTCCGCCACCGATGTCCTGTGCTCTATTTAGCGCCTCATTCGCCAACCCCATGGTGTTTTTCATATCGCCGTCGTATACGGCAACGCCGCAGCTGATGGTGATCTTGCCGAGGGGCAGCCATTTGGGATCGACAAACGCATGCCGGGAGACACTCTGGGACAGACGCGTGGCCACCTTTTCGGCAATCCGTCCGCCGCAGCAGGGTAGAATAATGGCAAAATTGTTTCTGCCATAACGAAACGGCAAGTCCGCTCGCCGGATCAGCTTGCGCATCAACTCGCCGAAGTCTTGGAGCAGTTTGTCTCCGATTTCCGTACTATGGCGGTGAAAATCATCGAGGCTGAAAAGGATCAGGGAAAACGGTTCTTTGAGCATATCTGCTTTTCTGGACTCCTCGGTCAGTTTGAACTCGAAATAGGATCGATTGAACAGACAGGTCATATCGTCGGTAATGGACCGTTTAAAGTATGCGTTCAGGCGATTGGCAATCTTCTGGTATTCGGCGCGCAGTTCCATAAAGAGCTCGTGCAGGGTGCTGAGTTCATTTTCCCCGATGTTCTCAATCGACTTTTTTTTCAAAATCTCGGCGGCGATCATTTTTATATTGTTCATGATCGTTTCCCAGGAGGCAACCCAGCGCCAGAACAAAATGAAGCCGATACACTGCAACAGGAGGACAAGCAGGATGGTATTGCTGAAGGGATCGCGTAAGTTCTCTACTTGAGCCTCGGAGAGGGCTGGAATAACGTAGCTGGAAACCGTATAGAGCGATATAATGACCGGCAGAAGAGATGCCAGGACAAAAAAGCCCACGAGAATCCGCCTCAGCCGGATTTCGGGTATGGATAGATAGATGGCCATAACGACCTCCGGACCTGAATCGGTTCGAAAAAGTCACACAAGGCTGTCGCGCAAGGCAAATTGGATCAAAACAGGGCCAACAGCCCGGATTCCCACTTTTAATTGGATATACAACTTTATCGCGACGGTTCTACAATGTAAATCGGGAGAAAGTACTATTTTTCGACTTTTCCAGGGATGACAGTCGGTTTATGAGCACACCGAAGACCATATTGCTGGTGGGAGCGGGAATGTTCGGGAGGCATTATGCCCGGATTCTGAGTCGCATGGAAAATTCGGCCATCCCCGGGCCGAAGGCCATTCATCGTCTGATTTTGACACGCACCTCCCGGGAACGGGCCCGGAAAACAGCCGCAACGTTGGGAAAAGACTCCCGATGCCGAGTGCCCGTCATCGGTGAAGCGGTGCATAACGAGGCGGCGCTGGTGGTGGTCCTGGAGAAGCACACGCCGGACCTCACGTGCATCGTGGCCAAAGATCCGACTCTGGGCAACCGTATCCATGCCGGGTACAGCCTCCTGGCCCTGGCTGCCGGAAGTCGCGTGCTATGTGAAAAACCGTTCAGTGAAGCCGATGGAAACGGAGCCAGTCTGATTGAGGCAAATCTGCTGGCCCCTTATGCCGCTACGGGGGCCTTCGGCCTGGAACTGCCGTTTGCCGCCATCCGGAAACACATGCAAGAAAAGCTGCAATGGGACGGCTTTTTTCGGGATGTCGCGAAAATCGAGTTTTTCTGGGGCACCCAAACGGCGATTCGAACAAATCTCTTCAACGAATTGGCGCTCCACCCGTGGTCCCTGATCCCGAGGCTTTTGAAAACCGAACGGATCCAGACGGAGACCACCCCGACGGTTGCAGTGGCCGCCGGCAGATTACAGCATGGGGCCCTGAACCGGACCGCCGAATTCCGGATCACCCTGTCCAATGAAACCCGTTTCAGAGGATTCCGGGCCGACAACCGGTGTTTCGGATTCCGCACTGTGGGCACCGCGGTACAGCTCATCCAGCTGGATGTATCCATCGAGGCCGCATCCCCCATGGATCCCCAGCGATGGCCGGGAGAGGTCTTGCTTGAAGTCGACAATCCTCTGCGACGAAACATCATCGCCAGTATTCTGGGCGAACCGATCACCGGCGTTCGCCGGACCATCCAATCCCAGTTGTTTCTTGAAATGATTCACGGGTACCGTCCATGATCCGTGTGCTCTATCCGGATTGATTGAAGAAATTAACAGAGATCGGGCGATTTTTCGAGATTCGTGTTTTTCATAGAGAGTGTCAAACAGTGGATCATTGCACAAACTCGTGGAATCACGATCTAAACGTGACGGATAAAAAAAACAGGAAATCTAATAGATTACCTCGCCTCATAAAATAAATAATAAAATTTCAGGATGTTACAAATATTTAACCATCGACTGGGTGTCTTCGGTAATCGTCTGTAACCCGCTTTGACAGATTCATGTCCGATACTTTAGTAAAGAGGCTGTCTCAAATCGGATCCCAACAGAAAGCGGCTCGTTCACTGTTCTTTCAGGACTATCGCGTCGGATGATCAACAGACAGATGACATCTGTGCCCATTGATTTGGACTGCCTGCAACACATTCCCACCATTGCCCCGGAACCATCTTTCCCCTATGCGTCGAACCCCGAATTCAGTAGATTGCGATGAAAGGTAACACTATGATTTCACGAAGTTTCCGGTTCGAGGATTTTATTGATGCGGTTCAGGGAAAAAACGATTCCGACATCATTTGCATGGCGGATCAGGAAGCACTTCATGCATGGCGGTCCGCCCATCGAAGCAAGGGGTTGCCCGACAATCTGATGGACAAGAGCAGAGAATACCAGGACAAGCTGATCGGACTGATCGACTTTCTCCGACATGGCTTATGTGCGAGATCCGGCTCTGATTCCGATATTGCGCTCTTCCAGAAAATCCGGGAAGACGCCCGGAGCACCCATACCATTCATTAGAAGTGATTTGCCCCATCTAACACCGAATCTCTGTGTTGTGGGCAGAACCGCAGAGCCCCTCCCCCGCGCTCCAGCGAAAAATGCTCACATACGCCTATGTATTTTCCCAGACGATCGTTTTGCATGTCGCCCTACAGGTCCTGTTTATCCTGAGCCTGCCGAAGGGATCGGAGTGGTAGGGCAGCGAAATGCAGAATTAAAATCACCTCTACGACCTCTGCGCCGTTGCGGTGATAGGTTGATCGTAAAAGGAATCGGAACGGAATTCTGGCAATCGCTATAGTTTGAAATTGACCATAGGCCGCCGGCCTCAGTGACGTCCAGATTCGGTGAAACCGGCAGGGCTCATGAAAAGTCTGAATTACAGGGGGTAATACAGTGAATCCCGTTGAACCGGTTCGAACCCGGCCCGGCGGATGATGGTTTTCACATGGGAAATGGTGGCCGCCCTGTCGTGTCCGGCGTCTTTCAGCACGTTTTCTTCGATCAGCACCCCACCAAAATCATCTGCACCGGCCATCAGGCCGAGTTGACCCGCGGCAATATTTTCACTGAACCAGGAAGACTGGACATGGGGAAAGTTGTCCAGCAGCAGGCGGGCAATGGCCACGACACGGATGTATTCGGCCGGATGGGCTTCCGTGCCCCGACGGCGTCCAAGGGCTGAACCCCCGGATTTGAACGACCAGGGGATAAAACTGGTAAACCCTCCGGTGCGATCTTGCAGCTCCCGCAAGCGCACCAGATGATCGACGATCTCTTCGGGGGACTCTACATGACCGTACATCATGGTGGCCGTGGTCTTGAATCCGATACCGTGGGCGATTTCACAGGTTTCAAGCCACTCTTCGCCACTTGCTTTTCCGGGCGCCACGATGCTCCGTACGCGTTCGGACAGAATTTCCGCGCCACCGCCGGGAATGGTCCGGATACCTTCATTGTAAATCGCCCCGAGGATGTCGCGAACGTGGGCCTTCTCCTGCCCGGCCATGTAAACATACTCCGCCGGACTAAACGGGTGGATGTGTAGAGTCGGGCAGGCCTCACGAATCGCGCGAATATAGGCAATCCAGTCCATCAGGTGAACGTCCGGGTGATGGCCGCCTTGAAGCAGTACGGTGGTGGCACCCCGATCCACGGCGATGCGCACCTTTTTTACGACCTGTTCGGGAGACAGCAGGTAGGCATCCGGATCCCCGGGTTTGCGGAAAAACGCACAGAAGGCACACCGGGTGGTACAGACATTGGTGTAGTTGGGGTTTGTGTCAATAACATAGGTCACTCGGTGTCCGGGCAGTCGCCGCTGGCGGACCTCATATCCCAGCGTCATGAGCCGCCCAAGGGGCATGTCGCGAAAGATGTCCGTGCCTTCTTCCCGCCCGTAACGTACTCCCATCTGTACCGGCGGATTCATCGGGTCACCGTCCTTGGGTGCGTTCAATTTCTCGTTTCCTGGGGTCACGTTGGCTTCCTGAGCTAATTGGATGTGAGACCGAGCCGACACCGTTTTTGAAAGCGCTCGAGCTCTGAAAAAAATGCGGCCTGACCGGCCAGGTCTGTTTTGTCGAGAACCCTTCGGATCACTCGAAAGTACTCCCGGATATAATGCTCCGGTACCCCGAGTTGCGCCGCCGAAGGGGGAACGGCGTGTTCCACCAGTTCATGTTCCCGTTTTTTGAACTCTCCCAGCCACCGGTCCAAGGCCGATCGAATGATGCTCGGGGCGTCCTTTCGGACCACCCATCGGGCAAAGACGATGGGCAGCCCACGGCTGCGATACCATTCACTGGCCAAATCCGTAATATAGGGATAACCGTGCGGGTCTCGGAGTTGGTTGACCTTTTTCAGAGCGGTATCCCCGATCAGGAGTTCCCCATCGATGGAATCTCGAGGTCCAGCGATATGTGGCAGGTGGTCCGGGCCATTTCGAGATTCAAGCAGCATAAATAAAAGTCTTACACTGGAGGCGGACTCTTCGGTGACCCGGATCCGGGAAGTGGCGCCCATCTCATAGAATGGACGATTCGAAAAAAACAGAACGCTCATGGATCGTTCGCGAGCACCGATGCCGAAAGGCCCCAATGGCTCGACCTCTCCGGCGACATAATCCATGGCCCCAACCGGCACGGCGGCAGCCGTCACCTCGCCGGCCTTGATGGCGTGCACACTCTGCGCGGGCACACAGGATACGAAGCAACAACCGTCCGGTGCACCCAACGCGCGGTACGGTGCCATGTTCGTGTAGGGGATCATCGCTATTGGCTGGCGCATCTCGTTATTGCCTTAAGCCATCTCGGGAGACTTACCGGTTTCCAGCTCACGGAATCTGCCGTCCCGCTCCACGGGCCGGAATCCGGCGACCCGGATGGTATCGACCATCTTCTCCCGGGCCAGGCCAACGGGAGTCTGGGCCCCGGCCAGATGGGCAATCTTTTCTTCGGAAATCGTGCCGTCCATGTCATCGGCACCCCAGCTCAAACCGGCGGCGGCCGTTTCCAGGCCGGTCATCGGCCAGTAGGCCTTCAGGTGGGGGATGTTGTCGATCAGGAGTCGTGAAATGCCGATTACCGCCAGGGACTCCAGGGGGGAAGGGCCTTCTTCAACGAATCGGCCCTTTCCCGGTTGGAACGGCAGCGGGATAAAACAGGAGAATCCGCCGCTGGCATCCTGGGTGTCCCTGAGAATCCGCATGTGGTCAATCCGCTCATTCCAGGTATCGCCAAAGCCAAACAGCATGGTGGCGTTGGTCGGTATGCCCATGGCATGGGCCAGCTCGTGGATCCGTATCCAGTCGGAAGGGCCGATTTTGTTTTTCCAATGCTTCCGGTAGAGGCGCTCTGAAAATATTTCCGCGCCACCGCCGGGCATGGCATCCATTCCGGCCTTGCAGAGTTCATCGAGTACTTGTTCTTCGCTCTTTTTGGACATGCGCGCAAAGTAGTCGATTTCCACTGCCGTAAATGCCTTGATGTGAAGCTTCGGAAATCGACGCCGCAGTTCCCGCACCAGTTCCAGGTTGCGCTCGTAGGGCCATATCCCGTTGAGCCCGCCGACGATGTGCGCTTCGGTGGGAGCAAGCCGCTCGACCGTGTTCAGTATGTCCTCTTCTTCCAGGACATAGGCGTGTTCGGCTGCCGGGGTGGCGGCATAATTACAGAAGGTGCATCCCATGGCGCAGATGTTGGTTGGATTGATCTGCAGGTTGAACACATAGGTGGCGGCATCGCCATACCGTCGCCGTCGATTTTCAAGCGCGGCGATCCCGATCCGGTGGACCCGGTCGGGCGTGATTTTCCGCCCCAGCTCGTAGGCTTCCTCTGCTGAAAGCCGGTCGCCTCTGCGGCCTTTTTCAATGGCCTGATCAAACAGCGTGTCGCTCATGTATCCGATCCGTATCGATTCCGGGCACCCACGAGGCTATCCGGGAAGATGGTATGTGCGCCATCGCGCGCTGACGCGCTTTTCTATGGTTGGGTCGAACTCGACCGGTTTGGGGTACCCCTCCTTCCAGCGGGCGTCTATGACGATCGGCGCGTCGAATTCGAGCCGATTCCCCTGGACCCGGCGATCGGCCGGATGGATGTCCAGCAGCGGATCGAACCGGGTGAACCAGCCCCAGAAGATCATGATCGGGTCGTCCATGGGAATATCCGGAGACAGAAGCACATGAAACAGGTATTGCCGCGCCGCCGGATGGGCCTCGAGAGCGGCTCGAACATCTTCGATGGTCACATCGTTGGAACGAAGCTGGGCCAAGAGAAATGCGGGCCCCAGATTCATGACGCGAATCAGATCCCGGTGCACCCCCCGGGTTTCATCAATTTCCGGCGGCAGACTATCTCGGACAGGTCCAGTTGCTTTTCTGCAGGCAATGAGCACCAGACGCGAGCCGGAGTTCATGGCCGGGCCGGTAAAATCCAGGGTATCCTGTGCGGTTGGGGACACCAGGTGAAGCCCATCCCGCAGGTCGAGATGCCGCCACAGAGCGGTGCTGACCGCCTTGAAGTCTTTTACATCCACGCCGTGGTCCACGGTGATCATGATTTTGGTGAGCGACACCTGCCCCTCTCCGAGCATACCAAGCGTATGTTTCAAGGCCTCCCGGGGATACCGCTGCTTGACCGCCATGACCGCCAACGGATGGAATCCGGTCTCCGGGTAGGCCCAGATGGCCGTGACCGCCGGACGCATGATCTTTAGCAGCGGCAGTGCCATGTCCTGAAGCGCGGCGCCGATGTGAAAGTCTTCCTGCACCGGTTTGCCGACCACCGTTGCCGGATAAATGGCATCCCGGCGGGCCAGAACGCGTTTGACCCGAAACACCGGAAAATCCGCCGAGTGGGAATAGTGGCCGAAATGGTCTCCAAACGGGCCTTCCCTGGCGACATCCCCCTTCGTCACCGTCCCTTCCAGAACAAATTCCGCTTCCGCCGGTATCCGATGCCCCGTCCATTTTCTGGAAATGACATTAAGGGGAGCACCAATCATCATGGCTGCCAGAAGCCGCTCATCGATCCCTTCGGGCAACGGCGCCACAGCGGCGATGGTCAGTGCCGGCGGCCCACCTAAAAACACGCTCACCGGCAGCGGCCGCCCCAGTTCACCGGCCAGCTGAAAGTGGAAGCCGCCGCCTTTCTCGATCTGCCAATGCATTCCCGTGGAACCGGCATCATAGCGCTGGAGACGGTAGATACCCATATTTCCCTTGCCGGACACGGGATCGACGGTATGCACCAGGGGTAATGTAAAAAAATGGCCGCCATCTTCCGGCCAGCATTTGAGAACCGGCAGTTGATTGAGGTCTGCCGGCTCCATGACGGTTTCCAGGACCGGTCCCGACGCCACAGGCTTCAGCCGGGAGCGTACGAAGAGGGGAAATTCCCGCCGCATCTGCCACAGGCGCTTCGGGCTGGGCGGCATCATCGCTTCGGCCAGGCGGACGAGCCGTTGGCCGACGGCCTCCGGGGCTCCCCCGAAGGCAAGGGCGACCCGCTCCGGCGTGCCGAACAGATTCGACACCAATCGGTAGGGCGACCCTTTGACCCGTTCAAACAACAGCGCCGGCCCTCCCCGGGCCTGTACCCGGTGTTGGATGATGGTAATCTCCTGGTCCGGATCCACCTCTACGCGGACCCTCGCCAGTTCGCCTCTGGTTTCCAGCTCCCGTAGAAATGATCTAAGGTCCGGGGAACTCACCGCACATCCTCCCACGTTTGCTCGGCCGGCTGGCCAAGCATGGCAAGGATCCGGTCCACATAGGCGCTGAGCAGTTCGGAAAGCGTCACCTGGGAGGGATCTTTTTCAGCCGTCATATAGTACGGCGGCGATATGGGCATGATCACACCACCGGCGGCGGAAACCCGTGTTGCATTCTTCAGATCGATAAATGTCAGGGGGGTCTCCCGCAGGCCCAGCACCAGAGGGCGCCGTTCCTTCAAGTGGCAATGGGCCGCCCGGGTGAGCAGCGTGTCCCCCACGCCGGAAGCAATCTGGCCAAGGGTATTGGCGGAGCAGGGCAGAATAACCATACCCACCGTGGGCACCGATCCGGATGCGATCGGTGAAAAGAGATCGTCGTTTTCAAACACCCGATCCACTCGGCGTGCCAGGGATTCATAGGAACCGCATTCGTGTTCGAATACCGCCCGCCCCCAGCGGGTGGCAACCAGCCACACCGGCCAGGGCGATTTTTCCACAAGCAGGCCGGCGGCAAAGACCCCGGTGGCCCCGGAAATTCCAAGAACCAGCTTTTTTTTGTTGGTATTCATTTCGGATTACGCACCTTCATAGTTTTAGGACCCGTTATGCAGTATCGCATGTTTTTCAGTCTTCGAATATCGGATTTCTCATCACGGCAATTGAAGAAACGGACTGCTTGATGATACATATTTCCCCCGGGGTTACACGCCGACGGCCCTAATATCCCAGGATCGGAACTAATGCCGCAGCGATGCCGGCAATGGTGGCAATCGGGAAAAAGCGGAACCCAAGCGGTATCGAGGGAAGGTACATGGCGGCCATGGCAGCCGTCGAAATCACCATGGCCGCTCCCGTCCCGGGTCCACCATTGGTGTGGCTGAATACGGCAACCAGACATCCAAAGGCCGATAGGTGGCAAAGTGCCGCGATTTTCAGGGCACCGGCTCGCCCAAACCGTGCCGGAATACTGTGAATATGATGGGTCCGGTCGGCCTCGATGTCCATGATGGCGTATATGATGTCTGCTCCGCTGAGCCATAAAAACACAAACAGCGACAACCAGATCACCATTGGGGAAAACCCGAGATGTCCGGACGCCGCCACGAAAGCACCCAATGGCGCCATGGCCAGACAAACCCCGATTCCGAAGTGGCATAAGGACGTGAATCGTTTGAGGAGCGAGTATCCCAGGAGCGGAATCAGCGGCAATGGCGACAGAATCAGGCACCAGCCTCCCAGAGTCGCACAAGCTGAAATATAGACGGCCAGTCCGGCGAATGCCACCATTAGCGCAGTGTTGACGGAGAGGATTCCACTGGGCAGTTCCCGTATCGCCGTGCGCGGATTGAGTGCATCGATGCGCCGATCAAAGATCCGGTTAAAGGACATCCCGAAGATTCGCGCACCTGCGGTTGCGACGATGATCAGAAGCAGAATACTGATGGGTGGTGTCCGGCCTTCCGTCCCGATCCAGGCACCGGCCAACACCAGGGGCAGGCTGAATGCCGTGTGTTCGATCTTGGTAAACCGGAGTATCTTTCGGGCCAGGCCCGGATCGGACCGACCGTGTGTCTCAAGCTTTGAACCGGCCTGAAGCATCATGGAGCAATTCCTTCCAAAGTATGTTCGCCAGTGCCAGGCTCACCTCAGCCAGGTTTTCCTGCAGCAGTTGGCGTTGACCGTCTCCGGCAAAGTCGGTCACCCCTTTAAGGATGGTGCATGGGACACCGTACATGGCGGCCACCCTGGCGGCAACGGCCCCTTCCATGTCCACCAAATCACCGAATTCAACTAGATCCTGGCGGCGCTGTCCATCGAAAACCGGACGTTCCACAGTGACCAGCGTGGCTGACGGCAACTGCGCCCACAGGGTCGTATCACAGGCCACCGGTGCGCCCGGGATGCCGGGACCGGCGGCTCCCTCGGAAGCCTGGATAATTCGAAAAATCCGCCCGGTCTGAAACAACGGGTCGTCTGTCAGAGCACCGCATGTACCGCCAAAGACGATTCGACGGATTCCCTGTTCCCGGATCAAATACTGTACTGCCAGCGCCGCAGCCACTTTTCCCATGCCGCTGATGGCGACCGTCAGCCGGGGCGATTGAACGGCGTACAGCGGGAAAGGAAAGTCCGATACAGTAGAAGCCCCGGACATCACTATAAAAGGCTGGGCCTCCCGGGAGGAGGCAAACAGAATCCCGGTCACGGAATCACCCCTGCATCCTTTGCGCGCCGCTCCAGTTCGTCAACAGCCGCCCGCCCTATTTCTCCCAACTCCAGACTGAATTCATTGACAAAGGTCCGCACATGCCGGCGCAGAACATCGATCTCCATTTCCTGGGCATACCGGCGCATGTATGGCAATGTCGCTTCGGGATGCTCTTTTGCCATGCGGATGCTGTCCCCAATGAGGGATTCAACGGCACGGATGGCGCTTCCACCCATCTCAGCCTTGGCGGCAACACACCCCAACGGAATCGGCATATCGGTTTCATGTTCCCACCATGCCCCGAGATCGACGATCGCCTGGAATCCGGCCGTTTCGAATGTAAACCTGTTCTCGTGAATAATCACGCCGCAATCGGCCCGGCCGGATTCAATTTCTGCGAATATCCGATCGTAAGGGACAAAATATTTATTCTCTGCCTTGGGCGCCCACAACCGGAACAACAGGTGGGCGGTGGTCCATTGTCCCGGCAGAACGATGCGGCATGTATCGATGTCCGAACGGGCCAGCGGTTGCCGGCCGATCAGAATCGGCCCACAGCCAAAGCCCAGCGCAGCACCGCTTTGCAGCAATCTATAGGAATCCTTCAACCGGAGCCAGGCATGAAACGACAATTTGGAAACGTCCAGCCGATGTTCCATGGCCATGGCATTAAGCGTTTCAACATCATGCAGCTCCTCCGCAACATCATAGCCGGGGATGCAAAGCACTCCGCTGGCAATTCCATGAAACATAAACGTGTCGTTCGGACAGGGCGAATACCCCAATGTTATCCGTTTTCGATCCGTGTGTGTTGATGGGTCGGTCATGGCACCCGTTCATGCTCTGGGTATTAGTCCGGGCATTGCACCAAATGGAAAGTTTCATGTCCAAGGCACTTCGAGGCGACGCTGTAGTCCAACTACCGCGAGCCTCGAATAACGCTGGCCATGGAAGTTTCCGTTTGGCCCGAAGGGGGAAATCTTTTCAGGGTGTTCTCAAATTCTCGGTCGTTACAAATTGCACTGCTGCTGAAAACGCCCGAACCCACCATAACACTACGATTTCGCTTTTTTTTAGCCAAATGCTGAAAAGATTTCATGCAATGTTCGGGTTAGAAACCAATCTGTCGGCCGAAGTCCCTGGAAATAATCCCCGGCCATTTCTCAGGGTCCTGTTTTTACGCGACTATTCTATAAAAATCAACGGGCCCTGCGGTAATCAGCCATTCTTTCACCCCCACCGCGCCTCCCCCATCAAGGGGGAGGGCATTATTTTCTCCCTCCCCTGGAGGGAGGGAGCCAGTGGGAGGGGGTAAGATTGGCTCATTCCTTATTTTTGTCTATAGGACCGAAAATCAATGTGTATGGAAGATGCCGCAGCGAGTGCTCGGCATGTGCTGGATCAAAGACACATGGCCCGGTTTGGTTTTCTAAGACCCCTGTGCTAATGAGACAGGATGGCCGAATCGGCCGACCTGCTCTAACATGATATAAAACCGTTTCTATAAATTACCAATGGAGGGGCCGACATGAGCATGGCAGTGACGGTAGAAGTTCGCCAAATGGACACCACCGCTTCCGAAGGAAGCGTTCGCGGGCACCGCGTAATTATGGACCGACCAACGGAAAAAGAAGGTCAGAACAAAGGTGCCATGGGTGGAGAAGTTCTCTTGATGGCCCTGGGGGGATGTTTCATGAGCAATCTCCTGGCCGCCATCCGGTCCCGGGAGGCAGCCATATCGGATGTACACACGACCATCACCGGAACCCTGGAAAGCGCCCCGCCCAGGTTCTCCGCCATCCGGATGAAGATTTCGGCAACCTACGATGACCGCCCCTTGATGGAAAAGCTGGTGACCATTGCCGAGCGTGGCTGTATCAACGCCAATACTCTGAAACATGCGGTGGAATTGAAGATCGCCGTGGAATAACCGGAAAATTTCTTGCTTCGGGGATTATTCCGTAGTTCGTTGTACTTCGGCACAGCCCATTCAACCGTACGTATTTTCTTGGTATTTCACTTGAATCCTTGACCCCTTGAATCCTTGAATCCGTTATTCTTAAAATGAATGCCCCCATCGTATACCGCCCGGCGCTCAAAGAGGACTGCCGGCGGCTTGCCGGGTTGATGGAGATTGCTGCCGGAGGGATGCTCGACTTCTTGTTCCACGACCTGGTGCCCGGATTGACACCCGTGGACATAGAAACGCGGGCCCTGGAAAACCACAACTCCCATTACTCCTTTCGTAACGCCATCGTTGCGGAGCACCTCGGGAGCGTTGCCGGAATGGCCCTCTCGTTTCCGGCCGCCGAATTCAGGATAACGGGCGACATGCGTCAATTTATCCCCCGGGAGCGCCTCGATCACCTGAACATTTTTTTTTCGGCCAGGGTGGAAAACAGCTTCTTTCTGGATGCATTGGCCGTTGATGAAGAACTTCGGGGAAACGGTATCGGCAGCCAACTGATCGGGCTGGCGAAACAAAAAGCCGAGAACAAGGGGCATGAAAGCATCAGCCTGATGGTATTTCGGGACAATCATGACGCAAGGCGCCTTTATGCCCGACAGGGCTTCGAGGCGGTTCGGGACGTGGCTGTAGAGCGCCATCCGCGAATCCCCCACGACGGGGGCTGCCTGCTGCTAAACTGTCCATTGAGGGGCTCCTGAAGTTCGCGTCGGGGGGCTACATTCCAAATCTGTTCGGGATCAACACTGCCGAGGAAATGAGATGGAAGACAAACTGCTGATCACGGTAGCGCCGAGTATTCCGCCCCAGGCGGCAGCGTCCATACCGGGTCTTGACCTTTCACCGGACGGGATTGCCGACGAGGTCGTACGCGCGTGCAACGCCGGGGCGAGCATCGCTCACCTTCACGTATGGGATGAAACAGGCCAACCCACCGCCGACCTGACGTCATTTCATCGGACCATTGAACGTATCCGCAACCGTTGCGATATCATCATAGAGGGGTCCACGGGCGGAACCCATGACCTGTCGGCACAGGAGCGTTCAGTTTCGTTGGCAGCCGATATCGAGCTGGCATCACTCAATCCCGGATCCGTGAATTACGGTGACGGCGTTTACATCAATTCGCCGGAGGATATCGATTACTGGGTTTTGGAAATGCATCGAAAACAGATCAAGCCGGATATCGCCATATTCGAGCCGGGGATGATTGCCAACAGCATGCGCTACGCCGAAGAGAAGTTGATTCAACCGCCGTTTCTGTTCACGTTTGTGCTCGGGCTGCAAGGGGCAATTCCGGCATCACCGCAAAACCTGTTCTTCCTGTCGGAATCGATCCCGAAGGGATCTTTCTGGTGCGTCTGCGGGCAGGGCGGGTCGGACTTGCGGCTTTCGGCCCTGGCCATGAACATGGGCGGAAACGTCCGCACCGGATTTGAAGACAACCCCTATTACCGCCCTGGGGAACTGGCGACGTCGAACGCGCAGCTCGTCGAGCGATTGGCACGACTCGCCCGGGAAGTCGGCAAAGATGTCGCATCACCCGGGGAAGCCAGACACATGCTGCAGATGAAGGAGAACAGATGAAGACGATATCATGGCAGGACTTTGAACAAGTGGAATTACGGGTCGGTACCATCCTGTCGGTGGACGATTTTTCTGAAGCAAGGCAGCCGGCCTATATTGTTACAACTGATTTCGGGCCCGACATCGGCATAAAAAAATCCAGCGCACAAATCACGGACCTCTACAAAAGAGAAGATCTGGTCGGCAGGCAGGTTGTCGGCGTGGTCAATTTTCCTGCAAAACAAATCGGACCGATGATGTCCGAATGCCTCATCACCGGCTTCTACCGGGAAGACGGCGCCGTGGTACTGGCCGTACCCGACCGGCAGGTACCCAACGGCGCCAAGCTCGGATGATGAAGAAGGTCGCCGCCGGTATCATCGTTTCCAACGGTAAGGTCCTGCTGACACGGCGGGCAGACGGCGAGAAGCAGGCCGGACGGTGGGAGTTTCCCGGAGGCAAAATTGAAAACGGCGAAACACCGCAGCAGTGTCTCGAGCGGGAACTCCTTGAAGAACTCGGCGTGACCATCCGAGCCGGTGACATGATAATGGAAAATGAGCATCTTTACAGCCACGGGCCGATCAAGCTTCTGGCCCTCCGGGCAGAGATTGTAGAAGGAGCGATTTCCCTATCCGTACACGACCGCGCCGACTGGGTACCCGTCGAACAATTGGAGTCCTATGATCTGGCGCCCGCGGATGTTCCCATTGCCCAGACATTGCGTGAGATTTTTTCAGATACGGTTAAATAAAAAAACGGGCCTGTGAACAAAAATAAGGAATGAGCCAATCTTACCCCCTCCCTCTGACTCCCTCCCGCCAGGGGAGGGAGAAAATAATGCCCTCCCCCTTGATGGGGGAGGATCGGTGGGGGTGATGGAAGGGCCTATTTCAATATCCTCAACTTTGGTTATAGGCCCGTAAAAAATACGGCGGGTTGTTCTTACATTGGCTGTTGTAATCAATCGAGAATCTCATTCAGCCGATATCGGATTAAAATTTCTGAAAAAATCTCACTCTTGGAGCTTCGCTCCACTGGTTGGGCCGAATGGAGGCACCCCATGCCTTACAATGAAACCATCGATACCAGAATACAAAAAGCCATCGCCAGATGGCAACAGACCAATTCCCGAAAAATGTTCGGCGGCGTCTGCCACCTGAGAAACGGAAATATGTTCTGCGGCGTGTATAAAGACTACCTGATCCTCCGCATGGGGGAAACCGCTGCCACGGCGGCCATGGGAAACCCCCACGTTCGCCCGTTTGACATCACCGGAAAGCCCATGAAAGGGTGGGTTATGGTGGAAGAGAAAGGCTTTGAAACCGAAGCGGAATTAAAGAAATGGCTAAATATGGCAAAAGAATTTGTAGACAGCCTCCCCCCGAAGTGATGACATGACGCCCGAAGATAAACATCGAATCCAGCAATGGTGCCCCACGATTCCGGACAATGGCCTTCGTATCCGTTTGATCTCATCGGAATCGTCGGAAATGACGCCACTCAAGGAGTTCTGCAATGAGCTGATCGAGCTGGCACCCGAAGTTCGATTAATAAAAGACGACCCGGACTCCGGCCCATCACCAAGCATCCGGGTCTCCGAAAACATCACCTACCAGGCCGCTCCCTCGGCTCAGGAGTTGGCGCCGTTCTTATCGGCCCTGACCGGTTCGAGTGCTCCGATAGATTCGGCCACAGCCGAAGCGATCCAAAAACTCCAGGCCCCGGCTTTGATCGATATTTTCATGGCGCCCCAGTGCCCATTCTGCCCCACCGTGGTGAACCAGGTTTTCTCCCTGGCTCGTGCCAGCTCATTGATCCATGTCAACATCATCGACGGCACCCTCTTTCCGGAATTGGCCGGCGAAGCCGATATTCGATCGGTACCCACAGTAATTCTCGATGATGAATTTCGCTGGACGGGGGCCGTTCAACTCGCCGAGATCGTTGATATGATGCTCAACCGGAATCCGGCACGACTTGGAGCCGACACACTTGTGAAAATGCTTCAAGACGGCAGTGCCGGGCGGCTGGGGGAAATGATGGTCGAGTCCGGGCAAATCTTCCCGGCGTTTCTGGAACTGGTGGCCCATCCCAAGTGGTCGATACGGTTGGGAGCCATGGTCGCCTTCGAGTATCTGGCGGAATCCGATCAGCATCTGGCCGGCCAGGCCGCGACCATGTTGCTGGACCGCTTTTGGGATTTCGACGACGGTGTCCGAGGGGATGTGCTCCATCTGGTTGGAGAATCCGGCTATTTACCGGCGCGGGATCGCATTGCCGACATCGCGAGGGAAACTTTTTCGGAGGAGATCCGTGAGGCGGCAGACGAAGCGCTGGCCAACTTGAAAAGGGGATCCTAATGGAAATTCCATATTTTTAAATCGATGCGTTTACCAGTAACCTCTTTGGGGGAAATCCGGCAGGAGTATGTCTCCTGGAACAATGGCCGACGGACGAAACCATGCAGGCCATCGGAGCGGAAAACAACCTGTCCGAAACGGCCTTTTTGGTACCTTCCGGGCCGGGACAATACGATCTGCGGTGGTTCACCCCGGAAATAGAAGTGGATCTTTGCGGTCATGCCACTCTGGCCAGTGCGTTTGTCATTTTCCGCTATGTGGACAAGGAACTGGCCGCAGTAAGTTTTAATACAAAAAGTGGACTGCTCAGTGTCGTCAAGGACGGTGACAGGTTGACCATGGACTTTCCGTCCCGCCCGCCATCGCCCTGCCCGCCGCCGGAGGATTTGATCAAAGGGCTGGGGGTGACTCCACTAGAGGTTCATCGTTCCAGGGATTTTTTGGCCCTTCTTGAATCAGAGGACCAGGTTCGTCAACTGCGTCCTGACTTTCAAAGCCTCGCACGCCTGGATGCCACCGGCATCATTGTCACCGCGAAGGGGCAATCGTCGGATTTCGTTTCCCGCTTCTTTGCGCCAGCGGTCGGCATCCCCGAGGATCCGGTCACCGGATCGGCGCACTGTTCCCTGATTCCATATTGGGCCGGGCGGCTCGGTAAATCTGAACTCCACGCGTTCCAGGTTTCTCGCCGCGGCGGTGAGCTGTTTTGCCGGGATGCGGGCGATCGTGTTCACATTTCAGGTCGAGCCGTCACCTACCTGCAGGGCACTATCAATATTTAGGATAGATCTTGCCAAAAAGAAAGTAGCACAAATCATCCTTTCGGCACCTGATAAACCGATCACAAGGGTAAGTGTTTCATGTTCATTACAACTATATTTTAACCAATGGGCAAATGAGTGACCCATATTTTCAATTTCAAGGAGGCTCGAAATGTTCTATCTCTTGAACCTATGTCCCAAGCGATTCAATTTGCAGTGTTTCATTTTCGGTGTCCTTATGTGCCTGTTATCCTTGTCCCCCGTTATCGCTATGGCCGAATCCGAAAAAGAGGGGAAATCGGCTGAGGAACACTATCGCCACCAAATTGTTGCATTCGGAGGCAACACCCATGACGGGAGTGACCACGGGGCTGCCCTCGCCCTGGGATATCTTCACATACTAGGGCCACATTTCAGGATCGGTGGGTTTGTGGAACGTGCTACGGGGGATTTTGATCTTTGGCTGATCGGTTTTGACACTGCGGTTTTTCCCATCGGTGGTTGGTATATACGGGCGGCACCCTCAGTGGAATTTGAAGAAAGCGAAACGCGATTCGTTTTCCGATTGGGGACGGGCTATGAGTTTGATTTGGGCCCCAGGTGGTCTATTGCCCCGGAGATAAACTATGATAATAACCGGAGGGAACGGGAGCACACCTTTGTGTATGGGATAGCTGCGGCGTACAAGTTCTGATTTCCAAATTTTTTGATAGCGATTCAGAAAAAGATTATAAAACCGGTCAAGAGTGCATGAGGAGATTCAAAGAGTACGCAGTGCAGACCTCTATGGTACTCTACAGCCTTGCATTAGAGGACAACATTTCTTTATACACACGTTGCGGCATTTTCGGCAGACCACTATATAATGGGGTCAGGTCTTGCCGGGCTGTTGCCCGAACCGGTTTTATCGAGCCGTCTTTAGCTCCATGACGCATGCTCTTTCAACCAACATGGGAGCATGATTCAATTGCGATCTGAGTCGCATTAGATT
>Ga0209791_1000027_pt1 | contig 115059 bp, 101 predicted proteins | sample WorMetTyACAVOLI1_FD_187422 | JGI IMG/M metagenome (GOLD analysis project Ga0209791, IMG submission 187422) | Marine gutless worms symbiont microbial communities from Max Planck institute for Marine Microbiology, Germany - Olavius algarvensis... ... | reverse complement strand
CGTGGGTTTTGGACAGCATCCACTTTAAAAGGCATAACCTGATTTCGAAATCACCAATTTCGCGTTTATAACTGCCTGTTATTATTAAAGGCAGTATTTGATTTTCAATTTATTTTGGACAGCAATGAGAAAATCTATATAGTTCAATCTCGTGTGGGTTTTCACATAGTTTGTTTGGCTTACCTTGCATCGAACCGGAACTTCTTTAAATCTTGGAAGAAGATCTTCCCTCCATTTTCGATCTTCGCCCTTCTTTGAAATATATAATAATGTCAAATCGACATCTTCAAAGTCGGATATGGTATTAAACAATTCATTTCTATAAGGTGTGTTATAGCCTTGAATTATAATCACTTTTATTTTCATTCTGCTTTATTGTGATTCTTGGTATAAATTAGCATTTTCCGGTATATGGATCGCATGTGTTGGTCGGATGATCAGGTCGCTATCCGAATCTTGTCACCAAGATACCGCTGGTTATATTCGGAGATGCCAAACGATTGCAAATCAAGCTTCAGGAATTTTTCTAGCAATGGATTGAATATCAGCTATTGGATCTATTCCGAAAGGCAGGCTCTTTATTATTACTCACCCTATTAATTTTTCTATTTTCGTTTTTAACGAGTTTCTTAATCCCATGATTATTAACCCTATAGTTGCATAAAATTTTGAAATCCAACTTAACTGCTGCAATGAAGACCATTGAAAGTATTGACTGATCCTGGATTCTGGTTTCTGGATACTGGATGTCGTTGAAATTCACCGATAGTGTCCTGTTAGATATCCAGCATCGAGTATCAAGCATCCAGCAGCTGCCCGGAAAAAGCTACGATCTCAGACATAACGGCCAGGCTAGATGACAAGAATTTATGCAATGTTAGGGTTAACTTAACATACCGATTTGATGTAAATGTATTTTAGTAATTTGATTAAAAATGCAATTGTTGTTATTTGAGTCCTGTACACCTTCATTTTGAATTGAGAAATCACCTTGTTGTCTCGAAAGAGGATCAGAATTTCATCTGTCCTTTTGTGCATGGCATCATCGAAATTTGTCAGTGCAAAATACCTCAGCCATTCCTTTAAATACCCTTTCATATACTTCATATACTTCGATTTTTTCACTTTCACAAGGCAGGCAGATGTTTGCGGTATCAGGATATGTAGACTTGCATAAAGACGTATGGCAAATTCAACGGCATCATTCTTGGCACTCGGAATTACCGCAGTGTCCGGATGGCGGTCTGAACACAATCTGTACTTGACGCCCGGGTGCGTGAGGGCTCTGATATGAATTTCAACGTCCTGATATCTCAAAAATTTGTCATTAAATCCACCGAGTTCAAAGAAAAACTGTTTCTTCCAGATAGGGCACATTATATTCCAATAGGATTTGTTCGACAAAAAGTTGATTAATGGATCCTTACCATTATCGAACTGATTCGGTATATATTTTCCATTTTGATTCAGGAATTTGAATAGAAATACGGCGAAATCCAAATCCTGATTCGCAGCCATCACCTTCACCCGCTGTTCAAGGCAAAATGGTTCAAGCCAATCATCGGAATCGAGAAAAATCAGGTAATCGCCCTTCGCATTTTCAGCCCCTATATTTCTACATGTAGCAGCACCCTTGGGCGGCCTGTTTCGTCCGCTAAAACTTATCCGAGGCTCCCCGCCGTATTTAGTCTTCACGATTTCGCTGATATTATCTGCCGAACCGTCGTCTACCAGCAACAACTCCCAGTTTTGGTAAGTCTGAGCAATTGCACTGTCGATTGCTCTGTGAACAATGGCAGCCCGGTTAAACACTGGCGTGACAATCGAAACGACCGGTTCTTTAGGTGGCACTGAATTTAGTCCTGCACAATTGCCTGACATCGTTAAGTTTGCTCACAATAAGATCTATATTCACATAAGCTGCGACACTGAGAGCGGCGGTGTTATTAAGAAATTGAATTATGATCGATTCGGAATAGCTTAGAGCAGAACAAACCGCAATGCATGCCATCATGTAGAGCGTACGGGCCAATGGAAATCTGATTGTAAAGTACTTCTTTGTCTGCCTTAACCGGACCAGGAACATGACAAAGAAACCTAACCCTGCAGCAATACCTGCCCCGTATAGCGCGAGGAACGGTATGAGTATGATGCCAGAAACTATGGTCACGCTGCTTCCGACAATCGTGGTATAAAGGACGTACTTCGTTTCTTTTGCACAGAAGTATCCCACACCGTAGAAAAGCGACAAATTTTGGAAGAAGATTGCCAGCAATAAAAATGTCGAGTATTTCCAGGAGATGAAAAAAGATTTCTGGACGACGCAATACAGAATCGGTTTGGAGGCTGCTACCAACACAATGATAATGCCCAAAAGCAATGACACATATTTTTCCAACACCTCAGTGTAGTAATTATCACGGTTGGGGCTGCTATATTCTCTCAGCGCTTTTTCCTGCCACGCCATAAAGAAAAGAGTGCTAACCAGGGTAAGCAGGGTCGGAATCTTGTAAGATATCGCCCAAATGCCGCTGACCTCTAACCCTAAGAAATATAACACTAGGTAGCGGTTAGCCGAAGAGAACAACCACCAGGCTATATGATTGGGGATAAGTGGCATCGAATAAAAAAGGAGAGTTTTACTGAATTCGACATCAATGTGCTTTGTTGAGAAACTTGAATAATGTTTCGCTTTAACAAATATGAAAAGGGAGGTAGCCATTGCTGCCGCAGCGTTGGCAACCAGCAGACCCTCGACTTTGAATTTGTAGAGCACAAGAAATAGCAGTGTTAAGGTGGTGTAAAGTATGGAATAGACCACACCACTTAGGGCAAAGAGCGTGTTTTTTCCGCTTCCCCTAGCAAAGATCTGAAACAGCGGCAGGACTGACTGAGCAAGTAGAATAAAGAATATGAAATGTTTGTGAGGAATCTCAAGGAACCTAACGACAATCCAATACACAAGAGAAAAGAACAACATGCTGACGAAGAGTAAAGAAAAAACGTTGGTAAAAATTTTAGATGTAATTGCTCCGTCTTGGTTCTCGTGTAACATCCAGCGTAGAATGGCGTCGGTCAGCTGCAAATATATGAACGGCGCCACGAGCGATACAGTGGTAATAACAATGTCATACGTTCCTACCTCTTTCCTCGTTAAATAAAAGGTTATAACGAATACGAGCACAAAACTTATCACTTTAGACGAGAAAGTGCCCATAGCATAAATGAACACAACATTTGTTAGTGATCTTGGTTTAGCAATCATGATAGCCGGAAAAGACAAGCATCACATCTTAAATATTTAAAAAACCTCATTGGAGTCAGCCTCGAATAGTGATTAAAACAAGCTCAAAATAAAAGCGAGCCATAGCAACGGGGTTGTTTTTTTTGCGTTTCTTCGGCTCAATCCAAACGAGCTAACCGGTTTCCCCCAAATACCATTGATAGACTTGCCGGATTCCATCCTCCAACTCAACCCGGGCCTGCCAACCCAGTTTGGTTAATTTCGATACATCCAGCAATTTCTGCGGCGTACCATCCGGTTTACTGGTATCCCACTTGATATCGCCCTTGTAGCCGACTACTTTGGAGATCAGTTCGGACAGTTCCATTACTGTCTGATCCTTGCCCCATCCGATATTGATAATTTCTGATTCATTATAATTATTCATCAAGAATACGCAGGCGTCAGCCAGGTCATCCACGTGTAAAAATTCACGTCGCGGGGCGCCCGTCCCCCAGAGCACCACAAATGGCTGATTCGTTGGCCGGCGGACCGGCATGTTGCTGACAGAATCCAGGCCAATCGCAGTTTTTATCTCAGCAGGTATTTCTCCAGATACCGCTTCTTCTTTTTTGATTCCTTCCCAATCTTCTGCCGATGCCAATTTTGCCAGATAAAATTTGCGAATCAGGGCCGGGAGCACATGGGAGGTTTCCAGATCGAAATTATCGTTGGTTCCGTAAAGATTGTTGGGCATCACGCTGATATAGCGGGTTCGGTACTCACGGTTGTAGGATTGACACATCTTTAGTCCTGCGATCTTAGCTATGGCATACGGTTCATTGGTGGGTTCCAGGTAACCAGATAACAAATATTCTTCTTTGATGGGCTGCGGACATATCTTAGGATAAATGCATGCACTTCCTAAAAAAATTAACTTATTCACTTTATTTTCATAAGATGCTTGTATGATGTTGGTCTGGATGGCAATGTTTTGGTAGATAAACTGCGCGGGATAAATACTGTTGCCCCAGATTCCCCCAACCCGGGCTGCTGCCAAAAATACGAATTCCGGTTTCTCTGACTTAAAAAACGCTTCTACCTGACCCTGCCTGATAAGATCCAACTCGGCATGGCTTCGAGTAATGATATTCTCGTAACCCTCCGCCTTCAATTTGCGCACAATTGCCGACCCCACCATACCCCGATGTCCGGCGACATAAATTTTAGCTGACTTTTCCATTCGCTATCTACCCTCTGGCTTCTGTCATCTAACTAACGAACGGCCACAAACCACGGATTCAGTAAATTTTCTTTATTATAGTTGAGGGGTTCTTCGGTATCATACTTATATACCTTACCTCCGGAGCATTCGACGACAGTCTGGCCGGCCGCAGTATCCCACTCCATGGTGGGGCCCGTCCGCGGATAGATGTCCGCCCGGCCCTCGGCTACCAGACAAAGTTTTAGAGAACTACCGGCCGAGATAAATTCAACTTTGCCATGCTCCCGTCTTTTTTCCTCTACAACGGCTTCAAGCTCCGGCGTTGCGTGGGAGCGGCTCCCGGCTATGGTGTATGGTCGATTGGTTGACGGGTTGATGGGCAGGATTGTTGATAAATCAATCAAATCCTTTAACCTTTGATTGGCGCCACTGTCTGACAACCCGGCTGATTGATCCGGCCTTTCACTTTGTCCATCTAACAATCCGGCTATTTTATGTGCATCAGCTTTGTATGAGCCGATTTCAGTCGACGCAAAATAAAGCGTGTCCCTGTCAGGCACATATACAACACCGTCAATCGGTTTATTTTGGTGGATCATTGCGATATTGACGGTAAATTCGCCGTTTTTCTTGATAAATTCTTTGGTTCCGTCCAGGGGGTCAATCAACCAGTATGTATCCCACTTATTCCTCTCCTGGTAGGGTATATCCCGACCTTCCTCGCTCAAGATCGGAATATCGAATTTTGCCAGATAATCAACTATAACTTCGTGCGAACGCCTGTCTGCTAAAGTTAGTGGGGAATTATCAGCTTTTTCTTCTATCTCGAATTCAGTCGACCGATAGACATCGAGAATTGCAGTTCCAGCATGAATAGCAGCCTGAATGGATGTTAACAGATATATTTTATCGCTCATCTATGTGATGCTCCTTTCAGTTCAAGCGCTGGGAATCAATCGATATCCCCTCGAACTGATCAATGATTTCTCACGTCTGAAGCTTGTCGGTTCGTTATGTTCGTTTAGACCGTTTCGATGGTTAGGATCTTTGGTTTGTAATTGAAAGGTTGAGTCATGGATCAAAATACAGCTCCGCCCTGTCGATTACATTGGGGAAATTAGCACAACTAATTGAATTTTAAACAAAAACCAATGTAATCGATAAAGACACCAATCAGTTAATTCTATTATGAACGAAAACTAAAGTCAATTTCAGTTATAAATCTAAATTTGGCAAGGCTTGGATTAGACAAAATCCGTCACTTATTTTGCCGTATTTTGTTGACTGCTAATGATCGCCCTGATGGAGCCACCCATGTCCGGCGCAGTGGAGCCACTTTAAAGTGGCAAAATTGGGGGTCTCGGAGGGCTTCTAAATTAGCGTTTCTCACCCCCTTTCGCAACAATATTTTTTACGGGTTTTCGGCTGCTTGATTTTTTGTTATCTGTATTAGATTTCAATGGTTTCAAAGTATATCTATACCTAGTGGAGCTAAAGAAATAAGGAGGCGGGAAGAATGATAAAAGGATACACCTTTTCGGTCTGATCTTCTCTCTTGTGGGGTTTGGTGCCGCAAATGCAGCCCAAATTACATTCGATCTGAATCACATGACAACCCCCACATACCCCACAAAACTGTCCCCCGGTGATTTGTCATAACTGGTGGTGTAGGCAATCTCATCGGCCTGATTCGCACCCAGAGTTTTGGCGGCCTTGATGGCGGTCGCCGCGGCCCCGGCACAGCAGGCATTCTGACTTGCCAGCGCTTCGCTGATTACTTTTTCCGGTTCCAACGCCAGCATGGCATCGATCACCCGGCGGTCGTTTACGCTGCGCACCCAGTCCACCGCCTTCTGGCCCCTACCCTTGGAGGTAAATCCGTAATTGGCACCGTAATGGGTTAAATCCGTGGACCCGATGACTTTAGCTGTCAGACCCAATTTTTTTGCAAGGCCAATCACTGACTTGCCGATTTCCAGGGAACTTTTGCTGGGCGGTACGCCCATGGCAACTATTTTAGTATCTTCAAAGAAGTACTTGATAAATGGTAATTGCAGTTCAACGGTGTTATCCTGGCTAAAGCGATCCGGTGTTTCCAGGGTAAATGAAAAGTTTTTAACAAGCTCTGCTGCCAGACTCTCTTCCACCGGAATTTCTCCAAAAGGCGTCTGCCAAGCGCCTTCGGTCATTAAATAACAGCGGGAATCGGGGTGCAGGTGCATGCCAAAAACCACAATCACATCCGGCGTGTCTTTGCTTTTTAAACGACTGATGACGTTGCAGGCGATGCTGCCTGAAAAATACCACCCGGCATGCGGCACGATGCCGCCCACAAGTCTACGATCCGGTGTTTTGAGATTCTTGCCCTCTTTTAGGAAACTGGTGATTTCCCTCTCACATTCGGAAGCACTGGAGGGGTACCAGCTCCCCGCAAACATGGCTTTTCTGACGTTTGAGGTTTTCATGATTCACCTCCGGTTTTGCAAGTTAAACAGATAATGGGTTGAACTGTCGCAAAGTGGGTATGCCTTGGCAAACTTATCGTAACATTTTCAATTCCTGTGGCTCATACACTATAAACGAACAATACCGGGTTGTCCATGCCGTATTTTTGCTGCAAATTCAGCCATGCCGGTCGCTATAAAACAACATCTAACCCGCCTTGACAGCTGAACATTTATCATTATTGTTAGTTTCAACTTTTCTTTTAAAAATAGATGATTATTTTGAAAAAAGGGTTGGTTGGAACCAACTGTTCAAGCTAGGAGGATTTTATGTGGGAATATACGGATAAGGTTAAAGATCATTTTTTAAATCCGCGTAACGTCGGTATTATGGAAGACGCGGACGGCGTCGGAGAGGTGGGATCCATCGCATGTGGTGATGCCTTGACTTTTTATTTCAAACTGGATGAAAACGGCAAAATAAATGACGCCACTTTCCAGACATTTGGCTGTGCCAGTGCGATTGCCTCGTCCTCTGCGCTGACTGAAATGGTAAAAGGACTCACGCTGGACGAAGCAAAAAATATTACCAACGACGACATCGCCGAATATCTCGGCGGCCTGCCCAAGGAAAAAATGCACTGTTCGGTTATGGGCCGCGATGCCCTTGAAAAGGCCATCACCTGCCACCTCGGTGAACCCGAAAAAGAAGTGGAAGGGGAAATCGTATGTGAGTGTTTCGGGGTGACGGACGTCGAGATCGACCGGGTGGTAAGGGAAAATCACCTTTCCTCGATCGAAGATGTCACCGATTATGTCAAGGCCGGCGGAGGCTGCGGCAACTGCCACGATCGCATCCAGGAAATCATCGATTCCATTCTGGGAACCGAACGCCCGGCCAAGAAAAGGGCGCCGGCGCTGACGAATCTTCAAAAGATCAAACTGATCGAGGAAAGTATCGAGCGCGAAATAAACCCCAATCTTAAAAAAGATTCCGGCAGAATGGAACTGGTCGATGTAGACGGCAATCGCGTATTAGTAAGAATGGGCGGCAATTGCGCATCCTGTGTCAAATCCCCGATCACGCTCAAACACTATGTTGAATCAAAATTGCGGGAACTGGTATCCCCCGATCTGGTCGTCGAGGAGGTGCAGGAATGAACGTCATCTATCTGGACAATAATGCCACCACGAAAGTCGCCCCCGAGGTGGTGGAGGCCATGCTGCCCTATTTATCCGAGCAATACGGCAACCCGTCAAGCATGCATTCGTTTGGCGGCGATGTAGCTGCTGAAATCAAGCAGGCTCGTGGAAATATCGCCCATCTGATCGGTGCGGAATCACCGGACGAAATCATATTTACCAGCTGCGGCACGGAAAGTGACGGCACGGCCATCCGGGCAGCCATCGAATCCAATTCCGACAAAAAACATATAATCACATCCCGCGTCGAGCATCCGGCCATCAAAAATCTCTATGAGACCTTATCTAAAAAAGGCTACCGGGTGACGTTCGTGCCGGTAGACAATGAAGGCAAACTGGATCTCGACTATTTCTATCAAAGTCTGAGTGATGAAACCGCCATCGTCAGTTTGATGTGGGCCAACAACGAGACCGGGGTAATCTTTCCGGTGGAAGAGCTTTCGCGCGAAGTCAAAGACCGGGGGATTGTCTTTCACACCGATGCGGTTCAAGCTGCAGGAAAGTTTCCAATTGATATCAAAACCACCGGGGTTGACATGCTGTCGCTTTCCGGTCATAAACTCCACGCCCCCAAAGGGATCGGGGTGCTGTATATCCGCAAAGGGACCAAATTTTCCCCCTATATGATCGGAGGCCACCAGGAGCATGGCCGCCGCGGCGGCACCGAGAATGTCGCTTCCATCATCGCCCTTGGCAAAGCCGCTGAAATGGCCCAAAAACACCTGGCTGACAATGGTTACGAGCGCGTCGGAAAACTGCGCGACAAACTGGAAGCCACATTGCTGGCGCAGATTCCCCAGTCAATGGTTAACGGTGATTGTGAGCATCGTCTGTTGAATACGAGCAGCGTTGCCTTTGAATATGTGGAAGGCGAGGCGATTCTGCTGATGATGAACGAGTATGGAATTTGTGCCTCATCGGGTTCGGCCTGTACCTCAGGATCCCTGGAGCCTTCCCATGTGCTGCGTGCCATGGGGGTGCCGTTTACCGCAGCCCATGGCTCCATCCGTTTCAGCCTGAGCCGCTACACCACCGAAGAAGAGATCGAGGTGGTCATCGAAAAAACGCCCCCCATCATCGAGCGTCTGCGGGAGATGTCGCCGTTTTGGAAAGAAGCGATGGCAAGCAATTAAAAATTGCGCTTACATCTTCTTTCTAAGATCTGCAATCAGACCTTTCTCTCTTCCGACCTTTTCTTACTCGTATGCCCCGGGCGCTATGCTGTTCTCATTTATGACTTGACCTAGTCAAGGACCTGGTCTATATTACATAAAACCTACGGAGGACTTCAAAATGACTGTCCAGGTAAACATTTATGAAGCAAAATCAAAATTATCGAAATTGATCAATCGGGTAATTGCCGGTGAGGAGGTCATTGTTGCCAAATCGGGAAAGCCGGTAGCCAAACTCGTCCCCTTTGAAAAACCAACCCAGGATCGCAAACCCGGGTCAGCGAAGGGAAAATTAATCATTTCTGATGATTTCGATGCGCCGCTGCCTGATGATATCCTAAAGGAATTCTACCAATGAGATATCTGTTGGACACCCACGCATTCTTGTGGTTTGTATTAGATGACAAGCGAATTTCGATAGAGGCAAAATCAAAAATCGAGGACAGCAAAAACACAATTTATTTTAGCGCGGCGAGTGCCTGGGAGATGGCAATAAAGACTAGACTTGCTCGGTTGAAAATTATAGGTGATTTTGAATCATTTATCATTGAGCAATTGTCAACAAACAGTTTCGTTCCTCTATCAATTACAATTTCCCATTCACTATATACCGAGCGGTTACCTCAAATCCATAAAGATCCGTTCGACCGGATAATAATAGCTCAATCAAAACTGGAAGATCTTCCACTTATTTCTAAGGATAAAAAAATCAGGAAATACAAAGTGACAATGGTTTGGTAGGAGTTCTTAGGCGTTGGAAATTGTTTTAAAATTTCAAGCTCCGCTTGCCCATTCTGAATTCCTCAATTCGACTTTTTCTTGACACCATGCCCTATGGGCTCTGCTCTTTGCTTCCGACTTCCGCATTCCGAATTCCGACTTCAGAGGGTTTTCTGTTTAACCCTCTCTCTCAGCCACTCCAGCCAGGGCTCAAAACCCTCCTCGGTTTTAGCGGATATCTCAAAAATCGGCATCTTGGGATGAACCTGGTGAATGCAGTCGATGGCTTCTTGTTTGTCGTAATCCAGATAGGGCAGCAGATCAATTTTATTCAGCAGCGCCACTTCGCACTGCCTGAACATCAACGGATATTTTACCGGCTTATCTTCACCCTCCGTTACACTTAAAACGACCACGCGTGCATCTTCACCGATGTCGAATTCTGCCGGACAGACCAGATTGCCGACATTTTCGACGATCAAAAGATCAATCTCATCCAGTTCCAGCCCTCCGACGGCCTTTTCAATCACGTGGGCGGCCAGATGACAATCACCGCCGAATTCATCGGTATTGATTTGCACGACCGGCGCACCGCTGACAGCCAGTCGATCGGCATCATTGGTGGTGCAGATATCGCCGACAATCACCGCGGATTTGATTTCCGGCATGATGTGAGCCAGCGTTTTTTGCAAAGTGGTGGTCTTGCCGGAACCCGGTGAACTCATGACATTGACGACAAAAATACCTTTTTCGGCAAACACCTTCCGATTCTCATCGGCCATTTTCTCGTTAACGTCCAGAACGCGCCTCACAACCTTGATTTCACGGGTACCGCTTTTTTTTGTGGTAATCCCGGGACCGCTGTCTTCCGGGTGTGAATGCGGATGATGGTGATGGGTATCCGAACGATGGTAACATCGCCGGGTTCTATAGAGTTTATCGAGATACATGCTAGTCCTCTTCTGAAATTTCAATAGATTCGATGTCGAGTTCCCGCCCGGAAATGATCTCCAGGGATCCACTGTCGCAGTTCTCGCAGCTGAACGCCGGACCGCTGATGGTCCACTGCGTATTGCAGTCCTTGCACTTGGCCACCACCGGCAACTCCTCGATAGCAAGTTTTGCACCTTCCAGCGGCGTATCTTTGACGGCCACATCGAAACAAAACCGCAGACTATCCGGCACCACAGCGGCCAGTTGGCCGATTTTTAAATTTACCTTCTCAATCCGTACATCTTCCAGGTTCGGCGGAATGGAGGCCGTGGCGATTTCAATGATCTGCAGCGCAATGCCCATTTCGTGCATAATTAAGGTCTCGGAATTTCTACAACTTATTAGAAATACGTTGTTTTTTGTGGCCGCCCGCGTTGCTAAGCCACCTGCAGTGATGGACTACTTAAAAACCGCCGAACACAGCTCCCCGATCTCTCCGAGGTTCTCACTAACATGGATACCGGCGGCGTTCAGGGCCTTGATTTTGGCTTCAGCCGTTCCGCTGCCGCCGCTGATGATAGCACCGGCATGCCCCATGCGCCGCCCCGGCGGTGCCGTTAATCCGGAAATAAATCCGACCACCGGTTTACTCATTTTTGAGGCAACAAATTCTGCGGCTTCTTCTTCGGCGGTACCGCCGATTTCACCGACCATCACAACCCCTTGAGTATCAGGGTCGTTTTCAAAGGCCTCAAGGCAGTCGATAAAATTTGATCCGATTATCGGATCCCCGCCGATACCGATGCAGGTTGTCTGCCCGATTCCCTTCAACGACAGCTGGTTCACCACCTCATAAGTCAGCGTACCGGAGCGTGATATGACCCCGATCGGTCCTCCGGGCTGATGAATCGGAGCCGGCATAATGCCAATTTTAGCCTCACCGGGGGTGATAATTCCCGGACAATTGGGGCCGATCAGGCGCGCGGGCTTACCTGCCAGGTAATTCATAACCTTCATCATATCGAGCACCGGAATTCCCTCGGTAATCGTGACAATGACGCCTATTGCGGCATCGGCTGCCTCCATAATCGCATCCGCCGCAAAGGCCGGCGGAACAAAAATCAGGCTGCAGTTGGCACCCGCTTCATCCACGGCGTCTTTCACTGTATTAAACACGGGAATCTCATCCATCTTCTGTCCGCCCTTACCCGGCGTAACCCCGGCAACCACCGGGGTCCCGTAATCCACGCAATGGCGGGTATGAAACTGACCCTCTTTACCGGTGATACCCTGAACCACAACACGCGAGTTTTTATCTACGAAGATACTCATATATTTGCCTCAAACTTTGCGATATCCGCTACCTTCCCGGCGGCGTCTTTTAAATCTGTTGCAGTAATCAAATCCAGGCCTGATTCGGCCAGGATGCGACGGCCTTCCTCGATATTGGTTCCTTCCATGCGAACGACCACCGGAACATTGATACCGATTTTCTGCGCGGCCTGGACAACACCTTCGGCCAGCACATCGCAACGCAGGATTCCGCCAAAAATATTAATCAGAATGCCTTTGACGCTGGGGTCGCTCAAGATGATCCTGAAACCGTTTTCGACCATCTCGGAACTGGCACCGCCCCCCACATCCAAGAAATTGGCGGGTTCGGCCCCGGCAAGTTTGATCAAATCCATGGTGGCCATGGCCAGTCCGGCGCCATTGACCATATTGCCCACGTTGCCGTCCAGATTGATATAATTGAGATTGTATTTGGAGGCTTCCACATCCAGCGGATCTTCCTCGTCAATGTCCCGGTATTCCAAAATGTCCTGATGACGAAACAAGGCATTGTCATCGAAATTGATCTTGCCATCCAGTGCGACAACGGATCCGTCTGCGGTGAGTACCAGCGGGTTAATCTCAACCAGCGAACCGTCGTAATCCACAAACAGCTGGTAAAGATTTTTCAGCAGGGCCGCAAAGGGTTTCATAAAGGCCGCCGGTAAATTAAGACCAAACGCAACCTGCCGGCAGTGATGGGCCTGAATGCCCTGCAGGGGATTGATGGCAACCTTGATAATTTTCTGCGGGGTTTTGGCCGCCACTTCCTCGATGTCCATCCCGCCGGCTTCGCTGGCCATGATGACGATCCTGGCGATCGCCCGGTCGGGAATTATGCTCAAATACAGCTCTTTGGCAATAGCTAGACCCTGCTCCACCAGAACCTTTTTAACTTCCTGCCCCCGGGGTCCGGTCTGATGGGTGACCAAATCCATCCCGATAATCTGTCCGGCAATGCGTTCAACCTCTTGTTCGGACTGGGCCAGTTTAACTCCACCGCCCTTGCCCCGCCCCCCGGCGTGAATCTGGGCTTTAACCACAACCGGGTATCCTCCCAGAGTCTTGGCAACCTCGACCGCTTCATCGGGACTAAACGCCACCCGGCCTTGCGGGGTGGGCACACTGTATTTTTTAAAGAGTTCCTTGGCCTGGTATTCGTGGATTTTCATGAGATCCCTTGAGGTAGTTTTGCTGGTATATTTCGTTATGGTTTAGATGATTCGTTGAAGGGTTGATTAGGAGATTTGTACCTTTCAGTAAACAACGCCCGGAGTTCAGTTCCTTTGAGGATCAACTGAAAGCCGGGCGCTTTGTACCGTGAGCCTTTAGCCGTGCGCCTTCTATCCGATCACCGCCAGCACATCACCCTTGGCCACCGAATCACCGCTGGCAAAGTTAATGGCTTTGATGGTGCCGCTGGCAGGAGCCGGCAGTGCATTTTCCATTTTCATGGCTTCCAGGATAAGGACCGTATCACCCTCTTCGATCGCATCGCCGACGTTTTTCGCATAGCTGATAATCATGCCGGGCATCGGAGCCGTTACCGGAGTCCCCTCAACGGCGGCGACCGGTTTAGCTGCGGCCGGCGGCTCAGCAGCCGGTGCAGCCGGTTTGGCTGCGGCTGGGGGGGGGGTAGCCGGTGCCGCGGCGGGCGGTGCATAAGCCGGCGGTGCCGTACCCGGCATGGGCTGCACATAGTTGACGACCGGTGCGCCGCCAAGAGAGTCGACGCCGACTTCAAAATATTCATCGTCCACGAACACATTAAAGGTTCGAACATTTTCACTTTTGCCAGGGGCCGCTTTTGCAGACTTTTCAACCAATTTCCCGGCTTTGGCTTTTTTAAGAAATTCCAGCTCGGCTTTGGCATCCTCAAGGGTTCTGGGCTTGACCTCATCCGGTGGTTGTTCCTTGCCGTATTTCCAATTCAGAAACTTTTTGCCGGTCACCGGGTAAAGCGCATAAATCAACACGTCATCCAGGTCAACGGCCAGTCCTTTAGTATCTTCTTTGGCTTTGTCCAGTTCCGGCTCTAATACTTCGGCCGGACGACAGGTAATCGGCTCTTCACCCCGCTCATAGCCTTTAAGGGCTTTCTTCTGTACTTCCTTGTTAATGGGTACAGCGGTTTTGCCGTACAGACCATAGCACAGGTCTTTGACCTGGGCCGTAATCATCTTGTAACGTTCACCGCCTTCATCAAACAGGACATTGTTGACGGTCTGAATCCCCACGATCTGGCTGGTGGGGGTCACCAGGGGGATTTGGCCCAGATCTTTTCTGACCTTGGGAAGCTCGGCATAAACTTCGTCAATTCTATCCAAAGCATCCATTTCCCTTAGCTGGTTGACCAGGTTGGACAGCATGCCGCCCGGGGTCTGGTGCAGCAGCACGTTAATGTCAATGATCGACATCTTGGAGTCATCCAGCAAATAGCGGTATTTCGGCATAATTTCTTTTTCGAAAATTTCATTGATGCCCGCCAGGTGTTTGATATCAAATCCAGTGTCCCGGTTGGTGCCGATCAAGGTCATAACCAACGGTTCAATCGCCGCATGGGAGGTGCGATAGGCGTAAGGCGACATGACCGTATCGATGATATCAACCCCGGCTTCAATCGCCTTGAGATGCGACATGGGTGACATGCCCGAGGTAAAATGACTGTGCAGATGAATCGGCGGTTTAACACTTTCTTTCAGGGCCTTGACAATGGCATAGGCGTCATAGGGTGCGATCAGGCCCGCCATGTCTTTAATGCAGATGCTGTCCGCGCCCATCGCTTCGAGGTCTTTGGCCTTATTGACATAATAATCGATGTTGTAAACCTCACCGCCCATCCGCGGCTCGGTCATGGTATAGCAGATGCACCCCTGAAAGTGCATACCGTTCTCTTTGATCACCGGGACCACGGTTTCAAAATTGCGGTAGTCGTTCAGGGCATCAAATGTCCTGAAGATGTCCATCCCGTTGGCAGCCGCTCGATCAACGAAGGGGCGGGCCACATCATCGGCATAGTTTCGATAGCCCACCAGGTTTTGTGCTCGCAGGAGCATGGAAAAAGGCGTCTTTTTAATATACCGCTTCAGGGTCCGGATTCTTTCCCAGGGGTCCTCATTTAAAAACCGATGCATGGTATCGAAGGTGGCACCACCCCAAACTTCCATGGCCCAGAAGCCGACGTCATCCATCATTTCGGCCACCGGAATCATATCTTCTGTGCGTCCCCGGGTGGCAAACAGAGACTGGTGACCGTCACGAAGCGATAAATCCTCTATTTTGACGGGATTTTCCGCAGCCGGTCGATCTTTGTCATAATTCATGGTTGTCATTTTAACTGCAAAATCTTCGCTCATTTTAAGGTTCTCCTGTAAAAAATTGGTTTTTATTTTATGTGTTTAAACACTAAAAACGAGATCCGCGCTGGAAGGTTCGCATCTGCATCAGGTTGCGCATCTGCATTTGTGTTTGTCTACCATTCATGCTCCAGGGCGAGAAAGCTGTTGCCGGGGCAGAAACAGATGGCGCCTGCGGCATACCGCCCATGGCCGCCTGCTGCATCAGGATGGCTTCTTCCTCTTGAATATAGTGCATCACCGCCGCGATGGCCGCGCTGATCTTCTTTTGATCGTCCATAAGTTCTCCCCAGTATATTTAAGATTGAAAATTGAAGATTGAATAATTAATGAATTCTATCGAATTAAATCATTAACAAACGGTAGCGCGGAGCGATTTCCACAATTATTCATTAGTCAATATTCATTATTCATTTACATCGGTATATTCCCATGCTTTTTGGGCGGCCTGGTTTCACGTTTGGAGCACATGACTTCAAGGGCATCGATTAGACGCGGCCGGGTCTCACTGGGTATGATAACGGCATCAATATAACCCCTTTGAGCTGCCTGATAAGGATTGGAAAACAACTCTTCGTATTCGGCAATTTTCTCCTGGCGTTTGGCCGCCTGGTTTTCTGCCCCATTTATCTCTTTGCGGTGAATGATATTGGCCGCACCCCCTGCCCCCATGACCGCGATCTCGGCCGTTGGCCAGGCAAACGCCATATCCGCTCCCAGGTCTTTGGAGCACATCGCCAGGTAAGAGCCACCATAATCTTTGCGCGTGACCAGCAGCAGTTTGGGAACGGTGGCTTCAGAATAACACCATAAGAGTTTGGCTCCGTGACGGATAATTCCGCCCCATTCCTGCTGGCTGCCGGGTAGATAGCCGGGAACATCGGCAATCGTTAAAAGCGGAATATTAAACGCATCACAAAAGCGAATAAACCGGGTGGCTTTGTCCGAAGCATTGATGTCGAGACAACCGGCCAGTTGTTTGGGTTGATTGGCAATTATACCGATGGCCCGGCCCTTTAACCTGGCAAACCCAATGATCATGTTCTGGGCGTAATATTGATGTGGCTCAAAAAAATCACCGTTGTCAACGATGGACTGAATGACCTCTTTCATGTCGTAAATTTTATTGGGGCTGTCAGGTATAATCGAATCCAGGGCCGTATCCGTGCGGTTCGGATCGTCACCGGTATCGACATGGGGCGGGTCTTCCATATTATTGGAAGGCAGATAGGCCAGCAGGTTTTTAATCTGAATGATGGCGTCTTCATCGCTTTCGCAGGCAAAATGGGCCACACCACTTTTTTGGTTGTGAGTTTTCGCGCCGCCCAGATCTTCAAACGAAATATCCTCACCGGTAACGGATTTAATGACTTCAGGCCCGGTGATGAACATATAACTGCTCTTCTTGACCATAAATATCCAATCGGTCATCGCCGGAGAGTACACCGCGCCGCCGGCGGTGGGCCCCATGATGGCTGAAATCTGCGGGATTACACCGGAAGCAGCCGAGTTGCGGAAAAATATCTGACCGTACCCGGAGAGCGCATCCACACCTTCCTGAATCCTGGCGCCGCCGGAATCGTTGATGCCCACAAACGGCACGCCGGCCTTCATCGCCAGGTCCATTACCTTGCAAATCTTTTTGGCATGCATCTCGCCAAGGCTGCCGGCTCTGGCAGTAAAATCCTGCGAGAAGGCAAATACCGGCCGTCCATCCACCAGGCCATGGCCGGTGATGACACCGTCAGCCGGGATGTCCACTTTTTCCATTTCGAAATTAACACAGCGGTGATTGACGAACATGTCGATTTCGCGGAATGTCCCTTTATCAAACAACAGATCCAGACGCTCACGGGCAGTCAGTTTTCCTTTTTCACGTTGGGCGGCAACGGCTTTCTCGCCACCCATTTCAAGCAGCTTTGCTTCCCGGGCTTTCAGATCACGGATTTTGTCTTCCACGATTCCCATTATCCAATTCCTTTCTTATTACCTGAATTTTGCACGCAACAAACCGTTAGAGAAGTTCGAGGTCAAGTTACCGCAATTGACTTGGGACGATGGTTGTTGCGCTAAAATTCAGGAACCTATTTTTTAAAATATTTTTATGCTTAGATTATCCCTCTGCCATGCGCTATATGCGGAACGGGGTTTGCTCAATGCTAAAGAGTCCTGATGATAGAAAAATTAAACTCAGAACTTCCTACACACGTCGTTAATTGTCAAGAAAAAAAAGCAGCTTTTCAGCAGCAATGGCAGGGGCAGCGATCCTTGTTCAATTCCAGCGGTCGGTTTGGCAAGGTGCTTTTTTGCCTCGCAGTTTTGATTGAGTCGGTTGTGGACCTGGAGATCCATGGTATTCATATTCTGGACGGCAACTCTCTCTTTATTTTAGTTATCTGCTCTAAGGTCTATGGTTTCAGGTGTCAGGTGTTGGTTATTGGTTTCAATTTCTGGTTTTTTCGGTGATGTGCGATCGGCAAAATTCTTGGTAGACCGAAAGATCCTCTACATCCATAAAATCTTTGACTGTCACAGCCGCCTAACTTGAAATCTGACTCCAGCATATCACTGACACCTGAAACCTGACACCTCCATTTCCCCGGCGGCTAAGCCTTCTCCAATGCATTCAACACCTGATTGGCCGATTCAGTGACCGGTGTCCCGGGGCCAAATACACCGGCGGCTCCCGCATCATAGAGAAAATTGTAGTCAGCCGGCGGAATAATCCCACCGACGACCACCAGAATATCTTCGCCGTCTTCGGTTTTCAAAGCCTTGACCAGTTTGGGCACCAATGTTTTGTGGGCGGCTACCTGACTGGAAACCCCCACCACATGCACATCATTTTCCACCGCCATTCTGGCAACTTCTTCGGGTGTCTGAAACAGAGGACTGATATCCACGTCAAATCCAAGATCCGCAAATCCGGTGGCAATGACCTTGATTCCGCGATCATGGCCGTCCTGTCCCATCTTGGTTACCAGTATTCTCGGTCGCCGGCCCTCTTTCTCCTGGAACTGTTCGGTACGTTTGAGCAGGGACTCTATGACTTCATCGGCGCCGTACTCGGCTGCATAAACGCCGGAGATACACTGTGTGGTGGCAACATAGCGTCCGAATTCCTTTTCAAGAGAATCAGATATTTCGCCAACCGTCGCTCTCAGTCTGACAGCGGCGATACTTAATTCCAGCAGATTGCCATCGGAGGCCGCCGCCCGTGCCAGGTCACCCAATGCCTTTTGGACCGCCTCATTATCGCGATTTTCCTTCATCTCTTTGAGTCTGGCAATCTGTTCATCGCGTACACTGGCCGGGACCTCAAGTATTTCCAGATCGACATCTTCCTCGATTTGGTACTTGTTGACTCCCACGATGACATCTTTGCCCTGGTCGATCCGTGCCTGTCGGCGGGCAGCCGATTCCTCGATGCGCAGCTTGGGCATGCCGCTTTCAATGGCTTTGGCCATGCCGCCCATTTCTTCCACTTCATCAATAATTCTGGTGGCTTCGCGAATAATCCCATCCGTCAGCGACTCAAGATAATAAGAGCCTGCCAGCGGATCGACGACCTTGCAAATCTCTGATTCTTCCTGAACGATCAGCTGGGTATTTCGGGCAATCCGGGCGGATGAATCTGTTGGCAAACCCACGGCCTCGTCAAAGGAATTGGTGTGCAATGACTGGGTGCCGCCCAGAGCGGACGTCAGACACTCCAGCGTGGTTCGAATAATATTATTGTAAGGGTCCTGAGCCGTCAGGCTCCAGCCGGAAGTCTGACAATGGGTGCGCAACCTGGTTGAGCGCGGGTTTTGCGGGTTGAACTGGCTGATGAGCTTGTGCCACAGGAATCGTGCGGCTCTTAGCATGGCAATGTCCATAAAAAAGTTCATCCCAATCCCGAAAAAGAAAGAAAGCCGTGGTGCAAACGCATCGATATCCAGACCGGCATCCAGCGCGGCCCGCACATATTCCAGCCCGTCAGCCATGGTAAAGGCGGTTTGCAGTACGGAATCGGCTCCGGCTTCCATCATATGATAGCCGCTGATGCTGATCGTGTTATATTTGGGCATATTTTTCGAGCAGTAGCCAATAATGTCCGAAACAATGCGCATGGAGGGCTTGGGCGGGTATATGTAAGTATTGCGGGTCAAAAATTCCTTTAAAATGTCATTCTGGATGGTTCCGCTCAATTTTTCCTGACTGACCCCCTGCTCCTCGGCAGCCACGATATAGCCCGCCAGAATCGGCAAGACAGCCCCGTTCATGGTCATGGAAACTGTCATCTGATCCAGAGGGATCTGATCAAAAAGAATTTTCATATCCTCGACGGAATCCACCGCAACCCCGGCCTTGCCGATATCTCCGACGACCCTGGGATGATCGGAATCATACCCCCGGTGGGTGGCCAGGTCAAAGGCGACCGACAAACCCTTCTGGCCGGCCGCCAGACACCTTCGATAAAAGGCGTTGGATTCTTTGGCAGTCGAAAAGCCGGCATACTGGCGGATGGTCCAGGGCCGGCCGGCATACATGGTGGCCTTGGGTCCCCGTACGTAGGGCGCAAATCCGGGTATCGTGTTCACATGCTCCATCCCGGCCAGGTCTTCGGCCGAATACATGGGTTTGACTGGAATCCCTTCCGGGGTCTGCCAGTTCAATGAATCCAACGGTTTTCCTCTCAACTCTTTGGTTGCTAGATCGATCCATTTTTGAATCTCAGGATGCTCTGACATAATGATAAACTCCTTTGATCGAATAATAGTTCAGAAAATTGGTTATACTTTTTCTCGTTCGCGTTTTTTTTGACAGATGCTGGATACTCGACTGGCAACCCGTAACGCGCAACTCATATCCATTCTGCATTCCAGCTTGTGCTTTTCAAATTCCCACTTCCGCATTCCGACTTGCCACTTCCATTAACCTCTTTCACAGAGCTCCACCAGCACGCCATTGGTCGATTTAGGATGTAGAAATGCTATTTTCGCACCACCGGCACCGATTCTGGGTTTCTCATCAATTAATCGGATCCCCTTTTTCTTCAATTCCTGCAAAGCGTCCTCAACGTTCTCGACCCTGAATGCGACATGTTGAATCCCCTCGCCCTTTTTCGCCAGATACTTTGCAATCGGTCCATCCGGTGCCGTAGATTCCAGCAATTCCACCTCACTTTCACCAACCGGGAAAAACGCAGTGGTCACTTTTTGTTCGGCCACAGTCTCAGAGCCTTCGAATTCCAGGCCCAACACATCCGTCCAAAAATTCTTTCCTTGATCAATACTATTTACGGCAACTCCAAGATGGTCAATTTTCAAGACCTTCATGGCACCTCCTTTGTATGTTCAATCCATCTGATCAGCATCAAAAGAATATAGGTATGCGCTACCAACTTAGTTAAATTTTGGTCAGGTTAATCCGATTAAACTCTGGTCTGTGTTCTGCTCTGTGCGCGATGCGCCTAACCCGATGCGCTTTGCCCACTTTAGGGAGCAGATTCGACCGATACAACCTCGGGAACTTCCTGCTTCAAGATTCTCTCAATTCCATTTTTGAGGGTCATCTGGGACATGGGGCATCCGCCGCAGGCTCCCTGCAAACGCACTGTCACAATGCCGTCCTGCACATCGACAAGCTCCACGTCGCCCCCGTCTGCCTGTAGCATGGGTCTGACTTTTTGTAAGGCTGCTTCAACTTTTGCTTTCATGATATTTTCTCCTTTTTCTATAAAAATCCTGTCGAAAGGATTCGAATTCATCGGCCATTATGGCCGCCCGCATATGCTTGATGAAATTTAAATAGTAATGAATATTATGAATCGTGTTTAATCGATATGCCAGCAGTTCCCTGGCCAGATAGAGATGGCGCAAATAAGCCCTGGAATAATTGCGACAGGTATAACATCGGCATTCAGATTCCAGTGGATCGGTCTCGTCCTTATAGCGGGAATTGCTGATATTGATGGTACCACGCTGTGTGAACAGCTGTCCGTTTCTGGCGTTGCGGGTCGGCAAAACACAGTCGAACATATCGGCCCCCAGCGCGACGAGTTCAATTAAATTTTCAGGGGTGCCGACCCCCATAATATACCTGGGCCTGATTTGAGGCAACAGCGGGAGTGTCAAAGCAGCCATTTCTATCATAATATCAATGGGCTCACCGACGCTCAACCCACCAATCGCATAACCACTGAAATCGATATCCATTAATTCTTCAGCCGACTGGCGACGTAAATCGGTAAACATTCCGCCCTGGACAATGCCGAACAGCGCGTTGTGACCATTTTGGGAATTCTGCCAGGCATTTTTGCACCGCTGGGCCCATTGGGTGGTGATTTTTAGCGCCGCGCGGCATTGTTCTCTGGTGGCCGGATATTGAATACATTGATCCAGACACATCATAATATCGGTAGCCAGACAGGTTTGAATGTCCATCACTTTTTCCGGACTCAAAAGGTGTTTAGATCCGTCAATGTGAGACTGAAATGTAACGCCTTCATCTGATATCTTAGCCAGTTTCGCCAGGGAGAATACCTGGAATCCGCCACTATCCGTCAGTATGGGTTTACTCCAGTTCATAAAGCGATGCAGCCCTGCAAACCGGCTGATAATATCGCAGCCGGGCCTTAGATATAAATGGTACGTATTGCCGAGGATAATCTGGGCACCGGCTTCAACCAGCTCTTCAGGGGATATTGACTTGACGGAGCCCAGTGTGCCCACCGGCATAAATATCGGGGTTTCAACAACACCGCGGGATGTTTCGATCATCCCTGCCCTGGCACGGGATTCGGTTGATTTTGCTACGACGTCAAAAGAAAACATGGTTCTGGCTATCGGTTTTTGGTTCCTGATTTCTTGTTGCCGGTAACTTGCCTCTGGTTGCTTGTCTCTGGTCTCAGGTCACTGGTTACTTGTAACTGACCCTGCTGTTTCTGGATACTGGCTGCTTGTATGCAGGATTCTGAATTCTGCCTTCTGTCATCTGACCGCTGTTCCCAAAACTGCCGCTCACCTAAAGCCGATATCCAGTATCCGGCATCCGGTATTTAATAAATGTACATCGCATCCCCGTAACTATAGAACCTGTAACGTTGCCTGATCGCCTCCTGATATGCATTCAGCACATTATGCCGGTCCGCAAAAGCGGATACCAGCATCAGGAGGGTTGATTGGGGCAGGTGAAAATTGGTAATCATGGCATCAACGGTTTTAAACCGATATCCGGGATAAATAAACAGGTCACAACTGCCACTGCCGGCCTGAACCTCTCCGTTTGAATTGGAAGCGTATTCAAGGGTTCTGACACAGGTGGTGCCGACAGTAACCACACGTTTTCCGTCCCTGCGGGCTGTATTTATCGTCTCGGCGGCCTTGGCAGAGATGGTAAACGGTTCCGCATGCATTTGATGTCGCCGGATATCAGTGACCCTGACCGGCAAAAATGTACCATAACCCACATGCAGCGTAAGCTCGACAATATGAACTCCGGCGGCTCGCAGATCATTCAACAGGTTTTGGGTAAAATGCAATCCCGCGGTGGGAGCAGCAATAGCCCCCTTACGGCTGGCATATACCGTTTGATAAGACGATTGGTCGTCACAATCGGACATCCCTCCGGAATTTCTCTTAATATAAGGCGGAAGGGGAACTTGTCCAATCCGGTACAGCAAAGTTTCAAAATCACCATCGCTATAAAATTTAAGGTGATAGTCTCCGTTGCTGGCCGCGAGCACCTCGGCTTTCAAACCGTCAGCAAAATGAAACCAGGTGCCGGGTACGGAACGTTTTGAAGCCTTTACCAGACAACGGCTGACAAAGTTGCCGTTTTCCTCATTGGATTTTTGACCGCCGACAAAATCAGAGATAAGCACCTCAACCTTGCCGCCGGTATCTTTTTTGCCTGCCAGACGTCCGGGAATCACCGCGGTGTTGTTGACGACCAGAACATCACCGGCGTTGAGATTGAGGCCGATGTTGCTGAAAATAGTATGTGTCAACCTGCCGGCTTGCCGATCAAGACACAAAAGCCTCGAGCGGTCCCGCTGCTCCATCGGCTGCTGTGCAATCAGCTCCGGCGGCAGATCGTAGTGATAGTCGTTTAAACTGTACATAACCAATAATTGTGTAACTCTGTTTTCTGACCTCTGTCGTCTGTCTTCTGTTTCCTGACACCCGAAACCTGAACCCTTCAGTTCCGGCCGAAATAGACCAATACCAATCCGATTACCATCAGTACAAGTCCGAACCTTCGCAAAGAACCATCAGGGATTTCAGCAATTTTTTGGATCCAGAATTTCATTTTTTCCGGAAAGGAAAAATAAGGCAATCCTTCGATAATCATAACCATCCCGACGACGCATAGAAAAAATTTCATTCGTTTCAGACCTGTCCAATACGCGGCAAATTATTAAATTCAGGAATTGAGAGAGAATATCAATAGTTTAAGTTTGATAAAATTATAAAATCCCTGAGTCCCTAAATTCCATTATTATTCCATTATTAGATCTGTGCATCCAAATTCATCTTAATCTGCCGGTTTGTAATCAAAAATCTAGCATAACCTGCAAGGCACGAATATAGTCTTTTGTTGCGAGTTTTGTCAAAGCAAAATGAGCGATGACAGATCATGCGCCAAGGGCTTTAATCTTGACGACGACCAGCGTAATATCATCAGCTCTGGTCTTAAGGGGGTAACGGAAATCATCCAACGCGGCAGTTACCGCGTCAACAATATCCCGGGGAGTCCGATCCGCATGGGCCCTGATGATATTTTGCAGATTTTTTTTACCGAACATCGCGCCCTGGACATTATGAGTTTCCCAGATGCCGTCTGTGCCGATAACGATAATCTGCCCCGGCCGGAGGTCGCGCTGCAGCTGATCATAGGCGGTGTTCTCGGTGACCCCCAGGGGCAAACCGCCTCCGACAAGCTCTTCAAAAGAATCCGATTGAATGTCATAAAAAAGGGCGGCATCATGTCCGGCGCGAACCCAGTGCAGCATTTTTTCAGTTAGATTAATTTCACCGTAAAAAAGGGTCATAAATTGGCCGGAGTCCTCGGTGTCTTCCGTCAACTGCCGATTGACATCGGCCACAATCTCTCGGATGCTGCCGGGCTGTGACGTGCGTTGCCGCAACAACGCGCGGGCCGTTGTCATCAACAGGGCCGATGAAATCCCGTGTCCGGATACATCGCCGACTACAACCCGGACCCGATCGTGTCCGATTGCAAGATAATCATAGTAATCGCCACCGGTTTCCTCGCAATAATCGCTTTTTCCCGCTATTTCCAATCCATCGATTTGGGGATCAAATTTGGGTAGAAGATTCTGCTGAACCTCCATGGCCAAATCCAGTGATTTTCGCAGCTGGTAGTTTTCTTCCAGCCGGGGTCCGACACTGTTAAACACCTGTGCCATATCCCCGAACTCATCCCGCGAACGGATCTTTACTGTGGTTTCAAGCTGCCCGTTGGCAAGTCTCTTGGCACCGTCAGCCAGTATCTGCAGCGGTCTGGTGACGGATCGTGAAAATACCAGGGCCAGCGCAATGATCACCACGAGAATCCCGCCAATCGCATAATTGGTGAAAGCAATCAGTTTTTGAATTTGGGATTGAATATATGCTTCGGCCTGAAGCGCCGGTTCAAGAATTTCGGTGTATGGGGTAATAAGCATCAAAAAGCTGTTTTGATGGATCGGCCCGTATACCCATAGGCAATCACAGTTCTTGTAATGAATTCGGCGAATATTGCCGCGGCCGTTTTCAAAATCATGCAACATTGCCTGGTATTGGCTATCGTCATCAGCAACCAGCCAGTCTGCTTTAAACGGAGTATGCCAGCTGCGCTGCTTGATATCGGTGGTACTTTCACGCGCAATCACACGAATGCCCATATCATCCGTTCCGGGTTGGGTGGCCGGATATGCGACAAAGGCCCGGGTTTGGTTGGGAATATGTTGTGAAAGCAGCCTGCGCCCCAGCAAATTACGGATGGAAATAATTATTGCGGTGACGCCCCTGACCTGCCCGGCGGGTCCCATTACGGGACGAGAGACCGAAATGACCCGTCGACCCGTCAGCGCATCAACGAACTGGTCGGTCCAGTCCGAATTAGGATCAGCAGCTGCAGAATACCAGATCTGTTTTCTTGGATCATAATTCTCCGCAAAACCGCCATGACCGGGATAGGCAGTGTAGAGTCCGTTCTCCAGGGCGGTATATTGCCAGATCACCAGATCTTTGAGATATTGCGACAAACCCAGATATACCGGGGTTAGATGCGATAAGCGATCAATATCGTCTTTGACCGCCGAGGCCTTGACACCGGGTGCGAAATTGAATACCTGGGCCGAATAGGTGATTTTAAACAATTCCATTTCATGCTCGGAAATGACACGGAAATAATCCGATGCGCTGTCAAGGTCCGGCGGCAGGTCGCGTCCGGAATCAATGTCTTCGGCAAAATAAGCGGAAGCCGGTTCGGTCATGTTTTGGGCCAATAAACGTTCGATCTCTGCCGCCTGGTACACCAGCGCAATCTCAAGCGTTTCCCTTTTCTGGGATAGCATCTGCGAATATGAATCAACCACAAACTTCAGCCGGTTTTTGGTAGTGACATTAAGATTTTTCCTGGATCGAGCGACCAGTTCGTCTCCCAGCATCCTCACGCCTCGCGTTCCCAACATCCGCATGGCCGTTATCGGCACGATCGCTATCAATAAGAGCAAAATCATCAACTTCCAGCGGAATCGCATCATTAACCTCCCAGCAGTATAACGATAGAAATTTAAGGCTACAGGTCTCGGGTGTGAAGTTGAATAGGTTGATAAAGAAAAAAATCATAAAAAATGCGCAGCACTAATAAATTAATCCGTCAGGAATTCGATTTAACAACAATCTTCAGTATTCATAAAAAAGATCTCAAACCTGAATAGCCTATTTTACATGACGAATTAATTAGCACAGCACGTTACCGAAACGCAAAAGAAATGAACCTAAACCGTTTGGGCCGGCAATGAGTCCCTCGGCCGAACACTCAGGCGAGTCAAAGTTGCAAATGCTTAATCAGTGGTTAAATTAGGACTCACAAAATTATTCTTGTCAGGGGCATACATTAATAGTAATAATTACGAAATAATAGAACGACCGAATTCTTTAGTCTTCCTCTGATACTTTACAGCAACTTCCAAATAAGGTGAAGGAACTAGCTATGGCAAAAGCTGAGCCCCCCATTGTCAAGCGTTCGCTGTTCTCCTGGATATTCGCCGGCAACCTTAAACTCCAACTGCTGCTTATGTTGATCATCGCCGTGATGATTTTTGCCAGAATTGTACCGCTTGAGGCCCAAAGGCGCGTTGTCAACGAAGCCATTAAGCTGAGAAACATCGATCTGCTGCTTTTGTACTGCGGCCTATATCTGGCGGCGGTGGTCTTCTCCAGTGTCTTAAAATACCTGACCAATATTATTCAGACCCTTATCACCCAGCGTACCACCGCCCGGATGCGTAAGGACCTCTACCAGCATATCTTGACCCTGCCGCTAAATTTTTTCAGAAAAACCCAACCCGGAACCGTGGTCAATGCCCTCACTACGGAGTTAACCTTGCCCGGTAATTTTGTGGGCATGGCGGTGGCTGCTCCTGTCACCAACTTGTTGATGCTGCTGGGGCTAGCCGCCTATCTGTTCTTGCTGAATCCGCTTTTAGCGGCCGTATCTTTGAGCATTTACCCGATTATCATTTTTCTGGTACCGCTGCTTCAAAGAGGCGCCAATCGGGCCAATAAAAAGCGGGTGGACGCTGCCCGAACATTTTCGGCCCGGATTGCAGAATCTATTTCCGGAATTCACGAGATCCACGGCAACGGCGCCTATCGGATCGAAGGCCGTAAATACAACAAGCTGGTGGACCGCCTTTTAAAAATCAGGATCGTCTGGAGTCTGTATCGATTCGCCGTCAAAACCGCCAACGGTTTCTTCACGAGTCTGGGCCCTTTTCTGGTATTTCTTTTAGGTGGTTATTTGACCATCAAGGGCCAGCTGGAACTGGGAGCCCTGGTTGCATTTCTGTCGGCTCAAGAACGCTTATTCGAACCCTGGAAAGATCTCATCGAATTTTATCAAGTCTACCAGGACGGCCAGGTCAACTACCGGCGCACCATGGAATTTTTTGACGTGGCGGCCGAGCATGAGATCGAACCCCGCGACCGTGACGCCCTGGAACTGGAAGGCAGCGTTGAAGTCAAGGATCTGTCTTTTGTCACCGATAGCGGTATTCGTCTGTTAGACGGCATTAACCTGTCTCTCAAGCAGGGCGAACATATGGCCCTGGTGGGGTTTTCAGGCAGCGGTAAAAGCACATTGGCATTGTGTATCGGTCAGCTGTATAAATACACCAGCGGCAGCGTCATGATCGGAGACAAAGAAGTTTCCGGGCTCACCAAAAAAGACATGATCAACAACATCGGTTTTGTGGCCCAGAATCCCTTCATATTTGACGGCACGATTGAGGAAAACATTCTCTATTCCTGTCGGGCAAAAACCGGCGACAATGGCCAGGCAGAGGCCAACGAAAAGATGCCCACCCTGGATGACACCATTGCCGTCCTCCATCAAACCGGTATTTTCGTAGACGTATTGCGTTTTGGGCTTAATGCAATTTTAACCCACGACAAACATGCAGAGCTGGTAGATGTGATTGTCCGCATCCGCAAGAACTTCCAGCAGGATTACGGCGCAGAACTGGCGGATTACGTGGAATTTTTTGATGAAAACAAATATCTTTACCACTCCAGTGTCTCGGAAAACTTAACCTTCGGCGCTCCCAATAAGAGTAAATTTACCAACCAGAATCTGGCGAAAAGCGAATATTTTTTAAACTTTTTGGACACGGCTGATTTAACCCGGCCGCTGCTTAGCCTGGGTACCAATCTCTGCCGGCAAACAGTGGATATTTTGGGAAATCTGCCGCCGGATGCCGTATTTTTCAAACAAAGCCCCATCAACGCCGATGAATTGGAAGAGTTTAAGGTCCTGGAAGAGCATTTAAGAAAAAAAAGGCTGCATGAACTGGATGCTGAAGATCGCCATAAACTCCTGGAATTGGCCCTGCGGTTTACCCCGGGCATCCATAAGATGGCAGCGTTGCCGGAGATATTGGAAATGTTGATCCTTGAAGGTCGGGCCCTGTTCCGCGAAAAAATTGCCGAAGACGATCCCGGGGCCTTTACCCTTTATCAAATGTCGGAATACATATATTCCCAGACCATCTTAAACAATATATTTTTCGGCAAAACCAAGACATCCAATCCCCAGGCCCAGGAAATTATCAACCAGAGCATCATCCAGCTGTTAATTGAGGAAGATCTCCTGGAAGCCATCATTGAAATCGGTATGCACTATCAGGTCGGTTCCAAAGGTGACAAACTGTCCGGCGGGCAGCAACAAAAACTGGCGATCGCCCGCATATTTCTCAAGGCTCCCAGGATTTTGATAATGGACGAAGCGACTTCGGCGCTTGACAATAAAGCCCAGACGCGTATCCAAAATCTGCTGGAAACCCGCTGGAAGAAAAAAAGCACGGTGGTTTCCGTTGTTCACCGGCTGGATACCATCAAAAACTATGACAAAGTGGCGGTTATGAAAGCCGGCAAAATTCTTGAAATGGGCACCTATGACGAACTGATGGCCCGGAAAGGAATGTTGTATGAGCTTGTCGGAATCAAATAAATCAACACCATCCAGTGAGTTTCAAGAAAACCTGGAAATATTGAGGCAAATCTATTTTTTCTCGGGACTTCCCCTTGAAACCCTTAAGATTTTCGCTTATCTTTGTACGAGAGAAAAATACAAACAAGGGGAGCACATTTTTCGCCAGAACGAAGATGACGGCCAGGCGTTTTATATTATCGAAGGCAAAGCCCGGCTGGAGCGAAATGACAACGGAGAAACAGCGAATGTTCGTGACTGTGAGACCGGAGAGTTTCTGGGGGGGTTGACATTACTGGGCGAAACCAGCCGGTTATTTTCACTTAAATCAGTTGCGGATACAACCTGCCTTGTATTGAATCGGGAAAAGTTCGCTAAAACCATGGGGCAGTTTCCGGAATTGATGATGAAGATATGCAAAGCCGTAGCTCAAAGCATAGACATCTGGGAAAAACGGTTTCTGACTGATCAAGGGGACCAATGCGGTGAATGCATGGGGCGGATAGGTGTAACGCTTATTTAACCTGAAAAGATTGAAAATTTTCGATTGAAGATTGAATATTCAATTTGCAATCTTCAATCTTCAATTCTCAGACGGATCCGGGCTAGGTATGAGTCAAAACAACGGGGCAGAATCACAGTGAGGGGTATTGGTACAATACGACTCGGGTTGCATATCCAGAATCCTCGAAAGGTGGTCGTTTTATGGCGAAAAAAGAGTTTTCATTTGAACTCAAAAGCAGCCTGTCCGAATTAGATAATTTATGTGAGAACCTGGAAGATGTTGGCCAAAAAATTGGGCTGTCCAAAAAATTAATATTTGAGATCAACCTGGCCTTAGACGAATTGTTCACCAACATTATCTCCTATGGGTTTAAAGACGAAGAGGAGCATATCATCAAGGTCACCATCACGCCGCAAAATGAAGAACTCTGCCTGTGTATAGAAGATGACGGCATACCTTTTAATCCAATCGACTTCGAAACACCGGATGTCGCCTGTTCGGTTGAGAATTGTAAAATCGGCGGATTGGGTATTCACATCATGCGAAAACTGATGGATGAGATATGCTATCAAAGATGTGACGACAAAAATATCCTGACGTTAAAAAAAACGCTCTCAAATGAAGCGTCTTAATAATCTTCAAAGCGAATCAAAGTTTAACCAAATTAGAAATTACATTGTATGATGACTGGAATTACACACCAACTGGGAGGATGGTAAATGGAAATTATTGAGGAAAAACAAAGCGACATCAACATCTTTAGACTCAATGGTCGTCTGGATTCAAATACGTCACAGGGATTCGAGCAAAAGATATTTCAGGCGATTACCGACGGTTCGAAACACATGGTTGTCGATTTTAAAGATCTGGACTACATCTCAAGTGCCGGTTTACGCGTCATATTAAAAGCCACTAAAGCCATTAAGCGCGAAGATGGTCGGATCATGCTCTGTGCCATGCAGGATTATGTCAAGGAAGTTTTTGAAATCGCCGGATTTGACTCCTTCCTGCCGATTGTCGCCACCATGGATGATGCACTCAAATCATTCTAGCCGCCATATCGATATTATTTGTCGAAGAGTGTATCCGGTATGGTCAGCCCTGGCAGTAGATCTTTGATGCGTGATATCCGATAACTCAATATATAGTCCGCCTCCCAATTGAGAGGATCAGAATCTTGTTTGTTATTTATTGATATACCCATTTCATTGCAGGCCGAGGAGACCGCGTTGCCCCAGTTCCCGAATGAAACTGGTCACGGAAACTTCGGCCTCTTTGTTTTCCAGCCGATGGGTTTCGGCGAATATTTGAACAATCCGGCCCACTGATCGATGACCATCCACCAGGTCCCAGACAGCGGTTCCCATTGCATCCAATTGAAGTTTTTTGATTTGAACAACGTCACGCGATTTCCCCAGGCGTTTGGCCACCGCAGCGAGCCACGGCCGCACGGTGAGCGGATATTCCAGCAATACCTCTCCGGTTTCCAATCGTGATTCGGTTATATGAAGGCTTTTCGCCGGCCGGCAGCTAAGCGCAGCAGCGCGGGACATATGATTTTGACTGGTTTTTTTCTTAAAGACTATCATAGCCTGTACTAATTCGTTTCAACAGTTGAAAATCGAGTGGGTGTTTGCTTTCGGCCCGGACACTCAAAATACGGTTTTTGTCTTCCAAATGCCAAAGGCGAAACCAGAAATACGATGGTTTCACTTTCAAACTGCATATCATCCGACCCCATTTGCCGGCCGGAGAGATGCTCCATTCAACCGCATTCGAGTCATCAACGACCAATAAAGGCGGTTGCCCCGCGGCAAATTCAGGGATTGTTCCGCTAAACCAGCGCAGATCTCGTCCGCCTAATATTGCCGCTGCCGGTGCCCAACGCTGAAGATGGATGTTTTGCAGGCCATCATTAAATACGAGTTCATATTTGCCGACTTCAAACCGGTGCCGCACCAGCCTGAGCCCTTCAGGCAGTCTAACCTTTATGTCAAATATTGACCAGAGGATCCGGCCGTCTCGAAAGTGGTCTTGAAAAGATTTGAGTACAGTTAACAATACCCTCTCGTATTTGACCGAACTCTCTTCAAAGAATTGAATCAGGGTCGCATTGCGGCAGGCTTGACAAAACAGAATAGCTCCGCGACCGCTTACATTATCTGCCTGCCACAAAAATCCACTGGCCTCAAAGCCCGCCAGGGCCTTTTCCCAGGGTGGCGGCAAAAACCATTCAGCAATACGGCCTTTAAGTTTTCTGGATTGCGAAGCGACGAGTCGTTTCAGGTGGGCTTTGTGGGAGAAAGCCCCTTTCACGGAGCCCCATTTCACCTCCATTACCGGCTCCGCCTCCCTCTCAAGTATTAGATGGCGGGAGTCGATCTTGCTCACCTCCCATTCGGCAGGGGCTTTAAACCGGATTCCATTCCAGGCGACTTGTTTCCACTTGTTGGTCAATTCGTTAACTTCTGACTTCAGATGGTTCTGTGAATGGTTGACTCGTTAAATAGTTTGCCGTACCGCTTGACCCAAAGTCGATTCGGTATTTCCATTCAATTGTCCCCGCATTCATCCCAATTGAGCCTTCAACGAATCAACCATTTAACGATTCAACTAATTAGCCAAATCCTATCGCGGCACATAAAGACTCCAGCCGGTCAACCCGGGCGCCATGAGTTTCCATTCCCGCTGACGGAGCTTTTGCCGTTGATCGAGCGCCTTTATTTTATAACATTGTTGATCTTCTTCGATCAAACTGTTCATCGTCAATTTGATGGCATTGCCCATTTTTTCCTCGGTGTCCATGGAGTTGTGCTGCAGGGTCATGCTGACTCGGTTGCCGTCCTTGTCGACCAGGGACCATTTCCAGCTGACGAGAATATGAAACGGATCCCCTCGATACTCGCCGGGATCGCCGTATTCATTTTTTATTCGTTTCAGGAGGTTCTCATAAAACTTTTTGCTCGAATCCTTATATTTGAGCTTAATCCTGACGATATGACCCGGTGCCGAACAGGTGGCATACGCAATCAGACCACTTTTTAGACCTTCAATCGGCTTTATCTCCACCTCTTCAATGTTTTCCAGGTACCGGATCGGCAGAGCGGTTTCCATGATGACAAAGTCCTTAACATCTGCGATATTACTGTTTAATTTGAAAACCGCAACCTGATGAGGAGCATCGCCGGCAAAACAGGGACCGGTGATCCATAGAAAAACCAGAGCTGTAAATATGAATAATTGCTTTTTCATGCGAACCTCCTAATTTTAAAAATTGAAGATTGAAGACTGAAAATTGAATATTTAAGGAGCTCCGTCTATTTAATCCGCCGGACCACAAATATTCACTATTCAATATTCATTATGCGAAGCATTGTCCAGCGGCTTAAGCCCTGAACCTCTAAGCCCTAAACTTGTATGAAACTTTATTAAAAGCGAACCGCAGAACCGCAGAATGTCGAATATCGAATGTCGAAGGGTGGTTTCGCTTCGCTCAGTCTTTTTTTATAAAATAGACAGAATACCTTACTTCGACATTCGATATTCATTATTCGATATTCGCTTTTTTACAGTTTCTGCTTCGATTTGACTGGCTGCTTTTCAAGTCAGCGGCGGCGCTGAACCTGGAACCCTGGAACCCTGAACCCTGAACCCCCACTAGTACGCCAGCCGTCCCAAAGACTTGAGAATCAGGGTAATGCCCATGGCAAACATGCCGGTCAGTCCCATGCCGCACGAAAAACCGGCCAGCAATACCGGGGCATACTGCCGCCACATGGCACCATAGCGTTTCATGAAAAAGAAACGGCCCAGTAAGGCCCCGACAACCTCCAGGATAAGTCCATGGGGGGTGCTTTGCCCCAACCCGCGCACCATTCCGTAAACCAATAGAATCGGCAGGCCCAGCAGCATCAAAATGGCATACGTAATGACGCCCAGCCCCATGCCCGCCAGCACATAAATCCAGTCCAGCGCCTGGTAGAACAATGAATTCCCCTCCAGGGTAGAGGTCTGCATCAGAAGGGAGTTCAAGGCCTGAAGGTGCCATAATTCCTGGGCAAACGGGTAGGCGCTGGAGGGAATGGGCGCCAGACGCCAGATAAATTGAGAAAATAGCAGACTGGCCACCATCACCACCGGGAATACGACAATCTCAGATTTAATGATTCCGCGGATGCTGGTGCCGGTCAACTCGATTTCGCGAAACTTTACCGTCGCTTCCCCGTAATTATGAATCGGAATTGGCGCATACCAGATTTCTATACCCTGGTATCCAAAATACTTGGCCCCGGCAATAAAGCTGGCTTCCCGAACCAGCGGCAGACTGACAAACTGGCCGGCAATTCCCTCCATGCGGGCTGTGATGTAGGATACAACCGGTGTGTAAATAAACCCGTAGGCCAAAAAAAACATTACCGGAAAATTGGGTACCAGCCATACACAAAGCAAAACATAGCTGAGGGTTGAAAAAACATAGATGCCGACCGCGATCCAGAAATTAAAGTCCCCCCTTCCCGGAGGAGGCCGAAAGAGGTCCTTCAAGGTGCCGCGCTGGCCGGCGTTGCTGTTGCCGAAGGATCGCAGGACATGCCAGATACCGATCATCGCAATTGCAAGACCCAGACCGATACCGAAACTCAGATAAAAATCGAAATTGTTGGCAAAAACCGTGTCGACGGTTAACATCCCCGGATGCCAGCGATTTAGAATTCCGTGTTTGTATAGCATTGGATTGGCGATTATCGTGATGATGAGGCCGATCAATCCTCCCATTACGGCCCAAAAGGGCAGCACCATTCCGATAAAGACAAGTCCCAGATCAAGCTGAATGCCGGTAGCCACAGCCGGCAGCATTTCTTCGGTATGGCCGGTCAGCTCCACCCACGGAATGGGAATTAACCGAATCGGCTCCATCAGAAAAAGGCCGGAAACGGTTGGCACTAGGACATATATCCCGCCAAAGGCAAGACCGATTACACCGCCGATGGAAAATATGCGCCATTTCCAGCTTTTGGCTTTATCTTCCGTCGATTCGGCTAAGGCCATGGTCCCCAGGGCCGCCACCGGAGCCATCGGGAAGGGGAGTTTTTCAACATCGGAAGTGATGCGGTAAAATACATATCCCAGCCCGAACTGATCAATACGTTGAATAATCTGGGTTCCAATCAGCAACAGGATCGGAACCAACCAGTCCCGATGAAAAAATGTTCGCTCCACCAGGGCGGTAGAATCCTGGGCGGGCGCTACCCAGGTGGGAATAAATTCAGTCAAACCCAACATTCTGGCAGCATCGGACTGCACGAGGTATTGGCTCCACAACAGGCCCTGAAACGGCGTTGCCAGGGCGGCGCCGGCCATATAGTACAGCAGAAAGATTTCCTGTTGTTTCAGCTGACTGTACGAGCGCTTGGCTAGCTCGGCAAACAGAATAATGGTCACCCAGCGGGCTGCCGGTCCGATTCCGGTTCCGATAACCAGCTGCAGATACATACTGCCGGGCATCATGAGAAATCCGATAAAAATCGCCCCCACGACCGTCTTCCAGTCAAACCCCTCCTCAAATTGATCCGGAGCCTTCAGAAGATCCCTATATTCTTGCAGTTCTTTGTCTTCGTACATCCAATTTTTCCGTCTAATGAGGTTTCACCGACTGATTCTGCAATCTAACGACTACTCTGCTTTCTCCAGCTTGCAGAGAGCAGAGCGCAAAGAGCATAGAGTAGGTTCCTCCAAATTATGGTTACCCTTTGCCTTTCTCCCCATGCCCTTTGCCCCATGCCCTTCGCCCCATGCCCTTCGCCCCATGCTCTCTGCCCCATGCGCTATGCGCTCTGCCCGCTAGTTCGGCAGCACCAGATAGCTTGAATAACTGAACAACCCATATATGGCCCAGGAACCGGCCATCAGAAAATCTCCGATGATCAGTCCAATAAAAAAGTTGCGCAGTTTTTTGAACAACCCCACCCCGCCGTAACGCATACACAGTGCGTTGCAAAGCCACCCCACGAAAAAGCTGAACCACAGAATTCGCATGGCAGAGCTGTAGGCGGTTAAATACCCGATGGGATGGATCGGCCACCAGTAAAACCGGTGATAACATATCACTAAAACCAGCATCACGCAGGCGCCGGTCAGCGCGAATATGGTTACCCACTTGCTGGTTTCGATCGGAGATTCGACCAGGCTGTTGATATTGTCGTAAACCGCCACAGTGGTTCGGGTGGCCCAGTCAAGCTCGAGCTCGCGCACACCGAATTTGTAGCACAGTGCGAGCATCGCAAGAAACGACATAACTATCCCGGCAATCAATACCAGCATGATAAAGAAAAATATGCGGCGATTGTTCGTCGATTTGTCCGTCACCTTGCGGGTATGCAGCAACGACGGCATGAGAGATTCCCGCAAATCAACAAACAGCAATTTTTGAACGACACCGGCAACAACCAGTCCGGCACCGGTAAAAAATTTGGTGCCGAAAAAGGCAATGATGCCGTCAAGGGGCGCGGCGGTTAAGGTAAAATAAGCGATACCGCCCTGACAAATCACCCGGGTGGCCACCAGGGTAAATATGAAAAAAGCGCCGACCACCATAAAAGAAAACAGAAAAGGGATACCGAAATAGTGGCACCAGATCACAATCGCCAATCCGCCGCCGACGGCCCCCCAGAAGGCCCAGCGAGTGGAAATCCACTCCTGCTCTACGTTTTCATCTTTCTTGAAACCGAAGCTTTTTTGCAGTACCTCTAGAAAATGGAACCGGGCCAGCCAGGCCAGGAACACAAAAAACACCAGGTAGGCCCCGATCATTTGAGTTTCTTCGGGTCGCGCGATGGTTGGACCAAAGGTTACCCCCAGGGCCGCCGCGGGTATATTTAACCCGAAGATGTACAGCACGCCGATGAACAGCGCGCCGCCAATATAAAAAAGCCAGAAAGAAAAGGATACCTGCTTGGACGTTAAAAAGGCAAATCCAATAAACGCCGGGTAGATATAGATTTTAAGTTTATAAAAACCGGAAAAGAGGCCCTGTTTGGGAAAATAATTACCGGCCAGAATCAAGGTCGGAATCGACGGAATCGATGGGTTGTAAAAATTAAGCCCGTTGATCAGGTGCAGACATACCGGGACAAGAATACCGGCCAGCATAAATCGGTTGGTGAAAAAACGGCCCAGTTGATTATTGTCTATGGCCTGCTGCATCAGCAGCGGAACCTGGAGCAGCGGAAAATTTATCCGCTCATTGTAAAGTCCCTGTTTGCTCAAAAGGCTGACAATGCTGACCAGCACGATATAGCACAGCAAAACAAACCCCGCCCAGCCGAGCAGCGGTCCCAGCCAGGCATCCCAGGGGATATTTTGCAAGACCTCCAGCCACCCCATCTGTCTACCGCCGGTCAACCCGTTATAGAATTGAACGATAGCTTCCTGACTTTGCGGATACCAGCTTTTAGGCAAAAGGGGCTGTAGTAATTCTTCCCAGCGGTTTTCGACCGAAGCGAAATGATAGGGCGCCGTAAAATTGATAAAAAAGGTGCGCGCCAGGCCGGTCCAGGCGATTCCGGATAACAATACCATCAGGGACCAGGAAACCAGCAGCTCTTTGCCGGTCAGCAGATTGCGGCCCTTGAATATCGTTCGGATGACGGCGGTGACAATCATCAGCCACATCAGGAAATAAAACGGTGCCAGCGGAAAATGTCCCCCGCCCAGGGGAGTGCCCTGCCGGTAAGCATTGTTAAACGGCGTAATCAGGCATATTGCAATGGCAAGAAATGAGCCTAGCAGCAGTGCGCGCAATCGGATCTTGCCGCCGGAAGCTGTATCGTCAATTTTTGGCTTCGATTCGTCGTTCATGGAATTAAGCGGGTCTTCAATTCTTTTTCCGCACTGATCAATAGCTCCTCATATTCCAATTTCGTCTGATCATCAAAGGAGCGCCATATCAACAGTTGTTTGCGAATATCATGCAAGAATGCCTTGTTGATGCGGTGCCAGGCATTGGCTTCACCGGACTCACGAGTGAGCCGAATGTGTATTTCTAAAAATCCGGCCTCAGTCTGCGCCGGTCTGAATTGCAGCGCCACCTGCTGCATAATTCCGAAGTCAAATGGCGCCAGCCAGACCCGCGTTTCAATCTGAAAGTTCTGGCTATTTTCATACGCTTCTGCGGCACCACCGTTAGGATCATGGGGCATGCCGGGGGGGGGATCACAGGCCGAACTAAACTCAATATTGGCGGTCGAAAACATGCCATGGGATATGTCCTGGTGGCCCTCAAAATATTCATACAAAAACCCCCCGATGCTGCGGTGCTCCTTATAGGTCATCAAAAACGGCAGGGTTAATTCAAGCAGATTGCCCTTGGCCGGGGGCAGGTTCCAGGTTCTGTTCACATCGGGCATCGCAATTTCACCGGCCACTTTGGAGGGGTAGATGACCGAAATCAATACAACGACAATAACCAGAACCATGGCGGCAACACCGGACATGGATGAATAATTCACCGTGATGCCGGACCACAGTGAGGTCTCGGCAAATAGTTTGGCGGTCGTCTGGGCCATCAGATATCCGAAGACCACGCTTAACACGGCAAAAGCCAGTGCCTCGGCAATGAAAAGAAATGACACGTGGGACGGGGCCAGTCCCACCGATGTATAGATACCAATTTCACGTTTGCGCTCGTAAACACTGCCGATCATGGTGTTTAAGACAATGAAAATCGAAATGATCAGCGGAATAATGATATTGGGGACCCCGCTATAGCTCATGGTATCACTGGCGTGGTAAAGGAAGGTGCCCTCGGGTTCTCCGCTGAACAGTGACAAACCAAAGCGATCGATCAAATCCCGCGCCGTGTCTTGGGTCGATTCCTGCAAAAGGGGACGGATGGCGACTCCCTTTAAATGCCCCCCGGCCGCCACCAGGAACTGGTACGGAACGATAACGGTCAAATCCCCGGCAATATGCTGATAGCGGCTCTGAAACTCACGCACTTCATCACCGGATTCCAGGGCTTCTTCTTCTACTTCGGTCAACTCGGACGACATTTCGCGCGGAAAGATAACCGGCGTCAGCGGTTCTCCGTCTATATCGATGCGCGCCTGCAATTTCTTGCCGGAGAAAACACCAACCACTTTAAACGGCATCCCCCACAGAGAGACGGTATGGTTTAACGGCCGCGAAAGATCAACATTCAGCTGCTTGGCCATTCTTTCGGGCAACAGCACGGCTTGTCGTTCGTTGGGCAGCAGCCAGCGACCGGCCGTCAAAATTTGATCGAGTCCCGATACCTGTGGTTCATCGGCGGATAGCCCCACCATACCCTTTGCCTCAAAGATATGGCCTTTGAAATGAACGGGAATCTGGGTCGCACGCGTGCGGTCCTCATCTTCCAGCCACACGCGGGGCACGACAAGGGCCTTGCCGCCAAATGAATTGGCAATACGGCCTAGGGCTTCCGTCGGCAGACTGCGCCAGTTGACGTTTTTTAATAGAAAACCCTGGTACGGTGCCTTGGCGTCGTATAGAACGCGGGCATGCCGTCGCATGGATTTGGCGGAAGTAAAACTCATAATCGTAAAGGTTAAAATAATCAGCGTGGTACAGGTCAAAGCGGTACGCAGGCGGCGGCGTCTCAGGTTGCTGACGCCTAAAAGAAAAGCAGCCACAAACGCTTTCCAGCGGCCTATTTCACCTGATTGTACCAGTTGCGCCCGGGTTTGCAGCAGAGCCATTTCCTCTTCGAAACGAAAAAAAATGATCAGTGTTACAATGAGCGAAAGGCCCATAATAAAAAATGCCAGGATGACAACCAGGGGACTGTAGGCTAGCCGGAAAGCGGGATGGACATTATAGATGATCAGGATCAACAGCAGCAAAATGCCGCTGAAAGCAACGATACGCCTGTAAATATTGGAATAGGAAAACAACAGACGCTCCAGGCAGAAGGCAAACGGGACAAACAGCGCAATATAGAACAGGACCCCGTAGAGGACATCTTTTTGGGTTGTTTCCACGTCATCGTATACCCGGCTGGCCATTGCCCAAGAGCGTGCTGAGGCTTCGAAATACTGGTCGTACTCCCTATTCTGCAGCGAGGCTCGCGCAAGGTCCAGGGACTTCTGTCCCGTCTGCTGCAGGTTGCGGATGCGCTCGTTGAAAATACCGCGCTTTTCTAAATTGGTAATGCGCGGCGTCAGCAGCCGCCACATATCCTGCGCAACCTTGAATTCGGTGTGGTGCAGTATCGGCCATTTTTCGACCATGTACCCATCACCCAAAGGGTTTTCATCGCTGGCATTGAGCAAAATCATCTTTTTACGCAGCACGCTGTCGGAGAGGGTCAACTTCAGCGGTGTGCCGGCTTCCAGAAATATGGTCGTGATGTTGGATGCATTCCGATAATATGATATCCAGGTGTCGAGTCGGCTGTAAAAATAGCGCAGCGGATCGGCTTCACGCCGGCCGTCGATGATTTGTCCTTTGTGCAGGTAGCGGAAGGTGCGTGGCTCCAGGAGATTGAACAGGGTGATCCCGCTGCTGGCAAACATAATCAAATCGGTTTCCATGTGGCGCCGGAACATTTTCACGCGATAGGAATTTTTGCCGGTCTGTTTTTTATCGATGGTCCATTTGATGGCGCCGTTGGTCTCATCAAATTTGTAGCCTTCGAAAATCACCTTGTGGTAACTGTGCTTTTTGTCGGCCAGTCCCCTCAGGTGAAATTTGCCCATGTGATCGACAATCGCATAATACCTGGCAGGCCCCTGATAGCACAACAATACGGTCCCCGGTGCCGGCTGATCCGCAAACAACTCGCCGTGCCGTAAAAATTTGGCCTTCCCGTTTATTTCTCCGATTCCATTGCGGGGCAAAACCCCTTCAGAAATCCGGGGGGCATCGGCTAGATGTTGAATTAACCCCACCACCACAGCACTTTGCCGATGGGCAAATTGAAGGTCGACGTTTTCTAAGGTGTCGGTTGGCGTGCCCCAGGCAGCACGGGCATCGTTGACGGTAGCAAATGTTAACCCATGATATCCGGCCAGGGCAACAACCTCGCCGCCTAACGGGGGACGATCCAGAAAGTAGCTTTGCCATGAACGCCGGCTGGGTCGCAAGGTGTCCTTGTACATCCCCTTGATTCCGAGGGATTTCTCAACATCCAAAGCACCCAGGCGCAAAACTTCATCCAGCAGAGAATAGGCCGCGGTGCGTTTTATCCTGGGACGGAATGGATACTGCCAGCCATAGTTGAATGCTCCGAAACCGTCGCCATGGCTGGAAAGATGAAGCGAAACGGACGCAGCCAGATCGTAAACCTTGGTTTGACCGCGAAACGCTCGGGCACTATCCAGCAGGTCCTGCTGGGTTTCGGCATCACTTAGAATCGCGCGCTGCTCGGCAACGGCCTGCGGGATTAGGCGGGTAAGGGCCTGCTGCTCATCGGGTAACAAATCGGTGTATGTCGACTTCCAAACCAAGCGCCGCAGCAGGGACCGATCAGCGGCCAAATTTTTAATCTCTGTCTGGTTGGCAGCGGATTTTTCCTGCAATCGCAACCGCATCAAATGACGCGACACAATGTCGGATTCGGTTTTTACCTGCTCTTCGAGGGCTTGTTTAGCCAGCACCCGATTCGCTTCCTCAGCCGGATCCTCCGCGCTTGATGCTTCAAAGGCGATGTTTTCCAGGGCTTTGATCGTTTTGCGGGTTTTTTTTATCAGCGCTTTCAGTTCCCGTTTCATTTGGCGCTGAATTAACGAGCGCGTGGTAAAGCTCCACACCAGTTCCCGCATCCCGGCCAAGGCCTGGGCATGGCCGCTGGTGGCTGCCAGAATAACCGTGCGTAGTGGCGGATGATCCTTCAGGTATTGGGCCAGATAAAGAAGCGTTGCCACACCGCAGGCTTCATCCGCCCCGGGCGAAAGCCCTGCAACCCAGGCGCTGCTGTCATAAAAAGCTTCAACCAGCACCGATTGTTCCTTAAGTACAGGATCGGTTCCGGCAATGATGGCAAAGACGTTCTCGGATAGAACCTTGGCCCAGCTAATTTCCGATGACAGGTGCACGGTTTCGGCAAGACGCCCGGCCGGCCTGGTTTCAAAGTCATGAAACAGCTCCTGAACTCGATCAAGCGGCATCCAAAAGCGCGGGAACTGAATCGGCGAGAGCTCAAATTTTTCTTCGAAAAGCGCTTTGCTAGAATTGCCACGATCCACGTAAATCAAGGCTGTGGCCCCCAGGTCGGCGGTGTATAGCCAGTTTTTGCCGGAATCGAGCTCCATCAGGATGACGGATCCCTCGATATCCTTACCGTTTAACTCATGCAAATCACCATTGCCGACATAAATCAGAGGGGCTTTAATGCCGGGTGCCGGAATGGTCTGGGGCGTAACGGCATTTCCTCGAATCGGTTGGATGGGGATGGATAGACCCCGGTCCGGTATCGTTAAAGTACTGTTTTTCTGTTTGGTGATTGCGACATCAAATGTGTGCGAACCGACAGTTTCGATGCCAAGGGCCGTAAATCGATCCCTGATATAGGCGGCGGCAGCTTGATTGCCGCGGCTGCCGGTGCTGCGGTCACCAAAAGAGGATAATTTTCGAATATCCGCCGCCAAGAGATCGGCGGCTTGTTCGGAGTTTGATGCACCGGCATCGATGCCGAAACAATGGGCCAGGATGAGAACCAGAACACTGATGAGGAGTTGAATTCGGGATACTCGATACTGGATGCTGGATACTGGATGCCGAATACGGGATGCGGGTTGCTGGACGCGGGTGACTGGATGCTGGATACTCGATGCTGGATACTCGGTTCGGGATACTCCATGTTTAATTATTGGAGTATATCGAGTATTACCATATTTTTGATATGATAATTGCCGTATTTTCATAAATCTAACAATATTGGTTTAAATCATCGTAGCTAGTTTTCTTTGGCACGAGACCAACAACCCACATCAAGTATCCAGCATCAAGTATCCAGCATCCAGCATCCGGCATCCAGCATCCAGTATCGAGCATCCAGCATCAAGTATCCAGCATCCAACATCCAGCATCAAGTATCCAGCATCCAGCATCGAGCATCAAGTATCCAGCATCCAGCATCCAGCATCCAGCATCAAGCATCCAGCATCCAGCATCCAACATCCAGCATCAAGTATCCAGCATCCAGCATCGAGCATCAAGTATCCAGCATCGAGCATCCAACATCCAGCATCAAGTATCCAGCATCCAGCATCGAGCATCAAGTATCCAGCATCCAGCATCCAACATCCAGCATCGAGCATCAAGTATCCAGCATCCAGCATCCAACATCAAGTATCCAGCATCCAGCATCAAGTATCCAGCATCCAACATCCAGCATCCAGCATCCAGCATCCAGCATCCAACATCCAGCATCAAGTATCCAGCATCGAGCATCCAACATCCAGCATCCAGCATCCAGCATCCAGCATCCAGCATCCAGCATCCAGCATCGAGCATCCAGCATCGAGCATCCACCTATTCCCGTGAACCAATTTGTCCGATCGATATGGACAATTCTTCGCGATTTTCGATCTTGTCCACCCGCCCGTCCCGAATCCAAACTACCTGATCCGAAACATTGAGCATCTTGAAATCGTGGGTCGCAGAAATGACGGTCACGCCGCGCTCCTGGCTTAAACGTTTTAAGAGCGCAATGATTTCCTCGCCGGTGGTCAGGTCAAGATTACCGGTGGGTTCATCGGCCAGGATGATGGCCGGGTCGTTGGCCAGGGCTCGGGCAACTGCAACCCGCTGTTGTTGACCGCCGGAAAGTTCATTTGGTTTGTGGCTGAATCGGTCTCCCAGGCCTACCAGATCCAGGAGTTGCATGCCCTTTTCAACCGCGGCGTCGTTATTCATGCCGGCAAATACCATCGGAATGGTGACATTCTCCAGGGCGGTCATAACCTGTATGATGTTGAATGTCTGAAAAATATAGCCGATTTTTCGGCAACGCAGCCAGGCCAGTTCGTAAGCATCCAGCTGGGCAACATCAACCTCATCGATAAAAACCTTACCGGTAGTGGGTTTATCCAGGCCTCCGATCATGTTGAATAATGTACTTTTACCGGACCCTGACGGTCCCATAATGGAAATGTAATCGCCTTTGGAAATCTCAAGATCAATGCCTTTGAGGGCCTTCACATCAATCTTGCCCAGCTTGAACACTTTGGTTACACCCGTGACTCGAACAACGTTAGCAGTATCAGCCATGGTATTTCCCCTGTCGCTGCGCTCCGCATAGCGCATGGAGTATGTCGAATTTACCCGTGCGTTGCCATTCCAATCCGCAATCTGAAATCCGCAATCCGCAATTGATTAACTATAAATTCCGAATTCAATACTTGCTCTTCTTTCCTTTTTCCAACTTCCGCATTCCGCCTTCCGAATTCAAAACGCTGTCTTCCGTCCTCTGCTGCCTGCCCTCTGCTGCCTGCCCTCTGCTCCCTGCGATCATTGCTCCACCCGCATCGCCTCTACGGGCTGCATTCTGGCAGCCACTAGAGCCGGATAAAATACACCCAGCAGACTGAGCAAACATCCGACTCCGGTAGCAATCGCGATGGAAATAATCACATTATTCCAGGATATCGCCGTGATCGCGACGGTGCCGAAACGCACCCAACCGCTGAGCAGTGAAAAGACGGCGCCCAATATAGCTCCGATACTGGCGCCTGCCAGACCCTGCATCCCGGCTTCGAGGAAAAAAAGACGCAAGATAAAACGATCCAGGGCACCCAGGCACTTCATGGTACCAATTTCGCGGAACCGCTCTGTGACCGCCATCAGCTGTGCGTTTACAATACCAACGACACATACCAGAAGGGAAAGTATGACAAGCCATCGCTGTTTGGGACTGCTGCCGGCGGAAGTGTCCCCGGGTTCAAGGTCATAGCCGGATCGGATCAGCGTGCGCCGCAACTCGGGTTCCTGCGTATCGAGCATGCCATTGGCGACGTCATTGCTGACACCGATAAAACTCAAAAATGAAACAGCCAGCACCAGACTCAACGTGGTGATCAGGGAACGGAAAAAACGGACTTTAATGCTTTTTAAAGAGATTTCCAGCGATTTCATGAAAGGCAGTTTGACCTGGCGTTGCACTCGCTCGGATTCAGTTTTCGATCCTGATATAATTGTTTTGGCGCCCATGATCAGATCATCACTCTCACAAACTTGAAATCCGGTCAAAATAGAAGGAACGTAAAGCGGTTCCCACCCGCGCGATTGGCAAAAAAGGACTTTAGATAGGTTAAATCCCCGCAAACCGGCAGGCGTGACTTAAATTCGCGACACAGGGAATATTCTTAATACCTGAATTTTGTAGATAAACACCCTTTAGGCAAGTCCGAGGTCAAATCACCGCAATTGACTTGGAACGGCAATTGTTGCTCTAAAATTCGCTTCGGATAAATTACGGATATAGACTCATATTCATTGTTGGTTAGAAAACGTGCAAATTCAGGTATTAGGGAATGAACGATTAGCAATAGTCTATCTGCAACGAGTTGCTGAACAATTGGTAAATATAATTCTTTAGCATATTTGTTTTACAGTGTAAATGAGAATGGTTATTTCTTCCGCATGAGATAAACTCCGTCCCTTATGCTCAGCATTACCTTTTCCACCCGGTCTTCCTGCCTTACTTTTTCATTAAAAGCAGCGATAGCCTTGGCATTTTCGTTTGTAATTTTCTTTTTAAATATCTTGTTGCGCCAGAATACATTATCGACGAAAATGAGTCCACCAGGGCCTAAAATTCGCAGGGCTTCATCAAAATAATCACCGTAAGACGGCTTATCCGCATCGATAAATACAAAGTCTTCACTGTTGGCCGGGATATTCCTGAGGGTTTGCAGCGCCGGCCCTAATTTTAATTTAATCTTCCGGCCGTAAGGGCTTTTGTTAAAGTATTGCAGGGCGATATCGGCATACTCCTGACTGTTTTCGCAGGTTGTCAGGATACCATCTTCCGGCAGGGCTTCTGCGATGACCAGGGCGGAATAACCGGTAAAAGTACCCACTTCCACGGCCCGTTGGGTTCTGGACATTTTAATAAGCAGCTGCAGCAGTTTGCCCTCGACTTTGCCGATACTCCAGAAAGAGCGCCCGGTAATATTTTCAGTTTCCGCCATAAGCTCTTCCAGCAGCAACGAAACATCGTCGGTGTGGACAGCTACATAGTCCTCTATCATATTCGTTTTGTCGGCTTCCATGATTAGTTCCTGAAAATATTGAACCAGAAATCTGTTGCACTTGCCTGTTAGGGAGTAGCATTAATGTAGGCAACAGAAGGTTTTGTGTCAAGCGCGAAAAAAGAGGTGATCCCGCCCTGACACTAATTTTTTTAAAAAAGGTTTGACATCCTGATGTGACCGTAATTAGTTTTCGGATGGGCACTAATTAATCTTGAGAAAACCATGAATATTGAATATCCGACAAGGAGTTTCGAAATTCGATCCTAAAAAAAATATTATGCAAATAAACGACATCCAACAGACAGGGGGCTCCAAGGCGGTTGTTGCGGTTCCCGATCATGTTCAGATCCAGACCATCACGGGCTGCAATGCCGGTTGCATTTTTTGCCCCAACAACAAAACGAGGCGCAATATCCCCCGGGGGCGCCGCATGGATTGGGATCTATATCGCTCAATTGTGGATCAGAGTATAGCGCTTGGAATTCGTCGATATTCGGTATATCTGATGAACGAACCCATGCTGGACCGCGAACTTCCCAAACGAGTTGCGTATGTCAGCGCCCGGATTACAAAGCCTCAATATGTAAAAGTTACCAGCCACGGCGGACTACTGACAGAACGTATGGCACGGGGTCTGCTCGATTCCGGCCTGAATAAACTTAAAATATCAGTTCAAAGTTTAAATCCAAAAACCTACAATGATATCATGGGACTGGAACTGTCGAAGACCCTCAGCAACATCGACCGCTTGTTGTCGCTGAAACAACAGGGTGGCTACAAATTGCCGCGTCTTGAAATCGTGATGGTCGATTCGATTCAGACGCATAATGAAATCCCCGAGATAAAGCGATACTGGCGGGAGCGGGATATTAAGCTGTATATAGAGCCGGTTGAAAATCGAGCCGACCAGCAAAGCATCCGGGACTCGGCCATCGGCGCCCGGCAACTGAAAACCTTTTCCTGGTGCCGGCGTCTGATGGAACAAATTTACATTTTATATGACGGACAAATGCTGCAATGCTGTGCCGACTGGGAGCAGCGCAGCGTGATGGGGGATTTAACCCGAGAAAGTCTGGCGGACATCTGGCATGGTGAGCGCTATTCCGATTACAGACGCAGATTCGCAGCTGGTGACGTCAAAGGGATGATTTGCGGCTGCTGCCGCAAGCAGGTTAAAGGGAATTGAATATTGTCGATTGAATATTGACTATTTAAGGTCCGCCTCTCTCCGAGTTGTCGGTTCTACGAGCCGGAAGCCGGCGGATCGATTTATAAAAAAAGCGATCATAAAAATGACAGAGCGAATCCCTGCCAGGGCAGGACTCAAATATTCAATTTTCAATATTCAATATGAATTTCCGGCTTGTCCGGTTCAGGGTTTCGGTCAAGGCAGCTGAATCCCGGCCATTCCCATCTGCCAGCTTAACTTCATAGGCCCTGATCGGTTGTGAAAATCCTTTCACCTCAATTGTCGCATGGGGCAATGTCTCAATCCGGTCGTTTACCAGGGCCCAGGTTGAATGGCTGATCAGGATCCCGCCCGGCTTGCAGGCTGTTTCCAGTCGGGAGGCCAGGTTGACCTGCATGCCCATGGCACTGTATTCACTTCTTTGCCGGGAACCAAAGCTGCCGACCGTTGCCATGCCGGTATTGATGCCGCATCGTATCTGTAGTGGATGTTCAATCCCCTCATTAAACCATTTCTGCTGAAGTTCGCCCATTTTTTGCTGCATCTCAATAGCCATGCGCACACAGCGCAGGGCGTGATCCCTGTTATTGGTCCGGTCGGGCGCACCGAAAAAAATAAACAGCGCATCACCGGTAATGTTGGCAAGGGTGCCTTCGTGAGCTTGAATAATGTCATTCATGCAGGAGAAATACTCGTTTAAAAGGCGACCCATATCTTCGGGCTCCATGGCATCCGTCGTACGGGTAAAATCTTTAATGTCGGAAAAAAGCATGGTCAACTTTTGGCGTCTGTGATCCTGAACCGGCTCGACCTCCCCGGCCAGTATTTTCCTTGCCAGCTGGGACGGTACGTATCTTGTTAGAAATTTGTGGGCCTTATCCACGATTTTTTTTTGTTTCTGTAAATCTTGGGTCCTTAGTTCGATTGTCCTTTCCTGTCTCAGGCAGTTGGTGTTGACTTCTTCTATCCGGCGCTCGAGTTCTTCGATAATTTCCCGGGAGATGCGGAAGCGAATCAGATCAATGAAGCGGGAGTAAAAGGGCTTGGCCCGCCACTTGATGTGGCATTCACAAAAATCACCGCCTTCAAATTGACAACTTTTCTCTTCAACTGTGGCCGGATTGCCTGTCAGTTTCCCCAAACCTTCATAAACGCCTTTGTTCATGTCACAAAAATGCTTGTTGATGCCGGGTGCTTCATCCCAGTAAATTTTGACCACAGCCAAACCGTTTTTGTTTTCCACAATTTTAATGGAACGGTTTCGATTGAACTTGGCATTCTCTTGGGGGAGTCGGTTGATGATGGTTTGAACGCCGGCCACGCGCATCAAATAAACCTGGGATCCAACAGCAGTTTTGAATATATTGCGGCCGGCTTTGTAAACGGCAGCCGGGTCGTTGGTTATGGCAATGATATTCCGGTATACCCTGCTGAGCAGTTCATTTGAAATCCAATTGCTGGCGTCGAGCAAGTATTCTTTGGTAACCGGGATGAGCTGGCCGGTCTCCTCATCGGTGAACAGAAAATTTTTATTTCCGGTAATATCGTTAAAAAGCGCTCTAGACGGCACCTCCGATAAAACGCAATTTATATAGTGTTCGCAGGTTAAAATATTAATGCAACTGGAATCCTTGCGCATCGGTTTACTGGTTATCGAAGAAATCTCATTCATGAGCCCCCTCCATCGATAGCAACAACGCAGGTCTCTCTCAAAAGGAATATGGAACGCTTAATATTTTAAAATTTATACGAGTGTAAAAAAAAGAGGCGGATCAGGGCAATCCCACAGCAATATAGAAATAAAGCAATAGCTGAGTCAAACAGGAAGACGTCGGAATACCCCGGATTACTGATAATCACGGTCACCGGCCCATTTTAAAACAGACTGAAATCAAGAAGGATATTACTGTTTGAATAGAAAGCGTGGACAGAAAATCTCCAGTATACTCAATTTATCGTTTCTTTCGAAGATCTGTCCAGGTATTCGATACGCTCAAGGACCCGGCGCGCCGCCTTATGATCAGGATCCAGGCGCAGTACCTCCGACACATGATGCCTGGCCCGGGCGAACTCCCCTTGTGCTGCCAGAAGCGTGCTCAACCGTAAATGGGCATTCTGATAGCGCGGATTTAACCGGATTGCTTCGGTATAATGCAACTCGGCTTCGGTGAATTTCATTTGTTGTAATAATAAGCCGGCCAAGTTGGCGTGAGCCTTGGCCGTAGGCGCTAGGCGCAGCGCTTCGGAAAAGTGATGCTGTGCTTCGTCAAAGCGTTTCTGAGATGCCAGTGCAATTCCGGCGTTGGTATGCGCGTCGACATAGCCGGGGTTCAGCCGCAGGGCTGCGGTATAATGCTGCATGGCCTCCTCGAATTGACCTCGCTGCGCCAATTCAAAACCTAAATTATTGTGTGCCTCTGCAAATTTGGGTTCTACGCGCAACGCTTCTCGATGGTGTTCTATCGCCTCGAGATGCCGTCCGAGTTCGGCCAGAGCGAGTCCCAGATTGGTGTGGGCGCGCGCAAAATTGGGCACGAGTCGAAGGGCTTCGGAATAATGTTGAATCCCCTCCTCCAGCTTTCCTTGACGCACCAGCGCATTGGCGAGATTCGAATGCGTTACGGCCGACTCGGGTTCGATGCGCAGGGCCTCGTTAAAGAGACGGATGGCATCAACATCCTGCCCCTGGTAGGCCAGAGCAAATCCAAGATTGTTGAGGGCCAAAAAACTATTGGGATTTACTTTTAGGGCGTGCTCAAAAAAAGTTTGCGTGTCGCGCCAATACGGAACCTGCCGGGAACTGCTCAGTAGAAAAAATCCTAGGACAATTATGCCGCCGATGGCTGCAAATTTCTTTTTAGGCCATGTCAATACCCATGCCGATACAAACGCCGGCCCGGTCATAGCCAGGTAGACATAGCGGTCGGCAACCGTTGAATGGCGCTGAAATTCAAACGGAATCAACCCTGAAACCGGCAGCAGAACGACGACAAAAATTCCTGCCGCCGCTCCAAGCCAAGGCAGTCGTTTCCGTTTTAACCATAGCCATATGGCAAGAAAATACGGCACCAAGCCGGTTATAAACAGCCATCCGTGCCCCAGAACATACTGCGGAGTGCGTCCGTAGTCCGGACCAAACCGCAACGGCACTATCAGCTTAGAAAGATAAAACGCAACGGCATCACCCGCAATTAAAGGTCGTGCCCACAGCGGCGGTTCAAAAGCGAGAATAGCACCGGTCTGCACCCAGCGGGTCAGAAAACCCCATGCCACGGCAATTATGAACCACACCCAAAGACCGGATAGTTGCTCCCGCCACGTATGCCGCCAGGCCCAGCCGGCCAGAATCCCCACCATTACCGGCACCACCACGGCGGTCGGTTTTGCGAAAAGTGCCAGCAGATATGCCCCGGTGGCCAACCCGTAATGCAGCCCGGGATGCGACCGCCGGCCCGGCAGCGTTTTTTCGTCGACATACAGCAGGTAATGCCAGACCGCCGCCAGCGAAAATAAGCCGAACAAAAGATCCTTCATGCCGGCGACCCAAGAAACCGGTTCAACTTGAATGGGGTGGATGGCAAACAGCAGGGCGCCGCCGCAGGCCGCCCAGGAAAGCGGCAATGCGTCCGGGCTAACTATTACTCCAATCTCTGGCTGTTTTGAGCGATTTAAAAGCAGCAACAAAATACGCCATAGAATCAGGACACTCAGCAAGTGAAGCAAGAGATTAAAGCCGTGGAAAAGCCCTGGATCGGGGACCACTGCGGCGCCGGGATTCGTTTTTAACAGCTTGGGCGCCCATGCCAACAAGGCGTAGATCGTATAGGTGAGAGGCGTAAAGAGACGTTCATAAGGGTGGCGCCAGAAATGCAGCAGATTGCTAAGTGACGGTACCTGGAGGTAAGGGTTTTTATATACATCAACACTGTCGTCCCAGGCCAGAAACTGGTGGCCGATCACCGGCCAGAAGACAGCCACAGTAACAAAAACCAGAATAATCGACGGGAGAATTCTTCCCCACCTCACGGTACGATGAGCGGGTGTCTGAGAGGGGGAACTCGTCATCGGACGGCTTTCAGTCATAATCAATCGACCTTATTTTATCAGTAAAGAAACCCGGCCCCAATGGCCGGGTTTTCAATGTCAGAATAAATAATGATCCGACGGCGGACTTCAATATCAAAAATATTGGGGGTTGACAAGAGCGACAAGTTAACTCATTGGGTGAGGTCCAAGGATTTATTTACCCAGCGACCCAGGATCCTGGCAGCATTGGCCGCGCCGTTCATGTCGATTGGCAACGTTTTTAAACTTCTTTTTTGATCCAGCATTTGGGTAATGTAATCACTCAACCGGTCGGGGCGGACATCGTCTTCATTCAATATCTTCATTGGCAGCAAATTTTTGATTTTATCGACCCGCATGGGTTGCTCCCGCTGGCGTGCGTAAGGATAAACCAGGGCGGGAACCCGGGTAACGAGCAAATTCATGCAGGTATTGTATCCGGCCAGGCTGATCGAAAGGTCGGCCGCATACAGATAATCCAGAAAGCGCCGCGTATAGCGCTGAATCCGGGTGCCGGGCGCAGAGCGAGCGGCTAATTTATCAAATTCTTTATTCTCCATGAAGGGCCCGCTAAAAATCTCAAGTCTATAATTCAGACTATCACGAAGCTTTTCACAAGCATCCAGTACGAAGGTTAAAAGTTTGTACCCGGAACGCCCCCCCCCGGCACTGGCCACAATCAGCTTTTGCTCGGAAGAAATGTTTAAATCCCGCCGCAATCTTCCACCGCTGGCGGGATCGGCCTGCTGGGTGATAAAGCCCGTATACGCCACCGGAATGTCTATATCGTCGACTCTCGAAAAAGTTTCATTCAATCTCAACAAATTCTCATCGGCGTGAATCAGCAGGGCATCGAAGTCGCGGTTTAATTTTTGTAAAACCCTTTCTTCGTATGCTGCCGGATCTTTTTTTTCCACCAAAATATCCCGCAGGCTGCATACGGTTTTAACTGCTCCGAATTTACCGCTCCGGACATCCGCCAGCAAAGGCTCGAGTTCAAAACCGAATATGGACCGTCCAAAAGGATAAAGCTCGATGATAAATACATCCGGTTGTTTTTGTTCGAACAGCGCATAAAGCATCTCTTGGCGCTGCTGCTTTATCTGAGCGACGGTCTTACGGGAGTCACCGGGTAGCAGGGTGGTAAACATCTCATCCATATACAAAGCGGGCAGACGGACGAGATTAACGTGACCCGGCAAATCCAGCTCCAGGTCCTGTCCGCCGGCAACCAGCGCCACCTTATGGTCCGACAGCGCACGGGCAAATTCCAGGCTGCGAACCAGATGCCCCATCCCCCAGACGTATTGACAATAAATTATGATGTTCATAGATCTTTAAAATGAACCAATCTCAGCTTTTTGGACCGAGCCAGCGTCATTAGAAGTATTGCGAGAAAATCAAAGGCCGCTTCATTCATGCGCTGATGGTGAATCATGATGCCGCACCGCCCTGATGCAATGGCCTGTTGCAGTTCATCAAATAAATTATTCCAGCCGGCTGCCGGCGTCTTCTCCTTGCGGGTGTGCAGGTCAACATTAACATCAAAATTCGGTAAACTTTTTGAAGACGGCCGACGGCTGCCCCGGCTGCGCGAGACGGCAGCGTAACCCAAATGTTTAAGCACCTCCAGAGCCTTTTGATCGCAACGATTCCAGGGCGGTGTGAACACCGGATAAAAGCTTTGGCCCAGCAGGCTCTCCAGGCGCTGCCGGCCGCAATCAATATCATGCTCAAAATCAGCCCGGGTGCGCCCGGCACCGAATTCCTGTTTTTTACCTGTGATCTCATGGTTTATGTGCCGCCAGCCGTGCTGATGCCAGCACCAGCGGGAAGCAGCATTTTGCCCGGCCCTTTTAAGCGCCAGCCAGCGCGGTTGCGTTAACCAGGCGGGTACGACAGCCAGACAGAGCGGCACCCGATATTGGGAAAATATTTCCAAAAGGTGCGTAAAGTTTTTCCCGGGAACGGCAATATCATCGGCCCGAAAAAAAACATATGCGTCCCCCCTGTGCGATTTTTGCTCGCAGCCGGCCGCCACACAGTGTTCGATTTTGGAAATGATATCCGAAGGAAGACGATGCCAAATTTTCGAAACGTCATACTGCATTTGCTATGGCTCCAATCCACTTCGCCGTATTAACAGCGCCATCCAGATCATACTTGCCGGTCAGGCAACTGCGTGATGCCAGCATCTGACCCATCAGGCCGGCCAGGCGATCCGGGTGAAGATCCTCGCCTTCAATCACCTTCAAGACTCCCGCTTTGGCCAGGCGCCCTGCCCGCAGCCGCTGCTCACGGTTCTGGGGAAACGGCCACACCAGGGCCGGCACCCCGGTTGCCAGAATGTTCATGGTCGTATTGTAGCCTCCCATACTGACCGAAAGATCGGCAGCTGCCAGATAGGACAGAAACTCCGAAGTAAACTGCTCTATCTGCACATTATGGCCGGCCATTTTCTTTAGGCCGCTTAAATCGCCGCTTGCCAAAAAAGGCCCGCTGAAAACCTTCAGATGGCATTTTTTGCTGACTGCCAGCCGGTTAAAGGCCTGAACCACGGCTTCTAAAAGCGGTGCGCCGACATTTCCTCCGCCAGCGCTGACAATGATCAACAGTTCCTCTGGCCCGATTTGTAATTGCCGGCGAATGTTTTGGGCGGCATCCGGTTCCGGTTTGGAGGCGATGTAGCCGGTGTAGATCACGGGAATTTCAATTTCATCGAACTGATCAAACGTTTCGTTAAGTTGCGCCAGGTTGGGATCAGCATGGACCAGCACCGCATCAAAATATCCGTTGAGGGTTTTGACCACCCGCGATTCGTGCTTGAACTGATCTTCCTTTTCGACGAGAATATCCCGCACACTGCAAACAACTCCACAAGCAGGCAGTCTTTGATCGGCCAGTGCATGCAGCACCGGATCGAGTTCAAAACGAAAGGCCTTGCGGCCGAACGGATAGAGTTCGACCAAAAAAATATCCGGCTTTTCTCTCTCAAAAAGTGCCAACAGGCGGTTTTGCCGATCCGCTTTAACTTGCTCCAGGGTGCTATTTTCTTGCGAACTGAAAAGCCCCTTGAATTCCGGATTCATCTGCAAATCGGGAAGGCGGACTTCCCGAACATGCTCCGGCAAACCGGTATCGACCTGCGGACCGCCGGTGACCAGAATTACATCGTGCTCGGAGAGCGCCCGGCATATTTCGAGGCTGCGAAATAAATGCCCGATGCCCAGGACATGCTGGCAGTATTGGATTATCTTCATTTTATTAGGTTCATCTAAATGTCTTCGGCTTTATTGTCAACCATTTGTTGATTTTTCTATTCGGATGTGTCATCCGCAATCAGACAGGCGATTTATTACCTGAATCTTATATTAAACTTGAGGCAGAACATTGAATATCGATCAGAGCGAAATAAGAAAAATTAAATTAAAAGATCTTGGAGAATTTGCGCGCCGCTCCTTAAGCGATCCAATTTTTGCAGATGTTGCCCCGATCTCACTTCTCAGGGCTAAATCACAATCAAAAAACCCGCAGGGGCAACCGGACGACATTGCCTTGCTGGTGGCACTCTGCGGAAATCGTTGCGGCGGTTATCATGGTCTGCTGCCGGGGTTGATAAAAAACAAAGACACCGTTTCAAAAATTTACTGGCTGGTGACGTTTTATCTGGCGCCCGCGTTCAGGGGCAAAGGCTATGGCAAACGATTGGTCGCTGAAATTCAAAAAACAAAGGCTGACCTGGTTACGACCGGAATTACCGAGGCAGCGGCCGGGGTCTATCGCGGCACGGGTTTCCAACAGCTCGCAGAATTACCCTACTATCGGCTGCACCCGGAAAACGCTGATGCGTTGACAACCGCACTTCAAAATCTAATACCCCGGGAAAAGGAATTTAGATCGAAATCAGTCAATCAGCTGACCGAAAAATTGGCAACGACCGCTGACCAACAGGATTCAATCATCTCATTTCAGCGTGACATCAAAACGATTAATTGGATGATCCGCAACCCGTGGGTTGTTTCCAGACCCGACGCCCGCCAGGACGCTAAACATTATTATTTCTCACGGGTTCGCGACCTGTTTGAATTTGTGCCCCTGGAGATATTTGCGCCGGATGGGATCACCCGCAAAGGCTATCTGCTCTTATCCATCTCCCGCAGTAAACACCGGACAACAATAAAGATTCTGGATTATTATTTTCACGATTCTAAAGACCACTTTATTGCCGGTTATTTTGCAATCAAATATGCCGAAGAATATCGAGCCGATCGACTGGAATTTCCCGCTGGTCTGAAAAACTTTTGGGGAGACCAAACCGGATTGATGTCGCGGGCAAAAAAAAAGAAGCGCCTGTATCTGTTCTACCCCCGGAGCCCAGACAGCCCCTTGGCAAGGCTGGCAAAAAAAATAGAGCTTAACTATTGTGATGGTGACACGGCTTTTACTTAGAAAGCCAAGCGCAGGATATCAAATGCCGCAGGGTGGAATCGCCTCCGGAGGATTCGCCATTCGAGATTCGGAATTCTCAAGGAGTGAGGCGCTGTGAAATTTCCGCAGGCAGCAGATCCCGATTGTAAGAGAACAGGAAACGGTCATCCGCCCTCAAAATCAGCTTCGCGGCGGGCAGTTGAGAAAGTAATTGGATAACCGCAATATTTTTTTTCGTCTGCATCAAAAGAATGAGTGAAACTTCCGGCTCGTCCGGGTTAGGCGATTGGGTTACCGTTGCCTTGGATAACGTAGATTTCTTAAACCGGATCATCCGCATCCGCCCGCGGATTGCGGCAGTAGGACAAGGCCCGGTGTTTGGTTATCGGCAGGGTAAGGGTCTGCCAGAAGCCCTCTATTGCCACGGCTGTCTTTAAATCGGTGACGATGTATTTTTTAATTTCCATCAGTTTTCGACTACCAAAGTCGTTTATTCAATCCGAGCTTGACGCCGTTCGGCGTTAATCGTTATGGGTTGAACGTCATACCCAGCGGTTGACAGAGATGAATTAATCAGCAACCAGGCTGTCAATATCTAGCCGGCCGAGCACTTGGGTGTTTTTGCCCGGCCTGGCGCCAAAAAATTTATTTAGCCCGAAGGATTTGAGAATCGCTATTAGTTTTTCATTGTGCTCGTTAAACGGGAAACAATACAATTCAGGCGTAAACCCCAGGTTGTCGGCCACCCATTTTAAGCAGTGTTCGGTGTCATATCTGATGTAGTCCTCCCATTCCGAGCTGGATCTGCGGCTAAGCAAACCTTCCTGAAAATGAAACCCCTGAAAAGCAATTTTGGACCGGATGCTCAAGTCCCGCCTGCCAATTTCGGGGGAATTCTGAAACCGCTCCAGTTTCCATTTGCTAAGAGGCTTTCTCTTGCGCGGGTGAGTGCGGGTCAAGATGACGTCGTGCAAATGGCTGTGGACACCGATCTGCACGTTCGGCTTCGCCGCAAGCTCCTGAACCTCTTCGATGGTCATGAAGTGATCGAACTGCTGTTTGATAAAGCTGCGGTACATATATTTTTTCGGTTTTAAATAAGGAATATATTCACCGGTAAACATGCTTCGAGCTTGACCGGGCCGGACAAACGAGGTGGCAATAAAGAATGTTAACTTCTCAGGGTGATCATTATACAGCGGATAATAATAGTACTGGGAAAAAAGCCCGTCATCAAAGGTCAAGCGGTATCGAGCCAGATTCAAATTCAAATATTCTTGGCGGATGTCATGAATCATCAGGTATGGCATTAGGGTTCAAAGTTCCGGGTTCGGGGTTAAAAGATAGCGCTGGATAGACACTGTATACCAGAGTGAATATTGAAAATTGAATAGTGAATATTTGTGGAATTCTATCTGATTATATACCAATGGAACTCCCTCTATGAACCAAGTCTCAGCGCATTTATTTCTTCTATTCGGAGCCCGCTGCTGTCGTAAACCAACCGGTGAAGCTGATAGGATTTAAGGATCGCGGGCTCACCGGGCAGAAACTGACGCCCGCAAAGATGGTAGATCAGACTTTTAACGATTCCTTCGTGGGTTACCAGCAGTAGATTTTGGCCGGGAAAACGTTCGGCAGCTTCCTGCAATGCCAGTTGGCTTCTCTTCAATACACGGCGGCGAGATTCACCGCCGGGCGGACAAAAGCCCCAGCCGGAATTTACCTGCTCATCCAGCACCTGCCGTGCTTCGTCTTCGACCTGTCGGACCGTCTTGCCCTCCCATTGGCCCCAATCCTGCTCTTTGAGCCGGGAGTCGATCGTCAGCGGGATTTTCAAAAAGGCATTGATTCTTTCAGCGGTTGCCAGAGCGCGTCCGGCATCGCTTGCCAGTATGCGGTCCCATGAGAACTGTGATAAAATCTGCCCCCAGCTTGAGGCCTGTTTTTCGCCGTCAGCGGTCAACGGAGAGTCGCTGTGCCCCTGGATTTTTTTCCCCCGATTCCAGACCGTTTGAGCGTGGCGAATCAGACCAAAGCGGGTTGTCTTATATTGATCATGCATTTTGGGATATTCACCGCTGAGGTGGATCCGGGTCATGAAATAATATTCCCATTCCACAAATCATAAAAAAATTTTCGCCATGGCGTGATGCGAACTTTTTCGGAGTTCATCCCGAAATGGTAAAACGGTCAAGCAAAAACTATCATCGACCTTTTACAATTGCATTTAGCGCCAGTTCAAGTTCCCGATAATTTTTATTTAAATCATGATATTCGCGCACATAAGATTTCGCAGCAAAGCCCATCTGTTGGCGCAGATTTTCATCGACCAACAGGCGTCTGATGGCATCCACAAACGGCTCCAGGGCATACATGGGCACCAGCAATCCGGTTTTACCATCGGCCACCGCTTCCGGAACCCCGGCATTGTTAAATGCCACCACCGGCAACCCGCAGGATTGAGCTTCCAGAAAAACCATGCCCAATGATTCTCTGATACCCGGGAAAACAAATATGTCGGCGGCACTGTAAAAGCGATATATATCCTGGCGCGGTATTTTCCCCAAAAATAATACTCGATCCCCCACATGTTCATCGGCCAGCTGTTGGAGTTTTTCTCTTTGTTTGCCATCACCGGCGATGACCAACCGAAAATTTTGCCCCTGTCGATATAGCTCGCCGCAGGCTCGAATCAGCCAGGTCAGCCCTTCGGTTTTAACATCCGGTCTGAACATGGCCGCTGAAAAAATCACCGGCTCATCCCCGACATTCCATTGTTTTCGCAGTTGCGACCTGGCACGATCATCAGCGCAAAAATCATGCGGGATAATGCCCGGCGCCACATAGGTAACCCGGTTTTCGGGTAAGAGGCGTTTGAGATTGAGCAGATCGACGGATTTGTTGGTGAATACATGATTGGCGGCACAAAGGGATTTTTTATTCAGATAAAAACCCGCTTTGGCTGTCAATTGGCGCCGGCGCTTGGTGGAATAAATGCCCTGAAATATAACATAAGGAATATTCAATTTTCCGGCGACCGTGGGACCCAGTAAATCCGGTGCTTTATAATAGCTGTGGTAGGTGAGCCATAAATCAACAGAAGTGTCAGAAAACTGTTGCGCAACCTGTCTTTTCTCCCAAATCATTTTCAGCCACAACCAGGGTTTCCAGTAAATCCAGCGACAGCGCAAATGGCTTGCCGGATATACCTGATGGCCACATTGCACCAGGAAATCGAATATCCCGCTGGCCGTTACCAGATCGCCGGAGGGATGCGGGTGATCCAGGGGTTTGAATGGGGCATAAAAAGCAATTCGCAATGGGCGCCGAGTTAAAGGCATCTGTCTGTTGCTGGCTGGCAGAGCGCAGAGAGCAGAGGGCATAGTGAAAAGCCTCTATTTTAAAGATTTTATAAAACTGGTAATTTGTCGACAGAGAATGTTCAATCTCGTCAAGAGGTCATCACGTTGCTCCAGGTTAATTAGCTTTCTCATTTCAAATAATATAAGAGCATTCGCATTTTCAAATGTTGACCTACGGGCGATATTTAGGAAATTGCTGGATTCTTTTTTATGGGATGAGCCTGAACCTTCTGCTATATTATTTGACATAGACATTCCCGATGCTCTGTGCCCTATGCTCTTTGCCCGATGCCTTCATGCCGGTAGACCTCCGCCAGCTCCTGGATCAGCTGCCGGTTGTCAAATTCCCGCGCCACGCACTGTTTGCCTGCCGCAGTGACCCGGTTTCTCAACTCCTCATCGGTCAGCATGCGCAGCATGCTCGCTGCCAGTTTATCCGGCTGGCCGGGGGGCACCAGCAGACCGGTTCTTTCATTTTCGACCAGCTCCGGTATACCCGAGATATGGGTCGCAATCACCGGTAGCCCCATGGCCATGCTCTCCATCAACACATTGGGGATGCCGTCCCGATCACCATTGGGAGCCACTTCACAGCCCAGCACAAAAAGGTCGGCATTTTTATAGTGCTCCAAAACCACCTGGTGGGGCTGGGTTCCCAGCAGCTGGGTCACGGATCCCAGGGCCAGGTCCTTGACCAGCGACATAATTTTTTGACCATCTTCACCCCCGCCGATATGGGTGTGGTGCACGGATACCCCCTGATCACAAAGGATTCGCAACGCTTTGTATATCGTGGGCAAGCCTTTTTTGGCGGTTAGACGGGCAATGGTCAGAATCTGATAGGGCGGGACCGGCATTTGGGGTATTTCATTTTTAGCGGAAAAAAGCCGGATATCGATTCCATGATAATTGCGATGGATCGGGGTTGAGTGTCCATCGGAAAGTTCACGAAGATGCTTTTTATTGTACTCAGTGCAGGTGACCACGAATCGGGCCAGTCCGATTTTTTCGCGAATTTGCCTGGGGTCCGAGGTGTAGATATCTTTGGCATGGGCCGTAAAACTAAACGGTATGCCGGTCAATCGACTGGTGAACATGGCAACCGAGGTCGGAGAATGGGCAAAATGAGCGTGCAGATGCGTCACCCGGCGCTCAGGCAGCAGACGGTGTACCAGATAGCCGGCCTGCAGCAGATGCTTTAGGGTGGCAGATTTTCGAGTTCTTAAAAATCTACGGTAGGCCGTCTTAAGTGCGGCACCATAAATTCCCGGATTTTTGGCGGCCAGACAAAGATTGTGGTACACCAGCCGCGGCAGAGGCTTTATCAGGGTTTCAGGCAGGTAATCGACCCCTGCCCGGATTTGTTTGACACTGTCGTGGGAAAATTTCTCCCGGGGCTGCCGCATGGAAAACAGGTGAATCTCAAAACCGCTTTGTTCCAGCAGGCGTATTTCATTGGAGATGAAGGTTTCGGAAATGCGGGGATATCCTTTCAGGATCATCCCCAGAACCGGTCGTTTGGCTAGGCTCATAACTTGTTGCACCTGAATTCACGCAGGCGCTGTTGCATGGTTGCGATGCCGGTCAAGCGGAACCGGGAGATGGCGTTGTGGTAGGGTTCGGGATTTTGCAGGAGCGCGATCAGTTTTTCGTGTAAAAGAGCGGGAGAAAATTCATCCCAGGGGATGTAATCAACCAGATTTTGTCGATGGAAGGCCCGGGCACGAATAATTTGCTCTTGACGGGGTGTTTCCCGCGGGATGACGAGACTGAGGGTTCCCTGGCCCAGGATTTCGCACAGGGTGTTGTAGCCCCCCATACTGATGACGATATCGGCTGCAGCAAATATTTTCTCCATCTGGCGATAAAAATGGTAGGTCCGCAATCCCAGTTTCCTGGCGCGTCTAAAAACATCACGCCGTTCCTGCTTCGGCATAAATGGACCTGTGATCAAGACACTCTTAACCGGCAGGCTGCTGTGATAATTTTCAAGGGCAGTCAGGTAGGTATCCATGACCCGGTAGCCGTCCCCGCCGCCACCGGTGGTAACCACGACCAGTCTTTCGCCTTTCTTGAGACCGATCTCTTTTTTAACGTGACGCACAGCATCTTTGCCGGGTATTTTCCGGGGAATATAACCTGTAAAATGTATTTTCCGGCTGATGGCATCGGAAATTTCATACTCCTTGATCGGGTCATAAAAATCCTGAATTCCATAAATCCAGATTTCACTGTAGAGCTTTTCGAGGTGCTGGTAGACACGTTTTTCCTGCCAGTCTTTTTTTACGGACTCGGCATCATCCATAATATCCCGCAGCCCGAGAATAGATCGTGTGTCGGGTCGGCAGCGCCGCAGCCATTGCAATGTGGGCAGCACCTCTTTTTTCAGTCCCAGAGGTTCCTTGTCCACGATAAATAGGTGGGGTTGAAAGGTTTTAGCAGTGGCCGTGATAATGTTTTTTCGAATATCCAGGGCATGCCGCACATTGATCTTAATGGAAAGCGGCAGGTATTCATCGTTGGTCTTTTTAATCATCCCCGGGATCCGGACAAAATCAATTTGTTCCGGAAATGAAAATCGACCGGCGATGGGCGAACCCGTCAGAATCAATATATTGATGCGGGGTCCCAATAAATGGGCTGCGATCGCCATGGTCCTGCGAATATGTCCGAGACCATAGGTGTCGTGGGAATACATCAATATGTTATAGGTCGAGTTGCGGGGCATTCCCTATTCCGATCGATTCTGCCAATCGAAGCAGACATCGTTCTACTTTGGTCTATTGGTGTTCTCAGCGTCCGCTGCAAACTGTGCGGTGAAAATTTACCGTATTCCCTATATCACATCATTCCCATCGCATCAAACATTCCTGCAAATTTATCCTCAAATTCTTTGCTTTAAGTAACAATTTTGATATATGAAAGGATTGTTTAATTGGTGAAAAATTTAAAACGCATTTTCGCCACCAAGACATAAAGACACAAAGATAATTATTTACCTGAAGATTCCCTTTGTGTCTTGGTGCCTTTGTGGCACTTTTTATTCCGCCTGCGGCGGATCCGGATGAGGAATACGGTATATGAAAATTGAAACCCAGCGCTTCATCGATCGCTATGTCGGAACATTGATTTGCAGATTATTTTCTATGTATTACCGGTTATTTAAAAAAGATTCCGATACCGTGGAACCTCAAAAGATACTCATCATCCTTTTATCAGAAATGGGGGCCCTGGTTTTGGCCCATCCGATGTTTCAACGTCTGAAGGAAAAATATCCCCGGTCCGATCTGTATGTAATGCTGTTTGAAAAAAATCGGGAGGTTGTGGAATTATTAGGAATCGTTCCGGCGAAAAATATCATAACCATTAAAGACAGCTCCATGCTGACGTTTATCAGGGACACCCAGAACGGGCTGTCCAGAATGCGAAAACTTAAATTCGACACGGTTATCGACTGCGAATTGTTTTCCAGAATCAGCAGTATTCTGGCCTTTCTCAGCGGCGCCGCTGTGCGGGTCGGATTCCATCCCCACACCCAGGAAGGTCTGTACCGCGGTAATTTCATGAATCGACCCGTCCCTTACAATCCCTATCACCATATTTCCCGGCAGTTTTTAACCCTGGTCGAAGCCATCGATTCGGAAACTCATCCCAGAGCCAAACATGAAGTGGTGGATCAAATATTTGAGATTCCCGCAATCCGGATTGAGGCGCAAGAAATTGAAAATGAAAGGAAAAACCTGTTTGCAGAGGCTCCGGAACTTGAGGACAAAAAGATCGTACTCATCTATCCCGGCGGTGGTCTGCTGCCTATCCGGGCCTGGCCCCTCGAAAATTACTGCACCCTGACTGAAGAGTTGCTGAATCGGGGATATGCCGTGTGTATCATCGGCCTGAACCAGGATAAAGAAATCGCCCGCCTGATCCTGTCGCATAGCAGCAGCCGCAATTGTGTAGATTTAACCGGCTATACCAAAACGATCCGGCAGTTGATGTTGATATTTCATTTTTCCTCTCTTCTGATCACCAATGACGGCGGGCCCGGGCATTTTGCCGCCATGACCCCCATTCCGGCTATTATTTTTTACGGTCCGGAAACACCGGCACTGTATGGCCCGCTGGATGAAAAAGCGCTAAATATTTTTCTGGGTCTTTCGTGCTCGCCCTGCGTCACCGCCTACAACCACCGCAATTCCCCCTGCGACGGGGACAATTTGTGTTTGAAAAAAATAAATCCGAATGAGGTGCTTGCACATGCTTTGGAGATTTTGGAAGGATAGGTGAGTTGTGCTGAATGGATTTAGTCCGTCGTTTGTGGCAATAGATTGAACAGCGAACCGCAGAATATCGAAGGGTGGTTTCGCTCTTGACCTTCGTAGCCAATATGGCCCTATTTAATATGCAATCGAGCACCCCAAAAAAATCCCAGCAAACCTATCGCACCCTGTTCTGGCTATTTCTAACCTTTATCACCGCCATTCGCCTGCTGCTGGCCGGTAAATTTGGCCTGGGAGTGGATGAATCCCACTATTTATTATATTCCCGCCACCTGGCCTGGGGCTATTTCGATCACCCCCCCATGGTCGCTTTTCTGGCAGCTTTGACATCTATTTTTGGAGACAGCGTGTTTCTGGTGCGGCTGGGACCGGTTATTTGTTCAGTCATCAGCCTGGTTCTGCTGAGATACCTGGCGCTGGCGCTTTACCGGGACGAGCGGGTAGGATTCTGGGCGACCGTATTATTGCATCTGATGCCCTACCAGCACCTTTTGCTGGTGGGCTTGCTGCCGGATGCCTCCTTGAATGTTTTCTGGTGCGGGACCCTGCTGGCGGTGTGGCAGGCCATGAAATCCGGTAAGTGGCCGATGTGGATCCTGACAGGGCTGTTATTCGGCGGTGCGCTGCTGAGCAAATACCACGCGGTATTGCTGGCTTTATGCCTGCTGGGCTATTTGATCACCTCAGCCGATCATCGCTTTTGGTTGAAAAAGGCTCAACCCTATGTCGCAGCACTGATCGGTCTGATTGTATTTATGCCGAATATTCTCTGGAACGCCCGTCACAGCTGGATTTCCTATTCATATCAATTAGGCCAGGGGTCCGGTGGCGGCCTTGATCCCGGTAAATTTATAGCCGCCATCGGGGGCCAACTCGGTGCCTGGTCACCGATAATTTTTGGGCTTTTGATCGCCGTTTTTATCGTCATTATCCGCCAGCAGAAAATCAGCGAAGCAGATCGCTTTGCGGTCTGGACCAGCATCCCGCTTTTCGTTTTTTTCTGTTTAACGGGCTTAACCAGCAAGATTCTGCCACACTGGACATCGGTGGGCTGGTGGACCGGATCCATCGCGGTTACAATGGTGATTTTGCAAAAAATCCCCCGACTGAGCCCGTCCGCAACACGCTGGCGCCGCTGGTCCGCAGCGGCCGCTGTAACAGGGTTTGTGATGACCGCCTTGCTTTATGTGGTGCTTTTTCTGCCGGTAGTCGGCCCGGTCTACAACTGGGCACGGAATGTTTCCGTGAGCCTGAACCAAAAATTCCCGGCCGTAAAACCCCTTAAGCCCTTCGAAACAGGCTTTGACATCAGCAACGAGCTTTTCGGCTGGCCGGACATCGCCCGGCAGGTGGAATCCATTCGGGCAGAGATGCCGCGTCCGGCAACCACCTTTGTTTTTGGCCATCGCTTCCATTCGACCAGCCAGCTGGCCGTCTATCTGAAGCGCGCCACCACCGCTACGGTGCTGCACCACACCTATAACCAGTATCGGCTCTGGTTTGGGGCTGAAGACCATGCCGGCTGGGACGCCCTGTTTATTGTTGACCAAAAACGCCATCAAAAGCGTGCCGGACGCTACCGGCCGCTGTTCAGCAAGATGGACCCGCAGCCGATAGAAATCAGAATTCTTCGCAACGGCCGCTTGGCTCAGAAAATAGAGGTTTATAGATATTTTGGATTTAAGGGCAAATATGATGAGTAATTACTCCGCCCTGCCTGTTTCTAATAAACACCGGACTTTTTCTGATTGTATAAAAAGCAGCCGGTGATGCGTCTGCCCCTGATAAACTTCATTCTGCCTGAGTTCAGACAGAAGGCGCACCGCGCGGCAAGTCAAAACTTGTTTGGATCATTGGAAACTTAGCCCCCGGTTTTGTTCATCAACTTTTTTGCCTTTCGAATATTACTTTTGGCATGGGTGTTATGCGGATCGAGCTGCAGGACTGCTTCCCATTCTGAAATAGCAGGATTCAATTTCCCCTGCATAACATAGGCCATCCCCAGATTATAATGGGCCATTGCAATTTCAGGATCCAATTCATTCACTTTGACATAGTGGCGAACCGCAAGATCCCATGACCGCTGCTGCAGGTAAATTGTGGCAAGATTGTAATGGGCTCTCACAAATTCAGGGTTTAGCGCTACGGATCGGTTAAAAAAATCAAGGGCTTTTATCAGATCGCCTTTTTGATGATAAACGAGACCCTGGTTGTAATAGCTCTTATAGTGACCGGGATAAAGCTTAATCGATGTTTCGAATTGCTCCGCGGCTTGGTCCAGCATTCCCCTTTCCAGATAAGCCATACCCAGCCCGCCGCGCGCAACGAGACTGTTTGGTGAGCGTTGAACGGTTTTCGACCACAACACAAAATTATTCTGCCAATCGCTGTTGCGTGCGATGGTGACAGCCGCATACAGGCTGAGAATAAGGACCAGCGGTACCAGGGTCGCCACGTTTGCCGTGGATGGATTGGCGAATTGCTTCCTGGCTGCCGCCTGGATCACTACCGGCAACACCAGGCAAAACCCGATGATCGGCAGATACAGGTAGCGCTCAGCCAATGGATGATAAATTTCGATCAGATTATAAACCGGAAACAGGGTAATCAAAAACCACCATATACCGAAAAAAATCTCTTTCGAAAATCGATGAACCCGGTAAGCGGCGACAACCAGGACCAGTACCACCGCCACGCCAATCAAGTTCCAGATATCAAAAAAGCTGGCCGGATAGGAAAACACATAATCCGCGTTTAAATGTCCGGGAAATACAACCAGCCTGACGAAACTGAAGATATGGCCGGGCAGATAAATGATCCGATCAACCAGGCTGCCGGCAGAATCTTTCAGGGACTCCTGGGGATTAAATAAAATGAAAAACCGTAAATATACATAAACCAGGCTGACGGCCATAAATCCGCTATAAAAAGATATTCTTTTCCTCAAAATGTTCAGCCAGTGTTTAAAATTTGGCGTTCCCCGGTCGGCATCTCTCAGCACCACGTCGTATAGTAAAATAACGGCCGGCAACGTGATGGCCATTTCCTTGGACAGCAATCCCAAAAAGTAACAAAGCAATGCTAACAGATAGTCTTTGATACTTGACGATAAATATTCGGTTTCTATTCGAATATAAGATATCAGGGCGAGCAGGAAAAAAAAGGTCGCCAGCAGATCATCATTAAAATCAATACAAAGCACGGCTTCGGAGAGCATCGGGTGACAGGCAAACAACAAGCCTGCCATCAGGGCTAGCAGACGATGCTGCAGGATTAAATTGGCCAGCCAGTATACCAGAATCGCATTCAGTGTGTGTAAGATCAGGCTTGCCAGGTGGTAATAAAATGGATCTAATTCCGCGATGGCATAGATTAAAAAATACGATAAAGTGGATAGCGGCCGGTAACTCGCCTCCAGACCGGCGAATTGAAAATATGACTGATTAAACAGGGAGCCTATCAATCTGCCCGGTTGCTTAATGTACTTGTTCTCAACGATTGAGCCCAAATCGTCATATACAAATCCATTGGACAAGGAATTAAAATATACAGTCAGACAAAGAAGCGCCAGCAAAGCAACCGGCAGCAAATGCTGGGTTGGCATCTTGGCAGCATCTTTGTCTGGTGCCGGTCGGGGACCGGCGTTTTTCCGTGATTTTTTCTGATTCTTACGGGATTTCAAATTCACATCAATACGCCTATCAACGTGGCTATTCAGAAAGGATTTTGATAAATTTAACAGGAAAAATGATTAGGGTAAAGCGATAAATTCCGGCTGAAACCGTCGGCCCAATTTCTAGCCAGTGTTGTTTGGCCCTTTAAAAAAATAATTGACAACCATGGTGATAGTGATATACAGATATATATATCACTATCACGGAGACATATATGGCAAGCAAGAGAACGATCATAACTATTTCAGAAGAGGACAAAAGGTGGCTTGAAAGCTACAGCAGCCTGCACAGGGTTTCAGTGGCTGAAGCAATCCGGCAGGGAATCCGTAAATTAAAAGATGCGGAACTCTTTGAAAATTACCAGACCTTGGTTCAGAATACCAACGGTTTATGGAAAAAAGGCGACGGTTTGGACTACCAAAAGGAAATTCGAACTGAATGGAATTCCCAGTGATTGTAAGATTGATCGATTCTGTCATATTAATTGATCATTTGAATGGAATTGAAAAAGCAACCCGTTTCATCATTAAGCTAGATCCGGTGGAAACCGCAATTTCAGTTATAACCCGGGCTGAAATTCTTACGGGTCTTGGTGAAACTGAGCAGGCAGAGGTGATCCCGCTTCTCGATCAATATCAACTATTAATTATCGACAAACCAACAGCTGATTTTGCTGCCAGGCTGCGGAGAGAACATGGCTGGAAGCTTCCGGATGCCTTCCAGGCAGCCCTTGCCCAACATCACAAGATTAAATTGATCACACGGAAATCAAAAGATTTTAATCCCCGAAAACATGATTTTGTTGAAATCCCTTATAAGTTGTAGATTTCTTTCGTTTTCGCTCGTCAGACAAAATCGCCCGGATAAAGTGAGAATACCCCCACTTTCTTGCCTTAGTTAGCAACCAATCAATCATTCAGGAAGATTCAAATCAAGAATAAGACCTGTAGTTATACAGAACGATACAAATCCTTTTGCATACACACACAGCGTTTGGCAAATTTAAACCGATACAGTCTTGATAATATCAACGATTCAAAGGGCAATTATACAATTTTTTATGACACTGTGTATAACGGGAAATAATGAACCATGCTCCCATTATGCCAATTGCCATACCGGCAACCACATCCGATGGATAGTGCGAACTGATAAACACCCTGGAGATGGCAATCAGGAAGGCATAAATTAGCGGTAAATAGCGGCAGGCGGAATATTTTGAATGTTTGAGCAGGTAAAAAAGGAATACACCGGAGACAAAGGCGTCGGCCGAGTGGCCCGAGGGAAACGAGTTGTAGCGGAAAGCGAAAGAAAAAAAAGTGACATCAGGATCGTGTCCAGGTCGGGCGCGCCCCACAATAATCTTTAAAATTCGAACCAGGGTGAATGAAAAAATGAGTTGAGCTATAACGTATGCTATAAATAGCCTAATTAGGTTTGAGTTCTTTTTTATCAGGGCATACGCAAATAATGCAATAAAGGCCGCATAAAATAGAAATAACCCATAGTCGGTAATCCAATCGGTAATACTGTAGTAGGGCTCCTGGGACACCAGATTTCGCGCAGCCAGCCAAATCCGGTTATCCAAAAAAAAGAGCCCGATAATTGACAATACAAAAATCGGAATTGAAATCAATATATGCTTTTTCACCGCTTGGCTGTTTTCTCCGTGCAGATAAATTCTATTCAATGGTAACCTGGACTTTGTATATGAATCTCCCCGCCGCAAGCGGACGGCGTATTCAAAAGATCATAATAAATTAGATTAACTGAATTTGGCACGTATTCTTGTCAACACTGTGGATTGTTTTTGTGCAAAATTCAGGTTTCAAGACCATCTTAATTTATACGGAAACTTAAAACAAGGATATTATCTGTCTTTACTTTTAGCGTCATAACGAATTCGAATAAAATTATTCAAATATTAGAAGCCCCGGATAAGTAGCAACATTATGAAATAGTCTTGACTAAATCGCGTCAATCATAGATTATTTCCGATAAATACCCCCAGATGGGTTTGGATTGGATAGTTGAAATAATTAAAATTGATCCACTCAAATGAGGTGCAAAATAAATTTAAAGATTTAGGCGCTTAATTGTGAATTCTTTGCAATTTTAACTCAGCCGGATCGTCACGAAAACACCAAATATAGCCAGCACGAATTTCACCTTGTTTTATTCGCGCTTCCGTGATGATGTTAAATAAAACTTAGATCAAAAAAGTGGTAACCCATGGAATTCGAACCGGTCATCGGGCTTGAAGTACACGCCCAGCTGAAAACCAAAACCAAAATTTTCTGTGCCTGTTCAACATCTTTCGGCGCGCCGCCCAACACCCATACCTGCCCGGTATGCCTGGGGATGCCGGGCGTGCTGCCGGTGCTCAACAAAAAGGTGGTGGATTTTACGCTGCGCATGGCCCTGGCCACGAATTGTACAGTTACCCGGGAAAGCCGTTTTGCGCGCAAAAACTATTTTTATCCGGACCTACCCAAAGGATATCAGATTTCCCAGTATGAATTGCCCATCGCCGAGCACGGATTTATCGATATCGAGGTTAACGGCGGCCGGCAGCGCATCGGCATTACGCGCATCCACATGGAAGAAGATGCCGGCAAATTGGGGCATGACCCTGACCGGCCGGTCAGCATGGTGGATTTTAACCGGACCGGTGTTCCGTTGATGGAAATCGTCAGCGAACCGGATATCCGCTCGGCTGAAGCCGCCGGGGCCTATCTCAGACAACTAAGATCAATCGTGCGCTATCTGGGGATCTGTGACGGCAATCTGGAAGAGGGCAGTTTCAGATGCGATGCCAATGTGTCAATCCGACCCAGGGGCCGGGAAAAGTTAGGTACCCGCACCGAGCTTAAAAATTTAAACTCCTTCAAACACGTGGAAAAAGCGCTACTGTATGAAATCAGCCGCCAGAAAGAAACCTTGCTGGACGGCGGACAAATTATCCAGCAAACCCGGCTCTGGGATCCGGCTAAAAATAAAACGGTTTCCATGCGCGGCAAAGAAGAAGCGCATGACTATCGCTATTTTCCCGACCCCGATTTGCTGCCCCTGATAATTGACAGCCAATGGATCCAGAGCATCAAAAAATGCCTGCCGGAGCTTCCCGACCAGAAAAAGAAACGCTTCATGGAACAATACGATTTGCCCTCATATGATGCCGGCTTATTGACATCCGACCACGAATTGGCGGATTACTTTGAAGTGTGTGTCCGCCGCTTCTCCCAGCCCAAATCGGTCAGCAACTGGGTCATGGGGTCTTTGCTGGGGCTATTAAACGCCCAGGATAAAACCATTGCCGATTCACCGGTTTCGCCGCAAAACCTTGCCCGGCTTCTGGCGCTGATCGAAGAGGGGGTGATCAGCGGCAAAATTGCCAAAACCGTGTTCGACGACATGGCTCAAACGGGCAAACCGGCCAACCAGATCGTAAAAGAAAAAGGCCTGGTTCAAATTACCGATACGGATGCCATTGAAGATGTGGCTGCAAAAATAATTTCAAACCATCCCAAAGAAGTCGCGGCCTACAGAAACGGCAAAACTAAATTGATGGGATTTTTCGTCGGCCAGGTTATGCGGGAAACCCGGGGAAAAGCCAACCCGAAGTTGGTGAACGAGATATTGAAAAAAAAGCTGGATGCTTGAGGCTGGATGCTGGATACTGGATGCTGGATGCTGGATGCTGGATGCTGGATACTGGATACTGGATACTGGATGCTGGATGCTGGATACTGGATGCTGGATGCTGGATACTGGATACTGGATGCTGGATACTGGATGCTGGATACTGGATGCTGGATGCTGGATACTGGATACTGGATACTGGATGCTGGATGCTGGATGCTGGATGCTGGATGCTGGATGCTGGATGCTGGATACTGGATGCTGGATACTGGATGCTGGATACTGGATGTTTGTTGGGTTTCTCAGCCTAGGCCGGATCAACCCAACTTACAATGATGGGTTTTTTAAAACATAGTTTAACGGGTATTAGCATTGGCACATATGATTGTGTTTATACATTAAATAGAAATTGTCCGTCAGATATAATATATAGATAGTTTGAATTCAGAGACAAAAAAATCAAAGGATATTCCCGGTGAAAAGATTAATATCTGTAAAAATACGCTATATTTTTATAAGCCTTTTATTAACGGTTTTCTTCAGCAACATTAATTCAATCGCGGCCGATCCCAAACGCATGGCCCTGCTGCCCTTTAAAATCAATTCCGCACAAGATCTGTCATTTCTAAAGGAAGGCATATTTGACATGCTCACCTCGCGGCTGTCCAGCGAAGGCCGGGTGGAGGTGCTCAGCCGGGAACAGATTGAAGGGGCTGTTAAAACCGAGGCAGCATCCGGCAACATCAATGAGACCACGGCCCGCCGGATCGGCAACCGTCTTAACGTCGATTTCGTTCTTTTTGGCAGTTTGACGGTGCTGGGAGAAAATGTGAGCATCGATGCCAAGCTGGTTGATATTGCCGGCGCCAGAACAGCCTTGACCTTTTTCGACCAGAGCCAGGATCTGGGTGCTGTGATTACCAAGATCAACCTGATTGCAGCCGATATCAATGACAGAATGTTCGGCCGTGCCCAGGTCTCCGCGACGGCAAAAGCGCCCGCAGCCGCAGCAGCCGCACCGACCGCCAAGCCGCCGCCCAAAAAATCACGCGTGCACGACCATCCGGAAAAAGTCCTCCAGGATGACGGGTTCATCACCCAAGACAAAAGCGAAGGTGTTTCAACTCTGGGTATCGATCGCGGTGCAACTCGGGAATCCCAGCCGCAGATTTGGAGAAGTGCCAGTTTCAACCACCGGATCAATGGAGTTGCCCTGGGGGATGTGGACGGCGACGGAAAAATTGAAACTGTGACGATCGCGCCCCATACCGTGCTTATTTTTCGTTCCGAAGGCGGTGCATTTCGCAAGACCGCCGAAATCAAGGAAAGTATCAACAAGTACCTGATCGGTGTGGACACTGCCGATATCAATGAAAACGGTTTTGCCGAGATTTTTGTCACCAGCCTGAATGCCGATCACAAGGTCGTCAACTCATATGTGCTAGAGTATAATGGCAAAAAGTTCAGTAAAATAATCGATAGCAGCCGTCACTATTACCGGGTGGCGGTCACCCCCGACCGCGGCAGGATATTGCTCGGCCAGCGACCCAAGGTCGGTAAACCCTCTGCGGGCGCAATTTATGAAATGAAATGGCAAAGTGGGGATTATATCCCCACCGATCCGATCAAAACTCCTCGCAATACAAATCTGATGGGCTTAACCGTCGGCGATGTCTTAAACAGCGGCCAGGAAACGGCCATAGCTTACAGAGATGACGATCGTATCCGGGTCATCGATCCATCCGGCGACACCCGCTGGGACAACCGCGAGCGTTTCGGCGGCAGCATGCTGTATGCCAGCCTTCCCTGGGATTATCGGGGACAGGTTGAAAACAAGTGGTATTTTCCCTTGCGGCTGGTGGTGTGGCACAACAAGACCACCAAGGAAAGCGAGGTCATTGCCGTTCAAAACCACGATTTGACCAGCAGTACCCTAAAGGAACTCAGGTATTTCACCAAGACTTACATTGCGGGCTACACCTGGGATAGCGTGGGTCTGTCACCGCGTTGGAAAACCCGTCAGTTGTCCGGTTACATCCAGGATTTTAACGTGGGCGACTTTGACAACGACGGGCAGGATGAACTTATCGCCGCCCTGGTTCTCAAAGAAGGGCGGGTGGCCCTGATTAGCGAGGCCAAAAGCACCATTATCGGCTACGAGCTGACCAGCCCGCAACAACCGGAATCATAGTCATCTGAAGGTTTCAGGGGTCGGGTTTCGGATTTCAGGAATGCAGAACGCAGAAACCACCCCACTAACCATTAAACTGACCTTAATGCACAACATCATGGAACGTTAATTTGACTTGGGTCTTTCAAATAACCGACAGTTTACCTGACGATGCAGAATGCTGGATATGGGAGTTTGATCTTCTTCATTTTTCTTTCCTTCCAGATAATCCCGTGCTGCTTTGCGGCTAGGAGAAATATTTATTGGAAGTGGATGACTGGTGCCAAGTTGCAATAGGTAATAAGGCGGAAGACTCTACAGGATCGTGATATGACAAATTAAAAATTGGTTTAAACTAAACCCATAATGAATTCGCCTTTTTGCGAATTCATCATTTTGGCATAAAAAAACCGGGGCCTTGGGCCCCGGTTTTATTATTTTTATTACGACTAAACGGTTACAAACGGCTTAGAAGTTGATCTGCCATTTGCCACCCAGGTAGAAAGTCGTGGTCGCATCGGTGTCGGAATATGTTTTGCCGCCGTCGAAGTAACCAACTTCGGGGATGACATAGACGCCCGGCGCCAGGGCAATCACGCTTTGCACGTAAACAGCCATTTGATTTGATTTTTCGTCACCCAACGGATAGTCTGAATCCGGATCATCCGAGCGATAGCCAAGACCGGCCTCGAAGCTCAGCATGTCGCTGACTTTCAGGCCACCCACCAGAGCGCCCTGGAAGCTGGCGACACTCTCGATGTCATCGTCGCCGTCCCATTCGGCATAAGCGGCTTGATTGCGGTTGCCCGGCAGGCTCCAGCCGGCGGTTCCGATGTTCTGGCCGTAGCTGACAGCTGCCTTGACATAGCCCGGACCAAAGTTGAAGCCGGCGTCGCCGCCCAGGATATAGGAGGTCACATCGATGTCGTTTTTGTCGCCGTCGACCGAGGAAACGACATCCTGGACCGTAAACATGTTTACCCCACCCATCAGGCCAAAGTTCCAGGCATCATAGCTCATACCCCATTTGGCTTCGATTTTGGGCAGGTACTTGTCGACATCGCCATCCGAGATGTTAAATGTCGTACCGGCGAGTACGAATTCAGCCTCCACGTTGCGGGTATCGACGCTTATCAAAGCGACCTCAAACCCACCGAAGCCGAAAGCGACCTGGCCCACCCGGTTGGCGTAGTTGGTACCCACACCCAGCAGGCCGAGGTCAGCGTCAAAGACCTGACCGGAGATGAACTGGGAAGTCGGGGTATAGTCTTTGCCAACTTTCATCCAGCCGGAGCCGAAATCCCACACGCCGTAAATTCGACGGGTTCCGACATCCACATCGCCGGAGCCGTTGCCTTTGAGTCCAAGTTCGACCTGGCCCTTGATATTTTCGGCTTTGACGTTGGCACCGAGACGGCTGTTTCCCTGAAGGTCCCATTGAATTTCGGTGTCTCCATCATCGCCGCCAGTGGTTGTAGCGTCACCGAGGTCATCGGATACATAAAAAGTGGCCATACGGGCGCTGCCGTAAAAGTTCCAATCCACTGCCATGGCCGGTACGCTAAAGCATACCAGCGCGATTGCTGCGATAAATATCGTCAATTTCTTCATCTAAATTTTCCTCCTTAACGGAAATTTAATTAATGGTTTGCCTAATGATAATTTAACAGAAATAAATTTAAATTGGCCTAATAATTTAAATTTTGTTTTGCCTTGTGCTGCGTAAGTTTACACCTCCTTTCCAGGCAGAATCGTACCCGCATCAACAGTTTGGGGCGAATGCCCCGCCTAATAGCCTAATATTAGTCATCTTTTAAATGCTGATGCCGGTATTTTTTTGAATGATAGACTGTAAAAAACGTAAAGTCAAGGTTTTTTTTAATTTTCTCGCTGCTTTATCCTATACAACCCGACTTCGTATTGATACGTTTCAGTCCTTTTCGAAAGAATACACAGAGAGGTCAAGTCGCTTTAATTTAGCCTTGAATTTTCGATCAAAGGTGGCGATAGATGATCCTCTGATATCCTTGCAAATTGCTGCAATTATTGCATCGCCATAATCAGGCACTTTTTCGGGCCAGAATCTAAAAAGTGTTGTCAAGCTAATATCATGAATGATTTCAACTCCCGGTAAGTATACAAAATCCTTAGCGATGTCCCTTATCTCGGCTTTGTTGAGACCATAAACCGTGTCCATCACATAAACAAGTTCGGTCAGAACATTCTGGGGGCAGAACACACTGACCTTCAACTGAACTGCACGATCAAGCACTTTGGCAATTTTAAGCTGCTGGACCGGATTTCGGTCTGTGACAAAAGAAATCAACGCATTTGTGTCGACAATAAGCTTTTTCACCGGTACTTTTTTAACCTCTGCTGACGGGCCAGATGGATGTCATCCTCAATTTTACCAGGGCCTGTTTTAATTCGATTTCTGTATTTTAGAAATTCTTTTTGAACCGGCAGAACAACAATTTTACCCTGATCAACCTTCCATTCCAGGGTATCGTGAATAGAAAGTTTGAGCCGCTCGCGAACACCTTTGGGTATAGTGGTTTGAAACTTTGAAGTAATTACGGATTGCATGGCTGGGGCCTCCTGATTTCTCCTTACAAAAATACCATATGGTAAGGAACCCGATTTGTCAAATTAAAAGATTCCACCTTCATGCAAACGCTTTAAAAAATCATTCAGCGACAACACATCGATGCCGTCAAAGCGATAGGCCCGTTTGCTGGTATAATTCCCCACTATTCCTAACTGATCATTCGTTTTCAAGCCAATAGATGCGCATTGGGTTTTCGCCTTATCAATTCACTTAATATATTTGTATCGAGCAGGTACATTATTCGGTGGAGGTTCCTTTTAAAACTCTTGGCACATGCTTCGTTCGATTTTGTATTATTCGATCTATTTCATCAAAAAAGGGGTCATCATTTTCCAGCCACCCTCTTGCTTGACTCAGGTGCATATTGATATCGTCGGCAGGAACCAGGCGGGCCATCGGCTGGCCTCTTTTTGTAATCAGAATGTGTTTTTTGCCGAACGCCACTTGGCCTAAAAGTTCTGAAAAATGTTTTTTGGCTTCTGCTACATTTACTGTTTCTTCGGTCAGGACTTTTCTCCTGACTTGAAATATTATGGTCATGATGACCTAAAAAAAAATGTCAATGAAAAAATAAATTCGTGTTAATTTGTGGCTTCTTTCTAACATCTAAATTGTTACGATGTTGATTATATCCTCGTTTACCAATAACCAATAATTCCCATTTTTGGGGGTCAAACAACCCGTTTAAACGACTTCTCCAGCGTTCGCAGCTCCCAGCGCAGCCAGGTGGGGCGTCCGTGGGGACAGTGGGAAGGGTTGTGGCAGTCATCCAACTGATTCAACATTCCCTTGATCTGCTTCTCGCTCAGGGCCTGGTTGGCCCGGATGGCACCGTGACAGGCCATGATCATGCGGCATTTATCCAGCGCTTCCGCCAGGCCGGGGGCCGCGCCAATCTCCACGATTTTTTCAACAATTTCGATGATCAGCGGCTTCACCTGACGCTCGGCCAGCAGCACCGGTACGGCCTTGACCACGAAAGTGTTGCCCCCGAAGGGCTCGATCTCCAGTCCGAGTTCTTTTAAATCCAATAGAATCTTTGCCAGAACACCGGCCTCGCGAAAGCCCAGCTCGATGGTTTCCGGCACCAGCAGTCTTTGGACCGATGGCTTCCGGTCGGCAGACCGGGCGCTGAACATCTCAAAAAGAATGCGTTCATGGGCGGCATGCTGGTCAATTAATATCAATCCCGCCTCGGCCTCACAGACGATATACGTGTTGTGCAGCTGTCCGATCACCCGCATGTCGCCAAATCGTTTTTTCTGCCAGATTGAAGCCTGGGATGAACGGGATGTGGGGTACGGGATCCGGGTTGGGGGTTGCGAGCTGCGGGGGGCGGGTTCGGTCGAAATTGCTGGATGTTCAACTTTTGATGTTTGACCCTGAAAATCAGAAATACGCTGCCACTCAGAAGTACTATCATGCGCCGACTTATTTCCGAATTCCGTATTCTTCCTCCCGAATTCTAATTCCCTGGTTCCAACTTCCGCATTCCGCATTCCAACTTCCGAATTCCGAATTCCGAATTCCATCATCTTTGCTTCCGCAACCTGCTGCGTTGCCTGATTCCCCGAATCGCCTGAAGTGCCGGTCGGTTCCCAACCGGGTCGGTCCATCTCATACAGGGTCTGCGCCACCGTTTGCCTGACGGCCTCGTGAACGTCTTTTTGGCGGGCAAAGCGGACTTCGTTTTTGGTGGGATGCACATTGACATCCACTTCGTCAAACGGCACGTTGATAAAAATGACTGCAACCGGGAACTGGCCTTTGACCAGGCGCTGGGCGTAGCCTTCAAATAAAGCATGCTGCACAATTCGGTCGCGCACAAATCGACCGTTGACGTAAAGGTATATCGCCCGGGACGTACGACGATTCGCCCGGGGTGAGGCGATCCAGCCGGTAATAGATATGCTGTCGGTCTGAGAATCGATGGCAAGCAGGTCGTTTTTGAGATCGGTGCCCAGAACATCAACAATCCGATCAAAGGGTTCGGCAGTCATCAGCCAATTTTTAACGATTATATCGTTGTGGCTCAGCCGGAACTGAACCCCGCAATGCCCCAGCGCAATGCTGGCGATCCGGTCTGCAATGTGGCCCATTTCCGTGCCGATTGTTTTTAAAAATTTGCGTCTGGCCGGTGTGTTGAAAAAAAGCTGTCTAACCGACACCATCGTGCCCCGGGGGGCGCCGACCTCGACCACATTTTTAATTCTACCGCCCTCCACCACAATCTCGGTCCCGGCATCGGCGGATTCATCCCGGCTTACCAGGCTAAACCGCGCAACCGATGCGATACTGGGCAGTGCTTCGCCTCTAAAGCCGAGGGTATTGATCGAAAACAGGTCCTGGTCCTTGTAAATTTTGCTGGTGGCATAACGCTCGAGCGCCAGCAGGGCGTCGTCACGGCTCATTCCGCTGCCGTTGTCGGAAATCCGGATCAACGATCGTCCGCCCTGGGCAATGTCAACCATAATCCGTGTGCTACCGGCATCCAGCGAGTTTTCCACCAGTTCCTTGACCACCGAAGCCGGCCGCTCGACCACCTCACCGGCGGCAATTTTGTTGGAAAGGATTTCCGGTAAAATTTTTATTTTTGACATATTGATAACTCTTAAATTGTTTGAAAGATTTCGAAATTAAGGCTATTGTCTATTTTTAATCGCGGCTGCAAGCCGCTCCAACCCACCAACCATACGTCTTGGTTTAGTTTACCGTGTCCTGCTTCCTGGTTTTTGGGGTTACATCATCCAGTCCTGCAAGCTGCTCCGACAACCCGGTATAAGATTCGAAGCCATTGTGGGGGCGGTTTGCTCACCTGAGCTTGTCGAAGGTTTAACCGCGATAAATCAGACTCCCTCCTGCCTCACAAACTTCGATAAATACTCTGCATCCGCAGGCGACAAATTAAATTTAAAACACGCCTCTTCGATCAGTTTGGCAGGCTTCTTATCCGGACCGTATTTTCGCTCATCGGAAATCCATTTTACAGCCTTCCTCAAATTCTCGCCTTCCGGTTTAATAGTGGTCATGGTATACATCCTCTGCTTAAATTTTCCATTTATTTCGCACCACGAAGAGCACGAAGAATTTTATAAAACCATCCGCTTAATACCAGATTTCATATGCTTGACGTTGAAATTCATCAGCAGGCCGATTCGAATTCCGGATAATTTCATGTATGTTAATAATTGTTCATAAGTGGATTCAAGCAATCCAGGTCCCAAATATTTGTGAACCTCAATGGCACATCCAATCACTAATCTGGACAATTTATCAAATTCCAATCTTCGTGCTCCTTCGTGCCCTTCGTGGTTAATAATTTTATATCTTCGGCTTTTTCTTATGAAACTCCGTCGCCTGCTCAAACCCGTAGGCCACCTTTAAAACCATTTCTTCATTAAAATGGCTGCCCATGATCTGCAATCCGACGGGAAGACCTTCTGTTGAAAAACCACAGGGCACCGACATGCCGGGGATGCCGGCCAGATTGGCTGAAAGGGTGAAAATGTCCGATAAGTACATGGTCAGGGGGTCATCGACATTATCGCCGATTCTAAACGCTGCGGTGGGCGCCACCGGACACAGGATGACATCGCAGGTTTCAAAGGCCTTATTAAAATCCTGCCTGATCAGGGTGCGCACCTGAGAAGCCTTGCCGTAATAGGCATCATAGTATCCGGCCGAAAGACAGTAGGTTCCGATAATAATACGCCGCTGAACTTCCGTCCCGAATCCCCGGGACCGGGTGTTGCGATACATATTCATCAGGCCGGTGTTGTCTTTGTTGCGAAAACCGAATTTGACGCCATCGTATCTGGCCAGGTTGGAGCTTGCTTCCGACGGTGCGATGACATAATAGACGGCCACCGCATATTCAGTATGGGGCAGGGTGACACCCACCCGTTTGGCCCCCAGATTTTCAAGCACCTCAACGGCATCGTTTATCGACGTCAGCACGGATGGGTCCAGTCCCTCGGTGGCACTTAATTCATCCGGAATGCCGATTGTGACTCCTCGCAGATCACCGACGAGCGCTGCTGAATAATCCGGTACCGCCCGGGGAACCGATGTGGAATCTGATGGGTCATATCCGGCGATAACATTCAACATATGGGCACAATCGGTTACATTTTTGGTCAGCGGACCGATCTGATCCAGCGAGGATGCAAACGCAACTAAACCGAAGCGCGACACCCGGCCGTAGGTCGGTTTCAAGCCCACGACGCCGCAATGGGAGGCCGGCTGCCGGATGGACCCGCCGGTATCCGATCCCAGTGCTGCCAGGCACATGTCGGCTGCCACAGCCGCCGCAGATCCACCGCTGGATCCGCCGGGAATCCGGCTCGGGTCCCAGGGGTTGCGGGTAATTTTAAAGCCGGAATTTTCGGTTGATGATCCCATGGCAAACTCATCCATGTTGAGTTTTCCGACAGTCACCGCCCCGGCCGCTTTTAATTTTCGGATAACGGTGGCATCATAAGGCGGCACATAATTTTTCAGGATTTTCGACCCGCAGGTTGTCGCCAGATTGCGGGTGCACATGAGGTCTTTAATTCCCAGCGGAATCCCCGTTAAGGGAGTACTATTTCCGCTGGCAATTATGGCGTCGGCCTGATCGGCCTGCTGCAGGGCAAGCTCCGGGGATACCGTTATAAAGGCATCGATTTTATGATCAACCGCAGCGATCCTGTCCAGAACCGCCCGGGTTAACTCCTTGGACGATATGTCTTTGTTTTTTAACAGCTGATGCGCGTCATGGAGGGTTAATTCGTGTATTTGCATATGTAAATACCTTTGGTTATTTCAATTTATGTGCAATATGCCGACAGGCACAAGGCGTAAGGCTCACGGCGCAAGGCATAAGGTATCAGATACGGGTTGATATATTTTCTTTCGGGCGTGTGCCCCTATCGGCCGCTGACCGTGCCTTGATTTCCCGATATCCTTTACCTATGCATTACACCCGTTTATTCATTTCCGACTTCCGCATTCCCACTTCCGATTTCTCTTTACTCTAGGCCCTATGCGCCCTGCGCTATGCCTTTACCCCACCACCTTCGGCACCACAAAATTCCCATCTTCTTTTTGCGGCGCATTGGCGAGTACCTGTTCGCGATCCAGGTGGTCCTGTTGTTCATCTTCGCGAAAAGCATTGGTCAATGAGATCGCATGCGAGGTTGGCTTGACCCCGTCGGTATTGACTTCGTTGAGCTTGTCGACATAATCCAATATGTCCCCGATCTGGCCGGCGAATTTTTCGATGGCGGCCTCATCCAGGTTCAAGCGCGCCAGATCCGCCACATACAATACTTCGTCTTTGGTAATTTTCATAAACCTTCTCCAACTATTAATTTTCAGTTCCGAAAATGATCGTTATGAGCAAAGGGGTGTAAGGTGAAAGGTCTGCAAACAAACTTTAATTTAATAAAAGTCCCTTGCCATCGACCCTATACTATACCTTAAACCCTACACCTGACACTTGCTTTCTGCCTGACACCTGCTTTCTGCCTGACACCTTAAACCTTATACCTTATACCTGCCTTTTGCCTTGTGCCCTGATCCGTGCGCCGTACGTCATGCGCCGTGTGCCATGCGCCGTGTGCCGTGCGCCGTGCCCCTATTTTTCAACCAACATTGGTCTTTTGCCGGCCTTTTTTAATTTTGCGATCGTGCTGCCGGCCTCAGCTTTAGTATTGAATCGCCCGACCCTGACCCGGTACCAGATGCCTTTACCCGGAACCTTGCCGATCGCCCGGTAGGCTGAGAATCCTTTTTGCTTGAGCTCGGCCACCAGCTTATCCGCGTCCCCGGCAGCTTTAAAAGCAGCCACCTGAATCGTATAAGGTTTACCGGCCGGTTGGGCCTTGCTTTTGGGCGCCGCCGGCTGCGGTTTTGATTTTTCGGCCAACTCCTTTTCGGAGAGGGCGTCTTGTTCGGTTGCCTTTTTCCGAGTTCTGGTCAGTCTCTTCTTGCTTTCCTTTTTGGGTTTAGCAGGAGTTTTGGCAGGTGCCGAATCTGTCTTTTTCTCTATTACCGGCGGCAATGGTATCGCGGAGATTTTGGCGTCTTTACCATTCTTCTTCAGGGTTTCATAAAATTCGAGTTCGGGTTTGTCTTTGGCAGGATCTGATTTTTTCGGGGTTTGCCTTAGCGCCTTTTTCTTTAATTCGGCCCTGGCAATCTGCAATTTTTTCTGCAGCTCGTTGATATCAATTTTGAGCGGCGATGTGCCCCTTCCCACCAGAACCCCGATGCCGAACATCCAGGCACTAACAAAAAAAATAGCCACCAGCCAGCCTGCAATGGCTCTGCGACTCAGCACCATAAAGGGTTTTTTGGCAAGGGACACTTTTTTGTTTTTTTTTCGCATGATTGATTGAAAGTCGGGTTGAATTTGATACGCCCGGGGCTTTCGGGTATAACGGTTCAAAGGTTCAGAGATTCAGAATTCACGGTTAGCAAAACTCTGAATAGTGAACCTGAACGTTGAACCCTTCGATCCCAAACCTCTGAACCTTGATACATAAAATCTTTTTATACCCAAGTCAAGACACTTGGCCTGGTGACGCAACCTGTTATATTTTGACAGAAAATTTTTTGTTTAATAAAAAATAGTTATGTGATATTTTTACAAAAATTTTTTCCCATTTTAATTTCTCAATCTGGAATACAAAATGTCAACCCTGAGAATATTTGGATGTTTGATCGGGATAATGGGCCTTTTTACAACGTTCCTTGTTTATCGCGGTGCCCGCTGGAACAAATCCAATTTTATTTTATTGGCCATGCTCAACCTCAGCCTGATTACCATAACCATCAATCCGAATATCCTGAACGTTCTGCGTGATGCCTTATCCCTGCAAACCGCCTACCGGGGCCGCATCATTGCCTTGTTGATCGTCTCCAACATCTTTTTACTGTTTTATATTTTATTTACGAAACTAAGACTAGACCGCATCCATTTTCAGTTCGACAGGCTCGTGCGCTCCCTGGGCAGCAAAGAAGTCCAACAAAATCTCGCGCTCATCAAATGTATTCAACCAGCCATGATCCTCATACCCGCCTATAACGAAGAAGAAAATTTAAAAGTCCTTCTTCCGATGATTCCCCGGCAGATAGAAGGTATCCCCATCGGTGTTCTGGTTGTCGACGACGGCAGCGATGATGATTCGTTTTCTTTCGCTGCGGAAATGAACGGCATTTGCGTGGTGAAAAATATCATTAACCGCGGCGGTGGGGCAGCCCTGAGGTTGGGCTACGATATTCTGCAAAGAGCGGGGGTCCGTTACTGCATCACCATGGATGCCGATGGACAGCATCGCCCGGAAGACATCAAAAAGCTTTTGCTGCCTATCATTGAAAATCGCTACGACTGCGTGATCGGCTCCCGCATTCTGGGCGGCCGCGAACAATCGAGCTGGCTCAGAATCACGGGGGTGTATTTTTTCGGCCGAATTGTATCCATTTTGTTGGGAAAAAAAATTACCGACCCATCCAGTGGTTTTCGGGCCTTTCGCATGGAAGCCATGGCCTCTATCCAACTGCATGAAGATCAGTACCATACGAGCGAATTGATCATCGAAGCGGTTAAAAAAGGTCTGCGGATCGACGAAGTGCCGATAACTATCTTAAAAAGGGGATACGGCAAAAGCAAAAAAGGCAAAGATCTGGCCTATGGTTTTCATTTTGCCAGAATCATCATCAAAACCTGGTGGCGATAGTCTTTGCCGGAATCACAAATTATGATAAAAGATGAGATACCTTTTGACGACATAAAACTATCGGTTGTCGTGCTTTTTTATCATGGTGAACGATGGATCGATTCCTGCGTCGGCTCCTTGGAAAAGCAGTCGCTATCGCGGGATGCTTATGAAATAATTCTGGTCGACAATGGCGGCAGCACACCTTCGATATACAATTTCAAAGAATTCCATAACATAAAAATCATTTCTTCCCGGCTTAATCTCGGGTTTACTGAAGGAAACAACCGAGCACTGGAACATACACGCGGTGAAATCATTTTGTTGATAAATCAAGATGTGGTGGTCGATTTTTTTTGCCTGGAAAAAGTGTTGAATGCCTTTATATCCCATCCTGAGGCCGGTGTCATCGGAGCCAGCATGCTAATGGCCTCTGAGAAAGATATGGGCTCAACGATGACAAAACCCCAATATGCCGGTTTCTATAAACTAACCCGCTACGGGTTTGCCCGGTATTGTTTAAGGAAACCCCGTAACCCGATTTTCCCGCTAGATTTTGTTTCAGGCAACGGTCTCGGATTCCGAAAGGGTATGCTGAAAGATCTTAACGGTTATCTTTTCGATGCGCGTCTATTCAGCTATGCGGAAGACCTTGATTTTTCTCTTCGTATTGCCCAGACACCCTGGAAGATGTATCTCCATTCAGGTGCCATCATACACCATTTCCGTGACCAAGCCTTCGCCGGTCATCCGGGTCAAAGGCTTCGCAAACTCATCCGGATTTCAAGTAACCGCTTGCTGGTATATGCCAATCGTTTAAATTTGAAAAGTTTTTTAAAAAAGCTGCCGCTGCTGGTGCTCGGCATACCCCTTAAAGTTGGCCGATTGGATGGTGACGCGCATTTCAATTTTTACAAGTTTGTCATCGCTTTTTTGCTTATTCCTTTAATACTGCTGCATTTCGTACTGAGAATTCCCCTGAAAAAGTAAACCAAACCTATGAACTTACCAATCATCGGTTGGAAAAAATTACTCAAATTCTTAGGCCCGCTGCTTTTTGTGTTCTTTGTCATCCGGGTCGTTGATCCAAACAAGACCCTCGATTTGCTCAAAAACATCGATCCGATATTGGTGCTTTTAAGCATGATATTTTTTCCTTTGCTGATGTATCTCAGATCTCTCAGATGGTGGATGATCAGTCAACAAATTGATCTTGAGATTCCCCTCAATCGACTTTTTCAGATAAATTATATTGCTTGGTTTTTAGGAAATCTGCCGCTCGGGGGAATTTCAGCTGTTTCTAAATTTTTTTACCTCAAAGATGAGGGCATCACAGCCAGCAGGGCCTTTTTTTCTTTAACTCTGGATAAGCTATTTGATATTGGTGGAACAGTGGTGCTTGGATTTTATGCTCTGTATTATTTTCCAACAAACCTTGTCGCCGCCAAGATACCTTGGATATTTATCATTACCACTGCTCTGTTTATTATTATAGGGCTGGCGTCCGGCAAAAAAATTTGGCTCGGATCGAAACAGCTGCTGCGTAGGTATTTGAACAAGAAGCTTCAGCAGATCGGAAGCAACCTGGAAAACGACCTTAAATTATTCTGGTCGACATCCGGATTGTCTTTTTTTGTGAAAATCATGGCACTGTCGGTTGGCCTTGGGATTTTAAGGTCATTGGTAATGTACATAATTGCCCATGCAATCGGCCTATCAGTATCATTGGCGTTTATGATCGCCTGCACAGGCCTAATCGGTCTCGCCACTATCATACCGATTTCGATCAGTGGGCTCGGCATAAGGGAAGCGGTCCTTTTGCTCACCCTGCCTTTGATGGGCCATTCCAGAGAGGCCGCCCTTGCGCTGGGCTTTGCTGTTTTTTTATGGACCATACTTTTCAAATTCTCAGGAATTTATTTTTGGATCAAAAGCCCGTTGCCATTGAAGGGCATTGATGCTATTAAACGCAGATTTTTTACCTGACAAAATTTGCTTACCTGGCAATAAAGGGATTTGGCGGAATTTAATCAAGTGATTCTTGAACAAACTGGCAATGATGTCGCTTCCCATGGTAATGTCCTTGAAACAGAGGCGCTAGGTACATGAAAAAGCCCAACTTATTTATGGTCGGTCATCCCCGAACCGGTACATCTGCTTTGCACAATGTCTTGAATCAACACCCGGATATTTTCATGTCGATTCCCAAGGAACCAATTTATTTTGCAAAAGATTTGCACGCAGAAAGCGATTTGTTTCATAAAAAAGCCAAGTTCTTTCACTTTAGAGACGAAGTGCAGTACTTGAAAATTTTCAACCCCATTAAACGGCAACAAATTGCGGGCGAATCAACGTCCGTTTACTTATATTCTAAAGTAGCAGCCAGGGAAATTCTGCGGTTCAATCCTGAAGCTAAAATCATAATGATGTTCAGAGAACCGGTAAGCTGGCTGGGTTCCTATCATGCCAAAGCCTGCCAAATATTAGGAGAAGATCAGCCGAACTTCAGCGAGGCTCTCAAGCTGGAAGAAGAAAGAAAAAGGGGGCATTTTCTGTCCAAAAAAGTTATGGCGCCCTCCCTTCTGTTTTATACGGAATTTTTAAGATACCGCCTACAAATAGAAAGATATACGTCGATATTTAACCCGGCCAACATCAAAATCATCATCTATGATGACTATAGAAGTGACAATCAGAAAATATTTGGCGAAGTTTTACAGTTTCTTGACCTCGATAGGGAATTTGCGCCCCAATTTAAAAAATTAAATGCAAGCAAATCATCAGCCAAATGGCCGCTTGCACAACAAATCATTCAATTTCCATACCTGATCAAAATCGCTCTAAAATTGTTGCCGCGTAATATGTTTGGCAAAATTTCTTTGTATTACTGGGAATACTTTTTTAAGAACAGCGAAGAAAACAAAATCGATCCGCAATTGAGATTGTCATTAATGCAAAAAATCAGACCCGAAGTTGAATTGCTCGGTGATTTTTTAAACCGAGACCTCCTCGAGCTCTGGGGATATAACAAAACCCTATAGTTGCATAAAATTTTGAAATCAAACTTAGCTGCTGCAATGAAGATCATTGAAAGTATTGACTGATCCTGGATTCTGGTTTCGGGATACTGGATGTCGTTGAAATTCACCGATAGTGTACTGTTAGATATCCAGCATCGAGTATCAAGCATCCAGCATCAGCCCGGAAAAAGCAACGATCTCAGGCATAACGGCCAGGCTAGATGATAAGAATTTATGCAATGTTAGGGAAAATCTAAGTTGACAGTGCCAAACAATCCGGAAAAGAATGAAGGCGGCCTACAGAAGATTTTAATTGAGACCTGCTTTTGTATACCGCGAAATCAAAAACCACCTTTCCAGAAAAGGGTTGCGAAAATTACTTATAAGCATCCCGTTTACATTCAAACGGCTGATGAAATAGCTGATGGGGCGGGGAGTTTTTTTGATCTGAACGCTTCATAAACCAATAATCTTTTGAGCAAGTGTCCTTATGAGCCTACCGATTACGGTGATCATTGGCCCACCCCGTTCAGGCACAACGATATTGGGCCAGGTGCTGGATCGTCATCCGCGAATCTCCACGTGGATCGAGCCGTACTATATCTGGGATCATTTTTTTCGCCAAGCGACTGACGACGAATTGAAGGCTGAGGATGCTACAGACAAAGTCCGGCGATGGATTCGCAAGGAGTTTACCTATTACTGGAAAGCCTTTGGTGTTGATTGGATTGTGGATAAATCTCCTCGAAACTGCTTAAAGCTTCCCTTTGTATCCAAGGTTTTCCCGGAGGCTCGCTTTATTTTTATTTTAAGGGATGGTCGCGATACAATACTTTCTATTTTGCGGCAGTGGGAAAGAAAAGGACAGATTTTTGGAGAAACAGGGGCCAGCCGGCATTGGCAGGAAAAGCTTTATATTTACCAACGTAGGCTAAAAAGAAGAAAGCTATGGCGGTTTAAAATGAAATCGATCCTATTTGAACTCGGACCGCCCAAAAATTGGATCAAAAAAGAATTCTTGAATCATATCCGCTGGAGTGGCCGCTTTGGATGGGGGCCTCGTTTTAGGGGATGGCAAGATATCATCGATACCGCCTCGCCACTTGAATTCAGCGCCTATCAATGGATTCATTGTGCCAAGGGGATTATGAATAACATTGATTTTCTGCCGGCTGACAGTCGAATTATCTTAAAGTATGAGGATTTTATAATAGACCCGCAACGCTCAATTGAAAACATTTTGCAATTTATGGGGATGGAATTCCCGAAGGGGTTCATGGACATGGTCCCTGAAATATGGCCGGGAAATAAAAACAAGTGGCGCCAGGGTTTCTCCGTCAGGGAACTTAAAATCATAGGCCCGATAATCGGCAAGACATTGATAGAATATGGTTACGAAAATGATGAAGCCTGGTACCGAGAGGTTTAGACTCCGGATCTGGCGCTGCAGTGCCGTATGCCTCCAGCTTAAGGGATAAAAAATCTTTGAATTTAGGAAAGTGCTTTATGAGGCAATCAATGAAAACCCAGGAGCAGAAATGCTCCATTTATCCATCTGACGAATTTATCCAAAATAGGCGCAGAGTTTTAATATGTGCTTTAATTTTCATGGTGTTTGGCGTTCTTGCCCTGGGCATCTATTCCGGTACGCTGGAATCTCCTTTTGTTTTTGACGATAAGGCCAGAATCGAAAAAAACCCGCATATCCGCATTACCCAATTCTCTTTCACAGAAATTGTAAAGGCGGGTTTTAACAGCTCAAAATCACGCCCCCTGGCTTTCATCAGCTTTGCCTTAAACTACTATTTTCATCAATATGATCCCGTCGGCTATCATATTGTCAATATCATTATTCATGTTCTATCCGGCAGTTTACTATATTTGTTTATAAGTTCGACGTTAAAGATTCCTTCCTTGCGGCCCCGGTATGATCACCCGGATTTAATCGCCTTTTTGGCAGCTTTGATTTGGCTGGTCCATCCGGTCCAAACACAATCGGTGACCTACATTGTACAGCGGGTGAACAGCATGGCATCGTTGTTTTTCATCCTTGCCTTCTGGTTGTATGTTAAGGGTCGACTTGTTCAAGCGCCTCAAAGACGATGGCTGTGGTATCTCGGTTCGGCCACCAGCTGGCTGCTGTCTCTGGGCTGCAAGCAGATAACCGTAACATTGCCCTTTTTTGTTTTGCTCTATGAGTGGTATTTTTTCCGGGATCTGAGCAAAGATTGGCTGAAACGCAATCTGAAATACGTTTTGGGCATTTTCATTATTTTGCTTTTTATTGCATTGCTATATACCGGATTAAACCCCTGGGGAAAATTATCCCGCCTAAACGATTTTGCCCAAAATGATTTTACGGTAGTCCAAAGATTCTTAACCCAGTTTCGGGTGGTCATTTACTATATCAGTCTCCTTTTTTTCCCCCACCCTTCCAGGTTGAACGTCGATTACGATTTTCCCCTCTCGTATTCTTTGATCAATCCTCCCACGACCCTGTTGGCTTTAGGCATAATTATCGTGCTGTTGGCTGCCGCCCTATACCTGGCGCCCAGGCAACGCCTGATATCGTTTGGTATACTCTGGTTTTTCGGGAACCTGGTAATAGAGTCTTCCATCATTCCCCTGGCGATTATTTTTGAGTATCGAATGTATCTGCCCTCGATGTTGGTCGGCCTTATCCCGGTTTTACTGGCATTTCGCTATATTAATTTGAACTGGCTGCGCCTAGGATTGCTGTGCGTTCTTCTGGCACTATTTTCATACTGGACCTATGAGAGAAATAAGGTGTGGGAAAGCAAAATGACGTTGTGGCAGGACTGTATCCGCAAATCTCCCAACAAGGCGCGACCTCACTATAACCTGGGGGAGGCCTATGCCAATCTGAATATGATTGATGAGGCCATCCCTCAGTTTCTAAGATCATTGGAGCTAAATCCGGACAACGCTCCGGTCCATCATAATCTGGCAGTTATACTCGCGAAACAAGGAAAGACCGATGAGACCATAGTGCATTACCGTCATGCACTCCAAATAAACCCAAATTCTACCGAAACGCACATAAACCTGGGTCTTGAACTCTCCAAACAGAATTACCTCGAGGAGGCAATCATACATTTTCGCAAGGCTCTGCAACTTAAACCGGACAATGCCGAAACGCAGTTCAACCTGGGAGATGCTTTGGCACGGCAGGGTAGAACCGAGCAAGCCATCCATCATCTTTATAAAGCTGTCCAAATTAAGCCTGATTTGGCTGCAGCACAAAACAATCTTGGCGGCCAACTGTTGAAGCAAGGCAGATCTGACGAAGCCCTCGATCACTTCACTGCGGCGCTTGAGGTGGACCCTAATTTGGCAGAAGCCCACAACAATGTGGGTATCATTTTGATACAGCAGGGAGACCTGGACGCGGCGATTTCCTATTTTCAGGATGCAGTGCGAATAAATCCCGAATTTGAACAGGCCCATAGCAATCTCCGCAGGGCCCTGGCGATGCGCAACAGCCTGGATTCGGAAACCGGCAATATTCAAAAAGAAATAGACGCCCGACCCGATGATGCCGTATTGCATTTTAAAATGGGAAACATCTATCTCGGCCAAGGAGAACTGGGCAAGGCCATAATTGAATTTGAAAAATCCCTGACCTTGCAGCCAAACTTCCTGGCGGCCCAGAATAATCTGGCCATGACCTATGCCGCCGACCGGCAATATGATCGGGCGCTGGCGGCCTTTCAAAAATTAATTGCGCTTGATCCTGATAAGGCCGGCAACTATTACAACGTCGCCGCCCTGTATGCCCTGCAAAACAATGTGCCGGACTCCATCGTGTGGCTAAAAAAGGCAATCGCTAACGGGTATCGGAATTGGGAGCTGATCAAAACCGACAAAGATCTGGCCAATATCAGAAACTCGGAAGAATATAAGCAGCTGGTGAAAGGACACTAAGAGAGTTGATTGGGTTTATTCGTTGATTGAGTTGATTGGTTTAAAAGAAAAGAAGCTGGAGCAAGGGAGTGCCGGAGGCTGGAGTAGTGGATTTTTTTCCATCACTCCAATACTCCACCACTCCAGGATGCAGAAATCGGATAAAATTTATTTAACATGTTTTAAGTGATTATAATCAAATGAAATATAAAGTTCTTATCTTACTCCTGCTGGTGGGATTTGCTCTCTTTTTCTATAAGGTCGGAGACCGTGACCTGTGGGCGCCGGATGAAGATGAATATGCCCAGATGAGCCGGGAGATGATCCGTTTCAACAACTGGGCCTTTCCGACCGTCAATGGACAACCCTGGGCCATTAAACCGGTGCTCTACAACTGGCTCATCGCCCTGGTCTCACTGCCATGGGGGGACGTAAATGAATTCAGGGCCCGGGTCTTTTCCTCCCTGGCAGCGCTGGGCACGTTTCTGGCAACATATTACCTTGGCCGGCGAGCGTTTTCACCCCTGGCCGGACTGCTGGGCGCCGCAGTCTTGGGAACCAGCGTGCTCTTTTTGCAATACGCCCGCTGGTCCCAGACCAATATGCTGTCCACCTTTTTTATGATGTTCGCGGTGTTTCTGTTCTACCGGGGTTACACCGATCCGCTAAAAAGACCGCTTTCCTACCTGCTGATGTATGCCTCCGTCGGTCTGGGGGTTCTGACCATGGGACCGGTAAACCTCATTATGCCCGGCATGGTCATATTTATTTATCTGATCGTCATGAAAGACTTCAGGCATATCAGGCAACTGCGGCTGGGATGGGGGATACTCATCTTTCTGGCAATCACGCTGCCCTGGTATGTCCTGGTGAGCCTTAATGAAGGCTACGGCTTTGATCTGCTGATCAGAACCAATATCTCGCGCTATTTCGATACCTGGACCCATGCCCAGCCGTTCTATTACTACATATTAGACTTGCCCTGGGCGTTTGCGCCCTGGTCGCTCTTTTTGCCGGGCGCCCTGCTGCTGGCTTTTTCTAAAAGAACGCGCGAGGACCGGCCGGCGCTGAAGTTTCTGTTGGTCTGGGTCATCAGTCTGTTTCTGTTTTTCTCCTTTTCCCAGGCCAAGCGGCCCCAATACATCCTGGCGATTTATCCGGCGTTTGCACTGTTGGTGGGATATCTGGGTGATAGGGCGATAAATTTCTGGCAGGAAAAGTATTTTCAAAAATTGATCATCATCCCCGCGCTGATCTTAGTGGGTATTTTAGCGGCAGCCTCAATTGCCCTGCCTGTCTTGGCCGGCATTTTTTTCAAACCGTGGTTCACAGCGGCCCTTGGCGTGGGCATTATCACGGGCTCGTTTGCCGTGCTGCTCTGGTTGGCCCGGCGCAAGAATCAGGCACGTCAGCTCCTGTTTCTGCCTGCCATATTCATGCTGATCGTGACGCTTTACAGCGTCCACGTGCTGATACCCAAAATGGAATTTTATAAGTCTCCCAAGCCTTTTTGCGAAGAAATCGTGTATCACCTTGACAGGGGGGGGCAGTGGGCCATGTATCGTTTCTACCGGGCCGCCTATGTCTACTACACCGACAGCTTTTGCACGGTGCTAAAAAGTGAACCGGATTTGGAAGCCTACTTAAAGCAGCCGACGCTGTCCATGGTGGTGTTAAAGGAAAAGCACTATCAGAGTTTAGCGGATTCCCTCAAGGAAAAGACATACGTGCTCACTAAAAAACATATCGGGCACAGACTAATGGTGCTGATCGCCAATCAAGAAAAACCGTAGGCGAAAAACGGGTTACAGGATGATGAAAAGTTAATTTCCCAGATTACACGCTTTGAGCCCGTAACCGATGGCTGGAAGGTATTCAGTATCTCCAAACCCTCGTATGAGACTCCGTCTGATCGGAACACTGAAAAGATTGAACGTCGAACATCGAACGTTCAAGAGTTTCTTTCTCGATTAAACTGGCCATTGTTCAGGCCAGCGGCGGGGCTTACGCCTGAAACCGCTTATCCGCCACGTTGCAACACCTTCAGCTTCTTGCATGATGTCGCCGCAAAATCACCCTAAGCGCCTATCCGGCCCTCTCTTTTCGGATTCGAAGCCAGAAAGACAGCAAGTATATACATAAAAACAAGGCGATGTAGTATTCCCGCAGCTCGCCCGACCCGAGCCGCTCCAGGTGGGGCAGCGGCACGGCTTTAAAAAACGGCTTAAAAAAGCGCACCAGCAGCGTTAAAGCTGCCGCCGGAATGCAAACATAGGTTGGGAAAAGCCAATACTGCCACGATTTAGGATGGGCAATCCATTTATTATATTTATACCGCTGCCACAGAGGCAATGCCAGGCCGCCGATCAAAATCCAGATTTCAACAATTGCCTGGGGTTTCTGGAACAGCCAGGGGGTTATATTATGAAGATTGGTCTCCTCCTGACTGTTTAACTGTCGGAAGACCTCGGGTGATTTCCATTCGAAAATCCATTGCCCCCAGCTGATTTCTTCACCGGCAAAAAAAATACAGGCCAGGGCCCACATCAATACCCACCATCCCAACCAGGGTGTCGGCAGGGCCTGGCGGTGATAAATAAATACGGCAAATCCTGCGGCGATTCCCGGCAATAGGATCAGGACGGTCGCATGTTCAACGATACCGCCCTCGTCATCTTTGGCCATCATCAACTGAAACATTTCGGGATTGACGTATGCCAGAGCGATCAACAGCAATAGCATGAACGGTGGGAATGCTGCCCACATCGAGGCCGGCAAATCTGGCGGAGGATGTTTTTGCGATTGGTTCATAATTAATAAAGGGTCAAAAGCAGGCATATTTTAAAGGAGTCGATTGGGGATGTCAAGCTTGCGAAATACCACCAATTTACAATGACCAAATCCTTTACGACAGCTGTAACGCATTGCAATATCAGGTCTGCCTGCAGTGATGCCAATGGGCCTCCCTGTAAACAGGGTGATCGTTTGGAATTTTGAATCTGGCTTATTGCGATTTGCCCTTCGACCTGGCTCAGGGATTTGGTTTTTGGTGCTTGGAATTTCATCGTCTTCATTGAGCCGGTAATATTAGAAAAATGAGTCAATTATCCATATAATTGACGAAACTCTGATAAATGCTCCTTATCCCTTGACACACGGGCTCTTCAGTGCCTATCCTTTATACTCTCGGAACCATCTATACCCCACCCAGGTTGAGCGGTTCAGTTTAGGCATAAACATGAAACGACGTACAAAAATATTAGCGGCGCTGGCGGTTGTGATTATAATGGTCGGCGGAAGTTACTGGTACTTTATTCAAATCGCACTGCCCCACTTTGGTACCGTCCGTGAGGGGATGCTCTACCGGAGCGGTCAGCCTCGCGGATTGGGGTTGGCGTGGGTTAAACATTACGGTATTCGAACTCTGATCAATCTCAGGAAACCGGAAAGCGACGGAACACCTGAAGAAAAAACCTTTGCGGCGGAAAACGGGCTTCAATTCTATAACTTTTCAATTGGTTCCAGCCAGGAGGATATCGAACAAACTGTCGGGCGCTTTCTTGCTATTGTAGACGACAAGTCCCAGTGGCCCATTCTCGTCCACTGCTCGAGGGGCAAAGAACGCTCGGGCGTGCTGTCCGCAGTTTTTCGAATTGAATACGATCACTGGTCTAATGACCAGGCGCTGCAAGAGACATATCGCCTTGGCCTGGAAGAAGGTCATATGCCGATACCGGAAAATTTCATCAAAAATTACCGCGCCCGATGGAGCGGTGATGGCGAGGCTTCGCAAAAGGCATCCGAAGCCCTGCCCGAAGTACCCTGGCAGGATTGAGATCGCACCTCGTGGCAGATTCCGGCGTTCGATGCCTGCAATTAAATCATATGTGTCACTTCGGTGGCTGGGCCCGGGTTGAACAGCAAACCGCAGAATAACGAATGTCGAACAGCAGAATTTCGAAGGATTGATTCGCTAGGCTCTGTCTTTTTTATTAAAATAGACCGTTCGACACAGAGGCTCACGACGGGCAGAACTCATTACTTCGATCCGCGGAATATTCAGGATTCGATACTTGTCCGCCGCCGGAGGCGTCGCTTTTTTATAAACTCCGCAAGGCAAAATTCTGAGAATCGATAAATATAGCAGCATCCATTGCCAGCTGCTGGGCTGATTAGTGATCTGCAAAGTTTTAAAGCCGGCTTACCCTGCCGGATCGCCAAGTTTTCGCTGAATGAAATCCGTAATAACCTCGGCACATTTCTCCGGTTTTCCCATCGGGACAAAATGTCCCGCATCCGGGATGGTCACATACTCGTAATGGGGTATGATCTGTTTCAAGCGCCCGGCCGATTCGGCGGTAAACACATCCGAGTGCTCCCCTCGAATTGCCAGCACCGGGCAGGTGATCTGCTTTGCATATCGCCACACATCATGTGGCACGGATTCGAAGATCTGCGCTTCTAGCTCCGGGTCGCATTTAAGGACGGCCGTTTCGGAATCTTTTTCCAGCAACCCGCATTCCAGGTAGGCCTCGACAAATTCTTTGGACCAACTGCTGAAAATACCACGGCCGGAAGTAAAGCGTTTCAGGGCCTCGCTTTTGCCCTGAAAGGTTTTGCGCCGACGCCGTGCCGACCGGGCCAACTGCCTGTTGCCGGCCAGCCCGATCATTCTCAGGGCCGCAAACCACAAAAGCCGACGCCGTGGTAAGATTGAAGGGTCGATTAATATAATTGCGGAAAAAAGATGCGGATATTTGGCGGCGGCAATATAGGTGGTCACCGCCCCCAGGGAGTGCCCCAGACCGATAATCGGCGGCGACATCGTTTGTTCGATCAATATTTTAAGATCGTCGGCAAAAATATGCCAGTTGGCAATCCGCTTCAGGTGGGGTTGATCAGAATCGCCGTGGCCCCGCAGATCGCTGGCAACGACATGCATGTCGTTTATCAGGTGTTTGACAAATGGAGAATAGGTTCCGGCACAAAAACCATTGGCATGCAGCAAATGGACCTCGCGTCCGGAGCCGCCCCAATCCAGGAAATGGATCTTGCCATCCGGCGTATCAAGGTCATTCTCAATCGGTTCAATGTATTCAGGCGCATTCATAACAGATTGAGAATATAGGGATTGATATTGAGAAGGTCAATAGGAATGTCGCACGTCGCATGAAGAATGTCGAATAGAGGTATCGCTTCACTCTATCCACTAATAAAACAGACAGAATACCATAAATCCATAACCCACAATCTGAATTCTAAAACCTACCCATAGTTCATCATCATTACGAAATCTTGTCTCAAACGCAATGTATTTATGACAAACGCTACAATTACGACCAATTTGTAACTTGCAAATTGCAGCTGACTTGCAGTATGCAATATTCAGCTCGAAACGAGGAAAAGCGCATCAAACCCGCTCTGGAGGTTGCTCTTAAATGACTGGAATTAAATTTTATCCTACCGTTAATCGCGTATTCCGACATCGGTTAAGAGTTGGACCCGCCCGGAACCTGGGAGTCTTTTGGCTGCTGCTGATTGCCTGGCTGTTGCTGGCCTGCACCACGCTGCCGGATCCCGGGATAAAAACCTTGACGTTGGCCTATGAACCCCATCCGGACAGTCGCCTGGCGATTGTTTCCCGGGATCTGATAGCGGACACGGGTATCGGGGAATCGGGCTTTTTCAAACTGTTCCGCAATGATGATGCCATGCGGTGGCGCCTTTTGCTGGCCGATACGGCTGAAGAAACTTTGGATATGCAGTATTTTATCTGGAAAGGCGATGCCAGCGGCGAACTGCTGCTGGATCGGGTGATTAAAGCCGCAGACCGCGGTGTTCGGGTTCGCATTCTGGTGGATGATATCTACCTCCTCGGAGCCGACCGCACCATTGCGGCGCTGAGCCAACATCCGCAAATTGAAATGCGTATGTTTAACCCGGCTCAACGGCGAACCAATTCGATCATCGTACGCGGCTTGGAAATGCTGGGCAACATCGAACAGCTCAATCAGCGCATGCACAACAAGCTGATCGTCGCCGACAACCGGTTTGCCATCGTCGGGGGCCGCAATCTCGGCAACGAATATTTCGGTCTGAATCCAAAGCAAAATTTCACTGATTTCGATGTCCTGGCTTTCGGGCGGGTTGCAAAAAAGGTTTCCGCTTCGTTCGACATTTACTGGAACAACCAATGGGCCTATCCCGGTGAGGCCTTATTGCAAAATTACAAAGGCCAGGAACTCTTGCCGCTGTTGCTGGATGAACTCCAGGACCAACTCGATAAGAATAGGAAGTTGCTGGTGGAATTTAAGCAGCATAATCGGAACTGGGACAGCCTGCTGCTGGAGCTGAAGGTTTTGATGAAAGATGGCACGTCCCGGGTGATTTATGATGAGCCCCTGATCGGGGAAAAAATCCCGCCGACACAACTGATCGAATCCTTAGATGAGCTGACCGACGATACCCGGTACGAGTTGCTGATCTCAACACCTTATTTCATTCCCGATGATGACTTTTACCTGCCGGTATCGGATTTGATATCAGATGGCGTTCGAGTCGTGGTTCTCACCAATTCGCTGGCATCCACCAACCACCCGATTGTACACAGCGGCTATAAAAAACACCGCAAAAAGTTAATCGAAACGGGAGTTGCGCTTTTTGAATTGCGTCATGATGCCAGCGCCAGGGGAAAATTTGATACACCACCGGTGAAATCCAAGGCCTTCGGTCTGCACGCCAAATATATCGTAATCGATCGCCAATTTACCTTTGTCGGGTCACTGAATCTGGATCCGCGCTCCATATACATTAATACCGAAATGGGATTGATCATCGACAGCCCGAATCTGGCCGCTGGTGTTGTCGCGGAATTCGAGGAGGAACTGAAGCCCGAAAACTCCTGGCAGGTTCTGCTGGATGAGAAAGGCCTGTTGTTTTGGAAGGCGGGTGACAAAATCCTGCGAAGGGAGCCGGCTCGCTCTTTCTGGCAGCGCTTTCAATCCAGCTTTTTCGGCATGTTTGAGCTGGATGATCAATTGTAAATGCACATTAGGGCTGACGATCGTTGTCCAACTTGTCGATGGCATCATGCAGCGGTGTCACCAAAACACCGCGCTTTATCGGATAGATTTCTTTTACCGGTGCCACCACGTAAGCTTCATCCGGCGATATGTCTTCCAACGCGTTCCAGAATCCTTGGGTAACCCTTGGAACTGTTGATGACTTCAGTTCGAAGGCCACTAATCGACGGCCCCGGCGCAACACGAGGTCAATTTCGGCACCGGCGCCGGTTCGGTAGAAGGAAGATTCATAGTCTCCGGCAGAGGCTAGAATGTTCTCCATCGCAAATCCTTCGAAAGATGCACCCACGACCGGGTGGGGCGGTTTTTTGTTTCGGTCGGCTTCAGCCCTCTGAAAAGCCACGCTTTGCAGTATCCTTGATCTTAATGCATATGTATCTGCGTGCTTTGCATGGCCGATCCAGCTTTGAATGCTTTGCCTAATTTTATTTAGATGGATCAGGCCGTCAGAATACTGTCGGCTGTATTTTCTCAACCTTCTTCGCATCTTGAGGGCATTTTCTTTTTTCAGCAACCGATGAGTCGGAAAAATTCGGTAGCCGAGAAACTGGATGCCCTCTTTGATGCGGTAGATTCTGCTTTTTTTCCGATGCAGCGCAGCTTTTCAAGCTTCAGATTGGCCGAACGAAGCATCTGGTATTTGTTTTTCGAATAGGCCGCATCGATCAGAAGTTCAAGGATATCGAGCAAAAGGGTTTCAATCCGGTCTGCCAGCAAAAACTTCTGGCTCCGCGGATATTTATCCAGTTTTGGTATCATCCACAACAAATAGTCATAGAGTTTGGTGATGGCATCGACTTCCCTGGGCATAATACAGATTATTTTTGTTAACTGAGGTAAAGGGTTAAACCCCAATTGAGTGAAACTCAATTGGTGGGTACTCGGTATCTGGTACTGGGTATTGGTTTTAAGGAATGGGTTTGATTTTTAATATATCACCCGCAAGGGCCATATAAAATGAGTTGCGCAAGGCCACCAAACCATTACCTGATAGCCAATACCCAATACCTGCTAATTGGGCTTCGCTCAATTAGGGTTAAAGTTTAAAAGTGCAAAGTGTTATTTTAGAGTCCTGACGCAACGAAAACCGAGGCTGAGGAGCCTGGTGAGCGGGTTGCTCCTGACGCGGTAAGCACACCGGGCGGAGCCCGGATTGCCGTTCCACGAGCCGCCCCGGAGCACCCTTCTCTTCTCGGACTCGTCATACCAGCTTGACGTCCATTCAAAAACATTGCCGGCCATATCATAACAGCCTTCAGGGCTTCGGCCGTTCGGATAACGTGTTACGCGAGTCGTTTTTTCTATTTCAGATTCTATTGTGTTACACCTTTCTTTATCAAATTCGTTGCCCCATGGATATTTTCGCCCTTCGGTTCCTCGCGCTGCACGCTCCCACTCCTTTTCCGTTGGAAGCCGCTTGCCCGCCCAATTCGCGTATGCTTCGGCCTCAAAATAACTGACGCCCACCACGGGGTGCTCCGGCTGGTTCCATTTGTCGTCTTTCCAATATTTTGGTTCGCTGACCTCTTCAGTGCTCAGCCATTTATTGCCCTCAGGGCTCCAGTAATCCTGCCCCCGGTAACCACCGGCTTTGATGAACTGTTCAAATTGCCTGTTGGTAACCGGATAAACGTCTATTTTGTATGGCGTCTCAATGGTGTCTTTGCCGTCCTGATAAATAAATTCACCCGCAGGGATTTCAGCCATTAAATCAAATTCATCATGCGTTTCCCTTGCCTCTTTCCTTTTTTCTTTTACCTCTATGGCACTCTCAACTATCCCGCTCATCGATGCCAGCTGGCGCAGCTGGTCGGCTGTAATGTCGAATTTGTTTAATAAATCCACAAGTTCCTTGTCTTTCAGATATTTTTGAAACGAGACCGGGATATTCGCCATATCCTCCTTGGGGATGTCCCAGATGCCCTGATCGCCAATTTTATCCCCTAGCTGTTTGATGTGATCTTTTAACTGTTCGAGGTTGGCGGGGTTGTCTTTTAATTCTTCGCGCAGGTCCGGCCTCAGATAATCTATGATGTTCCAGAACAGCAAATCTTTATACTCAACATCGAGCTCCTTGTTTATCAGAATGCCTTGCAATAAATTCAAATTATTTAAAAACCGTTTGAGCCTTCTGGGGTTGCTTTTGACGGCTGAAATTATCAGGGGCAGGTGGGGTATTATCGCCCCCTTTTCCTGGATACCGATTCGGTCGAGATAGGAACCGAAATCTTCACCAAGGATTTGAGGAAGATTGAAGGTTACCTGGACGATCTTGTCCATGAACTTGCTGGCATCTTCTTCGCCGTACTTATGTTTTAACGCATTTTCGATAATTTCATTGGCCGCTCCGATAACGAACACGCAGCCTTTTCTGTCCATGAATAGTTTGATTGTCTCAAGTACGTGGGGAATGCGGTCTCTCGGGCAGCGGTCCAGATCATCGATAAAAATCACCAGGGCAGCTCCTTTGTCGTCTGTCTTTTCAGCCTCGCTCGTCTGGGGCCGCCAGTTCAGGTACGTCCATATGAGCCGATCGAAAAAGTTCTGGAAACTTTCGTAAAATCCCAATCGTTCTTTATGCGGCAGTGAGTCAAAAAATTCTGTGATGTCTACTCTGGCAATTTTTTTAGTGAGTTCGCCAACGAATTTGGATACATTGAATCTTTCTATCAGTTGCTCAACCTGGGCCGTGCAATTTTCTAAAAACCCATCCTGCTTCATGGTCTTGAGAATTTCTTCGATGAGAGCGGCAAGGATCTCATCTTCGTCTCCGTGCTTCCAGGCCTGAAACCACACGGTTTTGCATTTGCGGAAAGCCTCGAGACCCTGATTATTCATTTTCCCTAGGTCCGCAATAATCGACTTCATGAGGGTCGTCTTGCCGGAGCCCCAGGGGCCGTAAATACCAATGACGAGCGGGGTCTTGTTGTCCTTGTTGGCGATGACAGCGGAAAGGGTTCTTGAATAGGCTTCGAAACCGAACGCGACTTGTTGATCTTCGGCCGGCTGGTCGCTGATGATGGGTACTGGTTTATAGTCCGTCACGGTCGCCTCCCATCTTGTAGAGTTTACAATCTTTCAGATTCACAACTATTCCTTTTTAAAAGAATTATCAAGTGATCAACGACAATTATTATTTCCTGGTTCTATTATTGTAGCAAGATTTAAGCAACTAAATGCCCCTGCTGACCGACAAAACGGTGGGGAATGGGAAAGTATTGAAGATGGAATATTCTTTACCTGGACATCATGCAACTATGGAGGCAATCGGCAATGGTTTCTTTGTCCTGGATGTAATAGACGCGCAGCTGTTGTTTATGTGCGGCGAATACTCAGGTTATCTGTTCGTTCTGGAGCGGACTGCAAATACCATGACGTTGTCCATGTCCATGTCCATGTCAATTGATTCTCTCGTGACTGTAGGAATGAAAACCTCTTCCGCAGAGGAACTTGACCATGCGAACATTCTTGTTGCCTTTAACAAATGAAGCAAAGGCGTTTCTGTCTCTTTCGTTCTCTCTTTGGTAGTGTCCTAATTTGAATTTATAGTTGGCATAAGAATTGCAGTTTTTGGGGTAGCAAGGCTTTTGACGGGTCGGACAGAACCAAGTCCTGATATGCTTGACAAGTAACTAATAATAATACATATTGATTTTAACGCATTCCCTTTTATTGTCTTAATCTATGTTGGGGGCCGCTATGAAAAAAGATTATACTGTGCAAGCTAAAGATATTATTGCTTTTTTACCAAAGCAAAAAGAAATAGATAACCCATCAAGCAGTGAAACACATGATGTATGGGGTTATTGGATAAAGCCTGATGAAAACCAAGTTGACAAAGCATTTAAAGAGGGGACAAAGTTAATAGGAAACTTGCTTTCAGAAGGACAAATTGATTCTAAAACTGCAACAAGCCTTATAAATCAGTTTGTTGAAATGTATGTTGGATTCAAGTTTGAAAAGATGCTTCATAAATTCATAAACAAGTGCGAACATAAATCTATAGTGAACCTGCTTAGAGATTATATGGAGCTTGAAAAATATGGATAAGGAAAAGAAATCTCTGTCCGTTGAAAACAAAGATGAAAAAATCGAAGACGATCCACAAAGTGGAGATGTAATAATCCCGGAAGAAGTTTTTGAGAAGATCCCCCCAGAGGCTCGCGGTGAAATTAAGCGCATGGTTTCTACGATCAGTGCTGGTTATATTGGACCAACCCCTAGCCCAATTGCAAGGAAATTAACAAGTGATCATGTAACAAAAATTATTGATAATTCTGAAAAAGAAGACCAGCGGCGGTATCAAGAGAAAAAAGAAGAAAGAAAAATGTCGTTAATTGTATTTGGGGGGATTTTAGTTCCAGTTACTGGCCTAATTGTTTTTTTTGCATTGATAGATAAAGTGGAAATATTGATACCATTAATTAGCGCTATCGTAGCTTTTGGTGGCGGGTATGGATTCGGTAAATCTCGGAAATGAATTGGAGTAAAATTTAAATTCAACGATTTCTCTCCGCAGCAACAATTGCAGCCTTAACAGCATCAGGAGCCGAAACAACCGGCTCTTGATGCAAAACCGCAACGAACTTCCTTTTCCCTGAATCCGTTTTATAAGACCATGCATAGCATTTTTTAGCTGTCGGGTGGTCTATCAATTCAAATACCTGGACAATTCCTTCCCATACAATTTGATCTTGGAAAGTTTCTTTAACAGGGATTGATTCTATCCATTGAGATTGACACCCATGCATTTTGTGGATAGCGTCTATCAAATTTTCGTGACCTGTTTCCATATCTCCCACCTTTTTGTTTTCTTTTATACCACTATAAGTTGCTGTTGTCAAAGGATATTGAATCATTATCGCATAATTGGACGATGTTTTAATTTGGTAATAAACAAATAATTACCAAAAAAACTACTTGACAAATAAAATAAAATTTTGGTAAAAATAGAGGAAACAATGGAGGTTTTTCTATGAACACAGCAAGAATCATAATCAAAAAGTTTGGCGGTCAAACGAAACTAGCTGAACTCATTGGTAAAAAACAAAGTACTGTTCAGTATTGGGCAAAGAAAGGAACGATACCCGCCAAATGGCAAACTAAATTATTAGAAATTGCTCAAAAACGTGGAGTCCTCTTGTCTCCAAAAGATTTTATGTCACCCACGTCTATTGTTCCAGAAATCGTTGAAGATTCAGAAAAATTACCCGTAGCACTTCTGATGGGGACTTTGAAAATGCCTGGGAATTTAGATATACCGTGTTTTGTTCTAGATGATGGCAGAAGGGTTATCAGTCGTACAGGTGCAACAAATGCTTTAACAGAAAAATCAAGTAGTGATTTAGAGAGTTATTTGAAAGTCGATGCTTTAAAAAATCATTTACCTGAAAAAATTTATGATCAGATGATAGATTTTTTAATCGAAGGTGTTACTAAAACAACCCGTGGAGTTGAGGCGGAATTATTTCTAGACATATGCAAAGCATATGTGAATGCTAGGGATGATGGTAGTTTAAAAACTGCTCGTCAAATTGATATCGCAATTAAGGCCGGTAGGTTTCTATCGGCGTGTTCTAAGGTTGGTTTGATAGCCCTGATCGATGAAGCGACTGGATACCAATATGTTAGAGAAGAAGACGCCCTTCAATTTAAACTTAAACTTTATTTGGAAGAAGAAATGAGACCATGGGAAAAAACTTTTCCTGATGAATTGTGGTTGGAATTTGGGCGTTTAACAAATTGGCAAGGGCCTATTAACCAGCGGCCAAAATATTGGGGCAAACTGGTCATTGAGCTTGTTTATGAATATCTTGACCCTGATGTTGCTGAATGGCTAAAAACCAATGCTCCCAAACCAATAGGAAACATGAGCTATCATAGATGGCTTACAAGCCAATATGGATTAAAAAGGCTCACGGAGCATATATGGATGCTGATAGGCATTTCAAAAACGTGCTACAATTTGGTGGAATTGCGAGAAAAAATGGCGATTCAGTTTGGCCGTCAATATGTTCAGATGAATATGTTTTTACCGATACCCGCGAAAAAAGCTAAAAATATGTGAAAATATTAATTACAACTTGTTGAATTTATTTGACTACCAAAGCCGCGGAAAATGATGAGATAAATTAAAAAGAAAACCCCCGAAGGTTGCGGCTTCGAGGGTTTGAATATGGATAGTGGGGGTGAAGCTGGGCTGCTTGTGATTGGGGTTTACACCCGATCATTCGGGTTCAATCCCCGGCACCTCCACCACCTTAATTATTTTTAACATAATACATATCGGAGATCATTGCAATGAATAGATTGAAATCAGAAAAACAGGCAATGGTTATTTCAGCGCTAATTGAAGGTTGCTCGGTTAGATCCACTGAACGAATGACAGGAGTTCACAGGGATACGATTCTGCGGTTAATGGTGCGTATCGGCAATTCCTGTCACGAATACATGGATCAGACAATGAGAAACCTTAAATGCAAAAAGATTCAGGTTGATGAAATATGGTGCTACGTGGGGAAGAAACAGCGGCATTTGAAATCAACTGATGATATTAATAAATATGGCGATTTCTGGACCTGGGTTGCGATTGATGCTGAAACCAAATTAGTTCCAACTCATAAGGTCGGCAAACGTGACGGATACATGGCAAATAAATTTATAATGGACTTATCGTCACGCCTTGCAAACAGGGTTCAAATAAGCTCGGATATGCTATCGCACTACGTTGACGCTGTTGAACTGGGATTTGGAACTGAAATTGATTACGGCCAGATTGTAAAGTCATATGAAGCGGAACCGATTGGGCCGGGTAGGTATAGCCCGCCGCATGTTACTTCCACCGAAAAGAAATGTATTTATGGTAATCCTGACATTAAAAATATTTCGACCTCATACATTGAAAGACAGAATTTGACCATGAGAATGTCAATGAGGCGGTTTACCAGATTAACGAACGCATTCAGCAAGAAAGTCGAAAATCTGAAAGCTGCGGTTGCTTTACATTTCGCTCATTATAATTTTGTCAGGATTCACAGGACTCTGAATGTGACACCGGCTATGGAGGCCGGTGTTGATAATAGGCTGTGGAAGATCGGGGATTTAATTGAACTGGCCAATTGATTTAAACTTTAATTCTGCTAAAATAAATAGGCATATATGGCACTTAAATATCATCCCAAAACAGGAACAATAGTCGTTTGTGATTATAATACCGGGTTTAAACCACCCGAGATGGTTAAGCGTAGACTATCAATTGTGGTTTCCCCTCAATTTAAAAAAAGAAACAGCCTATGTACGATTGTACCTTTTAGCACAACAGTCCCCAATCCAGTAATGCCTTATCATTATTTATTGGAACTCAATCCAACGCTTCCACCGCCCTATAATTCAAAAGATCAATGGGTTAAAGCAGATATGATAGCAACTGTGTCTTTTGATAGGCTTACGCTTCCATTTTCTGGCAAAGGGGCTGATGGAAAAAGGCAATATGTTAAAATGGTTATTTCTGGCAACGAATTTGAATCTATTCAGAAATGTATTTTAAACGCCATAGGATTAAATAAGTTGACACAGCATATATAAAATGTTAATTTATATTCGTTCCTGCACTGCATAGCATCAGGATTAAGTCCACCAAGGTGGCCGTCATGAACCGAAGAAGGCAATTCATTCATGATGTCTTTTTTAAAATGGAGACTCCCAAATCGGGAGTCTCCATTTTTATTATGTGCTATTTTACAGAACCTTAAATTAGGACACTACCCTCTCTTTGCCCTCTTGGTAAAGTGTTTGCAATTCATGTAAAGTGGGCAGATGCCAACCGCCACCGCCAACACTCAGATTTTCTGCCCATGTCTTAGCCTCCTCCCAACTATGGGATTTGGGTCCTGTTATCCATTCGAGACCTGTATTCCCATCAGCCACAACTCCATAGTAATACGCGGTGTAGTTTCCATCTTTCGCAATTGTCACGCTCAAATAGTCTTCAGAGCTCTTAGGGGGCTGTTCAGCGAGGCTTTTCGACTTAGGCATGTAGAGTCGTATTTTCGTTTTAACCATGGCAGGGCCAGCTAATAAGACAATGGCTATTAAAAATACAAAAATGGCTAGGAGTTTACCTTTGCCGATGCGAATCATCATTTTCATCCAATTTGGAAACAACTGTGATGTAAATTTGTTTAGCATAGAAAGGATATTTCCGCAGATCCAAAGTCCTAAAAATATCCCAATCGGGAAAATAATACCTCGACTTATCAGCACAAGAAAAAAAGAATATATTGCAAGGATTAAAAGGAACAATTTTTGTGATAAAAAAATTGTCAGCATTAACATTAAAAAGAAAATTATGGCTACCCATAAGGAGCTTCTAAAAGAAGAAATAATTTCACCAGTTGTAATGTCGAAAACATAATGATCCCCATGTAATGTTGTTATGGAAAAAAGGCGTTTTTCATCATATAATTTTTCACCGGCCCGCCACCTGAAATGCGAAGCGCTGTGAGGCATTAAAAATGGGAAACTCACAAGTTCTTTTATTTTGTATGTCCGAATCAAGTATCCGTTTGCAAAGAATGATACCGCTTCCTGATCATCGGAAGCCGCCCAGGGACCCAGCCTCACTAAATGCTTCCCATCAGATGCGACCTTGACTACAAAGGCATACCAATGGATTTTCCAAAGTGGGGCCTCAGAACCATCATTTACATAGAGGCCACTCATTTCATAATTTTCAAAGACTTCATCGGGTCTGGGGGATAACATCACGAAAACATAGCGGCCATTCCCAGATAATTTCTTATAGTGTTTTGGAGCGGCTGGCCTATCAGCTAAAGCTGGGGAGAAGCAGGAGAGAAAAACCAGTATCAGAATCAACACTCTTGTCAAGATCTTCCGGTGAATATGCATCGATAAGAAGCATGGGTTTCGTTTACTTGCCAATATCAAAGAATGACTCAACATACTGATAGGTAGATGAAATCTGAAATCCGGGTATTGTAGATCATTTAACAATCCTCACTCTATGCGTATTCCGTAATTGTTTCCAAATCTCCTTTTGCTTAGATTTCGCTCGTTTGAGTAAATGGTAATGTCAGCCTTTAGAATTTATCTTTCTAGTAGGAGGCTAAATGCCTTCCTCAGGAGGCGGAGGTGGAGGCGGCGGGATAATCGGATCATCGTGCTTCCGGTCTGGCTCTGATGGCTCCGGCTCTGATGGCCACGGTGTATGTGGCCCCGGTGGCATTGGTGGCCCCGGTGGCATTGGTGGCCCCGGTGGCTCTGGCCACTTTTGAGACCTATATGAGTCTGACTCAGACGCATCGGGGTTTAGGGAGAGCATGAAAGTTGGATTATTTGTTGGTTCATTAATGATCATTTCAGCCTCCTAAATTTTTGAACGCAAAAATGAAAAGAAAAACAACACCGGAAACAAAAAACAAAGTACTGAAGAAATTAAGAATTGGCATAAACTTGGCGATTTTTCCGCCGGGGATTTCTTCACGGATCTTGTCGTTGTCTACTTGAATAATTGCACGCCTATAAGAAAGAGTTCCAAGATAGAGTGAAATGAGAACAGAGGCTAAGCTAGCAGTTAATAGTGTCCATGCAACAATTATAGTGCAGGAAGACTTGATAGGACCAGCTCCAACAACATTTTTAATAAACGCAAAAGATAGTCCTAATGCCCCACCCGATAATGCTAAAATAGTTTTAAGAAAACTTTCTCCAACTTTTTGCTCTATTTCAATAAGCTGTTTTCTGTATTCTTCTATCTTTATATCCATGGATCACCTGAGTATACCCTAACATTGCATAAATTCTTGTCATCTAGCCTGGCCGTTATGCCTGAAATCGTTGCTTTTTCCGGGCAGATGCTGGATACTTGATACTCGATGCTGGATATCTAACAGTACACTGTCGGTGAATTTCAACGACATCCAGGATCCAGAAACCAGAATCCAGGATCAGTCAATACTTTCAATGGTCTTCATTGCAGCAGCGAAGTTGGATTTCAAAATTTTTTGCATCTATAGGGTATACCTTTGCGTAAGCATTTCAAACAAAAACCCCACCTCTCTCATAGAAATGGGGTCTACTTCAGGACATACGCTCTCCGTTATTTTTTATCGGTTATTCTTTGGGTTGCTTTTCGTGTTTTTTCAGAACGTCCTGGATGGCCTCTATAAATATATCAGTTAAAGACCTATCTTGTTCCAATGCGATATATTTCAACCGCTTAATGATATCTGGTTCAATTCTGAAAGATACCTGTTTCTTGTCCATAAATATCCTCAAAGCAATGATTTGTAACTTTAATAAATGATATATTGCTACATTGCAAGTAAGACTTGACATGGTGTATAGCATGCTATATATATATCTATATAGCAACACTATCCCCCGAACCGTCGAACCATAAAAATCAAATACTGAAAAATGAAAATTTATCTCAGGGTGCATTACGGGTGGCTGCCAAAGGACACACCGAGGGTGTTCCCGAACTCGACCAGGCTATTGAAAATGCTCTGACACCGTTTGGCTTTAAAATAACCGGAACGAACCTTGATTTAGGAATGCGGGATCTATTGTTTGAGGCGGATGAGTTTGAGTTGCCGGTTAAAGATTAGGGAATTATCAAATAACCGTCAAATGACCATCAAATAAAAATCCACGGGATAGGCAACCGGAGCCGAAAAGGAATGACCCTGATTCCCTGCCCGTGGCAACTCAGGGAGAAAGTGAGGGGCTATCATGGCTAAAGTGGCAAAAAGACGTGGGCGGTATGTCTTGGATTATTATGACAATCAGGGCATACGGCAGAGGAAGACTTTAAAAAAGGGCTTACAAACTCAATAGCCTGTAAGCCCTTAATTCTTATGGTAGGCACGGGGAGATTTGAACTCCCGACTTCTACCGTGTCAGGGTAGCGCTCTCCCCCTGAGCTACGTGCCTTCAAAATTTGTTTTCAAGTACCATCGGCACGGCTAACTGTCAAGGAAAATTCATACCTGAATCTTGCATGAAAATTAGTGAAACCCTATTAACCCTAACATTGCATAAATTCTTGTCATCTAGCCTGGCCGTTATGCCTGAGATCGTTGTTTTTTCCGGGCAGATGCTGGATGCTTGATACTCGATGCTGGATATCTAACAGTACACTATCGGTGAATTTCAACGACATCCAGTATCCAGAAACCAGAATCCAGGATCAGTCAATACTTTCAATGGTCTTCATTGCAGCTGCGAAGTTGGATTTCAAAATTTTATGCAACTATAGGGTTAATACTGAACGATATAATTTATCTTTTATACATACACAGCGATCTGCAATTTGGAAACTGATCGATGGTTCCGAAATCAGGGAATCATTAACTACCCAAACCCTAAAATACGGCGCTGTGTATTTTTATTGCGGTATTAACTCGACCCTTACCATATCCGCGGTTACCTCGAATATATTAATCCCGAAAGTATCAAAATTCTGCTGCATGAGCGCCGCTGCCAGGTCCTTGGTTTTTCCCTTGTATTCGACCAGCAGAGTTGCTTCATTGGGTTTGATGCCCTTGACCCGGATTCCCTCAACCCCTGAGATGGTGTTCATCGCTTTGCGAAACTTAACATAAGAAGCAAGATGCCCCGTGCCACGGATGACCATTGAGACATCGGTCGGTTTGCCGGCCTGTTTCTGCCAGACCAGGGTCAGTTCCTCAGCCAGGGCCTGCCCCGCCAGGCCGCCGACGTCCTCCAGCGCTGCTCGGCTGCCGCTGGTGTCATCTTCGCTGACCGCCACCGCTGTCCGGGTCAGATTTAATACCGGATCTGCTGAATCTGTCCGAATAACGCGGGCTGTGACCGTCCCGTTAAAAGACCTCATCGCCGAGCCCATTATATTGGTAGATGGCGTGGCCATTGACTCCCCGATTACGATCACATCGGCTTTTAGAAGGGCGCCGAGCTCGGCTGCTTCCTGATCCGATAAATCCGGCTTGTCAAAAGCCTCCCAGTTAATCTGCTGGCCGCTGCGGGCAGGCCGGTGATCTATGACGGTAAAACCGGCTTCTTGAAGGTGTTTAACCATAATTGCTTCCGACAACGATTCGAAGTAGGCGCCTTCCGTACCCCACCAAAAACCGGGGTACGGCTCCTCTAATTTCTGTTCTGCCATAAGGAGCAATACACTGGGCAGCGCTGTCTCAACCCTTAAGATTCCGGCCTCGGTTAAATACTTGGATATTTTGCTTCCCGCTACGGTAGCCTGTACGACGACGTGATATGACTTGTCCTGAGAGGCTTCAGTTAGCACCTTGTAGCCGCTGACAAATGCATTCGTCTGATCAAACAGCAATCCATTGAGTTTGGAAAAATGCTCCACAAAAGACTCTACCTGCAAGAGTTCTTCGGTCATCAAGGCCACAGCCGTAACAAGACCGTCGGCGATGGCCATCTCTCTGGCGCCCGAAACATTGTTGCCTTTCACGGTCGCGGTTCCAACCACCACAAAGGTTTCGGAATTAGCGGCTTCCTGCGCCACTGCAGCGTCAGGGATCAACAATCCCCCGGTCATCAAAGAAGCCAACAGTATCAATATAGTAAAATTGGCAAAGATTCTCCTCATATCATCTCGCTCCCAAATCGGATTAATATCTTGGTGTGGCCTTTATCAATAAAGGAAAAATGTCTGAGAATCAAGAACTAAGAAATAAAATGGCCGGTATAGGGTATCGGGCTAAAAGCAAAAAGGATAATTCTCTATTGCAAAACCTCAATTGAAAGCAAGACGCTGTGCATTTTTCTTAAACCATACACCTTAAACCTTATACCAGCTATTGAAGACTTGCAGGTAATAATGCCTGCACCAGGCAGCAGGTTTTATGCGCCATGCACCCTGCCCTAGACGCGTCTGGCGAGCGCGTAATCTGCAATATCCAGCATGGTATCTCTGGTTTGGGATGTTTCGAATATAGCAAGGGCCTGCTTGGCTTTGTCAATATACGCGGCGGCAACCTTTTGCGTATAGGCAAGTCCGCCGTGCTTTTCCAGCAACTCGATCAACGTCTTAAAATCCTGGACTGAAAAGTTTTGGTTCTGGATGATTTTGATCATCAACTCTTTATCATCGGGTGTCGTGTTTCTTAACGCAGAAATGACAGGCAGCGTCAATTTGCCTTCTCTGAGGTCGGCTCCGACCTCTTTGCCGAAATCAGATGTTGTCAGGGTGTAATCAAACAGATCATCGGCCATTTGAAAAGCGATCCCCAGATTGTAACCATAATCGGCCAGGGCCTTTTCATTTTCCTGCGGTGCATCTGCGATAATCGCGCTGACCCGGCAGGCGGCTTCAAACAGCATGGCGGTTTTACGCCGAATGACTTCCAAATATTCATCTTCTGCCAAGTTGATGTCGCCTTTTCGCATCAGCTGGTGAACTTCACCCTGAGACATGCTTTCGGTGAGTTCCGCCAGAATCTGGATCACTCTAAGTCGACCTGTGCCGGCCGAAATGGACAGGGCCCGCGCCAGCAGATAATCTCCGACCAGAACGGTAATAGAATTGCCCCAATTTGAGTGCGCCACTTCTTTGCCGCGTCGCAGGGTTGCTTCATCCACCAGATCATCATGCAGCAGGGTGGCGGTATGCAGATATTCCAGTGCGGTTGAAAATGTTTTTTCATAGTCGCCGGTATATCCACAGAGCCGTGCTGAAAGAATCATTAAAAGAGGACGCAGACGTTTGCCGCCGCTAAACAGAAGATGCCCGGCCACCTCTGAAACCAGTTCCAGGTAAGGGTTTAAATTATCGGATATGGCTTTTTCGATGTCGCTCAAATCATCTTCAACTGCCGTCAGAATCTTCTGCTTCAGGTCATTCATACCACCTCTCCCATAAGATCATATTCCATGGCATCCGTTACACGCATATCAGTAAAACACCCGATTTTCAATTTAAAAGGCAGCGGGCTGGTATTAATGTAAGAGATTCCATCCACTTCCGGCGCCTGGAAGTTGGTGCGGCCTGCAAACAGATTGTTCTCCAATGATTCTTCCACCAGGACTTTTACGATTTTACCGATATATTTCTGGTTATTTTCGGATGATATGCCGGATTGGGCGGACATGATTTGATGATACCGATCCCGGGCCACTTCCCGGGGAACATGGTTTGATAAACGGTGAGATGAAAGATCGTCAGAATCAGAATATATAAATACACCTAAATGATCAAATCGCACTTCCTCGGCAAAGCCCATGAGTTCCTCAAAATCTTTATCGGTTTCGCCGGGAAATCCGACAATAATGGTGGTTCTGAGCACGGCATCGGGAACATGAAAGCGGATTCGATCGAATAGACGGGAAAGGTTATTGCGGGTATATCCACGTCCCATGCGCTTTAAAACGCCGGTGCTGGCATGTTGAATGGGGATATCAAAATAAGAACAGACATTATGAAATGAGGCAACCGTTTTGATAAATGAGTCTTCGATGCTTTCCGGATGTCCGTAAAGAACCCTGAACCATGGTCCGTCGCTAGTCTGCTCATTTTCGAATTTGATCCTGGCAAGGCTTGCCATGAGTTGACCGAGATTGACCGGTTGGGCCAGATCCCTGCCGTAAGCGGTGGTATCCTGAGCAACCAGCACCAATTCCAGGGCACCGTCGGCAACAAGCCGCCTGGCTTCTGAAACGATATCCTCTGGAAGCCGGCTGTGTTGATTACCACGCAATTTGGGAATAATACAGTAGGTGCATGCTTTGCTGCAGCCTTCTGCAATTTTCAGATAGACCGAATGGGGCTGGTTTATATCCCGCGGCGAATCTTTATCCTGTAAGGAAATGAGATCCGGGTCCGGTAACACACACTGATTGGTGAATTTTGGATCTTGAACGGCACTGATAATTTGATCATAGGCCCCGGTGCCTAAAAAGACGTCAACTTCCGGCAATGACGTTAGAATATCCTCACGGTAGCGTTCCGGAAGGCATCCGGTGACCACCAGACGCGTGCACGTGCCCTCTTTTTTATATTCCGCCAACTCCAAAATCACGTCGATGGACTCTTGCGCAGCGGATTCAATAAAACTGCAGGTATTGACGACGATGGTCGCGGCATCTGCGGGATCATCAGTCAAAACCCAGCCGGCCTTTTTCAGCCGGCCGTTCATAATTTCGCTGTCAACCTGATTCCTGGCGCAACCCAAACTTTCCAGGTACAACTTTTTCATTTATGTTTCCGTATTTTAAAGGTTCAGGGGTTCAAGGTTCAAAAGTTCAGGGTTAACGGCCGGATTCAAACTGTTGAGATGTGAACTCTGAACGCATAATTATTCTAGCATCAAACGATTTCTAAGCTACCACGAATGAAAATAGGTACCCAAAAATTATTGTCAATGTGCACTGTGGTTAGAGTTTTAGTTATAACTTCTTTACCCTCCCGAGGCGCATCTACGACATTTTATGAAAAAACATATTTATCGCGAAAACACGAAAGGACCCCGCTAAAACCGAAAAGAAGGATTAACTGGGCCGGCGAAAACACGAAGAACAAGAAAATTTCCATATTTTTTGCAACAAAATAATGTTATTATAATACCTCGGGTCGGAGTCTTTCATTTGCAAGATTCAAGTCTAAACTCGCGATGATAATATCAGAACGAATCCAACTGGTTGGGAATCCGCTATGCAAAAGAAGGTAAAATTAAAAAAGCATAACCTCACGATTGCAAGGCTCTTGGAAGTCATTTTGAGCATGAGTGAAGAACAGCAGAAAACGATTTTAAAACAGGCCGATGATCTGGTTAAAGGCGACAGAAGGATTTCTGACCGCAAATCATGTGATCTGCAGGTTGATTTCGCAACCTCGGACCGCACCCATAAAGGCTATATCAAAAATATGAGCAAAAAAGGGGTGTTCATTGAGGCGCAGGCACCGATAATGATTGGTGAAGAGGTTCTAATGGTATTTAAGGTGAACCGCGAATCAAAGGCCGTAAAGCTAAGGGGGGAGATCGCTCATGCAACACGCTGGGGAATTGGTGTCGAGTTTATTGCAAAAGGGCCCCAATTTGATCAACACATAAGGGATATCATCCAACGTATCCGATGATGAGCCAGCCGCTTCATCCCTATCGGTTCCGGGTTCAAATGATTGCATAAACGTTGAGCCTCGGCCATGGAAGTTTGCAGCATGAGCAGCGCATAAGATTGTCCGTCGTATCGATGCAAGGTATCCCAGTCCCGAATCTCCTCGCTTAAAACACTTCCCACCGAGCGAATAATACGATCCTTTGCTGTATTATCCACGTCGGATTTCATTTCCTCAAACGCTATCTTCAGAAGGCAACAAGATAAGCTGGCGCAGCAGTGTCGCGCGCGTTGAATTTCGGTATCCAATGTTTTTAAAAACTCCAGCCGGCTATACAACTTAGTGGGCAGGATGGCAATCAATCCCACTTTAAGGGACATAAAGAGGATGAACATAATCCCGAAAACCAGAATCATGGTGATGCCCAGGCTCTTGATTTGCCCGATGGTCAGCTGGCGGCTGCTGGCGGCGATGATCAAATAAGTAATCGGGGGTAACCGCAAAAAATTTTTCCATGCTCCAATTTCCGGAAACATCAACTGCCTTTTTAATGCCGGGCAGGCTGATCACGCGCCGGACGCCTTCGATTTTGGCGGCGGTTTCGCCAAGCAGCTCGATCTTGCGGAAGGTAGTTGGATCGAATACATTGCTGCTTTTTATTACGATCCTGATTATCTCATCGGAACCAAAAAATTACTGCACAACTTCAAATCTTTTTGAGTAGTAAGCGCCAAGGCTGCCATTGGGTTTCTCGATGATAATCAGACCTTCGACCCCTTCGAGACGATTGATCAGGTCAAGTCCTTTCTCAGTGCCCATTACCATAACCGCGGTAGCCAGACCATCGGCCAGGGTGCAGTTGTCGGCAATGATCGAAACGCTCACGACCCCGTTGGAAACCGGATATCCGGTTCGGGGATCAATGATGTGAGAGTAACGGACCCCTTCAACCTCATAAAAATTGCGGTAGTCGCCGCTGGTGGCAAAGGCTTTGTTGTATAGATCCACGACCTTATAAACCTCATCAAAGGCGGCATCTTGGCGGGGACGATTAATCCCGATACGCCACATGTTGCCGTCCTGACGTTTGCCGGATGCAAATATTTCGCCCCCGATTTCCACCAGATAATCCGTAAATCCGGCCTGGTGAACAATATCCGCAACTTGGTCAACGCCATAACCCTTGGCAATCGAAGACAGATCGAGGGTTAGGGATCTTCTTTTTTTCAACAGGCTTGCGTTTTGCGATATTTCAATATTTTCAAATCCAATGTTATTGAGCAGGGCGGCAATCTCCTGTTTGGGGGGAGGTGCTCGCTTTGGTCCTGCACGCCCAAACCCCCAAAGCTCAACCAGCGGATTGACGGTTCCGTCCCAGGCCCCTTCGGAAAGCTCAAAGATGGTTTTGGCCGTCATCATCACCTGTAAAAAGTCAGCGGATATCTCAAACGCCTGTCCGGCCTGTTTCATGTCGTTGAAACGACTGATTTCGCTGTCCCGTTGATAGGTGGACATGCTGCCGTTGATTTCCACCAGGCGTGCATCAATCGTTTCCTTTAGTCCCGCAATACTCTGAAAATTACCGGCCACCACATTGACATGGTAGGTCGTACCCATGGTGCGGCCTTGAATCAGATGCTCGCGCTGCGCGTCAACGGCGGTGGATATTAACAGGACGAAAATTGGAACAAGGATATACTTGTATTTTTTCATATTTGTATCCACCGGCAGGCGCAAGGCACACGGCGCACGGCTCAAGGCCGTAAACAGAAACTGCCCCGATGA